>JGI20215J15232_1000170_pt1 | contig 15825 bp, 10 predicted proteins | sample WetSurMetagenome_2_FD_15232 | JGI IMG/M metagenome (IMG submission 15232) | reverse complement strand
TGGCTGCAGGCCCGCCGATTCGGCCGAGGTGGCCTCGGCCGTGGAGGGCTGTTTCGGGAGATCCCTCGGGAAGATCGACCCGGAGCAGGTGGCGGAAGCCCTGGAGGGACTCCGCGGGTTCGAGTCCGCGGCGGTCTGGCGGAGCTGGCCCGATGCGATATGCGCCGAAATCTCCATCGCGAGGCCTGTGCTGGTCCTCCGCTCCGGGAGCTGGGCGTCACCGGTCTCGGACCGGGGCGAGAACCTGCCGGCCTCCTTCCTCTCGGACACGCTCCCGGTGTTCGACCTCCAGGGCATGCCGGACCCCTCGGTCCTGAGGAGCGCAGTGGCCTGGGCGGCGCGCGGCGGGGTGCCCGAGGACGCTGCGGCACTGACGATACAGGGAGACTGCATCTCGGCGTTCATGGAGGGGCACGTGCTGCTCCTGGGAGCGGGCGACTACGAGGAGAGGCTGGCGGTCTACAGGAGAGTGTACGGGGCCGGGCTGATCGGGACTGGCTGGGATGTCATCGATCTCAGGTACGAAGGCCAGACGGTCCTCAGAAGAAGTGATCAGGGGGTGTCCTCTTGAGCGACAGCCTGCTGGCTGGACTGGATGTGGGGACCAGCAAGGTCTGCTGCGTCACCGCGGAGCTGGACGAGTCGGGCGGCCTGACGATCACCGGAGCAGGTCAGGCCCCGGTCGAAGGCTGCCTGCGGGAGGGTGTCCTGCTGGATGTCCCGGGAGTTGCCGAAGCCATCGAGAAGGCGGTCTCCGAGGCCGAGCAGATAAGCTCCTCGGGAATCGAGAGGGTTTTTGCCGGAGTCAGCGGCGCGCATGTCAGGGGCTTCAGCGGGACCGGGACCGTGAGCGTAGGTCGCCAGGACGAGGTCGAATCCCGCGGCATAACGATGGAGGACGTAAGGAGAGCCGAAGAGGCGGCGAAGGCGGTCGGACTGCCTCCCGGCTGCCGGGTGCTGGGCGTGATCAGGCGGGATTACGGGGTGGACGGCTTCGACCGCGTGAGGAAGCCCCCGATAGGCCTCAGGGCTGAGCAGCTCAGCGCCAGCGTCTATACCGTCATCGCGGATCGCACCGCGGTCAGCAACCTGGAAGCGGCCATAAGATCGGCAGGCCTCGAGGTGGCTTCCGTCCTCCCATCAGCCCTCGCCACGGGAGCGGCCGTCCTGACCAGGGACGAGATGGAGATGGGAGTCGCCGTCGCGGACATCGGGGCCGGGACGACCGATGTCGCCGTCTACAAGTCCGGCTTCCCGGCGCATGTGGGTGTCGTCCCGCTGGGAGGGAACTACATCACCTCCGACCTCCAGGCGCTCCGGATTCCGCTCGAACAGGCTGAGAAGATCAAGACCGGCTGGGCTGTCGCGTCTCCCGGCCTCGTCGATCCCAACATGAGCAGGAAGGTGCCGATGCTCGGCAACCGGGGAGTCTTCACCGTCTCGCACTCGGTGGTCTCCCAGGTGGTGGGTCAGAGGGTCGAGGAGATCTTCGAGGGCGTACTCGGAGAGCTTCTCAAGACCGGGATCGAGCTTTCGGACCTGCCGGCCGGGCTGGTGCTGTCCGGAGGATCGAGCCGCCTGGCGGGGATCTCGGATGTTGCAGGCCGCGTGACCGGGCTTCCTGTAGAGCACGGCGTGCCGTCCGGCTTCGAGACTGCGACGGAAATGGTTCTTGCGCCAGAGTATGCGACTTGTGTGGGGCTCCTCGCGCTCGCGCTGGAAGGGGCTTCCGATTCGAGGAGAAGCAGAGGTAAGGGCCTTTCGAGGCTGTTCTCGTGGCTTTCCGGCGCGGCCGGGAGGCTCCGCTAGAGAGGGGGGACCATGGTTGTGACTTCGTTGACCGAGATAGGCGAGGAGAATACCGGGCGGGTCCGGCTGAAGGTGGTGGGCGTCGGCGGCTGTGGATGCAACGCCATCAACAGGATGATCCGCCAGAGGATCGGCGGCGTCGAGTTCGTCGCGATCAACACCGACGCGCAGGCGCTGAACGACTGCCTGTCCGAGAACCGGCTGCAGATCGGGCAGCGCGAAACCCGCGGACAGGGCGCCGGAGGCAACTGCGAGGCGGGTCAGAGGGCGGCGGAGGAGAGCCTCAAGGAGATAGAGTCGACGATCGAGGGCAGCCATATGGTGTTCCTCGCCGCCGGCATGGGCGGCGGAACGGGCACCGGGGCGGCTCCGGTCATCGCGCGGGTGGCCCGCGAGGCCGGCGCCATAACGGTAGGCGTCGTGACGAGTCCGTTCGAATACGAGGGGGATGTCAGGAGCCGTCAGGCCGAGAGCGGGATAGAGGAGCTCCGCAAGGAGGTCGACACGCTGATAGTGATACCCAACGACCGCCTCAGGACCCTTGCCGATCCCGACTCGACCCTGACCGACGTCCTGGACATGGCCAACGACGTCCTTCTGAACGCGGTGGACGGCATCTGCAGGCTCATCTCGACGCCGGGACAGATAAACCGCGACTTCCAGGACGTGAAGACGGTCATAACCAAGGGCGGCGGCGCGATGATAGGGACCGGGCGCGCTTCGGGCCCGAGCAGGGCTTCCGAGGCGGCGAAGTGGGCGGTTTCGGGTCCCCTTCTCGACGGCGTGTCGATAGAGGGAGCCCAGGCCCTGCTCATCCATGTGCAGGCCTCGGCCGAGCTGAAGTTCAACGAGTTCGACGAGGCTGTCCGGACGATAACGAATGCCGCCGGCAGCCAGGCCCACGTGTTCCTCGGATCCACACACTGCCCTGACCTCGGCGACGAGATGAGGGTGACGGTCATCGCGACCGGGTTCGGCCAGGCGGTGGAGCGCGAACCGGAGGATGTAACCTACCGGACCTACAGCCAGTTCAACGCCGAGACGAAACCCGCCGTGAAGGACCGGGAGAGCATTCCGATGAACACAGGAGGCTCCGGTCCGCAGTTGGACAGGCGGGCCGATGCCCGCCTCCCGAGCTTCCTCAAGAAGGAGATCAACTGAGGCGCTGACGGAGTCTGCGGCTTCGTGCTGGTCCGCGGACGGGGACGGGGTTATATTTACGCACTAATTACAGTCCGGGAGGGATCCTGGGAGTGAGCAGAGCCCCTGCGGCCGATCGTTACGAGCAGCGGAGGAAGAAGCTGCTCGAGTCAGAGGTGCAGTTGAGGCCGAGGAACTCCCGCGGCGTCTTCGAGACCGTGCTCGCCTATCCGAACTGCTACCAGGTCGGCATGTCATCCCTGGGGTTCCAGCAGGTCCTGCTGCAGCTCGGCAACTGGCCGGAAACCATCTGCGAGAGGGCCTTCCTCCCCGAACCGGACGAGCTGAACTGGCGCAAGCGCACGGGCAAGCCGATGGTGACTCTCGAGAGCGGGCGCTCGATCCGGAGCTGCGACCTCCTGGGATTCAGCATCGCGTACGAGCCCGACTATGTGAATGCCCTCGAGATGATGCGCCTGTCGGGGATCGCCCCCCTGAGCTCCGACAGGGACGACAAATGGCCGATCGTGCTTGCTGGAGGCCTCTGCGTCACTGCCAACCCGATGCCTCTGTCCCGCTTCTTCGACGCGATGGTGATCGGCGAGTCCGAGCCCACACTGGGCCCCCTGCTCGACACGATAAAGAGCATGGGCTCGCAGGGAGCGGGCAAGAAGAGGATCCTGAGGCTCCTGGCCGATCTGCCCGGCGTCTATGTACCTCAACTCCACGGCTTCTCGACTCCGAAGGCCACCATCATGCGCCAGTGGGCGAGCGCCGAGGCCATAGGGGCTTCCTCCTGCATCCAGGCCAGCTCCAGTGCGCTCGGCGACATGATCATGGTCGAGATCTCGAGAGGTTGTCCGTACAGCTGCAGGTTCTGCCTGGCGGGATACGCATACCTGCCCTATCGCGAAGGACGCCTCGAGGACTTCTCGGAGACCCTGGCAGGCCTGCCGCGCGGCTCGAGGCTCGGCTTCGTGGCCTGCTCGCCCGACTCCCATCCTCTCTTCCCCGAGATGGTGGAGCTGGCCCGGTCCGGCGGACACGATGTCAGCATCGGGTCGCAGCGCGCCGAGGACCCTCTCCAGCTCAAGAAGGACGGCTTCGAGGAAACCACTCTCACGATCGCCCCCGAAGCCGGCTCGGACGGCCTGCGCAGGGTGATCGGCAAGAGCCTCCGCAACGAAGCGATCCTGAGGACCGTCGAGGCGGCCACCGGGAAGGTCTCGAGGATACGGCTCTACTTCATCTACGGTTTCCCGTTCGAGACCGACGAGGACCGCGAGTCGATAGTCCAGCTCGTCAGGCAGATACGGGAGAAGACGGATCTCCCCCTGTCCCTCAGCCTCAATCCGTTCGTCCCGAAACCGTGGACCGCCTTCCAGTGGACCGCGATGGCCGACCTGAAGGACCTTCGTCGCTGGCGGGACGATCTGTCGCGCGATTTCCGGAGGATACCGGGCGTCGAGTTCCGCTTCCTCGGAGTGCATGAGGCTCACATACAGGCGCTGCTGGCCAGGGGCGACTCCAGGTCGGCCGAAGCCCTAATCTACAGGCTCGACGGGGACAGCTGGAGCACGGCATTCGCCCGGGCGGGGATCGCGTTCGACTGGGTGTTCTCGCCTCTGAGGCCGGCCCAGCCCTTCGAGTGGGACTTCATCAACATGGGTTTCGGCCACACCAGGCTCGCGAGGGAACTCGGGATGGCTGCCGCTGCGAACTGCGCAAGACTCAAGCCGTCCGACAGGCAGCAGGTCCCCAGCCAGGTCGAAGTGGAGAGCTCCGCCTTCTGCTGATGCGAAAAGGCGGCCGCGAGGGCCGCCTCATTCCACCGTTCCCGGCGCCGCGGGGCGTCAGGCCTTCTGGATCTTCCCAGCGCGGATGCATGAGGTGCAGACACGCACCCTGCGGGCCATGCCGTCGAGCATTATGCGGGCCGGCTGCAGGTTGGGGCGGAATATATGCTTGGTGTGCCGCATGGAGTGGCTCACCCTGCACCCGGTGGACGGCTTCTTGCCGCAGATGGCGCACTTGTATGACATCTCGACTCCTTTTCTGCGATACAGAACCGGATTTATACACGCGCAACGCCTCCGGGGCAAGAGGCCTTGACCCCGGGGTCGCGAATTGTCTACACTTGATCGCAAGGCTCGGGGAAGGGGGCGATCGGTTTCGACGGGCTCAGATGTGGTTCTGGAGTTGCATGCCGAGGTCCGCAGCCTCGTAAAAATGCGGAAACAAACAACTGCCGCCTAATTTCGGCACACTGCGGCCCCTATAGCGGGCCGCACGTCCGCTCCGGTTCGTGTCCGTCGACCGGAGGCCGGGCGTAAGAAGGCGGGCTGGCCGCTTCCTCTTCGCATCCCGGAGGCCGCGGCGAGACGCAGGGAGGCTACCGGAGACAGAGCCGTCCGGGGCGATGTTCGAGGGAAACTCAAATCCGGACTAAGCATGTAGTGGCTCCAGCGCCCCTGGGAACGGACGCGGGTTCGATTCCCGCCGCCTCCACCACCCGCCTTGCCGCAGTCTCGATCGCCATCCCCGGTTTTGTGAACCGCTCCACGGTTCGCTATGTTCCCGTCCCGGATGGGTGGCGTCTTCACACGCACAAGGAGCCGTAGCACATGGATCTCATGGATGCCCTCGCACCGGAGAGAGTGAAGGTGCTCGAAGCCGGCACGAAGCACGAAGCCCTTTCCGAGATGATCTCCCTGCTCGTAGAGAGCGGCGTCGTCCAGGACGGCAGGGAGCTCGACAGGCTCATCCATGAGAGGGAAGCCCTCATGAGCACGGGCATCGGCCTCGGAATCGCGGTTCCCCACGCAAGGCTCCAGGATGTGGGCTCCTCCATTATCGCGCTGGGCACCAGCCCGGAAGGCCTTGGTGACTACGAGTCGATCGACGGATCCGTCGTTCACATCGTTGCGATGATAGTCACGGGCACCCAGAGACAGCGCGAGTACATTGAGCTCCTCTCGTCCCTCGCGAGGCTCTTCAAGGAGGAGCCTGCCAGGGAGAGGGTGCTGACCGCGCGCAATGCCAAGGAGCTCTGGGAGATACTGAAGCACGAGAAGTCGGGCCTCCTGGCCTGACGGACCGGATAAGGCCCGCGGGCCCGGCCAGGCGGACCTGAGCATGACCTGACGGAGAGGGCCGCGAGCGCGGCCCTCTCCGCATCCAGGGGGCTAGTACTTCATCGCCGCCATCTGCTCGTAGATGCTCCACCGCCGGGTGACCTCCTCCTGCGCCAGCTCCAGGAGCACGGCAGCGTGCTCGGGCTTGGAGTCGGCGAGGGTCCTGAAGCGGATCTCCTCGTATGCGAAGTCCTTGAACTGGATGGAGGGAGCCTTGCTGTCGAGCTGCAGGGGGTTCTGCCCCTGCTTGATGCGGCGGGGATCGTAGCGCAGCAGCGGCCAGTAGCCGCAGTTGACCGCCAGCTTGTGATGGTCGAGCCCCGTGGTCATGTCGATGCCCTGATTGATGCAGTGGGAGTAGGCGATGATCATGCTGGGTCCGTCGTAGGATTCCGCCTCGACGAACGCCCTGACGGCCTGCGCGTAGCTGGCTCCGAGGGCCACCCGCGCCACGTAGACGCTGCCGTAGGTCATGGCCAGCATCGCCATGTCCTTCTTGGGCGTAGGTTTGCCCGACGCTGCGAATCTCGCCACCGCGCCCAGCGGGGTGGCCTTCGAACACTGACCGCCGGTGTTGGAGTAGACCTCGGTGTCCAGGATCAGGATGTTGACGTTCCTGCCCTGTGCGATCACATGGTCGAGTCCGCCGTAGCCTATGTCATAGGCCCAGCCGTCTCCGCCCAGGATCCAGACGCTCCTTCTCATCAGGTAGTCGCTCACGGAGGACAGCAGCCTGGCCCGCGGCCCTTCGATCTTCGACAGGGCTTCACTCAGCCTTGCGAGGGCGGAGCGCTGTCCGGCGATCTCGGCCTCCGTCCCCTGGGGGTTGTCCATGATCCCGGCGACGAGATCCTGCCCGAGGGCAGGCTCGAGCTCCTTCAGCAGCTCCACCGCGAACTGGGCCTGCCTGTCCAGCGTGAGCCTGAATCCGAACCCGAACTCCGCCGCATCCTCGAACAGGCTGTTGTTCCAGGCCGGACCCCTGCCGTCGGCATTCACGCAGTACGGAGTGGTCGGCAGGTTTCCGCCGTAGATGGAGCTGCAGCCGGTGGCGTTGGCTACGACAGCCCTGTCTCCGAACAGCTGGGTCATGAGCTTTACGTAGGGAGTCTCGCCGCAGCCTGCGCAGGCACCCGAGAACTCGAAGAGCGGGCGCATGAGCTGAGTGCCCTTCACGGTCCCGCGGTCGAGCTTCTGCCTGTCGTAATCGGGTATCGAGAGGAAATGGTCGAAATACCGCTTCTCGATGTCCACGACCTCGTCATGCCCGGTCATGTTGATCGCCTTGCGCCCCGGCTCGGTCCTGCTCCTGCCGGGGCATGCGTGGACACAGGCGCCGCAGCCGGTGCAGTCCTCCGGGGCGACCTGCACGATCCACTTCATGCCGGCGAATTCCCGGCCCTTCGCATCGGCGCTGCGGAAGCCTGCCGGCGCCCCCTCCAGAGCGGACGGGTCGCAGGCCTTCACCCTGATCGCTGCGTGAGGGCACACCAGGCTGCACACCGCGCACTGAAGGCAGACCTGCGGGTCCCACACCGGGACTTCGAGGGCGATGTTGCGCTTCTCCCAGCGCGTTGTCGCCGAAGGCCAGGTGCCGTCCGCAGGCATCGCGGAGACGGGCAGACCGTCACCCTTCTTGGAGATGATCGCTGCGGTGACCTCGCGCACGAACGCCGGGGCCTCCTCCGGCACGGGCATGGCCATGTCATGGGTGGCGCTGATCGTGTCCGGGTAGGAGACCTCGTGCAGGTTGGCGAGCGTGTCGTCCACCGCCTCGAAGTTCTTGCGGACGACGTCCTCCCCCTTGCGTCCATAGGATTTCCTGATGGCCTGCTTGATCTTGTCTATGGCTTCCTCGCGGGGCAGGATCCCCGAGATGGCGAAGAAGCAGGTCTGCATTATCGTGTTGATCCTCACGCCCATGTCGTTCTGGCGAGCGACCTTGTAGGCGTCGATCACGAACAGGCGGATCTTCTTCTCCAGCATCTGCTTCTGGGCCGTGAGGGGAAGGTGGTCCCAGACCTGCGCGGGGGGCCAGGGCGCATTCAGCAGGAGAGTGGCGCCCTGTGCCGCGTAGGACAGGACGTCGTACTGCTCCATGAATACGCTCTGGTGGCAGCCCACGAATGCCGCCTGGGAGACGAGGCAGGTCTGCCTGATGGGTTTCGGTCCGAATCTCAGGTGGCTCACCGTCAGGGTGCCGGCCTTCTTCGAGTCGTATACGAAGTAGCCCTGCGCGTAGTAGTCGGTTTCCTCGCCGATGATCTTGATGGAGTTCTTGTTCGCGCCGACCGTTCCATCGGAGCCGAGCCCCAGGAACACGGCCTGGTGGACGCCCGGGGACTCGAGGCAGAAGTCGCTCCGAACCTGGAGCGAGGTGCCTGCCACATCGTCGGCGATCCCGACTGTGAAGTGGTTGACGGGCTCACTCTTCACGGCTTCGTCGAACACCGCTGCGACCATCCCGGGGGTGAACTCCTTGCTCCCGAGGCCGTATCGTCCGCCGAACGCCCTGACGCCTCCCCTGCCGGTCTCCGCCAGCGCGTTGACTATGTCGAGGTAGAGGGGCTCGCCGGGGGAGCCGGGCTCCTTCGTGCGGTCGAGGACTGCCACGGTCTTCACCGACAGAGGAAGGGCGGCTGAGAAGGCCTTGCAGTCGAAGGGCCTGTAGAGCCTCACCTTGACGAGGCCGACCTTGTCACCGCCTGCGACCATGCTCTCGACCGTCTCGTGCGTGACTTCCGCGCCGGAGCCCATCTGCACGATCACGCTCTCGGCGTCGGGCGCGCCCACGTAGTCGAACAGGTGGTACGCCCTCCCGGTCAGTCCGGCGAAGCGCTCCATGGCTTCGGCCACGATCGCCGGAGTGGCCAGGTAGTAGGGGTTCACCGTCTCGCGGCCCTGGAAGTAGACGTCGGGGTTCTGGCTCGTGCCGCGCACGACCGGCCTGTCCGGACTCATCGCCCGCATGCGGAAGGCCGTGACGAGCTCGTCGTCGATCATCGCGCGGACGGCTTCGTCGGAGACCGCCTCGATCTTCTGCACCTCGCTGCTGGTGCGGAAGCCGTCGAAGAAATGGATGAACGGCACGCGGGACTTGAGAGTCGAGGCGTGCGCCACGAGCGCCATGTCCATGGCCTCCTGCACCGAGTTGCTGGCCAGGAGGGCGAATCCGGTCTGGCGGACCGCCATCACGTCACCGTGGTCGCCGAAGATGGAGAGTCCCTGGCATGCGAGGGCTCTGGCCGAGACGTGGAATACCACCGGCGTGAGTTCTCCGGCTATCTTGTACATCGTGGGGATCATCAGCAGGAGCCCCTGGGACGCAGTGAAGGTGGTGGTGAGGGCCCCTGTCTGGAGCGCTCCGTGGACCGCGGCGGCAGCGCCGGCCTCGCTCTGCATCTCCTGCACGAGCGGGACCGTGCCCCAGAGGTTCTTCCGCCCCTTGGCCGACCACTCGTCGGACATCTCGCCCATGGTACTCGATGGCGTTATGGGATATATGGCAATGACTTCGCTGAGCTTGTGTGCGATCGTCGCGGCGGCCTCGTTGCCGTCGATCGTCACCATCGCCCTCTGGGCCTTGTCCATCGCTGCTCCTTCGTGACGGCCGCAGGCTAGGCCATGCTGCCGAATGTCCTCGGATAGGGGAGGACGTCTCTGATGTTCTTCATCCCTGTGAGGTACATGAGCATTCTCTCGAAGCCCAGGCCGAAGCCCGAGTGAGGGGCGGTGCCCCAGCGTCGTATGTCGAAGTACCACTGGTAGGTTTCCATGTCCAGACCCTGTGCGGAGGCTCTGCGCATCAGCACTTCGAGGCGCTCCTCGCGCTGGCTGCCCCCGATCAGCTCGCCCACACCGGGCATGAGGAGATCGGTGCAGGCGACCGTCCGCCCGTCGTCGCTCAGGCGCATGTAGAAGGGTTTGAACGAGGCCGGATAATCGGTGACGAAGACCGGCCGGCCGAATACCTCGTCGGCCAGGAAGCGCTCGTGCTCGGCAACCAGTGCGCTTCCCCAGGCGAGGCTGGAGATCCTGCCGGCGCCCTCCCTCGCGACGATCGCCACGGCCTCGTCGTAGGGGATGCGGGCGAAGGGCTTGTCGAGGATCGTAGAATACCTGTCGGCAAGGCCCGGCTCGACGAATTCGCCCAGGAACGCGACCTCGTCCGGGCACCCTTCCCGCACCCCGGAGGCGAGCGACTTCACGAATGCCTCGGCGAGGGCGATGTCATCGTCGAGATCGCAGAAGGCCATCTCCGGCTCTATCATCCAGAACTCGGCGGCGTGCACCCTGGTGTCCGACGGATCGGCCCTGAAGATGGGCCCGAACGTGTACACGCTGCCCAGCCCCAGTGCGAGGGGCTCGGCCTCCAGCTGCGCGCTGACGCTCAGATAAGCCTTGCGGCGGAAGAAGTCGGCCTCGTAGTCGACTCCTCCATCCTTCACCGGGACGCTCCCGAGTGGGAGGGTCGTCACCTGGAAGGTCTCGCCCGCGCCTTCGCAGTCGCTCGATGTCAGGAGCGGCGGATGCACGTAGATGAAGCCGCGGGCATCGAAGAACTCATGGACCGACATCGCCAGCCGGTGGCGCATCCTGAACACGGCGTTGAAGGTGCCGGTCCTTGCCCTGAGCTGCGGCAGGGATCGCAGGAACTCCATGGAGTGGCGCTTGGGCTGCAGCGGGTATCCGCCGTCGACAGGCCCGATCACCTCAGCCGACGAAGCCTGCAGCTCGCGCTCCTGCCCCGCACCCCTGGATGCCACGATCCGGCCGGCCACCCTGATGCATGCGCCTGCAGTCATCCCCGCCAGCGAGGCGTCCGGGAAGGAGACCCTGTCGAAGACAGCCTGCAGGCTCGCGAAGCACGAACCGTCGTTGATCGAGGCGAACGCCACGGAGCTCGAGGTGCGGTTGTTGCGCACCCACCCGTAAACGGTCACCTCTGATCCCAGCTGGACGGACTCCAGCGCATCCCTGACGGTGGTCCTCGCGATCATTTCGACTCCTCCCGGAGAAACGGAAAAGGACAGGGACAATAATAACCGCGGGGACGCCTGCGGGAGTAGGGGAGGTTCCGGGTCCGGGCCTTGACCGGGGATTCCTCTCCCCCTATTTCGATTCGTCAGCCTCTGGAGCGGGAACAAGTCGAGAGGAGGAAGCCATGAAGCAGTACGTCGCGGAGTTCTTCGGGACCTTCTGGCTGGTCCTGGGCGGTTGCGGCAGCGCAGTCCTGGCGGCTGCCTTCCCGGGTCTCGGGATAGGGTTCGTGGGCGTGTCGCTCGCATTCGGCCTCACTGTCCTCACCATGGCCTTCGCCATCGGCCACATCTCCGGCTGCCATCTCAACCCGGCCGTTTCCATCGGCCTGTGGGCCGGCGGGAGATTCCCCGGGAGCAAGCTTGCTCCGTACATCGTCGCGCAGGTCGCAGGCGGCATCGCCGCCGGAGCGGTCCTGTTCGCGATCGCCAGCGGAAGAGCCGGATTCGACGTCTCCGCGGGCTTCGCCTCCAACGGCTACGGTGAGCACTCCCCCGGAGGGTACTCGCTGGCGGCCGCGCTGATCTGCGAGATCGTCATGACCATGATGTTCCTCCTCGTGATCCTGGGCTCCACCGATGAACGAGCCCCCAAGGGATTCGCGCCCATCGCCATCGGCCTCTGCCTGACCCTCATACACCTCATAAGCATCCCTGTGACGAACACCTCGGTGAACCCTGCGAGGAGCACCGGAGTGGCGGTGTTCGCAGGAGGCTGGGCGATCTCCCAGCTCTGGCTCTTCTGGGTGGCCCCGGTGATCGGAGCCGTCCTCGGAGCCTTCGCCTACAGGATAGTGGGTTCGCGGGACAGGTGAGTCCGGCGCGCAGGGACGGCATCACTCTGCAGGCCGGGCTGAAGGCCGGCATGCAGGGCGACTGGTGGAGCCTCTCCCCGGACGAGGTCCTTCCGCGGCTGCGGTCGACGGCCCGGGGGCTCTCGGAGGAGGAGGCCTCCTCCAGGCTCGAGCGCTACGGTCCCAACGCGATCCAGAAGCAGATGAGAGTGACGGTGCCGNTGCTCCTGCTCGGCCAGTTCAGGAGCCCCCTCGTCCTGATCCTGATCTTCGCCGCAATCGTCTCCATCGCGGTCGGAGAGTGGACCGACGCGGCCATTGTCCTGGCCGTGGTCCTCGGGAGCACGATCCTGGGATTCGTGCAGGAGTACCGCGCCGGCAGCGCGGTGGAGGCCCTCCGCTCGAAGATCACCCTGAAGTCGCAGGTCTACCGCGGAGGCAGGCTGCTCGCGATCCCCTCCGTCGAGATCGTCCCGGGGGATGTCCTCCAGCTGTCCGCCGGAAGCCTCGTGCCCGCGGACGGGATCCTCCTGGAGTCCGACGACCTGTACGTGAGCCAGGCGACGCTCACCGGGGAGACCTTTCCCGTCGAGAAGGCGCCGGGTGCGGCACCCGCCGTCTCGAGCCTGGCGGAGAGGTCCAACTGCGCATTCATGGGGACCAGCGTGAGCAGCGGGACAGCCCGCCTGCTGGTCGTCGTGACGGGCCGGGACACTGTGCTGGGCGGGATCGCCCATCGCCTCGGCATGCGTCCGTCCGAGACGGAGTTCGAGCGGGGCATCCACCGCTTCGGCAGCCTGCTGACCCAGGTTATGCTCGTTATGGTGGTGATGGTGCTCTCCTTCAACTTCCTGCTCGGGAAGCCCGCGATCGATTCGCTCCTCTTCTCGCTGGCCCTCGCGGTCGGCCTCACGCCGGAGCTGCTGCCGGCCATCGTCAGCATCACGCTCTCGCACGGCGCCCAGAGGATGGCGCGGCACGGCGTAATCGTACGCAGGATGAGCTCCATCGAGAACTTCGGCAGCATGGACATCCTCTGCACGGACAAGACGGGAACGCTCACCGAGGGCGTCGTCGGGCTGGACGGCGCGACCGACCCGCAGGGTGCAGCATCCGAAGCCGTCCTGTCCTGGGCCTTCCTCAACGCCGCATTCCAGACCGGCCTGGACAATCCGCTGGACGCCGCGATCACGGTCCAGGCGGGCAAGGCGGGCCTGGACACCTCCGCCTGGAGGAAGATCTACGAGATCCCCTACGACTTCGTCCGGAAGTGTCTGACCGTGGTGGTCGAGGATACGGGGGGCCGGAGGACCATCGTCACGAAGGGCGCCCTCGGACATGTCCTCGGACTCTGCACCGGCATTCGTGAGGGAGCCGCCGAGGCCCCTCTGGACGAGGCTGCTCGGGCGTTCCTGCTGACCAGGTTCCGTGACTGGAGCGCGCAGGGATATCGCGTCCTCGGGGTGGCGACGAGGGATTCCGGCCCCGGCGACGGGGGGTTCTCCCGCTCCGACGAGAGGGATATGGTTTTTGCCGGCTTCCTGCTGTTCCTGGATCCTCCCAGGGAGGGGATCGGGAATGTGATCCACGACCTGGAGGACCGCGGGGTCCAGCTCAAGGTGATCACGGGCGACAGCCGGGAGGTGGCGGTCCACGTTGCAGCGGCCGTCGGCCTCTCCACGGCGGGAGTGATAACCGGGAGCGAGCTCTCGTCGATGGGGGACGAGGCCCTGGTCCACCTCGCGGAGCGCACGGCGATCTTCGCGGAAGTGGATCCGAATCAGAAGGAGCGCATAATTGCAGCCCTCCGGAAGACCGGACACGTGGTAGGCTACATGGGGGACGGCATCAACGACGCCCCCGCCCTCCACGCGGCCGATGTCGGCATCTCCGTGAGCACGGCGGTGGATGTCGCAAGGGAGGCGGCGGACTTCGTCCTCCTCCGGGCCGACCTGGATATCCTGAGAGACGGCATCGACGAGGGGCGCCGCACCTTCTCGAACACGCTCAAGTACATACTGACGACGATAAGCGCCAACTTCGGGAACATGTTCAGCATGGCGGGCGCTTCGCTCCTGCTCCCGTTCCTGCCCATGACGGCGCCCCAGATCCTCCTGAACAACTTCCTCTCGGACATCCCGGCGACCACCATGGCCGGGGACAGCGTGGATCCCGAGTGGGTCAGGAAGCCGCGCCGATGGGACACCCGGTTCATCAGGGACTACATGGTGGTCTTCGGCCTGGTCAGCTCGGCATTCGACTTCCTGGCCTTCGCCACCCTCCTCCTGATCTTCCGTGCGTCGCCGGAGCAGTTCAGGACGGGCTGGTTCGTGGAATCCCTCATGACCGAGCTGGTGATCGCACTCGTCGTGAGGACCCGCCGCGTCTTCTTCAGGAGCCGCCCCGGCTCCCTGCTCCTGATCAGCACCCTGATCTTCGCCGGGGTGACCCTTGTGCTGCCCTACGCCCCCGGGGCGTCCGCCCTGGGATTCGTGCCCCTGCCGTGGAAGCTCCTGCTCGCCATGGTGTCGCTGACAGGCCTCTATGTCTTCGCTACCGAGTTCGCGAAGAAGCTTTTCTACCACCGCGAGGACATGAGGGCCGCGTGACCGTTTCCTCGACCGAAGGAGCATATCCTGGCCCTGAGCGCTTTCACTGACGCAGGAGCTCCGCCCGGCAGGGACGATCTCGAGTCCGTGCTCGGGAGCTCGGCAGATCTGTGGGAGGGCATCGAGAGGCGTCTCTCGGAGCGAATAGAAGGGCTTGCAGGGAAATGGGCCTTTGCCGGCAGGTCGTTCGGCTGGTCGTACCGGCTCCTGCTGGGGGAGCGGCGCATCCTTTACCTGATCCCGGCACGGGGCTTCTTCCTGGCCGGCATCGTCCTGGGCGGCAGGGCCGCCTCGAGTCCGGTAGGGGACTCGCTTCCGGAAGACATCAGGAAGGCGCTCGACAACGCGCCTGTGCATGCCGAGGGGCGTGGGCTCAGGTTCGAGGTCAGGACGGCGCGGGACGCAGGCGCCGTCGAGATCCTGGTTGCGATGAAGCTCTCCCCGGAATGAACGCATGACCGTGAGGCTGCGATTCTCCGACCTGCGCGCGCAGCCGGGTCTGCTTACGGGGCTGGAGCGCCTGGGAGAGGCCTGCTGGCCCGGGTTCCTGCTCCATGGCGACGTGAGGAGCTGGCATCTGCTCCCCGAGGAGTTCCCCTCGTTCCAGACCGCCTTGCTCGATCCTCTAGGAGAACCTGTCGCGGCTGGCCACTGCGTGCCCCTCTCATGGGACGGCACGATCGGCGGACTGCCTTCCCGCATCGAGGAGATCATCGCCAGGGCCTCCGCGGACCTGCGGAGCGGGAGGGTGGCAGGGGCCATCTCTGCGCTCGCGGTCCTCGTCCGGCCCGACATGCGGGGAAGGGGGCTCAGCCGGGCCGTCCTCGAGCGGATGAAGATTCTCGGGTCGCGCCGCTCCTGCACATGCCTGATCGCCCCCGTGCGCCCCGTCCTCAAGGAGCGATGGCCGCTGGCCTCCATGGAAGCCTATGCCGGGTGGAGGGATGCGGAGGGCGCACCGGTCGATCCCTGGATCAGAACCCATTGGCGGATGGGCGCATCGATCCTTGCCGTCGCACCGGACACGCTGACGGTCACCGAGTCCGTCGCCGGGTGGGAATCCTGGACCGGCCTGTCGTTTCCCGCCAGCGGGTCGTACTGCATCCCCGGGGGTCTCCAACCGCTGGAGATCGACCTGGAGGCCGACAGAGGGACATACAGGGATCCGAATCTGTGGATGGTCCATCGCATCGATGCATCAACAGGCCTGCCGGAGGACTGCGATCCCGATCCAGGTCTCGATCGTGTCGGCGACCCTCCTCCAGGGCTCGCTGCGCCCGATGCCGGCCCGGGGGGCTCC
>JGI20215J15232_1000167_pt1 | contig 16160 bp, 16 predicted proteins | sample WetSurMetagenome_2_FD_15232 | JGI IMG/M metagenome (IMG submission 15232) | reverse complement strand
AAGAGACTATAGATTTGGTGAAGAAAATGGAAAAAATAAAGTTCGCAATACCTAAAGGATCACTTGAAAAAGCTACTTTTAAAATTCTTCAACGTTCAGGGTACAAGGTCTCCGGCCAGGAACGTACCTATCGGCCTACAATAAATGATCCAAAGATTGAACTCAAAATTCTCAGACCCCAAGAGATTCCTGTTTTTGTGAACGAAGGATTGCAAGACGTTGGAATTACAGGACAAGATTGGGTTAGAGAAACTGGCGCAGATGTAGAGATTCTTCAAAACTTGGAATACGGAAAGATAAAACTCGTTGTCGCTATTCCAAAAGGCGTCGGGGCAGCTGCAACTTCTCATTTCATGGAAAGCATTTGGAACAAAGGAAAAAACGTGAGAGTGTCTACAGAGTATCTGAACATCGCCGCAGAGTACATGAAGAACAGCCCCGCCTATAGAAAAAACTTCGGCAGTTTAGAGCCACTTTTGGTTACTCCATGGTGGAGAAAAGGAGAGAACACAAGAGCTAAGGTCTTTTTGTCCTTTGGAGCAACTGAAGCAAAACTTCCAGAGAATGCGGATTTTATTATTGATGTCACTGAAACTGGATCAACTATCGAGGCAAACAACCTAAAGATCATCGAAACAATAATGGAATCTTCAGCAGTGCTTATTGCTAACAAGAAAGCCCTTAACGACCCACAAAAGAAAGAGAAAATCTACGACATAATGACACTTCTTAAAGGCGTGGTGGACGGTGGAAAAAGAATCCACATATTCGTAAATGTGAAAAAAATAAACTTGACAAGACTCCTAACAGAACTTCCAGCTTTGAAGAATCCTACAATTTCACCTTTAGCCGACAATGAATGGGTTTCAGTAAACACTGTTCTTGAAAAAGACTGTCTCATTGATCTCCTCCCGAAAATCAGAAAGATCGCTCAAGGATTGGTCGTTTACGAGCCCAGACAAGTATTAGCTCTGGACGAAATAAGCCTGAGAGAAGAGGGCAAATGCCAAAAGACTCCATAGTCAGAATTTGGAAAGCTACTCAGCTTCCTCCAAACTGGTTCAACAGGGCATCCCAAAGTAATGAAAAAGCAGCTGAAGATATAGAGAAGACCACAAAAAACATAGTAAATAGAGTTGTCTCTGAAGGAGACAAGGCGCTCATTGAATTAACTCTGAAATTTGACAGGGTGAGATTAAATCCAGAAGAGATTGTTGTACATCGCCCAGAAATAGAAAAAGCATACGCCTCAGTTTCTGAAGAGCAGATTTCAGCCTTGAAGTTCATGAAAAAAAGGCTAAGTAGATTTGAAAGACCACTGCTAAAACAAGGAAGATACAAAACACAAGTCAAAGGCATCAAAATAACAAGTGCGAATTACCCGATTGAGAGCGTTGGGTGTTACGTGCCTGGAGGACTTGCAGTTTACCCAAGCACAGTTATAATGACAGTGGGACCCGCTAAAGTTGCAGGCGTCCCCAGAATCGTCGTGTGCACACCTCCAAATGACAAAGGACAAATCAATCCGCTCATACTTGTTGCAGCTGATTTATGCGGAGTTGACGAAATTTACAGGGTTGGTGGAGCACAAGCCATTGCCGCAATGGCATTCGGAACAGAAACAATCAAACCGGTCAGGAAAATAGTCGGACCGGGCAACAGATATGTTACGATGGCAAAGACACTGATCTCTAAGGATGTTGCCATAGACATGCCGGCAGGGCCAAGCGAAATATTAGTACTTGCCGATGAAAGTGCAAACCCCATCTTGATAGCAAGGGATTTGATATCTCAAGCTGAGCATGGAAGAGATAGCATCGTAGGCTTGATAACCACATCTAACAGACTTGCAGCTGCTGTTCTTAATTGCCTGGAGGAAATGGTTCCTTTAGTCGAAAGAAAAGAGATCGTAGAAATCGCCCTTGAGAAGTACGGATTCATAATAAAGTGCAGAAACACTGACGAGATGATCAATCTGGCGAATACGTTTGCTCCTGAACACATAGAAATTGTGACAATCAATTATAGGAAAATTGCGAGCAAGATTACTTCTGCAGGTCTCATACTAATTGGCGCTAACAGTCCAGTGCCTTTGAGTGACTACGGTGCCGGAACAAACCATGTTCTACCAACTGCAGGTTTTGCCCATGTTTTTTCAGGGTTGTCAGTTCTTGATTTCACTAGAAGAGTCAACACAGTTGAAAGTTCACGAGAGGGACTTCAAAATTTGAAGAATCACGTGAAAGTGCTTACAGAAGTTGAGAATCTACCCAATCATTACAAAGCGGTTGAAGCGAGGTTTGAGAATGAATAACAGATGTAGCGAATGGCTAAGCGAGAAAATTGAAGAGATCAAAAACCGAGAGAACTATACCGCTGAAAAGACAAACGAGAACATCGCAGAAAAGTATGGTTACAGGCCTTCCGATATTGTCAAGCTCAATTACAACGAAAACTTGTACCTGCCCAAGAATAGACTCTCGAGAATGCTCAAACAAGTTGCTCAAGAAACCGACATGCGAATTTATCCTCAAGAAGAGGAAAATCGGTTGCGCGAAAAGCTCAGCGAGTACGTTAAAGTTCCGAAAGAAAGCATTGTTATTGGAAACGGTAGCGATGAGCTCATAGACAGGACGATACGTTTGTTTATGAAAAGAAACGAACCGGCGATTTCGATTACGCCCACCTTCCCAATTTTCAGAATGTGCGTCAAGTATCAAGGCGGGGAATATGTTGGCGTCCCGCTCCAAAATGATTTCACAATAGATATGGAGACAATGCTCAAAACCTTCACGTGTAATACCCGGATTTTATACTTGGTTTCTCCAAACAATCCAACTGCAAACCAATTTAGCCAAAATGACGTTGAAAAATTAACCCAGAATTTCCCAGGTATTGTTCTTGTCGATGAAGCATATGCTGAATTCGGAAAATACTCGATTATTCCACTCATAAACAAGTACGAAAACCTGATTGTATTACGAACTTTTTCGAAAGCTTTCGGTCTTGCAAGTCTAAGGTTAGGTTATGCAGTCACCAATTTGCCGTTGGCTCAAGCACTTGGTAAACTTCCTGATCCATATCCGGTGAGCACTGTCTCCATGAGTATGGGCATAAAGATGTTGGAAAACCTAAACGTTGTCAAGGCGAGCATTGAAAGACTCAAAAAAGAGCGTGAAAAACTTATTCACGCCCTTAATCAAATAGACGGAATAACTGCGTTTAATTCGGATGCCAATTTCGTGCTCTTTACGACCAATGAAGCGAGTAATACGGTTTATGAAAGGTTTTTGAGAAAAGCTATTATAATCAAGAATGTGGGGAAAATTTTGGGATTGAACAATTGTTTGAGGACAACTGTTGGATTACCTGAGATGAATGCAAGAATGATTGACATATTAAAAGAGGAGTAGACAAAAAACTTGAGAACACAAGAAGTTTTCAGAAAAACAAAGGAAACGGAAGTCTTCGTGAAGGTAAATTTGGACGGGCAAGGAGCATGCCAAATTGATACAGGAGAGCCATTCTTCAACCACTTGTTAACGCTTCTTGCCACGCATAGTCTATTAGATATAACCGCTAGCGTCAAAGGCGACCTCAAACACCACTCTATTGAAGACCTCGCAATTGGGTTAGGTGAGGCGATTAGGAAAACTCTCGGCAACAGCGAAGGGATAAACAGATTCGGCAATGCAGCCGTGCCTATGGATTGCTCGCTTGCTTTTTGCGCTGTGGATTTAGTGAAACGTCCATACTGCAAGATTGACTTGAAACTCCGGGGAAAACAGATTGAGGGGATGGCAACCGAGGACATCAACCATTTCTTTGAGACGTTAGCAACTTCCCTAATGGCAAACATACACGTCTGGATCGAATACGGTAATAACGATCACCACAAGGCAGAAGCGGCTATCAAAGCGCTTGCTGTATCCTTGAAAACAGCAGTAGCTATAGATCCCAGAAGAAAAGGCATTCCGAGCTCTAAGGGGGTAATTTGATGCCCAATGTCTTGATAATAGACTATGGAGTAGGCAACCTTCTCAGTCTCGAATGTGCCCTCGAAAAAGTGGGCTTGGAAACGGATTTAGGATTATCAAAACTGAAACTGCAAACTGCGGATTCAATTGCCCTTCCGGGAGTGGGTAACTTCTCGGTTGCAGCAAGCAAACTCAATCCATTCAGGCAAGAAATAGTGGACCATATTATGAACGGTGTTCCAATCCTTGGAATCTGCCTGGGACTACAGCTTTTCTTTCAGGAAAGTGAAGAAGGCACAGGGGAAGGATTAGGTCTATTCGAAGGGAAGAACATTAGGTTGCCGAACAAGGTTAAGGTCCCCCATATGGGATGGAACACACTCAACATTATCAAAGACACTGAACTCCTTGATGGTATTGAAGATGAGTCCTTCATGTATTTCGTACATTCTCTGCATCCAGTTCCCAGAGATGGGAACATAACATGCGCTATGACACATTACGGAAGGACCTTCACCTCAGTTCTATCATCCAAAAACGTTTATGGAACACAATTTCACCCAGAAAAATCAGGCGATATTGGACTAAGAATACTCAAGAACTTCGCCAAAATAGTCTCGAGATGATAGTTCTTGCAGGTTATTCCAGCGATAGACATCATGAAAGGCAAAGTTGTAAGACTGACTAGAGGAGACCCTAAAGCTGTCAAGCAGTACGATTCCCTCGGAAGCCCTATCGAATTTGCAGAAAGATGGAAGAGCGAAGGTGCCGACAAACTCCATATTATTGACCTCGACGCCGCATTTAGTGATGGGGAAAATGGGACATTAATAATAAGGATTGCAAAAGCCACAAAGTTACCTGTTCAAGTGGGCGGAGGTATAAGGAAAATCGAAACAGCCCAAACCTTCCTCAAAAATGGAGTGACACAGGTGATTCTGGGAGCTTTGGCCTTCAGTGACCCCCTTGCAGTAGAGCAATTGCAGAAAGAGTTCGGAACAGACGCAACAATAGTCGCGTTGGATAACAAAGATGGCAAAATCATGGTTCAAGGATGGAAATCGCCCACTGAATTTACCGTTTTAGAAGCCCTGCAGGATTTTTCGAAACAGAAAATCAAAACGTTCTTGATTACTTCAATAACGAGAGATGGCATGTTGTCAGGCCCAGATTTGGAAACTCTCGCCGAAGCATGCAAATTCCCATATATTGACGTTATCGCGGCAGGTGGGATAGGTTCACTGAGGGATCTAATAGAATTGAAAAATGCAGGGGTCAAGGCTACAGTTGTAGGAAAAGCTCTCTACGAAGGAAGATTCACGTTGACGGAAGCGATTGAAACTGCAAATGGAGACAATAAAGGATGACTCTCGCAAAACGAATAATCCCATGCCTTGACGTTGACCAAGGGAAAGTTGTCAAGGGAAAAAACTTCGTTAACATTAAAGATGCGGGAGACCCTGTGGAACTAGCTAAACGTTATTCTGACGAAGGCGCAGACGAACTGGTTTTCCTCGACATCACTGCTTCATCAGAAAAAAGAGAAACACTGAGAAAAGTTGTTGAAGGCGTGGCTCGAGCAATAAACATTCCATTTACTGTGGGAGGAGGAATTCGTGATGCTTCACAGGCAAGAATGATTCTCTGCAGTGGCGCTGACAAAGTCTCTGTCAATACAGCTGCCATTGAAAAACCATCCGTAATAACCGACCTAGCAGATATTTTTGGGCAACAATGCGTAGTTGTAGCCATAGACGCGAAAAGGAGACCGCCGGACAAGGAGTCAGATAAAACAACGGTTGAAACCGAAGATGGAAAGATTTGGTTTGAAGTGGTTACCTATGGCGGTAGAAAGCCAACTGGGATAGATGCAATAAAGTGGGTAAAGCAAGCAGAAAAACTGGGAGCTGGGGAATTCCTGGTTACTTCCATGGATAAAGATGGGACTGAAAGTGGTTACGATGTGGAGTTAACACGCGTTATTTCAGAAGCGGTAAACGTCCCAGTCATTGCAAGTGGAGGGGCTGGAGTACCTGAGCACTTTCTAAGAGCTTTTGTCGAAGGAAAGGCGGATGCGGCTTTGGCAGCTTCAGTGTTTCATTACAAAAAATACCCTGTTCCCATCGTAAAGGAATACTTGCGAAAAATGGGGGTGACGATTAGAAAATGACCAGCGAAAATCTGCTCACAAAGCTTGATTTCGAGAAAGGGAACGGATTGATCCCCGTTGCTGTGCAAGAAACTGAGACCAAGAAGCTCTTAATGCTAGCATACACGAACAAGGAAGCTCTCGAAAAAACCCTCGCAACGGGGCTCGCCCACTATTGGAGCCGTTCACGAAAGAAACTATGGATGAAGGGCGAAACCTCAGGACACACACAGAAAATAGTCGACATATGGGTTGATTGCGATTATGACACTTTGCTTTTTCTTGTTGAGCAAAAAGGAAACGCATGCCACACGGGAAAAGACACTTGCTTTCACAACAAACTTAGGTAATAACCAAGTTTTTAACTACTGATTCTACTGTTATTGCATTAGAGATCTCCGTCGAAAACGAAGGGGAGGATTGAATGTCGTTACACGAAGCATTTCTTTACGACAAACAACCAGAAAAAAAAGTGAAGTGCTGCCTATGCGCAAGGCGCTGCTTAATTAGCGAAGGAAGCGTTGGTTTTTGTTCTGTCAGAAGAAATGAAGGAGGTACATTGTATTCGCTCAACTACGCGAAGGCAGTGTCAGCTTGCGTTGATCCAATTAGCAAGAAACCGCTTTCACATTTTAACCCCGGAGCCCAAGTCATGTCCATCGCAGCTTCGGGCTGCAATTTTCGATGCAATTTCTGCGACAACTGGATGATAAGCCAACAAAAAGAAATTGACGGAAGAAGTCTTACTCCGAGCGAAATCGTCACGATATCCAAAGAAAGGAATTGCCAAGGAATCAGCTTCACTTATACGGAACCAACCATTTACATGGAATACGCTTACGACACAGCAGAAATAGCGCGCAACGCGGGACTCTTCAATACTTTCGTAACAAATGGATACATGACCCCTGAAGCAATCGGCAAGATAGCGAAATACTTGGACGCGGCAACCGTAGATTTCAAAGGAGGGGCGGACCCTGAATTCTACAAAACAGTGTCAGCCGTTCCTAGCGTTGAACCAATTTTCGAAACACTAATTCAACTCAAAAAGTACGATATCCACATAGAAATTACAAACCTCATTGTACCTAAAATAGGAGACTCATTTTCCAAAATCAAGGAATTGGCGACTTGGATTAAGGATTCTCTTGGACCTGACACTCCTTTTCATCTTCTACGTTTTCACCCTGAATATAAAATGGCCGGTGCACAAGCGACCCCCCTTGAAACACTTGAGAAAGCATATATGATTTCGAAAGAAGTTGGCCTGAACTACACTTATCTTGGAAATATTCCTGGGCATCCGGGGGAGAACACTTATTGCCCAAATTGCGAGGAGTTACTAGTTAAACGGCACAGTTTTGAAATAACGAAATGGAACCTAACCCAAAACATGCACTGCCCAGTTTGTGGACAACACATCCCTATAAAAGGAAGACTCTATCCAAGTGGCGCATCATTCCCATATGCACTGTTCTAGCAACTACAAAACCTCATTCACGATTCCCTAAATAGGCACCCGAACGGATATCCAAAAGTCAACTAAGGCTTTTATTCAACGCTTCCATTCAAAGCAACGTCAGTCTATTCCACGAAGTCTTTGAACATGACAAAATATCGAGCCTCGGCACTCACTACAAAATACTGGAGACCCTCGGAAAACTTTTTTGGGATCATAACCGGAACCTTAGAAGGCAAGATCAAAGACGGGGATTTCATCATAATTTCAGAAAAGGCGATTTCCACAGCGTTGAATAACATTGTGGATGAAGCTAGGAAGACCCCGGGGATTTCTGCAAAGATAATCTCAAAGTTGTGGATGCCATTCATGTGGGGCTACTTTTTGGGGCAAATCTGTCATTTTGGGCAAAGACTTCAAAGGAGATTGCGAGAATATCCATTCGACTCTGGAAGCAGACATAAACAAGTAACATTAGAGTATGCGGGTTTGCTGCAGACTCTGATGTTTGGATCGGAAGGGGGAATCGATGGATCAAACCTACCATATTCCTTCGTCTGCCTACCCTTAGAAAATGCGCCAATAATAGCAGAGCAAATTCGTCAACATATCGTGCGCCATTTGAACCGACATATATGCGTCCTAATTACTGATACCGATAGAACCTACTCATTCGGGAATTTTCATTTTGCACCCCGACCAAAACCACTTAAGGGAATTTACGGTTCAACGAGCATAATCGGATATATTTTCGGCAGAACCTTCAAGCTTAGAAAAAGACCCACCCCCCTTGCGGTAGCTGGATGCGAGTTGGACACTGAAGAAGCATTGCATCTCGCCAACATAGCCGACAAAGCGCGAGGACCAGGTTCTGGAGCGACAGTATGGGATATGGCTGCGAGATTCAAGGTTGAAGTCACGGGGGTAAGTTGGGAAATGTTGACGAGGATCAAACACAAACCCATAGTCATAATTAGAAAACCTGAGAAATTGCCAAAATAAGAGCACAGAAATTCTCAAATTTAAGGCAGAGCAAAACATAAAGAGTCCATCTTGTTAATGAAAAAATGCGGCGTGAGCTATGGAAGAGACTACGAGAAGGCTAAACGCGTTCTTTAACCCAAAATCAGTTGCAATTATTGGAGCTACCTCAAAACCAGAAAAAGCCGGACAAGTTATTTTCAAGAATTTTGCTGAAAACAAGATGAGAGAAGTCTTCAGAGGGCAACTATTTCCCGTCAACCCAAACGAAGACTCCATTTTAGGATTCAAATGTTACCCATCAATAATCGACATTCCAGCTGAAGTGGAATTGATTGTAATCGTTGTCCCGGCAAAAATAGTGCCTAGCGTAATGGAAGAAGCTGTCTCGAAGAAAGTCAAAGCTGCCGTCATAATAAGCTCGGGATTCAAAGAAATCGGGAACGTTGAACTCGAAGACCTAATCGTAGCAACCGCGAGAAAAAGTGGAATAAGAGTCCTAGGACCGAACTGCTTGGGCGTTTACTATTCGAAAACGGGTGTGGATATGTTATTCTTGCCAGAAACGAAAGTACTTACTACTGGAGACGAGATAGTTGCAACACCAAGACCTTTGCCCGGAAGCATAGCAATAGTCACTCAAAGTGGTGCTTTTGGTGTTGCCGCTCTAGACTATTTGGCGGGGCGTCAAATAGGGATCAGCAAATTTGTGAGCTTTGGAAACAAATGCGACGTTACTGAATCCGAAATGTTGGAATATTTATCATTTGACAAAGAAACGAAAGCTGTACTCCTGTACGTCGAGGACATAAAACATGGCAGAGAGTTTCTCAAAATTGCAAGAAAGGTCACGCTGAAAAAACCGATCGTTGCTCTTAAGGCCGGAAGAAGCGCGGCTGGGGCAAGGGCAGCCGCTTCGCATACAGGAGCCATCGCGGGATCGGATAGAATCTACGATGCAGCCTTCGAGCAAACGGGCGTTTATCGAGCGAGTGATATGGAAGAATTCTTTGATTCGGGAAAAGCGCTGGCTATGCAGCCACCATCTCATGGAAAAAACATTGGCGTGTTGACAGATGCGGGTGGTCCTGGAATAATGGCTGTTGATGAGTGTGAGGCGAAAGGAATGATTGTGGAACGTTTTCCCGAAGAGATGATACGAGAATTTCAAAGACTCAAAGACCAGGGCATACTCCCAAAGTTTGCAGCCACAACCAATCCTGTAGATTTGACGGGATCTGTAACAGATGAAATGTTCGAGGTAGCTGCGGATTTGATGTTTCGAGGGCAAACGCTTGACGGAATTATCTTGCTTGGGTTGCATCATCTTCCAGCGCTGAAGGAAAAATACATAGACGGAGTGGCGGAAATCACCAATAAGTACAACAAGCCTATTGTTATGTGCGATATCGGGGAAACAGAAATGGCGCTTTACACACGCTTCAAATTTGATAAGCTCGGGATACCATCATATGGTTCTCCAGAAAGTGCGGCTCGAGCAATGAAGGCTTTAGTCAGTTATGGTCAATATTTGAAAAAGAACAACGCCTTGGATGGTTACGTTGAAGATTTTCTCAAACGGAAACAAAAACCACAATTCTAGATAACAATACTCACAGTAATGACGTCTCCGTCGTGGATCTTCAACAATTCTCTCAAGTTGAGAGGTGCGATTACTTCGATGACATCATCAGGATAGTCTTTGACTAATGGAATGACAATTGCGCTTTTGACATTACCGATTGATGCTTGGGAAATTAACCCAGTGCAGTAACCAATCTGGGGGTATATCTGAGAAACTATTCTCTTTTTGGTTTGTTCCCTTAACACGATGCTTTCTCCTGACAACCTGATGTTTAATGTGCCCAGGTAAGGCTCGAAACCAAGTTTCTCCTGTATTTGTTTCTTAACCCAGTCGAGACCCACAAACTTTGCACCCTCCCCTTTACCGGAGAAAACCTTGCCACTCAGATTTGCAGATTCCAACGTCCACGCCTCGAAAATAGTCGAGATTGAAAATAGGATATTGCCTAAACTTGTTTCTTTAGCCAAGATGCCACTTTTTTAAGCATTGCATTTGCTGAGATATCGACTACCGGAACTATCATCTTTTCTTTCGTTTCAATTATTGGTTCATATTTAGGCATCAGAGCAAATCCTACAAAAGTCCAGTAAACTCTTCTGGAATCTATGAGAGCCTTGGCTACAGCTGCCGTGGAAGCAGGGAGAGGAAAATAGAGGAAAACCACCCCGTCAGCCCAATAGAGACCAGCAAGCTTCCCGCCCGCAATCACAGAGGTAAACCTAGCAATCTCGTCAGGTGATTTGAAGCCCGTGCGTTCCATAATTACTATTTCTTTAAAAGGATCATAAGTAATTACGACGTCATTTTCGCTCATGACACCACACCAAATCAGTAGTAATTTGTTTAAAGCAACCTTTTAATCTTGTCATACCTAGAAAAAGTTATAGAGCAGACAAACATTAAGCCTTCAGAACAGCGTCTTTGAAGGGTGCAAATTTGCCAGAAATTCGCGTAGCATTAGTTGGTGTTGGTAACAGCGCTTCTGCACTGGTTCAGGGCACACAATACTACAAGAACGCAGAGGAAAACACAACAGTACCTGGACTTATGCATGTAAATTATGGCGGTTACCACATAAGAGACATCAAATTCGTAGCCGCTTTTGAAGTAAACAAAGATAAAATCGGCAAGGATTTGTCCCAAGCGATATTCACAGCCCCGAACTGTTGCGTGAAATTTGCTGATGTACCAAACCTAGACGTAAAAGTATCTCCAGCGCCAATTTTGGACGGCGTTGCCAAGCATATGGAAAAAGTCTTCAATGTCTACGAGGAGGAGCCGTCAGCAAAAGCCGACGTAGTCAAGATCTTGAAACACGCGAAAGCAGACATCTTGGTCAACTATCTCCCCGTTGGAAGCCAGCAGGCAACGCGCTTTTACGCGCAGGCTGCGATGGATGCCAGATGCGCATTTGTTAACTGCATGCCAGAATTTATTGGGTCAAACCAGGAATGGGCTAAGAAATTCGAAACCACTGGACTTCCAGTTCTTGGCGACGACATTAAGAGCCAGGTAGGAGCGACAATCCTTCACAGGAATTTGGTCAGACTATGCATCGACCGAGGAGTAATAATCGATGAAACTTATCAATTAAACCTAGGCGGGGACACCGATTTCCTCAATATGACAGTGGAGGAAAGACTGAAAACAAAACGAATCAGCAAAACTGAAGCTGTGACGAGCTTGGTACCTTATGAGCTGCCAACGAGAATAGGTCCGTCGGACTATGTGCATTTTCTTAGAAATAAGAAAATCTGCTACATAGTGCTCAAAGGAAGAAAGTTTGGTGATCGCCCTATTTCCATAAATGTGAAACTCGAAGTCGAGGATTCACCCAACAGTGCTGGCGTAGTAATCGATCTAATTCGTGCAGCCAAAATAGCTTTGGACCGAAAAATAGCAGGAGCGCTAATTAGCATGCCCTCATACGCCTTTAAACACCCGCCAGTTCAAGTGCCAGATTCAGTGGCCAAACAATGGACGGAAGACTGGATCGCTGGCAAGAAAGAACGATAGCACTGAGGAAGAGCCGCTCAAGAGTATTCGTGAAGATTTTTAAGGGTAGACACTGAGAAGTAGTACAATCAAAAAGGTGAGCTTCAGTGGTTAAAGTTGATGGATATGAAGTACCCGAAGGGTTCTATTACTCGAATGATTTTGAATGGATCAAAATAGAGGGAGACAAAGTTCGCATGGGAGTGACGGACTACGCTCAAAAACAACTCAGAGAGATCGTTTACGCCGAGCTACCAACTGCAGGGGCACAATTGAAACAAAACGAACCTTACGGAACAGTTGAGTCCGTAAAAGCTGTCTCAGACTTAATCTCAGCCATAAGCGGCACTGTAGAGGAGGTAAATGAAGAGGTATTGTCAAAACCCGAACTCCTGAACGAGGACCCTTTTGCTAAAGGATGGCTTCTCATAGTTAAGCCCTCAAACTTGGAAGCAGAATTGGCCAATTTAATGGATTTCAACAAAGCGGTAGAATGGCACCAGAACCAGGCTAAATGAAGGCATCCATAGTGGCAAGACGCATCATTGTAATCGGAGCCAACGCTTCCGGAGTAGAAGCAGCCTCAGCTGCCCGGAAAAAAGATCACACTGCGGAAATCAATCTAATAACTCAAGAAAAAACCGCAGGATACTCACGCTGTGGATTACCATTCGTAATTGGAGGACAAATCCCAGCATTCAAAGACTTAGTAGTCTATCCACAAGCATACTTCCAGATGCTAAAGCTAACCCTCAAGACTGAAACAAAAGTCACTGCAATAAACACTAAGGAAAAAACCGTTTCCACACTCGACAAAGCTGGAGCCACTGAGACTTTGCAATATGATAGTTTGGTTATCGCAACAGGCGCAGACTCATTCATGCCTCCAATCAAAGGAAGAGAAAAACAGGGAATATACAGCCTTCGCGGCATTGAAGATGGCGAGAAAATAGCCGAAGTGGTGAAGAACGGAGCCAAATCAGCCGTGATCATGGGAGCAGGGTTAATTGGCCTGGAAACAGGTGTAGGTCTAATTGAAAGAGGGCTTAAGGTAACGGTTGTAGAAATGCTTCCCCAGATACTCCCACAAATGTTAGACGCAGACATGGCCAAAATGGTTCAAGAACACTTGCAAGAAAAAGGCATGTCCATTCTCACCAGCAAGGCAGTTGAAGAATTCGCAGGAGACGACAAGGTCACTGCAGTGATCGCGGGTGGAGAAAGGATAGAAGCAGATCTTTTTATAAGCGCTTTCGGAGTACGTGCCAACACCAAACTTGCAGTAGAAGCAGGTGTGCCATTAGGCGAGACTAGAGCCATAAAAACAAACGGAAGAATGGAAACTGACACTAAGGATGTCTATGCGATAGGCGACTGCGCAGAGTCACCGAGCATAATTACTCATAAGCCAATGTGCGCCCAACTTGGCACTGTTGCGGTAAGGCAAGGAAAGGTAGCAGGAGCAAACGCGGCAGGTGACTATTCACAATTTACAGGCATATTGGCGTCGGCAGTAACGAGACTATTTGAAATTGAAGCGGGAGCCACCGGGATGACAGAAAATGCCGCTGCGAGAGCCAGAATTGAAGTGATAACCGGGGCAATCAGCTCAAAAACCAAAGCCGACTACTATCCAAATGCTAAGCCAATTAAAGTTAAACTTGTCGTAGAGAAAGAATCACAACGAATAATAGGTGCCCAAATAATCGGAGGAGAAGAGGTAACACAACGAATAAATGCACTTTCGTTTGCGATACAAAAGAATATGACAGTGCGCGAACTCGCTAAAGCAGATACGGCATATGCGCCACCTTTATGTGAAACATGGGAGCCCATGGTTCTAGCTGCAGAAATGGTTTTAATGAAACTTCGCTAAAGCCAACTTTTTCTTTCTTTTTCGGTCGGAAAATTAATTAGGACATTACACTTGTGGTTATCCTCGGAAAAACATAGGTGATATAAATGACAATAAAAGTAGGAATTAACGGGTTCGGAAGAATCGGTAGACTCCTATACCGCGCAGCAATGGAGAGGAAAACTAGCATAGAATTCGTTGCCATCAACGACCTCACAGATGCCAAGACCAATGCTCACCTCCTCAAATACGACTCAGTCCACGGACGCTTCCCGGGAACAGTCACAGTCAGCGGCAATGACCTAGTCGTCAACGGCAAAACCCTCAAAGTAATCAGCCAAAAAGACCCCGCAGCACTGCCCTGGAAAGATCTCGGCGTGTACCTAGCCGTGGAATCTACAGGCTTCTTCACCAAAAAGGAAGATGCGTCAAAACACATCACAGCTGGTGCAAAAAAAGTCCTCATCAGCGCTCCAGCAGAAGGACCAGACGTTACAATCGTCATGGGCGTAAACGACAAGGACTATGACCCAATAAAACACAACATACTTAGCAATGCTTCCTGCACCACCAACTGCCTCGCACCAGTAAGCAAAGTCCTCGCAGACGAATTTGGCCTCGAAAAAGCTTTCATGACCACAACACACAGCTATACCAATGATCAAAAAGTTCAAGATCTCGTCCACAAAGACCTTCGCAGAGCGCGCGCAGCAGCAATTAACATTATCCCAACCAGCACAGGCGCAGCAAAAGCGATAGGTCTAGTTCTGCCCTCATGCACCGGCAAGATGAACGGATACTCCTTACGTGTACCCACACCAGATGTATCCATTGTTGATTTAACTGCTATACTCAGCAAAGACGTCACCAAAGATGAAATCAATGCAGCTATGAAGAAAGCCGCAGCTGGCTCACTCAAAGGCATTCTTGAATACACTGAAGACGAAATCGTCAGCACCGACGTGCTACACAGCACTTACAGCGCCGTATTCGACTCTAAGTTAACTATGGTCATGGGTGAGAAGAGCAACTTCGTCAAAATCTTCGCATGGTATGACAACGAATGGGGCTTCAGCAACCGCATGGTTGACTTCATCGAAATGGTCGGCAAGAAAGCCGGCTTGTAAACGCCCTGCATCTGAAACTTTAAAAACCCAACCTTCTTCTTTTTTCAACTCAATCAGCAGAAGAGCGTGTGAAAACATGGCAAAGTACAAGACATTAGACAACTTCCAAGTAAAAGACAAAGTCGTCCTAGTCCGAGTGGACTTTAACAGCGAAATCGACCCAAGCACAAGAAACGTTACAAGTGATGTCCGTATCAAAGCACATGCCGAAAGTACTATCAAGGAACTAGCAAGAAAAGGCGCAAGAACTGTAATTCTCGCCCACCAGGGACGCAAAGGCGATCCAGATTTCACGCCACTAAAGCAACACAGCGAGATTTTAGCAAAAATCCTCAAGTGCCCAGTGAAATACGTGGATGACGTTTTTGGCGACAAAGCAAAAACAGCCATCAAAAACCTGAAAGGAGGCGAAATCCTCGTCCTCGAAAACGTCCGCAGTTGGGACGGAGAAACCAAGAGCGGCACCCCAGAACAACAAGCAAACACGCCACTGGTGCAAAACTTGGCACCGTTAGCCGACATATTCGTAAATGACGCATTTGCTGCAGCTCACAGGGGCCACGTCTCAATGGTTGGCTTCACTGCTGTGCTGCCGTCCGCAGCTGGAAGGATTATGGAACGCGAACTCAAATCACTCAGCAAATCTTTAGAAAAGCCTGAACACCCGTGCGTTTACGTTATGGGTGGAGCCAAAGCCGACGACTCACTTGAAATCAGTAAATACGTTTTAGGCAATGGAATTGCAGATTGTGTGCTCCTAGGCGGCGTAACCTCACAGTTGTTTCTAGCAGCAAAAGGAGTCAACCTAGGCAAAAAGACTATGGACTTCCTCGCAAAGAAAGAACTGACCCAGTTCATGCCAGGCATCAAAGAACTTCTCGGCAAATACCCAGACAAAATCATCCTACCCGAGGATGTCGCCATTGATGTAGACGGAAAACGCAAAGAAATTCCAGTCAAGAAACTCCCCACTGAATACAGCATATTTGACATAGGGAAGAAAACTGTTGACAATTTTGCAGACCTGATAAT
>JGI20215J15232_1000165_pt1 | contig 16327 bp, 13 predicted proteins | sample WetSurMetagenome_2_FD_15232 | JGI IMG/M metagenome (IMG submission 15232) | reverse complement strand
GGCATTTATCCCTAGGGGCATTTATCCCTAGGGGCATTTATCCCTAGGGGCATTTATCCCTAGGGGCATTTATCCCTAGGGGCATTTATCCCTAGGGGCATCTATCCCTAGGGGCATCTACCCCTAGGGGCATTTACCCTTATTCGCATTTGCACATATCCCCGGGTAACCTGTCAATAAGCCTTTTTGTCCAGCTTGTTACCCTCATATTGTCAATTTTGTGTTTTTTTTTGAATTTATCCGGTGTAACTTTAAAAACCATTCTATACACCAGATGATCTGATTATGAAACCAGTAAAATCCATACTCCCTGCCTTTGCAATGGGCCTGCTCCTCCTGAACTGCACCATGCTCCACTGCCAGACCCCAAACGATCTCAGGATATGGTCTACCCGTCCCGCCGGCGACTGGAACGAAGCATTGCCCGTCGGTAACGGGAGGCTCGGAGCAATGGTCTTTGGAGAGGTTAACAATGAACATCTCCAGCTTAACGAGGAATCAGTATGGACAGGCCAGCCCCGCTGGGATGCCAATCCTGATGCCCTCAAAACTCTCCCTGAAGTCAGGAAACTGCTCTTCGAAGAGAAGTATGAAGAAGCGGAAAAACTGGCCCAGTCAGGAATTCTTGGAAAATTCCGGCGCGATAACGCCTCCTCATACCAGACTCTAGGCGACCTCTGGCTTAATTTCAGCCACACAGGTACAATCTCGGACTACAGCCGCGAACTCAATATCAGTGATGCAATTGCCGGCATCAGCTATAATGCCGGGGGAGTAAGATTTAAGAGGGAAATATTTTCAACTCATCCCGGCCAGGCAATTGTCATTAGATTAACCTCCGACAAACCCGGCTCCATCACTTTCACTTCGCGCCTGTCGAGGCCGGGAAACAAAGCTGACATCAGAGCTGAAGGCAACGAAATTGTCATGAGTGAACACACGGGTGATGGTGTCGGAGTAAGGCTGCATACAATCCTGAAGGTAGTTCCCGAAGCCGGGAGAACCATTGCCGGCGGTGACAGCATAAGAGTGGAGAATGCCGGTGCAGTCACGATTTTCCTTACAGCCTCGACTGATTACCGCGGGAACGATCCTTCTGCAACGGCAGGGTCGCAAATGCAGGATATCTGCAATCTTCCCTATGATGAAATAAGAAAGGAACATGTTGAAGATTACCAATCGCTTTTTAACAGGGTGACCATTGATCTCGGAGCCGGTATCGGCAATTATTTTCCGACTGATTCCAGGATAACGGCAATAAGAAACGGTTTCGAAGACCCCGACCTTGTTGAACTCTACTACCAGTTCGGCCGGTATCTCCTCATAAGCAGCTCCCGCCCGGGAGACCTCCCTGCGAATCTCCAGGGAATATGGGCCGACGGACTGACGCCGCCATGGAGCGCCGATTATCATATCAACATAAACATCCAGATGAATTACTGGCCGGCTGAAATTACGAACCTGAGCGAACTGGAACTGCCGTTCACGGAGTTCATAAACGACATGAGGCCCAATGCAAGACGGACCGCCCTGGAAGTGTATGGTCTGAAAGGGATCGTGGCCCATTACACAACAGATGTGTGGCATTATACAGAGCCCCTGGGAGATGTTGTTTACGGAATGTGGCCAATGGGGATTGCATGGAGCTGTCAGAATATCTGGGATCATTACGAATTCACCGGAGATAAGGAATACTTGCGTGACAAAGCCTATCCCATTATGAAAGAAGCATCGGAATTCTGTATTGGCTGGCTTGTCAAAGATCCCAAAACGGGATTTCTCGTATCGGGCCCCTCAATTTCACCCGAGAACAGCTTCAGGATTCCCGGGACTGATAAAAACTCAAGCCTGGTCATGGGTCCGACAATGGATCACATGATAATCCGTGACCTCTTTCAGAACACCATCAAGGCCTGTTCCGCCCTCGACACTGACCGCATCTTCAGGACAAAGATCGAAAAAACCCTTGCCCGCCTCGCTCCTGTCAGGACCGGCAAAGACGGAAGGATAATGGAGTGGCCGGAGGAATTCCAGGAACCTGAACCCGGTCACAGGCATATGTCGCACCTCTTTGGCCTGCACCCCGGGAACCAGATCACATGGCAGTCAACGCCTGACCTCATGGAGGCAGCCCGCAAGACCATTGAATATAGGCTTTCACACGGTGGAGGTCATACCGGATGGAGCCGGGCATGGATCATTAACTTCTTTGCAAGGCTGAAAGACGGCAACAGGGCGTATGAAAATGTAATGGAGCTTCTGAAGAAATCAACCCACGACAATCTCTTTGATAATCATCCGCCCTTCCAGATCGATGGCAATTTCGGGGGCACTGCCGGCATCACGGAAATGCTCCTCCAGAGCCATGCAGGTGAGGTGGAATTGCTGCCTGCCCTTCCTTCTTCCTGGCCCAATGGACACATTACAGGCCTGAAGGCACGCGGCGGATTCGAAGTGGATATTTACTGGGAAAACGGGAAACTCCGGCAGGCAACCGTCACCTCGCTTCTGGGAAATCCTCTTAGGCTGAGCTATCAGGGTAAGATTTCCAGCCTGAAAAGCACCGGGAAGGGGAAATCTTACAAAATCCTGGAGAACACTTCAGGCCTGGATATCGGACTCGTGCCATGATGAACCCTGTTCGCTGAAACCATAAAGAATGACCATATGTCAAATATCTCAAGATTATGCCTGCTCATCTCCGGTTTGCTGGTTTTCCAGTCATCTGCCTTTTCCCAGTTCTCCCTGGGGATCAAAATAACGGGGATAAAGAATGACAAGGGAGTGATCATGCTCCAGCTCCTCGACTCCCTGGAGCAGGTAGCCGGCCAGGAAAAGGGGGCAATCGGGGATGGCATCAGTGAAATGCGCATTAACAATATCGCTTCCGGGTCATATGCCGTCAGGTACTTCCAGGATGTAAACCTGAACGGGGAACTTGACAAAAACAAGCTTGGCATTCCCGTGGAGGGATACGGATTTTCCAACAACGCCTACGGCATGTTCGGCCCGAAGCCGTTCCGGGACTGGCTTTTCAGGATTGAGGGAGATACCAGCCTCATCCTTAAGATCAAATACTGAACTATTTTGTAAATTGAACTGTATATTAATTCTTTTAATAATATATTTTTATCATTGATTACCCGGAAGTACCTGGCAGGTTTTTCGATTGTCTCCCGGGTGCGACAGTCTAAATGCAATGCAAACATTTTTATGAAATAAATTCAAGCTTTCTGACATGAAACAGGTTCTTAAATACGCCGGATATATCCTTATACTGCTGCTGGCAGGTTATCTGATATACCGTTTCTATTACATCCTGATCTGGGTTCTTGTTGCTGCTGTTCTGTCTTTTATGGGTCATCCACTGGTCAGGTTCTTCGACGGGCTGCATGTCAGGAAGATAAAAATGCCACATACGGTAAGCGCTGTTCTTGCGCTTTTTGTAATCATACTTGCTCTCCTTGGGTTAGTCGCCATTTTTGTGCCGCTGATAATCAGCCAGGCCGATACAATTTCAAGGATCGATGTAAGCCAGCTGGCCGCGAATCTTCAGGGACCCCTTCACTGGATCGATGAAAAGCTCCACCAGTTCGGTGCGATCCCCGGAACCCAGACCCTTCAGGATTTTCTGATCGAAAAGGCTAAAACGGTTGTCAGCCTCGGAAGTGTGGGAACGCTCATCGCCAGGTTCATAAGCACAGCCGGAAGCCTGTTCATCGGGCTCTTTTCAATCATTTTCATTGCCTTCTTTTTCCTGAAGGATGAAAATATGTTTGAAGAGAGCCTGCTGCTCCTGATCCCTGAAAAGCACCATGAATCGACCCGGAAGGTGGTAGCCGAATCCAAGGGCCTTCTCGTACGATATTACCTTGGCGTCCTTCTGGAATTGCTGAGCGTGATGTCGCTGATTACCATTGGGCTATGGATCCTTGGGATCAGGAACGCCCTTCTTATCGGCTTTTTCGGCGGACTGATGAACATCATCCCCTACCTTGGCCCTGTAATCGGTACTGTGATCGGTGTGATACTGGGAGTCAGCTCAACCCTCGCCACCGGCGCTTACGACATCCTCCTGCCGCTTACCATAAAGCTCGTAGCGGTATTCCTGATCGCCAACTTCATCGATAACAATATCCTTGTCCCCGTCATTTATTCCAAAAGCGTCAAATCACATCCTCTCGAAATATTCCTTGTAATAATTATAGGAGGCGGACTGGCAGGGCTTGTCGGGATGCTGCTGGCAGTTCCGGTTTACACACTCCTCAGGGTTATTGCCAAGGAATTCCTGCAGGAATTCAGGGTCGTGAAAAAGTTGACCGGAACAATTGACAAAAAATAGTCTTTCCGGTCTGACCCATATCCTCAACAAGCCAAATATCTGCTGATCACAATAAATAAACCGGGAAAGGGCTTATGATAATGAGGCTGATATTGCAAATAATCCGTTAAGTGAATCCCGATAAAAAAGAAAAGATAATTTTGCTCTTGCTTCAGCAACCTGATCTAAAATCAGTCTTTAGTCATGGCAAACTTAATTTTTAAGAAGAATCATATATGGCAGGAACCAGGAAGGCGGTAATAATAGGGGCCGGAATAGGCGGCATCGCCACGGCAGCTTTTCTTGCAAAAAATGGATACTCGGTCACGGTGTACGAGAAGAACTCGGGTGCCGGGGGCCGCTGCAGCAGGCTGGTCCGGGATGGGCACCGCTTTGACCTCGGGGCCACAATGATCATGATGCCGGAAATTTACAAATCGGTGTTCGGCTCCCTCGGTCTCGATGCCACGGAGAGTCTGGGACTGAAGCCGCTGGAAGATCTATACAGGATATACTTTGACGATGGCCGGGTACTTGCGTTCACCAGCGACAAGGAACGGATGAAAGCCCAACTGGAAGCGATAGAGCCGGGAAGCTTTGAAAAAGCTGAGAAATACATTACCAAAGGATATTCGATTTTCAAAAAGTCCCTGGAGAAGCTCATCGATGTCAATTTCCTCAATGTTTCCCAGTTCCTTAATCCTGCAATGGTGCCGGTCCTCTTTGAAATCAAGGCATTTACGCCTCATTTCAGTTATGCGAAGCGGTTCTTTCGCCATCCCCATCTTCTCATGGCATATACCTTTCAGAATATTTATGTAGGGCAGAGTCCTTTCGATGCACCTGCGCTTTTTTCAATGGTGCCGGCTGCCGAGCTTACCGAAGGTTCATTCTCTCCAATGCATGGAGGCCTGCATGCGGTCGTGGAAAAGCTGGCTGAAGCCGCTTCATCGTACGGAGTCAAATTCCATTACCGGCAGCCTGTGGGAAAAATAATCACAGCCGGAAACAGAGTGCTGGGAGTGGCCCTGGATGACGGGTCCAGGATTGAGGCTGACCTTATCGTCGCAAATGCCGATCTCCCGTATGTCTACAGGGAATTGCTCCCTGACCGCAGGAAATCGCGTCATCTCGACAAGCTAAACTATTCATGTTCCGCTATTTGCCTCCACTGGGGCCTCGATAAGCAGTATCCCCAGTTGGGGCAGCACAGTGTCTTTCTGTCCGACGGTTTTGAGCATGGACTCAGGACAATTTTCAGGGAAAAATCTGTCAGTGAAGATCCCAGCTTTTATATACACGCCCCATCAAGGACCGATCCGGCGGCTGCTCCTCCCGGGGGCGATACACTTTCTTTTATCATTGCTGCAGGAAGCATTGACAGGAAATTCAGCCAGGACTGGGATTTCCTTAAGAAGAGGGCCAGGGATGCGGTCATTGCCAGGCTTAAAAGGATTGGACTGGCAGATATTGAAAATCACATTAAGTTTGAAGTTGCCTACACCCCGGACGATTGGCTGTCGGCAATGAATATTTCAAGAGGATCCGTTTTCGGGAGCCTCGGCCATGACATCTTCCAGATGGGTTATTTCAGGCCACATAACCGGCATGATAAATATAGGAACCTCTATTTTGTGGGAGGCAGCACTCACCCGGGAAACGGCATTCCCAATGTACTCCTGTCGGCCAGGCTTACATCCGAAAGGATCTTGAAGGATAATATTGAATAAGAAACCTCAAATGATTTTTATTGTTAATGAATTCACAAAAGGAAAAGTACTTAGAGATTTTCAGCCGGATCGATTTTGAGAAAATAAAGGATCATCCCAATATCCTGATTGCAGCGCGGTTCTGGGACAATGACAGGTATGAGGCAGCTAAGACCTGCTACAGGTTCATGCGTGCTATCGACGACCTGATCGATAACCATAAGGCTCAGCAGAAAGGGATATCCCCGCAGGAGAGAGGGAAATTCATATCTGATGTGAATGAATGGCTGCTAAGGGTTATGGTCCCGGGAGACGGCGATCCTGAGAAAGAGATGCTTACTGAAACCGTCAAAAGATTCGTGATCCCCTTGTGGCCTCTTGAAGCCTTTGCCAGAGCAATGGTCTATGATATCAATAACGACGGATTTCCGACTTTTGAGGCTTTCCTTGATTACGCACAGGGGGCCTCCGTCGCTCCCGCTTCAATCTTTGTCCATCTCAGCGGCATTTCGGGCAGCAACGGAAACTACAAGTCTCCAGCCTTCGACGTTAGGGAAGCTGCCACCCCGTGTGCCGTTTTCAGCTATCTCGTTCATATAATACGGGATTTCCAGAAGGACCAGTTCAACAATCTGAATTACTTTGCCGATGATCTTGTAATGAAGTTTGGCCTGACCAGGAAAAAGCTTTTTGAAATAGCTCATGGAAGCCCAGTGCCCGGGGGATTCCGTGACCTTGTCCGTCATTATCTGGAAATTGCCGACAGTTACCGGACCAGGACAAGGGAAATAATGGACAGGATAGAGCCATTCCTGGAAGAACGATACCTGTTGGGCATGGAAATAATTTACGATCTTTACACTATGGTCTTTGAGAGAATTGATGCCGAGCGGGGAAGTTTCACAACCGGTGAGCTCAATCCGACAGCGGAAGAGACCCGGTCGAGAGTATACAATACAATCATGAATTTCCGGTAATGGGCAGATATGTAAATAACCATCTTATAAAGGATGAATCAGTGGTGTTCGAGACGAAATATCACTGGGTCATCTTCCTGACAATCAAGTCGCTTTTCACTCTGACCATCTCACCATGGATTGAAAGATCGCTATCGGAGTTCGTGATCACCAACCGCCGCGTCGTGATAAAGACAGGGTTCATTGCCAGGTCCACTTTTGAAATGAACCTTTCGAAGATCGAAAGTGTAAATGTCGACCAGTCGGTTATGGCAAGGATATTCAACTACGGATCGATCACCGTGATCGGGACCGGCGGCACGAGGGAGACTTTTCACAATATTGCAAAGCCCCTTAGCTTCCGGAAAGCGTTCCAGGAGCTGTGCTGAGGGTGAAACCCCGCTCTCTACTTGTAATGTTCGTTCTTTGGCTTAAGCTTGAGAAAGCCGTCAGGCATCTCTGACCTGACAACCACAATATTGCCTGTTGCCGGATGCGGGAATGAAAGCGAGCAGGCATGCAGCCGGATCCTTCTGATAAATATGGCTGATGCCCCGTATTTCCTGTCGCCGACAATTGGGCAGCCGATGTCTGAAAGATGCACCCGTATCTGGTTTTTCCTCCCTGTTTCGGTCCTTACGTCGAGCAGCGTATGGTCACCCACCTGCTTCAGCGTCCTGAAATGCGTTACCGAGAACTTGGCATTCCCTCTCTTTTCAGTCGAATGGACTTTCTGCGAATTATCCTCGATCAGCCAGCTCCTAATTGTGCCTTCCTCCTTGCCGGGATTCCCTTCCACCAATGCATAATAGTGTTTTTCTGTCTTCGACCATTCATCCTTCAGCTTATCCACGGATTCCTGCGATTTGGCAAACAGAAGTACCCCTGAAACCTCCTTGTCGAGCCTGTGAACCACATATGCCCGGATTTTCCCCTTTGAGGAATCCCTGAGGGCCGCTGATAAGATCGCCTGGATGCTAAGGCTCCCGTCAGTGCTCGATGTCGGATAGCCGGCAGGTTTCTCGACAACTATCACTTCATCATCTTCATAGAGTATCGCGAATGGCAGCTCTGACTTGAGGGTGTGCCTGCTCCGGGCCATGATTTCAACCTCATCCCCGGGCTTAAGGATACTGGAGAAAAGGGTAACCGGGCTGCCATTGACCATAACCCTTCCGCTCTGCAGGATCTTCTTGACCTTTGATTTTGAGGAATCAGGGAATTGTCCTGTCAGGTATTCGAGGAGGGTGGATCCCGTTTTAATGGTGGCTTTCAATTTTTCCTTCTGTTTCCGCGTCAGTGCAACATTAAGGGGACTTTTTTCGTTGACCATTTATTAAGAACTGGTCGCAGAAGTCTCCTGTTCAAACAGGTATTCGTTTAAGAAAAATAGTATTTCATGGAAGTCAAATATAGTAAATCCGGCTCATTTACCGAGAAGTTGATGCATCTTCCGGAAAAGGGTCCGTGGCAAGCTTAAGGCTGCAAGGGAGTATACACTGAAAATAATTGGCATAGATATTGCCCGTGTTCAATTGAGATTAATGTTCTTCAAACAACAAAAGGTCATGAAAAAGCTAATAATCACCGCGATCCTCGCAGCAACAGTTGCCGCCGGTGCCACAGTAATGGCTCAGGATCAGCCAGAAGGATACCTCGGGTTACCCGGGGATAACCTTAACTTATATGCCGTAATGAAATTATTCCAGGAATCCGAAACCATTGAAGGATTCGAACGGAGCCTGAATGATGAAAACAGCAGGATCAACAACCTTGACCTGAACGGCGATAACCTGACCGACTATATCAGGGTTACTGATTATGTCGATGGCAATGTTCACAATATAGTACTCCAGGCTGTTCTGGACAGGAACGAGAGCCAGGACGTTGCAGTGTTCACTGTTCAGCGTTTCAATGACGGAGAAGTTCAGATACAGCTTACAGGTGACGAGGCTTTGTACGGGAAGAACTACATTGTTGAGCCGATTTATGATGAAACCCCGAATCCCGGTTACATGGGGAGGGCTGACGGAAGGAATGTGACAGTTGTCCGTACAACTACCGTCCAGGTAGCTGCATGGCCGCTGGTAAGGTTCATTTTCATGCCCGACTATATGGTCTGGAGATCATCCTGGTACTGGGGCTATTATCCGGTTTACTGGCATCCATGGCGCCCATTCTTCTGGCATTACTACTACGGGTACCATTCACACTGGAACCCTTACTACTATGGCCGTTTCCGCCGTTGGGAAACACACCGCTATTCACACTGGGACGACTTTTACTACCACGGGAGAAGGGTCTACTCCCCAAACATCTCGGTCAGGATAAACAACGGTGTCTACCGGACAACCTACTCACATCCTGAAGAGCGTAAGAGAGGTGAGGACCTCTACTACAGGACCTATAAGGATCATGGCTCGCGTGAGTCGGTTACATCCGTAAACAACGGAAGAAGAGTTTCGAACAGCACCTACAACGGCCGGAACAACAACATCAACAATCGCAGGTCGAACCGCACAACCGTGGACAATCCGACAATTCATACCGGTACAATTCCCAATACCGGGAATAATGCAAACACCGGAAGAAGGTCCTCGGGCGATAAGATGAATAACAAATACGGTGACAAGAACCAACCAAACGGGGAGGCAACAAACTGGAAGAACAGGTCAAACGGAAACCAGGGAAATACAGGAAGGACCAATGTGACAGTTCCCTCGGGGAATAATTCAAAACCTGAATCGGGAAGGAAGATCGAAAATGTGAACTCGAGAAGGGAATCGTCCGTTAACACCAATAAATCCGGACGCAACAACAGCGGGAATGGCGGAAGCATAAAGAGCAACAACAATCAGAAGAACAATAATTCAGATAAAAGCGACGGGAAGAAGGGCTCTGGTAAAGAGAGCAAGCCTTCAAGAAGGAAATAAAGGGCAATGTCGGGGCTGTTGCCCGGGACGGCTGGCTGGACGGTCAGCCGGGAATATCCGGGCAACAACCCTTTTTTTATTTACCCGGGTTGATTAACTTCAGACCATGAAGATCAACCTTTTCTGGTTTCGAAGGGACCTTAGGCTGGACGATAATCCGGGACTCGACTCCGCATTAATGGCGGGGCTCCCTGTTCTCGTCCTGTTCATCTTTGACACCAATATCACGGAAGACCTCCCGCCCGATGATCCCAGGATCGGGTTCATTTATGAATCGCTCGGGAAGATCAACCGGGAGCTTGTCCTGAAAAACGGTTCGCTTTGCATACTGAAAGGCGATCCTCTTGAAGAATTCGGGAAACTGCTGCAGGCATACAGCGTCGATACTGTTTATGCGAACAGGGATTATGAGCCGTATCCGGCCGAAAGGGACTCAGCCGTATCGGTATTCCTGAAAAAGCATAATATCCGCTTCCTTACATTCAAGGATCATGTGATCTATGAGAAAGATGAGGTGGTCAAACAAGACAAAAGCCCTTACCGGGTATTTACCCCTTACAAAAACGCCTGGCTTAAGCGGTTTGCTGCAGGCCTGAATACGCAACAACCTGCCGGGGAGGCGGTTGAGGGGGATTTTGTCAAAAGCAGCCATTCTTTTCCCTCCCTTGAACAGCTGGGGTTCAGGGAAAACCAGACAAGGGTCGGTCCATACGATCTTTCAGTAATTAAGGATTACGGGAAGTACAGGAACTTTCCTGCTGCAGACAGGACGAGCCGGCTTTCTCCCCACCTCAGGTTTGGCACCGTGAGCATCAGGAAGATTGTCAGCCTGGCGTCAGCGACTAACCAGGTGTTCCTCGAAGAACTGATCTGGCGGGAATTCTTCATGCAGATCCTTTTTCACTTCCCTGCTGTTGTGACAGATAATTTCAGGCCCTCCTTCAACAGGATCCGCTGGAGGAACAATGAATCCGAATTCAGAAGATGGTGCAACGGTGAGACAGGGTATCCCATCGTCGATGCAGGAATGCGACAGCTCAATCTGACAGGATTCATGCATAATCGGGTAAGAATGATAACTGCGGGGTTCCTTTGCAAGCACCTCCTGACCGACTGGAGGTTCGGGGAGGCGTATTTTGCATCGAAGCTGCTCGATTATGAGCTGTCGTCGAATAATGGGAACTGGCAATGGGCAGCAGGCACCGGATGTGATGCCGCGCAGTATTTCAGGATCTTCAATCCCCTGACGCAGGAGAGGAAATTTGATCCGTCAGGAGAATATACCGGCAAATGGGTCCCGGAAAAAAGATCTCCGGCATATCAAGCACCGGTGGTGGATCACACCTTCGCCAGGGAAAGGGCGATGGAGGCTTACCATATTTCGATGAAGGAGTTCTGAAACTTTCAGGCAATAAATAAATCCCGCTAAGATGAAAAAGCTGGCTCTGTGTATTTTTGTTCTTGCGGCTGCAGGCCTCCGGGCTTTCGGCCAGGAAACGGACAGGTATTCTCCTGATAACGCCACCCCTCCGTCAATCCCGGGGATGAAGCTGGTATGGCATGATGAGTTCAATAAGAATGGGACACCTGACTCCCTTTCCTGGAGATTCGAGAAGGGGTTTGTCAGGAATATGGAGCTTCAATGGTACCAGACATCCAATGCTGCATGCAGGAACGGACTGCTCATCATCGAGGGGAAAAAGGAAGCGGTTAAAAATCCACTCTATGACAAGCAGAGCAATGATTGGAGGTATTCACGCGAATTTGCCGGATACACTTCATCGAGCATTCAGACAAGGGGCTTCCATCAATGGCAGTATGGCAGGTTCGAGATCCGTGCGAGGATCGATACGGCGCATGGGGCCTGGCCTGCAATATGGACACTCGGGATTTCCCGTGAGTGGCCGTCGAACGGTGAGATAGATATCATGGAATTCTACAGGGTAAACGACATTCCCACCATCCTCGCGAATTTCGCCTGGGGAACCGAAAAGCGGTTCTCTGCAAAATGGAAGGACCTCAGGAAACCGTTGTCTGATCTGGCTTCAACTGATCCCGACTGGGCCCGTAAATTTCATATATGGAGGATGGACTGGACTAAAGATTCTGCCTCTCTCCGGCTCGACGGAAAGATCCTGAATTCGGTTTCCCTGTCTGAAACGGCGAATCCTGACGGGTTTAATCCTTTCCGTCAGCCGCATTACATATTGCTGAACCTCGCCATCGGGATGAACGGGGGTGATCCTTCCCGGTCATCATTCCCCATCAGGTATGAGGTAGATTACGTGAGGGTCTACCAGGCTGATCCATCAACATTTTAGGAGTTCCCATTGAAATTGGCATATTTTTCTTATTTTAGGAAAAAATTTAGTTAATGCCCGGTATAAAACCTGCCGCAGGATCATTTCTCCTGATCATAATTGCTGTGGTTTCCGCATTGCTCACTGATTCATGCCAGGGCCTGAAGGATGAAGAACCGTATGTTGGCGACTGGCAGTCTGTGGAAACGGTAACTGCCGACCAGATGGTATATACCACCACAAGGACGCTTCACCTTACCAGGAACTCATACGAGGAGACTTATGTCATTACCCGGCAGAGCCTTGAGACCATTTCAGGTATCATCGGGACCGGCGGACGGATCATCAGGTCGCATAACCATATCACTTTTGAATTGCAGAAGCTTGGAACCTGTGCAAAGGATTCCCTGGATGCCTGCACTTCCTCGGTGATCTGGTACCACGAAGGAACCCAGTACTGGACCGACAATGCACAATTCTTCGGGTTGGTCATCAAGGCAGATTACAAGGCTGCTGATTCCACCCTTACACTGACCCGTGATCTGAACAATGACGGTGATACCCTCGACGAAGGCGAGAATGTGGTTTTCACAAGGATCTGACCGCTCCCTGCGGTGGTCCCCCCCCCTGCCTTACCCATTTTCCCGTAATATTTTGTCTCCCTGTTTTTTCTGCATTTAAAATCTGCTATATTCGTGTTTTACAATTCATATCTGCAGAGGATATTTTTATGCCGGTCAGGATCAAGCTATTACTGTTTCTCTTTTTGATAACGGGTGCAAGACTCATGTCACAGACGGAACCTGCCAGGCCGGTGGTTGCTCCGCTGGAAATTCCTGAGCTTCAGCTGCCTGTCAATTTTGACGGAGTACCCGATGAGGAAGCCTGGAACAAGATCACCCCTGTTCATCTTATTATGTTCTCCCCGGTGTTCGGTAAAGAACCCACCGAATCGACTGATATCCGGATAGGTTACAATTCTCAGTACCTTTTCGTTTCAGGGGAAATGCGGTTCAGTGACCCCTCGATGGTTCGATCAGCCAGCCTGAAGCGCGATTATATGGGCATGAGCGGCGACTGGTTCGGCCTCATCCTCGACACATTCAATGACAAGGAAAACGGGCTGGCATTTTTCACCTCTCCTGACGGGCTGAGATTTGATGCCCATATCCAGAGAGATGCCGTCACCTATATGCCCGATCAGCAACCGATGAACATTAACTGGAATGCATTCTGGGACGTTCGTACCAAAAGGAATGCGGGCGGATGGTCAGCTGAGATCAGGATCCCCCTTTCGAGCCTCCGGTTCCAGGTTACCGGCGGGGTCGTCAGGATGGGATTGATCCTTCAGCGATGGATCCCGGCAAAGAATGAGCTGGATATTTTCCCTTCAATCCCGCCCAACTGGGGCCAGGGATCAAACATTAAACCCTCGCAGGCAAAAGAGATCACACTTAAGGGGCTTGTCCCCGATAAGCCTCTCTACATCGCACCTTATGTGTTGGGAGGATACTCTGCCTCCAACGATCTCAATGACTCTGAGACTGCATATTTTAAATCGACCCGCCCGGTAACTGAGGCCGGCCTTGACGTAAAGTACGGCCTCACGAATAATCTCGTCATGGATCTGACCGCAAATACCGACTTTGCGCAGGTTGAAGCCGACGACCAGATGATAAATCTTTCACGATTCTCATTGTACTTTCCTGAGAAGAGGATGTTCTTCCTTGAACGGTCAAGCATTTTTGATTTTGCCCTTGACGGGAACAGCAACCTGTTCTACAGCCGCAGGATCGGATTGAGCGACGACGGAGACCCTATAAGGATCTACGGGGGGCTGAGAGTTACAGGCCGGCTGAAAAAGTGGGACACAGGACTGCTGGACATGCAAACCGCGCCCCTTTGGAAAAAAAGCTCCCTGGGTTCGAAATATGTCCTCCAGCCATCTGAGAATTTCGGTGCGGTAAGGTTCAGAAGACAGGTGATCAACGAAAACTCCTACATCGGAACAATGGTGACCTCCAGGTTGGGTGCCGACGGATCCTATAATGTCGCTTATGGGATCGACGGCATTGTAAGGCTATTCGGTGAGGACTACCTGAACTTCCGGTGGGCACAGACATTTGAGGACAGCGTCAGGAACAAATCGATCGATCAGCCAACAATGATCCAGTTTTCGTGGGAAAGAAGGGCAAAGGCAGGGCTCGGATACAATTTCAGCTATGCCCGCTCAGGGGTCAACTTCAACCCGGGTATCGGATTTGAGATGCTGGACGACTATGCTGCATTCTTCGGTTCGCTCAGCTATGGCTGGATATCACCTGAAAAATCGAAACTGTACTCACACTCGCCTGAAATTATGGTTATTTATAACCACTATGTCGATGACGGATCGCTTATGAGTGTCCTCGGAGAAGCAGGATGGCAGTTCCAGACAAAGAATCAATGGATGGTATCCCTGAACGGCTCTGCCAATGATGAGATCCTCAGGGACAGCCTTGAGATTCTTGAGAACAAGGTTTATGTTCCGCCTGCCAGGTATGAGTATTACAATTTCAGGGGACTGGCGGTCACTCCGTCTGCGAAGCCTTTTTATCTGATGATAAACACCCAGATCGGCCAGTATTATGACGGGAACAGGATATCAGTGGGCCTGCAGCCGACATGGAATGTCTCGAAGCATCTCGAGTTCGGCGGCACATATAACCTGGACCATGTTGCCTTCGACAGGAGGGATGTCAGAATGACCAATCATATCGTCGGGTTCAAAGCGCTCTATATGCCCAGTACACGGTTATCCTTCAGCGCTTTCATCCAGTACAATACAGCCATTAATGAAATAATCTCCAACGTAAGGTTCCGGTATAACCCAAAGGAAGGCAATGATTTTTACATAGTGCTTAACGAGGGCCGGAATACCCGCCTGACAGGTGAAATGCCAAACCTGCCTGTTTACAATTCACGCGCAATAATGGTCAAGTATACCTATACATTTAACCTTTGACCATTTTATAGCCGGCGCTTCAAAGTAATTATATCCATTCCCGTCTTTCACCCGACCGGCCGGTACGGGTCTATCCCGAATTTGATCATACAGAATCCTCCGTTTGTCACACAGGATTTGCCGTTTATGGAATATCCTAAAAATGAGTAACTTATGGAAACGTATTCTCGTTAAAGCCAGTGTTGAAAGCAAATGTCGCATAGATTTTCAGAAAAAAAAAAGCAACAATAATAAAATGTCAAACTAAAAAATAAAACAAAATGAAAGCAACTAAAATTTTCGCAGTAATCGGTTTAATGATGTTCGCATTTTCAGCATCAATGAATGCACAGGTTTCAGCAACAGCAACAGCATCGGCAACAATTGTTACGCCGATCTCTATTTCGAATACCGCAAATCTGAATTTTGGCAACCTCGGTGTCAATGCTTCAGCCGGTACGGTAGTTATGAGTACAGCAGGTGTAAGGTCGGTAACCGGCGGATGTACGCTTCCGGCTGTTGCTGGCAGCCCGGCTGTCGCCTCCTTCACCGTAAACGGGGTAGCCAACTACACCTATGCCATTACTCTGCCCGCAACCGCAACGACAATAAGCTCAGGTGCCAACAACATGACAGTTGACACGTGGACCAGTTCCCCAAGCAGTACGGGTACCCTTAACGGATCGGGCACACAGACCCTTACCGTCGGCGCAACATTGCATGTTGCAGGAAGCCAGGCAGCAGGCACATATACCTCGGCCACTCCTTTCTCAGTAACTGTCAATTATAATTAATATCAGAATTGACGAAGATATCCTGAGGGTGCCTCAAAAGGGCACCCTCAGATTTTTGAGATTATTCTTCATTACGGGGGCGAGGTTCGCCCCTTTTCCTTTTTGCCCGCGCAACGCTGCTGCCGGGATGTTGCTATTATGATAAGTATTTGTTTGGTATAATCCCCCGGCTCGCAGGAAGGGAAGACCATCTGCTTTGCTCTGAACAGAGGGTCAAGGAAGGTCCCGATGAGGGATACCTGAACGGCTCTGCCAATGATGAGATCCTCAGGGACAGCCTTGAGATTCTTGAGAACAAGGTTTATGTTCCGCCTGCCAGGTATGAGTATTA
>JGI20215J15232_1000163_pt1 | contig 16444 bp, 14 predicted proteins | sample WetSurMetagenome_2_FD_15232 | JGI IMG/M metagenome (IMG submission 15232) | reverse complement strand
GGGTCGCGACGACATCGTCGAGGCTTTCGTGCAGTGGCAGGGAGGGGCCGCCTCGACGGGAGCGAGGCTCCTCGCCGGCGGCGGCAGGGTGCTGCTCGCGAGGGCCGGCAGCAGGTTCGAAGCCGGACGCTTCCAGGTCGTGACGCATGCATCCTCGGCAGGGAGGGAAGACGCGGCCTCGCTCCCGTCCGGGAGCGCGGTCGACGGTGGCGCGGACCTCGCCGTCTCGATCGGAGCCTTCGTGCCGACCATAGGTCTGTCCTGGCTGAGGGACTCCTGGGGGGACAGCCTGTCCGGGAGCAGGCTCACCGCGAGGACGGGGAGCGCCTTCTCGGTCGCTCGATGGACTTCCGCGCTCTCCCTCGAGGCGGTGTTCGACGAGAGGGTCGGCCCGGCCCCGGTGCCCCGCAGGACATACAGGTGCAGGGGCGAAGCGGCCGGAGGCGAGCCGGGTTGGAGCCTTTCGGCAAGCATCGAGCACAGCAGCAGCTTCTGGGATGGAGGCGGCCGGATGGAGGCCGATGCCCTCCGCCTGAACGGCTCGACGGGGGGCGGGGGCACCTGGCTCACGCTCGCCTATTCGGGGTCGGGAACCCTCAGCCAGGCTCTCGAGGTGCATTACAGGTTCGTAGGTGAGGGCCAGGGCGGCTGGAGCTACGACGATGAGACGGGAGAGTTCTACGAAGACCCGGACGGGAGCTACGAAGTCTACTATCTCCCGGGGGAGGGCGGAGACCTCCAGCTGGAAGCCGAAGCCGAGCTGAGCCTGACGAGCGGCGCGGCTCTCGGACCGGGATTCGACGGCAGCCTTGAGCTCACCTCGCGGGGGTCCGACGACAGGCTCGCCACGCTGCTCCTCGCGAAGTCCTTCGGCGACGCGCCCGGCGGATACTCGGCCGAGCTCTCCCCGTTCTGGAGGGGAGCCGGGACCGTCCGGCTTCTCCGCGCCAGGGGGAAGGTGACAGAGCAGAGGATCGAATACAGCGGGTCGGGGGTCAGGAGCGAGTCCGAGAGGATGATCGAGCTCCAGCAGGGTCTCTCCCCGGCCGGGAGCCTGGACCTGGACCTGCTCCAGAGGTACCGGCTGCGCGAGGAGGACCTCCAGGCTTCCAGGAGGATCACCGAGACGAGGGTTTCGGCAGATCCCTCCATCACCCTGGACTCCGGGCTGGAGCCGGGCATCCAGTTCGCCTACGAGAACAGGCGTGAGAGCCACAGCGGGCTCGAGGCAGGCCAGTACGAGGCCAGGCCGCACCTCAGGTTCGCCAGGTCGGGCTGGAACGCCTGGGGCTCGGCTCAGGGGCAGTACATCCCCGGCGACGGGGACCTCCCTCTCTGGCTTTTCGACGGCAATTCCACAGGCTTGAACCTGTTGTTCCAGTTGCGTATAGGGCGGAACATATCGGAGCAGCTCGACGCGGCGCTCACCTGGTACGCGAGGAGGCCGGCCGATGGCGACTGGACACAGCGGGCCGGGCTGGAAGGCACGGTGACATTCTGACCGGGCAGGCCCTCCTGGCTGCGCTCTGCGCCTCGGCTGCGGTCTCCGTGGGTTCGCGCGGGGCCCCGCCTCGTCCGACCCTCCCCGACTCGCTCCCGGTCCTGGCCGATTCCACTGTCGAAGCGCTCCAGCAGCAGATCCTGGCGCAATACCTCTCCCTCGGATATCCGTTCGCCTCGCTCGCCTGCTTCCTGGCGGGTCCGGACAGCCTCTGCGTATCCGCGGTGCCCGGACGCCACGCCCTGCTGGAAGGCGTCCGCATCGAGGGCCTGGAGCGGACCTCCCCGGGCACCCTGACGCGTTACCTGAGACTGGAGCCGGGCGAGCCATACGACCCGGAGTCCGTCGAGAAGTGGCGTGAGAGGCTTCGCAGGCTCGAATTCGTCGAATGGGTGGGAGATGGAGCCCTCTGCCTCGGCCCTCTCGGGAACCTGGTCGTCGTGCAGGACGTGGTCGAGGGGTCCTCGGGGAGCATCGCCGCCTCGCTGCTCTACGGCCAGTCGGGGGATGAAGGGCTGAGCGGGTCGGGGCTCGTCGACTTCACGAACCTCCTGGGGACCGGAAGGGAGCTCTCGATCGAGATAGCCGACTCCCGCTGGGGAGGGACGAACGTTTCCGGCCACTATCTCGAGCCCTGGATCGCGGGCTATCCCCTCTCGGGAGAGGTGTCCCTGATGCAGGAGATACCCGACAGCGGCTGGCTGAACAGGGAGGCCGACATCCTTCTCATCGCCGAGGTGTCCGAAGTCCTGTCGGTCTCCGCCGGCGCAGGCGGATGGAGGGGCTATGGCCCGGACGGCGAGGACAGCAGGTACAACTACGGACTGGCCGGGATGTCCTGGAGCCCGGGACGCACGGTGCCACGGGGCTGGCAGGGGCTGAAGGCGGATCTGGAGTGCAGGCTCGGCAACGTGTCGGGAGAGGACTCGAGCCTCGTGCTCTCGACCGCGGAGCTGGAGGCGAGGGCCGACCTCTTCGCGGGCGCCGCCGGGCTGGGACTGGGCATGACATGCGGAGGTGCGATGCAGGGGGAGCCGCCCTACAGTCTGCTGAGGAGGCTGGGAGGGCAGGAGAGCCTCAGGGGCTATGCCGAGGACACGTTCAGGGCGACGCGCTATGCGGTGCTCAGGCCTGAGGTCTCGTTCGGCGAGACTGCGACAAGGCTGTACGCCTTCTGCGACCTCTCGGCGCTGGACACGCCCGACGGGGACAGGTATCCCGCGGGCGCCGGAGGCGGCCTGCGCGGGGAGGCCGGCTCCTGGTCGATCGATCTGGCCGTGGGGGCGCCGCTTCGGGGAGGACCGGCAAGGTTCTATGTGACAGCGGTCGCCCGGGTGCTCTGATCTCCGAGAAAAGCCGGGACCGGCAGCGCGCCCGCCGGGAGGAGCCCTTCCACGACATGCCAGTCGTCGAGGAGCCTGTAGCTGGCGGGGCCATACGCGGCAGAGTGCGAGGGCGGGGTCTCGACTGCGCACCGTGACATGATCTCCTCCGCGGACCACGGAAGCCCGGCGGCCCGTGCTGCACACGCAACTGCCTCGAGCAGCCCGGTCTCCGCCGCGGGCGTCGTCACCGGCTGACCGGCAAGAGCCTCGAAGACCGCCTCCGGATCCATCCCCGCAATCGCGGCGGGCCCGAGGGGCAGCCTCGCAGCCTCGCCGCCGGCCGCGGGAAGGATATCCTCTGGAGCAGGGGAGTGCCGGGGAGGGTCCGCCCGCCGGCCGTTCCCCACTCGCGCAGAAAGGCATTCCTCATGCCCGCCGGATCGGCCGCGACGGCCCTCACCATGTGCCCTGCGCCGCAGCTCGCCTGGAACACGAGCTTGGCGAGGTCCACGATCGTCATCGAAGGATGCAGCCGCCACTCCAGCGCCAGGATGTCTCTCATCGGGATGATCAGGGCTTCCATGTCCCGTATATCGCCTCGGAAAGAGCCTCCGGGATAGTATTGACTACATGAGCATACACTCATATAGTCTCGTCCATGAACCGCGTATTCGCTGCATTATCAGATCTGAACAGGTTGCGCATCATTTCGATACTGCACAAGGGCCCGCTCAATGTCAGCGAGATCTGCAGCGTGCTGGGGCTCTCCCAGTCCAATGCGAGCCGTCATCTCAAGGCGCTCCACGAAGCTGGCTTGGTCAGCCGGCGCGGGATGGCGGGCTGGGCCTGGTACAGCCTCGAGAGGACCGACCCGCTCGTGAGGGATGCCTGCGCCCTGGTGGCAGCTCACGGCGGGAGACTCAAGGTCGTCCAGGACGATCTGCGCGGCCTCGTGCGATGCCATGAGTCGAGACGGGCCGGATCGCGGGAGTTCTTCGCCAGGTTCGCGCCTCTCTGGGGTGAGCTGTCCGGGCTGCTGCCCGACCCTTCCGGCTATGCCGGGGAGGTCATCGGCTGCCTTCCTGCGAACGCCCCTGTCGCCGAACTGGGCTGCGGCACGGGGATGCTGCTGCCTCTCCTTGTGTCTGGGGGCAGGCTCGTCATCGGGATTGACGACTCCCCGGACATGCTCTCTAGAGCGAGGCGGACCGCGGATGACGCCGGCCTGTCGGACCGCGTCGAGCTGCGTCTGGGAGAGATCGAGCACCTGCCCCTGGCCGACGGCAGCGTGAAGGGCGTCCTCGCCCACATGGTCCTCCACCACCTCGGGAACCCCTCCGAGGGCATCCGCGAGGCCTGGAGGGCGCTGGAACCTGGCGGATCCCTCGTGGTGGCGGAGCTGGCAAGCCATGGAGACCAGTCGTTGAGGGAGCTGCACGGCGACCTCTGGCCGGGATTCGAGCCGGAGGACATCTCCGGGATGATGCAGGAGTGCGGATTCGAGTGCGGAGAGGCCCGCCGCGTATGCGACGGGCGGGTCTTCTACATCTGCGGCAGGAGAAAGGAAAGCTGATGGAAGGTGACTTCAGGGTTGCGGACATGAGCCTCGCCCCGCTGGGCAGGCGCAAGATCGCCATAGCGGAGAACGAGATGCCAGGACTCCTCTCGCTCCGGGCCACGCGCGGACCCTCCCGCCCGCTGGACGGCTTCAGGGTCAGCGGCTCCCTGCACATGACCGTCGAGACCGCAGTGCTGATCGAGACCCTCACCGGGCTCGGAGCCTCCGTGAGGTGGGCCAGCTGCAACATATTCTCCACCCAGGACGAAGCCGCCGCGGCCATTGCGGCAACCGGCGTCCCGGTCTTCGCCTGGAAGGGCGAAACCCCGGAAGAGTACTGGGAGTGCACCAGGAGCGCCCTGACCTTCCCCGGCGGGAAGGGTCCCGACCTCATCGTGGACGATGGTGGCGACGCGACGCTCATGATCCATCAGGGCTTCGACATGGAGGAGGCATACGCCGCCACCGGGAAGCTCCCGGAGCCGTCAGGTGCCACCCGTGACGAGATCGCCCTCTCGGCCGAGCTCGTGCGCGGCCTCGCAGCCGCTCCGCGCTTCTGGCACGAGCTGGTGGAGGGGATGATCGGAGTCTCGGAGGAGACGACCACCGGAGTGCACCGCCTCTATCAGAGGCATGAGGCCGGCAGGCTGCTGTTCCCCGCCTACAACGTCAACGACTCCGTCACGAAGAGCAAGTTCGACAACACCTACGGCTGCCGCGAGTCCCTCCCTGACGGGATCAAGCGCGCCACCGACGTGATGGTCGCCGGCAAGACGGTGCTCGTCTGCGGATTCGGCGAGGTGGGCAAGGGCTGCTGCCAGAGCATGAGAGCCTTCGGAGCGAGGGTGCTCGTCACCGAGATCGACCCCATATGCGCTCTGCAGGCAGCCATGGAAGGCTACGAGGTGACGACCCTCGAGGACGCGCTGCCGGAGGCGTCGATATTCGTGACGGCCACGGGCAACTGCGACGTGATCACCACCGGGGCGATGGCGGCCATGAAGGACCAGGCGATCGTCTGCAACATCGGCCACTTCGACAACGAGATACAGGTGGATGCGCTGCAGGCTGTCCCGGGGATCAGGATCGAGAACATCAAACCGCAGGTGGACAGGTACGTTTTCCCGGACGGACATTGCATCTACCTCCTGGCAGAGGGCCGGCTCGTCAACCTGGGCTGCGCCACGGGACATCCCAGCTTCGTCATGTCCAGCTCGTTCACCAACCAGTGCCTCGCGCTCCTCGAGCTGCTCCGCGAGAGGCCGCCCGTCGGAGTGTACAGGCTCCCCAAGAGGCTGGACGAGGAAGTCGCCCGGCTGCACCTGGGCAAGCTGGGGGTGAAGCTCACCCGCCTGACCGGGAAGCAGGCCGGATACATCGGCGTCGATGCCGAAGGTCCCTACAAGCCGGACCACTACAGGTACTAGCCCTGCCGGGACATGCGCGTCCCGGGCAGGACGGCCGGGCGGAAGCCGCGAGTTCGGCGTTGACATGGTTTCCGCCCGGGTTCATCTATCGCGAACACCCTGAGATCAGGTTCATCGACAGAGAGGAAGAGGAATGACAGAAAAGGCGCGGATCCTGCTGGTGGACGACGATCCGGACTTCGTCGAAGCCAACACGATAGTGCTGGAGGCGAGCGGGTTCGAGGTCATCTCGGCGTCCAGCGGCGCGGAAGGCCTCCGCAGGGTCGGGGAGGAGAATCCCGATCTCGTCGTTCTCGACGTGATGATGGAGAACACCGACGAGGGCTTCGCGGTCGCAAGGGACATCAGACGGAAGCTTCAGAGCAAGGTCCCCATCATCATGCTCACCTCTGTGGGCAAGGTCACGGGGTACGATTTCAAGCCCGAAGAACACCCCGACTTCTTCCCTGTCGAGGCATATCTCGAGAAGCCGGTTCCTCCCACGATCCTGGTCAATCGCATCCGCGAGCTGCTCGGCAAGGGAGGCGGGCAGTGACAAACCGCAAGCCTGCTGAGATAGTCGCGGAGGGCGTGCGCAGGTACGGGTCCGGTCAGGGCATCGTCATGCAGCTCCTCGCCGACATCAACAACGAATCCGGCCATGTCTCGGAGGAGGCCATGAGGGAGGTCGCGAAGGCAGCCGGCGTGAGCACCGCAGAGGTGCAGAGCGTCGCCACCTTCTACTCGTTCTTCTCCCTCGAGCCCAGGGGTCGCCACATAGTGAGGCTCTGCGAGACGATCAGCTGTGACATGAAAGGGTCCGCGGCGATACTCGCGGCCCTCGAGAAGGAGCTGGGAATCGCCCCCGGACAGACCACACCCGATGGCAAGGTGACACTCGAGACCACGAGCTGCCTGGGCCTCTGTGACCAGAGCCCCGCCATGCTCGTGGACAACACCCCGCACTCCAGGCTTACTCCCGAACAGGCCTGCGAGATAGTTCGCGGGCTCAAGTAGGGGAGGCAGGCATGAAGAGGGAACTGCTCCTTTCGGCCGCCCAGCCCGAGCTAGGAAGCGCACTCCGCAAGGCGGTGGGCATGACCCCCGCCGACGTGGCCTTCGAGGTCAGGAATGCAAAGCTGCAGGGGCGCGGCGGCGCCGGCTTCCCGGCCGGCGTGAAGTGGGTCCTCGCCGGCGGTGCGTCGGGCGACGTCAAATACGTGGTCTGCAACGCCGATGAAGGCGAGCCCGGGACTTTCAAGGACAGGGTGCTGATCGAGCAGTACGCCGACCGGCTGCTCGAAGGCATGGCCATCGCAGGATACGCCATCGGATCGTCATACGGCCTCATCTATCTGAGGGCCGAGTATCCCTATCTCGTTCCCGTGCTGGAGAAGGCCATGGCCGGCATGAAGGAGGCCGGAATGCTGGGGAAGGGCCTCTTCGGCGGCAGGTTCGACTTCGACGTCGAGATCCGTTTCGGCGCCGGAGCCTACGTGTGCGGCGAGGAGACGGCCCTGCTCGAGAGCATGGAGGGCAGGCGCGGCGAACCGCGCAACAAGCCCCCATATCCCGTGAACTCCGGCTACAGGGGCTGCCCCACCATCATCAACAACGTCGAGACCTTCATAGCGGTCCCGCACATCATCCTCCAGGGCGCCGAGAAGTTCCTCGGCCTCGGAGAGGGCGGCGATTCCGGAACCAAGCTGTTCAGCATCTCCGGTGACGTCGAGAGGCCGGGAGTCTATGAGCTCGCTATGGGCTCGCCGCTCGGGGATCTGCTCGAACTGGCCGGCGCCAGGGACGTCCAGGCGGTCCAGGTCGGCGGCGCCAGCGGCAGAACCGTCAAGAGCACGGAGCTCGGAAGATCGCTCTCGTTCCGCGACCTGCCGCCGGGGGGCAGCGTCATCGTGTTCGACAAGTCCAGGAAGATGCTCGACGTCCTGGACAATTTCATGAAGTTCTTCGTGCACGAGTCCTGCGGGCAGTGCACTCCCTGCAGGGAGGGCAACCGCCGCCTGCGGCACGCCGTGAAGGCCATCAAGTCCGGTGAGATACGCACGAGGGAAGACGTGAAGCCCTACTTCGACCTGGCCGAGACCATGCGCCTCGCCAGCAAGTGCGGCTTCGGCCAGACCTCCTCGAACTGCTTCGTGGACATCGTGAGCCAGTTCGTGGAGCTCCCCTCGGGCGGACAGGGAGGGAACTGACGATGCCTAACGTCACGATCACCATCAACGGCAGGGAGATGAGCGTCAGGGAAGGCGTGACCATTCTCGACGCCTGCCAGGCCGCAGGCATTCCGGTCCCCACGCTCTGCTACCATCCCGACCTGACGATCGCCGGCAACTGCAGGATATGCGTCGTCGAGGTCGAGGGCTGGAAGACCCTCCAGCCCGCATGCGCCACTCCGGTGTCGCCCAACATGGTCGTACGCACCGGGAGCCCGAAGGTTCGCAAGGCGCGCAGGACGACGATGGAGCTGCTGCTCGCCGCTCATGACAGCAACTGCCCCGAGTGCGAGCGCAACGGTAACTGCGAGCTCCAGACGATCGCCGAGGACATGGGCATCGACATGAACAGGTTCCTGACCTCGCCCAGGCCGGTCAGCGTCGTGGAAGCCAGCCCGAGCGTCATGCGCGACAACAGCAAGTGCATCATGTGCACCCGCTGCGTGCGCACCTGCGACGAGCTGCAGAGCGTATCGGTGATCAAGCCCATGCAGAGATCCTGCGACGTCCACATCGCCACCTTCGAGGACAAGGGGCTCTCCAACGTCTCCTGCACGATGTGCGGCCAGTGCATCAACCGCTGCCCCACCGGCGCTCTCTACGAGAAGTCGGAGATCGGGGAGGTCTGGGCCGCCCTGGAGGATCCCGAGAAGTTCGTCGTGGCCCAGACGGCTCCGGCGGTTCGCGTCGGCATCGCCGAAGCTCTCGGCCTTCCCACGGGCAGGAACACGGGGCAGATGGTGGCAGCCATGAGGATGCTCGGATTCGACCGCATCCTCGACACCGACTTCACCGCCGATCTGACGATAGTCGAAGAAGGGAACGAGCTGCTCTCCCGCCTGAAGGCCGCCCTGGTCGACGGCCGGAAGGACATTGCTCTCCCGATGATCACCAGCTGCTCGCCGGGCTGGATCAAGTTCATCGAGCACCATTTCCCCGGGCTGCTGCCGAACCTCTCCTCCTGCAAGAGCCCTCAGCAGATGTTCGGCGCGCTCGTGAAGACCTATCTGGCGGCCAAGGAGGGCATCGATCCCTCGAAGGTCGTCAGCGTGTCCATCATGCCCTGCACAGCGAAGAAGTATGAGAAGGACAGGCCCGAGATGCGCTCCAGCGGGTACAAGGATGTCGACTACGTCCTGACGACCCGTGAGCTCGCCCGGATGATCCGCCAGGCCGGAATCGACTTCTCGACCCTCCAGGAGGAGAAGTACGACCGCTGGATGGGATCCTCCTCGGGTGCCGCCGTGATCTTCGGCGCAACCGGAGGCGTCATGGAGGCTGCCCTCAGGACCGCCTACGAGATAATCACCGGCAAGGAAGTCCCTTTCCGAAACCTGGACATCACCCCCGTGCGCGGGATGGAAGGCATCAAGGAAGCCACCATCCAGCTCCCCGACGCCATGGCGCCGGGCTGGGAGTTCCTCAAGGGCGTGCCGGTCAGGGTGGCGGTGGCCCACGGCCTCGTCAACGCCAGGAAGCTCATGGAGAAGGTCGCATCAGGAGAGGCCGACTATCACTTCATCGAGGTGATGGCCTGCCCCGGCGGATGCCTGGGCGGAGGTGGACAGCCCATCCCGACCAACCCCGAAGTCAGGCAGAAGCGCTGCCAGGCCATCTATGAAGAGGACTGCTCGCTTCCTCTGCGCAAGTCGCACGAGAACCCCGAGGTCCAGCTCCTGTATGCGGAGTTTCTGGAGAAGCCGCTGGGACACAAGTCCCATGAGCTCCTCCACACGCACTACACGGAGAGGGAGCTCTAGGAGCGGATACCGGGAGTCCCCGGAAGCAGGAGAGGGCGGGGCATCCATGCCCCGCCCTCTCGGCATTACGAGCCGGGGACGCGCAGTCCCTCAGTGCCCCAGATCTATCTCCATCCCGGCCGCGAGGTACCAGATGTTCTTGTTGTAGATGTGGTCCTCGTATGTCCCCGTGCCGGTCCCTTCCACGCAGAAGAGACGGCCGACGGCCGCGGTGAGGTCGATGTCGCGGGAGACCCCGAACCTGGATCCGGCGCCGATGAAATGGGCGTCGATGCTGTATTCGAGATCGCTGAACGTCGTATCGCTGCCGCCCAGGCTCGAGTACAGGTAGCCTGCGCTGACGGCGGTGCGCGGCGAGACGTCGTACTGGATGCCCAGCCCGACATCGAAGCCGTTGTCGTAATTGTCGTCGTAACCATCATCCTCGCCCTGATCGGCCTGCTCGAGGAAGTAGTAGTTGAAGCTCGCAGACGCGCTGATCATGGGGGAGAGCCCCACTTCGAGGCCGGTGCCCAGCACCGCGGGGAGGTCGCGCCTCTGCTTGTAGCCGTCATTGAAGGACGCCAGGGCAGGGATGGCCGACCAGTCGTTCACCTCGGTGGAGGTCTCGAACTCGAGCCGAGTGGCGGTTTCGTAACGCAGCGCGAAGGTCACCGAGGGCGATATGGCAACGCTCACGCCCATCAGGCCGGCTATGCCGGAGGCCTTCTTCTCGGCATCGAGCTCGCCGTGGGTGGTGTCCACGGGGGTGCCCGAGGCCCCGTCGATGATGATGAAATCGCCGTAGGCATCGTAGTCGCGGGTGGCCGAGGTATAGCGGGCTCCGAGAGAGGCCGAGACGGCGTCGGTTATCTGATAGGAGGCCCCGGCGCTGCCTGCCAGATACACCGAGGAGGCCTTTATCGAGCCGTCAGTCATGCTCGCGAAGATGTAAGGGCTGCCGTAGACAGCCTGCATCAGTCCGGTCTCGAACATGGGCAGCACGGTCAGGCCGTCGCTGAAATCGAGCGTGCCCCCGCCCGCGGGGGCGGTGAAGGCGGCGAAGGCGGCCAGGCGGCCCGTCCTGTAGACCGCATAGACATCGGGCAGGAACAAGGTCGGCTCCGTGGATTCGTACAGGACGGCATCGGAGGCGCCGGGTGGCGTGGCCTCGACCGTGTAGTCCTTGAGGAGGACCTGGTTGCCTATGCTGAAGTGCCATCCCGGGGCGAGGGCCGTCAGGCCGGCGGGGTTGTAGCTGACTATGTCGGCTCCGTCGGTTGCGGCATTCCTGCTCATGAGCCTGACGAATCCGGGACTGCGGGAAGAGATGTAGTCGATGTTGCCAGCCTGGGCGATCATGGCGGCTCCGAACACCATCAGAGCCAGCACGGGGAAACCAATGAACTTCAAGTGCCCCTCCCTTCAACGGTTGCAGTTGGACGCCCTTTTCTACACACAAAGGGGGCCTGCGGCAACATCCGGGCGCGATCCCGCCTGCTCCCGAGGCAGGGCCGGGAATGCGGAGCGCCCTCCCCGACCATGCCGGGGAGGGCGCTCATGCCGTCGGATGATCAGGAGAAAAATCTGTCGAGAGGGCTCAGCACCCTCAGGGGATCCCTGTTCTTCGCCAGCTTGAGGTAGGGTGTGATCATGGACGGGGTGGTGATGCCCAGAAGGCTCTGGACCATCCTGCGATCCGTCCCGTCCTCCAGCAGGTGAACTGCGAAGCTGTGCCGGAGCCAGCCGAGAGTGGAGTGCTTGGAGATGCCTGCCGCGAGCATGGACTCGGCGAAAGCGCGCTGGATCGTCCTGGCCGAGACATAGGACGACCTGCCCCTCCCGGGGAACAGGTAGGAGGACTCGTCGGTGCGGGTGTTGAGGTAGTCCTTGATGAGCCTGGCGCAGGACGAGGCGAGTATGGTGTCACGGATGTGCTTGCCCGGCCTGTCGTTGATATGGATGACCATCCGGTCGAAATCGATGTTCTTCCGCCTCAGGTAGGCCGTCTCGCCCACCCTGAGACCCGACGAGTAGACGAGCATCAGGGCCAGCCGGTACTTCACGTCCTGCACGTTGAGCAGGATCGCCCTGACTTCCTCCCTGCTGAAGATGCCGTGCAGCGGGACCTTCTTGGAGACCACTCCCGGGCCCGGCAGCGGGTTGGGCTTGTCCAGCACCTTGGTGTACAGGAACCTGATGGCACTCTGTGCCTGGTTGATGTACGAGAGGGACTTGCTCTCCTCGACCAGACCCTCGAGGTACTGCCTGAGCTCCTCCGATTCCAGGGATACCGCCCTCTTGCCGAAGGTGTTCACCAACCTCCGGATATGGGATAGATAGCTGTTCGCAGTCTTGGGACTGCGCCCCGCCTGCCGGAGAAGCCTTCTGGTCTCCTCCACCGGATCGAATGTGGCCATGTCATACCTCCAGATGCGGACGGCACCCCTACCGCCCGTTCTCCCCTCGAAGACGCATGTAATATTGCCAATGATCCTGTACGAGTCAATTTTATCGCGCATATAGACATAAAGCCGTTGTCCCGAGGGCCTCGAACTGCTTATTCTCCACGTATGCAGAGGTCGTCGGACAAGGTTCTGGTTGCGCGCCGGATCCTCCCGGAGTTGATATCCCCGAGGAACCTGCTGCCGTATGCCGCCTCGCTGGCAGCTCTGGCGTTCGTCCTGGGAGCTCTGTTCGTGAGACTGGGAGCGGTCCGGCACAAGGCGGAGCAGTCCATGATGGACCGCTCCTGCCAGGCCGCCCTCCTGGTCGCGAGGGCAGGCGCCGACGGCTGCTCCTACCTCTTCACAGACAGCAGGCCCATCCACGGCGGAGTCTGCCTCGCGCCTTCGCCCGACCTTCTCGGGATAGCCGGAGCCGGGAGCGGCAACGTATTCGTGAGGGATGCCGGAGCCACCATGAGCCCGTGGGGGCTTGCAGCCGATCCGTTGATGCTCGAAGCCATCGACTCGGAATCGGGGATCGCGACATCCGGAATGGGCGAGCCCGGAATCCACGAGTTCCGGGTTGCCGCTGCATGGCCTCCCGGACGGGACGGATGGAGGGCCGCCGCCCTTCTCGTCTTTCCTGTTCCGAACAGCCTCTCGATCCTGGAAGGGCTGCGGGGAGGAGGTCTGGCAGTCCTGTTCGCCATCGCTGTCCTCGTGACATATCCCGCCTTCATCCTGCTGCGGCTCTCCGGGATGAGGAGGCGGCGCGAGCTCGAGGTCTTCGAGGACGAGCCCGGCATCGACCCTCCCCAGCATCCCGTGCCGCCCGAGCGGATGGATGGAGACAATCCCGGCATCGTCCTGTCCCGGTTCGAGGGCACGATCCCGGTCGCCGAGCTCGACGAGGCAGGCATCGTCCGGAACGCGAGCCCGGCTTTCGCAGACATGCTGGACACGCGGCTGGAGGATCTGGTGGGAGAGCCGCTCTCGGCGGCCGGGTGCTTCGATCCGGCAACTCGGGGGCGCCTCGAGGACGATCTGCTGTCGACCCTGTCGGGGAACCAGCTGCTGTCCGTGGTGAGCTCCGACGGCAGGATGAGGCATGTACGCCCCTATGTCTCGTCGACGGGAACGGGCGGGGGATCCGTGATCGTGCTGAGCGACTACTCGGAGATCGAGACGCTCCGTTCCGAGCGGGAGAAGCTCCTCGAGCGGGAAATGGCGCTCAACAGCTACGCGGTCCTCGCCACGATGGTCAGGGGCTTCTCCCACGACCTCAACAACCTCCTCGCCGGGGTCATCGGAGCCGCCTCCCTGGGAGAGGCTGTGCACGAGGGATCGAGCCCTGACCGGCAACGCTACTCGGCCATCCTCGCCGCGGCGGAGCGCGCCGCCGCGGTGTCGGACGAGCTCCAGCACACGGCCAGCCTCACCGAGGCTCAGGCGAGGCCGCTCGAGCCGTCCCTCGAGCTCGAGGAGATCGCCGAGGCGCTCAGGAGCGTCCTGCCGAGGACCATCTCCCTGGAAGTCTCCCTGCCCTCGGGACTGCCGATGCTGATCGCCGACCGGGCCCTGCTCAGGCAGGTCCTGTACAACCTCGCGCTCAGGTCCAGCGGCGCCCTCCAGGGCTCCGGCAGGATCCGCTTCGTGGCCGAGGAGGTGCCGGATCCTTCAACGGACCCGCGCTTCATGGGCGTGCCGAGGAACCCGGGCAGGACGAAGTGCATCTGCATCTCGGTCTCCGATGGAACCGTGCTGCCGCAGGGCCTCCTGAGGCTCATCTCCTCCGCCGATGCCGATTCGTACGAGATAGAGAGGAACTACGGCGCAGGGATGGCGGCCGTATCCCAGGCGGTCAGGGCGCTCAAAGGCTGCATCGCGAGCTCCGTGGAAACCAGGGGCACAGTCCTGAGGATGCTCTTCCCGGCTGCTGACCGGCCGAGTGCGCCTGACAGGATCCCCCCCTCGGGTGCCGCCGGAACCGGCATCTCGGTACTTATCGCCGAGGAGGAGAGCATAGTCAGGGAGACGACGAGGCAGATACTGGAGCACTTCGGGTTCAGGGCCGCCGAAGCCGAATCCGGCGACGAGGCGCTGGCAATCCTCGACCAGGAGAATTTCGACGCGCTCCTGCTCGACATGGGGGCCTTCGGCACCCCCTCCGTGGAAGTCGCGAGGATGTGCCGGGACAGATGGCCGGGGATGGCCGTCCTCCTCACGAGCGGGTACGAGACGCCCTCGGGCCTCGACGACCCATCGCTCAAACCCGGCACGGGATTCCTCAGGAAGCCGTATTTCCCTGAGGCCGTGGCGGCCGAGATCATCCGGCTGCTGGGCACGCTGGGAAGGTGAGGCGGGGCCGCAAGGCGGTCCGGCGTGGCCTGTCCCGCCGGCGGCCGGGATACCGGAGTTGATCATGGACATGGGCACCTGGCTACCCAGACTTCTCCTCGCCGCCCTCTTCGGGGGTCTGATAGGCCTGGAGAGGCAGTTCCACGGCCGGCCGGCCGGGCTGAGGACGCACATGCTCGTCAGCATCGGCGCCGCGCTGATGACACTCGCCGGCATATCCGCGGCGGGGACCGACTCGATCGCGAACCTCGACTACGATCCCGGCAGGATCGCGGCGGGGATAGTGACGGGCATCGGCTTTCTCGGCGCCGGAGCCATCGTCAGGACGAAGGACATGGTGAGGGGGCTCACAACCGCGGCATGCCTGTGGTTCGTGGCGGGAGCGGGAATCGCATGCGGCCTGGGCATGATCCTGGAATGCGGATTCTCGGTTCTCCTCGTCCTCGTGATCCTGACCGTCTTCGGACTGGCCGAGGAGTGGATCCCATCCTCCGCTCACAGGGACGCCATCATCACCGCCTCCGGCGTCGGCGCCGGGGAGCTGACTGCACGATGCAGCGAGGCATTGGAGGGCATCGGGATACGGATCCAGGACGTAGAGGTCGAGGTGTCGGTCGGCGACTCGGCGGTCAGGCTCGTCTTCCATCTCCGCACCAGGGGTCGTTTCGGACGCTCGGAGGCCATATCCGCGCTCTCCCGGCTCGAAGGCGTCGCGTCGGTCTCCTGGCTCGAGCAGAAGAGCGAGACCTGACATGGCCAGGGCCGGGGGCAAGTCCTCCGCAAGGCTCTCGGTGGGACTGGCGCTGGGTGGCGGAGCGGCCCTCGGGTGGGCTCATCTGGGTGTCCTCAAGGCTATGAAGGAGTCAGGGATACATGCATCCATGGTGTCCGGGACCAGCATGGGCTCCATCGTCGGCGCCCTGCTGGCCGCGGGCAGGCTCGATGCCGCGCTGGAAGAGATCCTGAAGGCCGATCCCCTGAAGTACATGCAGATGCTCGACCCTTCGATGCCCGGCTCCGCGGTGCTCGACGGCTGGAAGGTCTACCACCTCCTCCGCGCATGGTTCGGCATGGCGGAGATCGGGGATCTGGATATCCCGTTCTGCGCGGTTGCGGCCGACCTCTCCACGGGGGAGGAGGTCGTCATGGCGGAGGGTTCCCTGATTTCCGCCATCCGTGCCAGCATCTCCATCCCGGGGATCTTCCCGGCCTGGCAGCGCGAAGGCAGATGGCTCGTGGACGGCGGTCTGGTCGACCCGGTGCCCTGCGGCCCGGTCAGGGCCATGGGAGCCGAGTTCGTGGTCGCAGTCGATCTGAACCGGAGCCTGCCCGAGCCGGAGACGCGCTCTGCCAGACCCGGCCTGGGAAGGCAGATCCACCTCGATCTCGCCGCAGGACTGAGGCAGAGCCGTCCGAAGCGCCCGGCGGAGCCGGCGCTGATGCCTGTCATCATGAACTCCCTGCGCATAGCACAGGGCTCGATCTCCACGCTGAGAGCGGCGGTGGAGCCGCCCGACCTGCTGATCACGCCGGACCTGTCGGACTTCTCGGCCGCGGAGTTCCACCGCTCGGAAGACCTTATGAATGCAGGCTACGAAGCTGCCATCGGCCCCCTGTCCGCCCTGCAGGGCCGGCTTTGATTCCGGGGGCTTCCCCCCGGGGACATTTTTTGATACTCTACCGGCATCATTGCAGAACGGGAGGCTGACTTGTCACTCTTCGGGGGCGCTGGGAAGAAACTCATTGCGGCGCTCGGGGAGCCGAACCCCGACTGGCACAAGCTGCGGCAGCTCTCGGATGGGGCCGGCCGCGACAAGGGCGTCTCGGAGAAGACCGTCCTGTCCCTCCTCGTCCAGCGTGCCTGCGAAGCCGATTCCCT
>JGI20215J15232_1000159_pt1 | contig 16662 bp, 9 predicted proteins | sample WetSurMetagenome_2_FD_15232 | JGI IMG/M metagenome (IMG submission 15232) | reverse complement strand
CCACCTCCGGAGCCTCCAAGCCGAGCGCCCCTCCCAGCCCCAGCGTTCCTGTTCCGTCCGCGGGGATCGAGGGCACCGAGGCGGAAGGCGCAGTCCACTCCAGCCAGGACGGGCCCGCGGGTATGCTCGCCGTGACGTCAGTGGCGTCCAGGAGGCCGATGTTGGCTATGTCCAGCAGCAGGTCGAAGCTCTCTCCGGCCTCGGCGTAGCCATTCCCGTTCCCGCCTGCCGAGTCGTCGATCGAGCACGTGGAGATGACGAGGCCGGGCGCATAGACCAGCAATGGCAGCTCGAAGCTCCAGTTGCCTTCGTCACTCGACATCGACAGGTCGAGCCGCACGATATCCCCGGTGGACGCGGAGGGGTCCACGACGATCTGGAGGGAACCGGCTCCCTGGCTGGAAGAGCCTGCCGGCATGTCCCCATAGGAGACGGATGACTGGATGACCTGCGCAGGGCCTTCGAGAAGCGAAGCAGAGAGCCCCACATCTGACAGATCGACGGTCCCCTGGTTCCCGAGAGTGAGGAACACGGACGCCGCGCCTCCCGGCGAGAGATGGCCGAAATCCTGCGGGTCGTCGATCTCCACACCTTCAAGGACGAGGCTCGGTCCCGTTCCCAGAGGGATGACCACACTGGTCCGCCTGATGTTCGGCCCTGTGACCGTGAGGGTGATGTCCCCCGAAGGCGGCCCCGGGAGCTCGGCCACGAGATGCCCCGACGCATCCGGAGTCTCGACGGTGTAGCTCGAGAAGCCGGGGCCGTGGATGCAGATCGTCGCGGCCTCAGGATCGACACCCCCCGTCCCGATCGTGACGGGGATNAGCAGCGTGTTCGAGGTNACGATCCCGGGCGCATCGATGGTGGGCTGCACCGGCGGCATCCGATGGATCACCATGGAAGGATCCCCGAGCAGGTTCAGGATGAAGACGACGCATCTGTAGACGTTCTGCTGATGGCTGAAGGGGATGTAGCTCTCCTTCGCCTCCGAGACGATCTCGCCCAGCGAGAGGGTGGGATCCTCGAAGGTTACGCTGAACAGCTCGCGGTTCATCCTGTCGGAATAGCCGAAGAGCGGATTGCCGGGGGATCCCCATCCGAAGCTCGTATTGCCGATGTACGAGACGCCTCCTCCGACCGGATTCGTGATGAGGTGCTCGGAGATGGCATCTCCATCGAAGGCGTTGGTCCAGCAGCCGGTGGTGGAGGCCATGCCGTAGAAGCGGCCGTTCGAATCGATCCCGTCGACATCTTCGTTGTCCATGGGACCCACCATGAAAGTGGCGCCATGGCTGATGATGCAGAGGACCGACGTGCCCTGCTCGAGCGCCGAGATCGCCTGCTCCAGCCCATACGTGCCCATAGACTGGTACTGCTTCGTGACAGTGAAGAACGGCGGGATGCAGTTGTCCACGATCCAGTCGGCCTGGACCGCACCGTCGGTCTCGGGGTCGTAGGTGCCCGCCATCATGAGCGCATCGTCGAGGTGATCCGTGATGTCGGCCGTCTCGTATGCGATGACCTTGTTCACGAAGCCCCAGGCCTCGTCGATGTCCTCGACCGAAGCCCTGCCCACGGAGACATCCGGGTACAGGTCCAGACTGTCCGCGAGTTCGCCCCAGATGTTGTTCCCGTTCCGGTTCCACGTACCGTCGAGATCGGAGAAGTAGAGGTCGCTGGGCCGTATGTCGCCGATCCCACCCGCGAACTGGTAGTTGATCACGAAAACGAAGCGGCAGGGTACGATGCCGACGTCTCCTCCGAGCAGCACGAAGTCTATGCCATCGGTGAGCCACCTGCTCTTGATGTAGTTGCGGATCCTCTCCGCGTCATCCGCGCCGGGTGTCGATGAGTAGATCTCACCAGTCGTCACCACCTCGGTCGGCATCCCGCCTCCGGTCCTCCATGCGGCGAGGCTGTCGAAGGGCGCCCGGACCGGTTCGCCGGTGACGATCAACATGCGCACCTGTAGATCTCTGTCCGATACGCGGGTCGGAACGGGAGTTCCTCGATCCCCCGGCGATGTCTCGACCTCGATCCCGAAGCTCAGCAGCCGCTGCATATGTCTGGTCACCGGATTGTAGCGGAGAGGATGCACGAGGATCTCGGCACTGGGAACGCCGTCGCGATAGCCAGTGCCCGTGAGCTCGACGGTTGTTCCGGGCCAGTATCCATCGGTCCCGTAGATGACTTCATCCCTCTGCGCCGACACATGGGCCGGCAGCGAAAGTATCTCGGGGGCGGGCAGCGGTCTGATCAGCCAATCACCTGGCAGATCGCCCCATTCCACCTCGGAGACTTCGATGCGGGTGGCGACCTCTCCCGCAGGCAGGGTGATCCATTCCGGATACGATGGCAGGTCCGGGGCGCCGGGCTCGACTCCGATGAAGGCGAAGGGGAGGCAGGCAGCCACCTCGCCGTCCTCCTCCCGGACCTGGATGACTTCGGAATCGGGAACCCGGAACCAGGAATGTGCGGACCCTGTACAGAATGCGATCAAGAGGGATGTGCCCAAGGCGATCATCGCAGGCCTCCCCGGGAGAATGCGCGATACCGCAGAGCGGATCGGCTGTCCGGAGGCTCTGCAGGCTCAATCTACATCCGGTTGAGGGCGGCAGGGAGTACGCAGCCTGCGGGAGGTGAGAACGGCATCGCTCCCCAGGGGTTGGAGGAGCGGATCTTCGCGCATGTCAGAGCGCTGCACTCCGAAGCAGCAGGATCTGGTGGGCCGCGGGGGACTCGAACCCCCGACCCTCGGATTAAAAGTCCGATGCTCTACCATCTGAGCTAGCGGCCCATCCTGAACAGGAAGCATGCAGCGCGGCTACGGGTTGATGCAATGCCGCTGCAGCTCTCCCGGGACTTGCCAGAAAAATATGAATTGTTTACAATTATGAACACATTCACTTTACCGGGCGGTACAATGGGACTGAGAGAACAGCGCAAGAAGCGGACAGCCGCAAGGATTCTCGACTCGGTGGGGGAGATCCTCGAGAGGAAAGGCTATGCGGAGTTCTGCATGGCCGATCTCGCTCGAACCGCCGGTGTGAGCGTCGGAACCCTCTACAACTACCACAAGGACAAGGACGACATCCTGCTCGCATACACCCGCAGGCACATGACCTCCTGCTTCGAGCGGGCCAGGACCTGGGTGTCCATCTCCCACGAGTCGGGTCAGGAAGCCATCCTTGGCCTGCTCGAGATCTATCTCAATGGTCTCATGGAACTCGACAGGCAGATGCTCGGAACCGTGCAGCGGGTCTCCGTGGAGCGCAATGTCATGGAGGCGGACGAGACACGCCTCTCCAACCTCGTCACGACCCAGCTCAAGGGCTTGCTGTCCACGCTCAAGGATGAAGGCCTGATCGATCCCGGCGTAGAGGTCGACGCTGTCTCCCTCATCCTGTTCAGCTTCTTCTCCGATCTGGTATTCCAGTTCTCGAGGGATCCGGGCTTCGAGCCGGAGATGGTGAGAGACACGCTGCGCAGGTGCCTCGCCCTCGTCTACAGCGGTATCAGGAGGCGCGGCGGTGACGCCTCTCCGAAGGCAGGACTCCAGGGTCCATTTCCTCCTGCGGAGGTCATTCCTTGAACATTCCCCGAATCGCGGTAAGCAAGCGTGTGACCTTCCTCATGGTGTTCGCCGGAATCCTGGGCGTGGGCTTCTTCGGCCTGTCCCAGCTCGGCATCGACCTGTATCCCAAGCTCGTCTTCCCCCAGATCATGATCTTCAGCCAGCTCAACGGAGCCGGCCCCGAGGAGATCGAGAACCTCGTCACCCAGTACCTTGAGAAGGCCGCCGCCTCGACCAAGAACGTGAAGAACGTCTCCTCTACCTCGAGTCCGAGCATCAGCGTCGTGACCGCCGAGTTCAACTGGGGGAGCGACATGAACCAGGCGGAGACCGATCTGAGGAGGTTCCTCGACCGGTACAAGACATTCCTGCCCGATGACGCCAGCGACCCGATGGTGCTGGTGATGGAGTCGAGCCTCGCCCCGATGATGTTCATGACATTCTCCAGCGACATGCTCGACGCCTTCGAGCTGCGCAGGATCGTAGAGGACGAGATCGAACCCCAGCTGCGCCGCGTGGAGGGCGTCGGCTCCATCAGCATATCCGGGGGCTTCACGCGTCAGGTGAACGTGGAGGTCGATCCTGTCGTGCTCTCCCAGTCGGGTCTGACGCTGTCCCAGCTGGTGGGCGCCATCGCGTCGGTGGGCGAGGACAGCCCTGCCGGAGAGATCAACATCGGTGGACTCAACGCAAACATCAGCCTGGCGGGCTCCTTCGAGTCGATCGACGACATCAGGCAGCTGGTCGTGGGTCACAGGGCCGACGGCTCCCCCGTGCTCCTCGAGCAGATCGCGACGGTGGAGGACGGCTATGCCGAGAAGGTCGGCTATGTCAGGCTCAACGGCAACGACGCCGTGGTGGCCGTCGTCTTCCGCAGGTCCGACGCCAACACCGTGAACGTGAGCGACGGGCTCAACAGACAGATCGAGAACCTCCGGAGAAGCTACGGCGACGTGATCGATCTCAGGATCGTCTATGACCAGGCGACCTTCGTTAAGGGATCCATCAGCAACCTCTGGTCCTCGGCCATTCAGGCCCTCCTCCTGACCGTGGTCGTGCTGCTGGTGTTCCTCAGATCGTGGAGGAGCAGCGCCGTCGTGGGCATCTCCATCCCGATGTCCGTCATCGCGACCTTCGCAGTCATGTATTTCGTGGACATCGACCTCAACATCATCTCGATGGCCGGGCTCGCGCTGTCGGTCGGCATGCTCGTCGACAACTCCATCGTCGTGCTCGAGAACATCGTGAGGCACAGGGAGGAGGGCGAAGGCGCGGTCAAGGCGGCGATCGACGGGGCATCCGAAGTAGGCATGGCCATCACCGCATCCACCCTGACCACTGTGGCCGTCTTCGTGCCCATCCTGTTCGTCCCGGGCCTCTCGGGCCAGATCTTCCGGGACATGTCCCTGACCATCAGCTTCAGCCTCCTGGTCTCTCTCTTCGTTGCGCTCACGCTCATTCCGGTCTTCACCTCCAGGTCGAAGAACCTGGTCACGATGGGCGACGAGAGCAGGCTCCAGAAGAAGGTCAAGGCAGGCTACGACAAACTCGAGGCCGGCTACTCCAGGATCGTGAGGAAGGCGCTCGAGCGCAGGCGGCTCGTCGTCTTCGGAACGCTGGGCTTTCTCGTGATCTGCATCGGGCTCATGAAGCTGGTCCCCGTCGAGTTCTTCTCCCAGACCGACGAGGGCTTCATCTCAGCGACCACGAACAGGTCTCCAGGCACGGTTCTGACGGCCACCGACTCGACCTCCAGGTTCATCGAGCAGGGGATAGCCTCCATTGTCGACTCCAGCGACATGGAGGCGTCCTTCTTCGAGGTGGGGCAGCAGGAAGGGTTCTCCGCCGCATTCGGCGGCAGCGGATCCAACAACCTCAGCTTCTTCCTGAAGCTGGTCCCCAGGCAGGACAGGAGCGTCACTCAGGAGGAGTACACAGACAGCATAAGGACCTTCCTGGCAACCATCCCGGACGTCGAGTACAGCTTCGAGGAAGGCGGACCGATGTCCAGCAGCCAGGCCATCGAGATCCGGTTCTTCTCGGAGGACCTCGCAGAGCTGAGGAGAGTCACCGCGCGCTGCGCAGATGTCCTCGAGACGATCCCCGGGACGCGTGACGTCCAGAGCTCCATGGATATCCAGAGGACAGAGTTCGTGGTGCATCCCGATGCGGTCGTCCTCGCTCAGAACGGCATATCCCGGTCACAGCTGGGCTCCGAGGTGTCGATGGGCATGATGGGCCAGACCGCAGGCTTCCTCAGGGACGCCGGCGACGAGGTGGACATCTTCGTGCGGTATGCGCCGCCCTACAGGAGGACGCTGGAGGACCTCATGTCCAGCCCTGTCGGCAACGAACCCATCGCAGCGCTCGGGAACCTGGTCCCCGGTCTGGTGCCGCAGTCCATCCTGAGGCTGAACTCGTCCCGCATGGCCACCGTGGGCTGCGGGACCTCCGGACGCGCTCTGGGCTCCGTGGCCGCGGATGTGCAGAAAATGCTGGACACGCTGGATACAGGCGGCCTGAGATACGAGCTCGCGGGCCAGGTCGAGGACCAGAAGGACACCTTCTTCTACCTCACCATAGCAATACTCGCCGCGATCGCGCTGGTGTACATGGTGATGGCCAGCCAGTTCGAGTCGTTCCTCGAACCGTTCATCATCATCTTCACTGTCCCCATGGCCTTCATCGGCGTGGTCCTGACCCTGCTGTTCACCGGCACAAGCCTTTCGATCACGGCCATGGTGGGCATGCTCATGCTCGCCGGTATCGTCGTGAACAACGGCATCGTCCTGGTCGATTTCGCCAACAAGCTGCGGGAGAAAGGGATGAGCGTCATCGAAGCCGTCGCCGAGGCGGGCAGGATCCGCATGCGCCCGATCCTCATGACCGCGCTGACCACGATAGTGGGCATGGTGCCTCTGGCCCTCGGGCTGGGCGACAGCGGCGAGACCTGGGCACCCATGGCGAGGACCGTCATGGGCGGTCTATCCGTCGCCACGCTCCTGACGCTGTTCGTCCTGCCCGGACTCTACGTGATGTTCGGCTGCAGGAAGAAGTTCGACTCGGCGCCCGGCTGCGACAAGTAAGCGGTCCCGCATATCCCCTCCGGGCCGGAGCGAGTTATAGTCCGGCACCAGAAGCCCGATCCGGAGGGGAATGGACACACAGGACGCCACCCCTGTCGAACAGAGGGACATTCGATTCGCCGGAGCCCGCCTTCCCTGGCATCTGATCCATCTCGAGACCATCGGATCAACCAGCGACTACCTGAAGCAGAACGCCCGCCGGCTGCCGGACCGCACGGTCGTCACGGCTGACAGGCAGACGGCCGGGAGAGGCCGGCTCGGGAGGTCATGGTCGTCTCCCCATGGCGGCCTCTACATGAGCATCCTCTTCAAGCCCTCCCCGCCCCCGGAGTATGCGCCGCGGCTCTCGCTCCTCGCCGCCGATGTCCTCTGCGACCTGCTCGCCGAGGCTGGCATCAGTGCAGAAGTAAAGTGGCCCAACGATATAGTGACTGGCAGCAGGAAGATCGCCGGCATCCTCCCAGAGGGGGGCTCCCTTCCATCGCCATGGATGGTCCTCGGTGTCGGACTCAACATCGCGATAGCGCCGGAGATCCCTGACGGGCGTGCGCTCGAGGCATCCTGCTGGGGAGCCTGGGCCTCCCCCCCGGCATCGATGGACGTTCTGGCGAGTTTCCTGAGGCGCCTTGACGAGGTCTGGCCTGACCGGGACGACAACCCGCTGGAGGGAAGGCTGGGGTCGCTGCACTCGAGGCTCTGGTGCCTGGGCCATCTGGTACGCATGACAAGGGGTCCCGAATCGGTGGTGGGGACGGTTTCGGGGATTGATCCCGAGGGCCGCCTGCTGCTCGCGACCTCCTCGGGGATGCAGGCCTTCGACAGCGGCGAGCTCCGCCCGGTCTGAAAGCATCGAGCCGGCGACCGAGCCGGCGGACGGGAGTCGATCTGAACACTGCAGGATCGCGCCCCAAGACCTTCATACTGGACACCAACGTACTGCTTTACGACTACAACTGCATCGACAACTTCGAGGACAACGACGTCGTGATCCCCGTCACCGTGCTGGAAGAGCTGGACGAGTTCAAGAAAGGGAACGACCTCATAAACTTCCACGCCAGGGAATTCATCAGGCGGCTCGACAGGCTCGCAGATGTAGGCCCCTTCGTCGATGGCATCTCCCTCGGCCAGGGGAGGGGAAGGCTGTTCCTGAGCGCGGTGGAGCCCCGGTCGGCCCTTGTGGAGGCCGCGTTCATCAGGGACAAGGCCGATAACAGGATCCTGGCGCTCGCGGACTCCATGCGGACTGCCGAGCCTGACAGGATCGTCATCCTGATAAGCAAGGACATCAACCTGCGGATGAAGGCCAAGTCCCTCGGCATCCCGGCGGAGGACTACGAGACCGGCAAGATAGCCAACCTGGAGGAGCTCTACACGGGATGCAGGGTGGTCGAGGGGATACAGCCCTCGCAGATCGCCAGGTTCTACGAGCCCCCGTTCGCCATGCCGCCCGCCGATCTCGGGATAGAGGGGATGGTCCCCAACCAGTACTTCATCCTCAGGAACGGCAGCACGAGCGCGCTGGCCGTCTACAACCCCGCGAGCGGGCTCCTGGAGCGTGTCTCGAAGCAGAGGGTGTCCGGCATCGACCCCAGGAATGCCGAGCAGGCCTTCACCGTGGACGCGCTCATGAGGGCGGAGGTCCAGCTCGTAACCCTCACCGGAAAGGCCGGAACCGGCAAGACGCTCCTCGCCCTCGCAGCCGCGCTGGAGCAGAGGCGGGCCTACAGGCAGATCTATCTCGCGCGGCCGGTGGTGCCCCTCGGCAACCGCGACCTCGGCTACCTGCCGGGCGACGTCCACTCCAAGCTCGATCCCTACATGCAGCCTCTGTGGGACAACCTCTCCGTGATAAGGAACCGGTTCGCGCCGGACGGGCAGGAGCAGAGGCAGATCGCGGAGATGATAGAGCACGAGAAGCTGTACATCACGCCGCTGGCCTACATCCGCGGCAGGAGCCTGGACAGGGTGTTCTTCATCGTCGACGAGGCTCAGAACCTCACTCCGCACGAGGTGAAGACCATCATCACGAGAGCCGGCGAGGGGACGAGGATAGTCTTCACGGGCGACATCTACCAGATCGACACGCCGTATCTCGACAGCCAGTCGAACGGCCTTGCATACCTGGTCGACAAGATGAAGGGGCAGAGGCTGTACTCCCAGGTGAACCTCGTGAAGGGCGAGCGCAGCGCCCTGGCCGAGCTGGCGAGCAACCTCCTGTGATGTCGGCGGGCATGGCCGCACCTTCCGCAGGAGACGATATTCGCCCGGTCTCAGCCACAGGGAGCCTGTGATGTGCGGAATCGCCGGTGTGATAAGCCTTGGGAGGCCGCTGCAGCAGTCCGACTACGAAGCCGGCAGGGCCATGACGGGCCTCCTCCATCATCGCGGACCAGACAGCAGGGGCGAGCTGTTCGACGAGAGATGCTACCTCGGTAACTCGCGCCTCAGCATCATCGACCTGTCCTCCAACGGCGACCTGCCGATGAAATCGGACGATGACGCCGTCTGGCTCTGCTACAACGGCGAGGTCACCAACTTCAGGGAGATCGAGGCCTCGACACGGCTGAGGGACAGGTTCCGCTTCCACAGCACATCCGATTCCGAGACCATCCTCCACCTGTACGAGGAGAAGGGAACCGCGTTCCTCGGGGACCTGTCCGGCATGTTCGCGTTCTGCGTCTACGACCGGCGGGCGGGCAGGGTGCTGATCGTCAGGGATTTCTTCGGCACGCGGCCGCTCTTCACCATGAGGCTCGGGGACAGATTCTACTTCGCCTCGGAGATCAAGGCCTTCTTCGGGATCCCGGGCTTCAGACCCCGGGCCAGCAGGGAGGCGGTGTTCCATTACTTCTCTCTCGCATACGTCCCGGGAACGCTCACGGCCTTCGACGGGATTTCCGAGGTCGACGGAGGGCATCTCGTGGAGATCGATCTCGAGGCGGCGAACCCTTCGCCCCGGGTGTCCGAGTACTACAGGATAAGGTTCGACACCGACGACGACATGACGATGGAGGAGGCCGACGAGGGCTTCTTCGAGGCCATCCGCGGCGCGGTGGAGCGCAATCTGATCTCCGACGCACCGGTGGGCGTCACCCTGTCCGGAGGCCTCGACAGCAGCTCGGTGCTCGGACTGGCCAGGCACCTCGGCCGCAGCAGCGAGCTGCACAGCTTCTCGCTGCGGATAAACGAGAAGAGCTTCGACGAGTCGTGCTACCAGAGGCTGATGGCCTCCTACTCAGGCTCCATCCACCACGAGATCATGGTCAACCCGGGCGACGTCGAGCAGAACATCCACCGGCACATCGCCTTCATGGACGAGCCGATCGGCGACGGCTCGGCCATCCCGTTCTTCCTCCTGGCCCGCGAGGCCAGGAAGTTCGTCAAGGTCCTCCTGTCCGGCGAAGGCGGCGACGAGATCTCGAATGCATACGAGACGCACATGGCCTGCCGCATGGCCGGCCTCTACCGGAGGATGGTCCCGCGGCCGATCAGGATGCTGAACCTGATGCTGGCCTCGCATCTACCGGTGTCCTACCGCAAGCTGAGCTTCGATTTCCTGGCCAAGAGGTTCACCAGGGGCGCGGAGATGAGCGTCCCCGACGCGCATCTCCACTGGAGACACGTTCTGGAGGAGTCGCAGAAGCGCGCTCTCATGCCTGGCAGCAGCTTCAGGCCCACCGAGTCGTTCTTCGAGGAGATGTACGACAATGCCGGCTTCGATGACGACCTCGACAGGATCGCGCTGATCGACCTCAAGTACTTCTTCATCGGCGACCTGATGCTGAAGAACGACAGGATGGTCATGGCGCACTCCGTCGAGGCCCGGTTCCCGTTCGTGGACCGCAAGGCCTTCGAGTTCTTCGCCAGGATACCTCCACGGTACAAGATCCGCGGCTTCACGAGGCGCTACATCGAGAAGCGGTCGATGGCCCGCGTGCTGCCGCCCCGTATCCGCAGACGGCAGAATTTCGGCATCGAGCTCCCCTACTCCTACTGGTTCGAGGGGGAGCTGAGGCACATAGCCGAGACCTATTTCACCCGGGAACGGGTCGAGTCCACCGGCTTCCTGTCCTGGCCCGAGGTGGAGGCCATGTGGAAGCAGCACCTCTCAAGGCGGAGGGACAACGGCAGGGCCCTCTGGTGCCTGCTGACCCTGCTGATCTGGCACGACCTGTTCATCGAGAGCGACGGCTTCAGGAGCTACCTGGCCTGAGCCCCGCTCCCTCAGGGCTCCTCCCCTGACGGCGAGAGCCTTCAGCCCGGCGAAATCCATCTTCAGCCGCGCAAGCGCCAGCAGCGCGAGGATTATCGAAAAGGCATTCATGAATGCGTGGTCGAGGATCGACACCGCGAAGGCCGTCCCCCTCTCCACACCGAAGCCCGAGAGCAGGAGGACCATCGCTCCTTCGTACACACCCAGACCGTTGGGCGAGAATGGTATGGCCTTGGCCAGGTTCGACGCGAAGAGGACGAAGGCGGTCTGGAGCGGCCCGAGCCGGACTCCCAGGCTCCAGAGGAACACCAGCAGCGTCATGACGTCGAAGACCCATATCAGCAGCGATGTCAGGAACAGCCGGGCGAATGCCGTCCCCCGACCCTGGAGGGTCGACCGGAGCTGGCGGATGTGGGGCCTGAGGCGTGCCGCAGGACCGATGAATGCCCTCAGGAGGACCTCCGTGCGGAACCAGAACAACCATGCCGCAAGGGCGCAGGCCAGGAACAGCAGGGCTCCGACCGCGATGTGAAACGGCCCGGCAGGCGATCCTGCGGAAGGCAGGCCGGGGATGCACAGGAGGGCCATGAACAGGAGGGCCGTGAGATCCAGCGCCCGCACCAGGAAGGCCGAGAAGATGGATTCTGGATATCTCAGATACCCCTTCTCAGCCAGGTAGACGATCTTGGTCACGTCTCCCAGCCTCGCGGGTATCACCTGGTTCGCGAGGTCGGCTATCAGCTCCGTGCCGAAGGCATCCCTGAAACGGATGGAGGACTTGAACATCGATATGATCTGGACGAGCCTGGACCCGCGCAGGACCCAGGAGAGCCCGTAAACGATGCAGAGGGGTGCGAGAACTGCCGGATCGAGACCGGCGACGGCCTCGAGAGAGCTTCGCAATCCCGAGAACAGCCCGGTCGCCACAATGAGGGCGAGGCCGACGAGAAGTGGGAACACCCGTCCCAGCGACCCTTTCAAGAGGCCTCCATTCCGCCTGCACGGGAATCTAGGTCAGGCGCGGACCGGGTCAACCGCGCAGCCGGTGACGAAGCGGCTGCGAGCGGCGATGTTCGGGGCACCGGAGAGGGAGGTGCGCACATGGAGAAGATCAGCGTCGTGATCCCCGCCTTCAACGAGGAGGAAGGCATCCGGCCCGTCATCGGGTCCGTCCTGGGCATCCTCGCGGGAAGGCCCGGCTCCGAGGTGATCGTAGTCGACGACGGCTCGCGTGACGACACGGCAGCCGCGGCCAGGGAGGCCGGTGCGAGGGTCATCGCTCACGGGAGGAACCGGGGGTACGGCGCCGCTCTCAAGACCGGCATCAGGGCCGCGCGTTCCGAGATAGTCGTCATCACCGACGCTGACGGGACATATCCGGTGGAGCGCATACCCGATCTGCTCGAGGCGCTGGGCGCCTGCGACATGGCTGTTGGCGCCAGGACAGGGGAAGTGGTGCACATCCCCACGGCCCGCAAGCCCGGGAAGTGGATGCTCCGCATGCTCGCCGAGTACGTGACGGGCACCCGCATCCCCGACCTCAACTCGGGCCTCAGGGCATTTCGGCGCAGCTTCGCCATGCAGTATTTCCCGCTGCTGCCCCAGGGCTTCTCCTTCACGACAACGATCACGGTCGCGTCGTTCTGCGACGGCTATTCGACGGAGTACATCCCCATCGACTACCACGTGCGCAAGGGGCGGTCCAAGATCACCCCCGCGAGCTTCTTCTCGTTCCTGGGCCTCGTGCTTCGGCTGTCCGTCTATTTCAGACCGATGAAGGTCTTCATGCCGGCGGCTCTCGCCTGCCTGGCGCTGGGTCTGGGAAAGCTCGTCCTCGACATCGTGGTGGCCCTCCGGCTCTACGGGAGCTTCGGTTCGCTCCTCAGCCAGGAGGTCCTCTCCGTCTCTTCGTTGATCCTCCTCCTCTCGGGCCTTCAGATAGCGCTTGTCGGAACGGTCGCAGAGGCCCTGGCCCGCAGATGGAGCCCCGCAACCGCGCCCGTGTCCGACGTTCGCCGCGTTGACGAAGGGGCTGCTCCGGGCGCGCCCGGCAGCGGAGATCCCTCCTGAGTGTGCGGCTTCGCAGGAATACTGAGATTCGACGGCGGCCGGCCTGAGGAGTCAACCCTCTCGAGGATGGGCTCGATCCTCGCTCACAGAGGCCCCGACGATTCCGGGATGGCCGTATGCGGGCCATGCGGGCTCGTGCACAGGCGCCTGAGCATCATCGACCTGAGCCGCGCCGGAAGGCAGCCGCTGCCCAACGAGGACGGCAGCCTCCAGCTCGCCTGCAACGGTGAGATCTACAATTTCATGGAGCTTCGATCCGGGGCCGCGCTCGACGGCAGGGGACATGTCTTCAGATCGAGGACCGACAGCGAGGTCCTCGTCCACCTCTTCGAGGAGCAGGGTGAAGCCATGCTCCCGTCCCTCGACGGGATGTTCGCACTGGCCCTGTGGGACTCCAGGCGGAGCAGGCTGCTTCTGGCCAGGGACCGCTACGGGATCAAGCCCCTGTTCTTTGCACGGGTGCCCGGCGGCATGGTCTTCGCCTCGGAGATCAAGGCCATACTCCGCTCCGGTCTGGTGACCCCGGAGCCCGACAGGACCGCCCTCCACCACTACATGTCCCTCGACTACATCCCGGGAAGCCTGACCGCCTTCCGGGGCATCTCCGAGCTCCCCCCGGGCTGCGCCATGGAGGTGTCGGACACCGGGGAGACGAGGGAGTGGAGGTTCTTCGAGCCATCCTACAGGATCGACCGGGACATGAGCGAGGAGGAGGCCGTCGAAGGATCGCTGGCGATGCTGGGCAGGGCAGTGGAGAAGCAGCTCGTGTCCGACGTGCCCGTGGGTGTGATGCTGTCCGGTGGCATGGATTCCAGCTCTCTGTCGGCTCTGATGGCGCGAACTCTGGGCAGCGCGGACTTCCATACGTTCTCGCTCGGATTCGACGATCCCAGCTTCGACGAATCCCGCTTCGCCAGGCAGGTCGCGGCCTTCCTGGGGACGGAGCACCACGAGATCAGGGTCACCTCCGCAGACGTCTCCCGCCTGCTGCCCAGGTATCTCGCATACATCGACGAGCCATACGGCGACGGATCCGCCATCCCCACCTTCATGCTCGCCAGGCAGGCGCGCGACTTCGTGACGGTCCTCCTGTCCGGAGAGGGGGGTGACGAATTCTTCGGCGGCTATGACACCCACGCGGCGCACAAGGTGAGAAGGGTCTACAGGAAGCTGCCCCGGATCCTGCGCAGGGGAGTCGTCTCCCCGATCGTCGAGGCGCTGCCGGTTTCGCACAGGAAGCTCAGCTTCGAGTTCAAGGCGAAGCGGTTCGCGCGGGGGGCCGAGCTCCCCGTTGCCAGGTCGCACTACTCCTGGAGGGAGGTTCTCGACGAGGAGCGCAAGACCCTCGTGCTCGCGGGAGATCCGGCGGGCATGCCGGCGACCTGCGGCCTGTTCGAGGAGGCCTATGCGGGCTGCTCCGCGGAGGACGAGCTGAACAGGCTCCTGCGCATCGACTGGGCATTCCACCTCGCGGACGACCTCATGATCAAGAACGACAGGATGACGATGGCCAGCTCCCTGGAGGCCAGGGTGCCGTTCACTGACAACGAGCTGGTGAACTTCCTCTCCACGGTCCCGGTGGAGCACAAGCTGCCGGGCCTCCGCAAGAAGAACCTGCTCAGGAAGGCGATGAAGGGCCTCCTCCCCGATGCCATCCTCGACAAGAAGAAGGTGGGGCTGGAGATGCCCTACTCGTCATGGCTCAGGGGGGATCTGAGGGAATTCGCAGGCTCCGTCCTCTCCGGACCGAAGCTGGCCGAGACGGGGCTCTTCCGGCCGGAAGGCGTGGAAGATCTCTGGAGCCAGCATCAGCTGATGCGCATGGACAACGGCAGAGCGCTCTGGGGGATACTCAACTACATGATCTGGCACGGCCTCTATATCTCCGGGAACGGATGGGTGGACGTCCTGGAAAGTGACCGCGTCGGAGGCCCGGTGGCATGAGCCGGGCTCGCGTTGTGATCCTGGGTGCGGGCCCTGCGGGGCTGGGAGCGGCTATCGGGGCTCTCTCCCGGGGGTTCAGCGATGTCACCGTCCTCGAGGCGGCCGATGCCCCGGGCGGGCTGTGCAGGAGCGTGAGGCATGCGGGGGTGGACTTCGACCTGGGCAGCCACAGGCTTCACCCGGCTTCGCGCGGGGAGGTCCTGTCCCTGGTGCAGCGGCTCCTCGGGGGCGACCTGCTGAAGCGTCCGAGGAACGGCAGGATCCTTCTCGGCGGGAGGTTCGTCGCCTTCCCCCCGAAGCCGCTCGACCTCGTGCGCAATCTCCCGCCCGGAGTCACTGCACAGCTGCTCGGTGAACTCGCCATGCGGCCCTTCAGGAGGCCGCCCGGCAATCCGGCCGACTTCGCCGCGGCTGTCGAGGCCGGGCTCGGGAAGACGCTGGCCAGGGGCTTCTACATCCCGTATGCGAAGAAGATCTGGGGGCTTGATGCCTCTGAGATCTCGGCCGAGCAGGCCCGGCGCCGGGTTTCGGCGCAATCCCCGGCAGCCCTGGTCTTGAAGATGCTGAGCAGGGGAATGCGCTTCTCCGGATCCCTGGAGGGGATCTTCTACTATCCCCGGGGAGGTTTCGGCCGCATCCCTGACGCCATGGCGCGGGAAGTCGATCTCATGGGGGGCAGGATAGTCCGGGGCGCCAGGGCGGCCGGCCTGCAGGCGAGGGCCGGCGGAGGTCTCGATGTCTCCTGTGAAGGCGAGGCAGGCGGGTCGTTCCCAGCGGACATCGTCCTGTCCTCGCTCGCGATCGAGAGGCTGATCCCGATCCTGCGGCCGTCGGTGCCCGACCCCGTGGCGGAGTGCGCAGCCGGACTGCGGAGGAGGGATATGACGTTCCTCCTGGCAGGGCTGGCCAGGCCCGCATACACGGCTTTCGACGCGCACTACCTCCCAGGTCCCGAGACGGAGTTCACGAGGCTGTCCGAACCCCCCAACTACGCGGGAGCCCCTCACGGCTCGACCGGCCTCTGCTTCGAGTTCCCCTGCGATCCCGGAGAAGTCCGCGACTCCCCGGACCTCTGCAGCGCCGCGTGCTCGGGTCTGCGTGCGGCCGGCCTGCCCGATCCGGGGCGGCTGGATGCCGTCACGGCCGCCGGGGAAGACGCCTATCCCGTATATGACATGGGATTCCGGAGGCGCCTGGACGCGGTGGAGCAGGAGCTCGAGAGATGGCCCCTCCTGAGCATGGGCCGACAGGGGCTGTTCGCCCACGACAATTTCCATCATGCGGTGATCTCCGGGCTCGAAGCCGCCAGGTGCGTCAGGGAGGACGGCACCCCCGACAGGGCTAGATGGGCGGGCTGCCGGGAGGGCTTCCGCTCCCAGGCCGTGGTGGACTGATCCCGCCTTCACACGGCCAGGAGATCCAGACATCGGCACGGTCCGTGGCCACCTGCAGCAGGTTTGCCACGTAGTTCCTGGCCTTGGCTGTGTGCTGCGGACACCCCTCGCCGGCAAATCCCAGCGGCTCCCTGAGAGCCGGCACGCTGTCGAGCAGGAGCCTGCCGTCGTACCCCGGCCCCCTGCCCGAGCCCTCCAGGACCTCCATCCCCACCTTGAACGCGATGGGCTCCGCGCAGATGCGCCTGGCCATGATCCTGCCCCAGAGCGCGACCCCGACGGCCATCACGACTCCCAGCACCAGGGCGAAGCTCTTCGCGCGTCGGGAGGTCCTGCCGGCCCATGCCAGGAGTCCCGCCGCCGTGATCGCGAGGCCGAGCG
>JGI20215J15232_1000158_pt1 | contig 16677 bp, 15 predicted proteins | sample WetSurMetagenome_2_FD_15232 | JGI IMG/M metagenome (IMG submission 15232) | reverse complement strand
ATCAAAGTCGAAGGATACGGTGAAATTCCCGCACAGGATGCTGTTGAAAAGGGTGGCATCACTCACCAGATGGACAGCCGTATGGACTCACTCACGCAGGAGATTTATTCTGCTGAATTCTCCAAAGGTAAGCTTTTCGACAAATATGGAGGAAAACCCGTACGAGTGGCTCGTGATGAAATAGCTGCTCTCATGATCGAGAAGTTCGCTTCGAAAATTATGTACGAGTTCGACACCAGGCCGGTCGTGTGTCGCTGTGGTAATAAAGTTAAAGTCAAGATCCTTCATGACCAGTGGTTCTTGAAATACAGTGACCCTGCATGGAAAACACAGGTCAGCGACCATCTTGGGGACATGGCTCTGGTACCGCCAGAAGTCCGGCTTGAGTTTGACCGTACCGTGGACTGGCTCAAGGACTGGGCGTGCACAAGACGTGTCGGTCTTGGCACAAGATTCCCATGGGATACAACACAACTCATCGAACCTCTTTCGGATTCTACCATCTACATGGCATACTACACCATCGCTCATAAAATACGGGAGATCGACCCAAGACTTCTCACACCGGAAGTCTTTGACTTCATCTACCTCGGGAAAGAATCCCCGGAACTACCTGAGAGAAAGAAACTTGAAGCGATGAGAAAGGAGTTCCTGTACTGGTACCCCTACAACTACCGGTTCTCGGCAAAAGATTTGATTTCCAACCACCTCACTTTCCAACTCTTCCACCATGTCACGATATTCCCCAAAGACAAACTTCCGCTGGGTATGGTCGTTTTTGGTATGGGGCTCCTTAATGGTGCAAAGATGTCGTCCTCAAAAGGTAACGTCTTCCTGCTCGAAGATGCGGTAAGTGATTTTGGTGCTGACACCGTCCGCATGTTCCTGATGGGCAGTGCTGAACCCTGGCAGGACTTTGACTGGCGAAATGAACTGGTCATCTCAACAAAAAAGCAGATCGAGCGGTTCTTCAACTGGGTGCTTGAATCCAAAGACGCAGCTGGTGAACCGCATGATATCGATCGCTGGTTAATAAGCCGCTTGCAATCGCATATCAACCGTACCACCGATGCGCTCACCAACTTCCAGACCCGCCAGGCTTTGCAGGAGGCATATTTCGGGATTGAAACTGACCTCAAATGGTACCGCCGCCGGCTTATCAAAAACAGTGACGGAAGCCGGGAGTTACATACGCTCTGTTCGGCATGGATCCGGCTCCTTGCCCCATTCATCCCATTCACCGCTGAACATCTCTGGAAGGAGCTCGCCGGCGAAGGGCTTGTATCGTTTGCTCCATGGCCGGTTGCGAATGAAAAACTGGTAAACAGCCGGATCGAGCTGTCTGAAGAACTCATCTCCCGTACAGTTGAGGATATCGAGTCGATCAGGAAGCTTATCCAGATAACCCCGAAATCGATCACAATTTCAATTGCCCCTGCATGGAAACATGAGATTTTCCTCATCATTGCCAAATCAAACGACCGTACCACCTTGATTAAGGAAATCATGACGGATGACGCGATGCGCAGGCGGGGAAAAGAAGCAACCGACGCGATAAAGCAGTGTACGACACTTATCCACCGGTTGCCCCCGCACATTGTTGAACTCCTCGCAAGAGAATCAATCAATGAAATGGCTGTCTTTGAAGCAGCAAAAATATTTCTTGAAGAAGAATTTGGAGTACCAGTTCATATCACAGAAGCAGAGTCAAGTGAACATGCCAAGGCTGTAACAGCATTGCCGTTCAAGCCGGCGATTATTATTGAATGACACTTCCTGTTTCCATAGGATTGTCATAATTTTTTAAGGCATATTTTTTTTTAATCGAGATACTTTACTATCAAAGGCTATACCTGAACCTGAGGACTATAACCCCCACATTATTTTTTAATCGCATGCTGAACTTTGAAAATGAGATCGGCTGACAGGACATGCATTTTATGGGCGGGTTCCGCATGAACGATAAATTTTCTCATAAGTTCGTGATTCGTCGTTCCTTGCGCTTCAAACGGACAATCAATTCCGATATCTTTGCACATAAATGAGGGCATTATTGATATTCTCCTTTTCTTTTAGACTGGAACAGAATTTAATATCAATAAATGCAACGCGCTGGTGCATGGCACCCTCATCTTTTCAGTCAATATTATGGAGTCACCTGAAATGAAAAGCACCCCAAAATCAGATCTTTCCCCGTTTCTTATAATCATTGCATTAACAGGTCTGCGGTTAGTAGCATTGAGACCTAACAATTGACACAGATACCAGTATCGGGTTGAAAAAAGATTGGAACAATTAAATTAGAAAAATTTTGCCGTATCCCCGAGTAACAGCCAGCCAACAGGCAAGTGGGCGCTACCATCGTTGACTTTTTTGGGCAGGTATACAAAAACCCCCCCCATTTTCGGCAATCATGAATTCCTGGTTCCTCTTTAGAGGAATCGATAATCATCTTGAACGCACGGTATTCCATTTCGCCGGAATCAGACATGGAGTTCCTTCCAGTACATATTTCCCGGACGCTCCACAGGCTACTTGGGGAATACTAATGCTCTACCGGACTCTTTGCCCGTTTCACACGTTCCTTTGTGGAGAAACCTGTGATCGCATCCAGATATTTCCGGAACCTTTTATTTGTATCAATAATCACGTCATCACTTGCGCTCAGGTCAGATTCAGTGTCAATAATCACCGATTTACCATCCGTGCCGATAGATACATCGAGTCGTTTGAGCGCACCTGACTTAATCCGGTATCCGTTAGTAGTCTTTTCCGGCTCTTCACCGAAACAGGTCATAAGTTCAGCAACGATCCGGGTTTCAAGATCTTTTGTCAACCCGCGTTTGATTGGATACTCCTGCATACTATTTTTTAGGTAGTGCGTGTATGTTAATCTAATGACGGAACACGCCCCCGAGTTTTATGCTGAGATGCATTCACGTCTTGATATGATTCATGATGACCTTATCGAGATGAAACCGAAAAAAGATATCAATGTCATCTCAAAACCGCTTCCCATGAATGGTGCTTCGGTGCTGATTGGCTTTCCGGGGAGCGGGCTTGTCGGTACTATTGCACTGCAGTATATGGTCGATCAACTGGAGTTTGAGCAGATCGGCACGATGACTTCAAAGTTTTTTCCTCCGCTGGCGATGATGAACAAAGGAGTGATCAACGACCCGGTCAGGATCTATATTAAAAACGATATCGCAGCCATCGTCGCAGATATTCCAATCCATCCTATGATATGCTACGAGACTTCTCGTGATATTATCGACTGGCTTGCACAGTTCAAACCAAAAGAGGTGGTGACAATCGCAGGTATCATCACCAACGAACCTGAGAAGAGGGTCTTTGGCGTCGCGACGACAACGGATGCACTCTCCAGAATCCAGGAACATGCACTCATTCTCCCTATCGGAAGCATCTCTGGGATTGCATCCAGCCTACTGACGGAATGTAAAGCCCGTGGTATTCCCGGATACGGGCTTCTCGGAGAAACCGTAAATGCTCCGGATCCGCGATCATCGGCAGCCACAATTGAGGTGCTCAACAAGATGTACAATCTCGGACTGGATGTGAAGCCGCTCATCGATCAGGCAGTAGAAATTGAACAGAGTATGGGTAAAATAGCCGAGGAAGTGCAGCAGTCTGCCGAACAATCACCGAAAAAAGATCTTATCATGTATGGGTGATTCAAAATGAAATGTGCTGCGTTAACCGGAATCTCGCCGGAAATAATAAAGGATCTCAGGGGGGGTAAACCTCGTACGATCGAGCTTCAGAGCATGCATAATATTGTAAGCATCGCTGAGGTAAAACCGGGTCCGGATTCCCACATCTTCATGACTTCAATCGATCTTGAGGACCTGGACCCCGGCGATCAGGGAATATGTGTGATTGTGCTGGCGACATCGGTCTCGATGAAACGGATGGTGGAATTCTCGCATGGTCTGTATTATGAGGAAAGGGAGCGGATGTCTGCCCGTATCCAGGTGAAATATTGCGCATCATCAGTCGTCAAGCAGGTCTTTCGGGAGGGGGTTTTCGGACCGACGACTGTTGAAGTCCTTAAATCGTCCTGCTACCATGCAGGATGATACAAGAACTACCAATTTTTTTGATATCAAAAAAAAGTTCATGTTTTTCTGAGAACGATAAAACCGATTCCAATTGCGCCCAGAATTACCATGATCTCACCGGGTGATTCTTTGGGAGTATTCGTGGGCCAGGGGGTTATCGGATTTTCTGTTGTTTTTTTGATAATAGTCGTTTTAAATACCGTTGTTTTTGGAATTGTGGTCACAATTGTTGTTTCGGTTACATCGGCCGAAAGTTGTGCATACACGTCAGTACTGGTACCGGCAGTTACAGAAATGCGATTTGACCAGTCCTGATAACCGGTTTTTTGTATCACAACTCGGTAAGTACCGCGAGAAATGTTTATTGTTATCGGGGTTTTTCCCTTGAACACTGTGTTTAATATACATCGGCATTTGAAGGATCTGATTCGAGAACAATACTACCATTGGTTGCTGAAATGGCGGTCAATGTGGCATTTACCGTTTGCGACATTATTGTTAACGGTAATGTTTTGAGACCAGTCAGAATAGCCGGTATATTGTATAACCACATGATAATCCCCGTTAAGGACAGATCCAAGAGTGAGGGGTGTCTGACCCCTTAGATTATTGTTAATGTACACCTTAGCGCCAGTAGGGTTTGAAAATACGGAGATACTGTTGGGGGAGGTGGGTGAAGCTGCCAGGGTTGCAGATACGGTGCTGGTCGCATTGTCACTCACTGTCACGCTCCCTGTGTAATCCTGATATCCTGCCACTCGTAATAAAACGATATGAGATCCACTGGTAACATTTTCAATAATAGTTGGTGTAGTTGTCCCGGTAGTGATACCATCCAGAAGGACCGCGGCTCCTGTTGGGAGGGAACTCACCGAAATATTACCAACGGCCGTAACCGCAACCGGGATGAGGAGGACCGCTGAGAACAGACAAAGCATGAAAAATATTTTTTTCATAGATCTACTTCCTGATTTTCTCCGCTTTTTAAAAAGAACTTGCGATTTGCATCAGATATATTTTATTGATTTTTTTTTCTTTGGGACATTTCTAACCGAACCATGACACAGATTAATTATCACGGAACGCGAATCTTAATGGCGTCAGGTGGGCCTGTGGCTTAGCTCGGACATAGCGCCGGGCTTCTAACCCGGATGTCGGGGGTTCGAATCCCCCCAGGCCCGTTTTTTAATTACTGTCCTTTTTTTCAGCCTGATGAGGCATTCCGGCAGTTGCATGGTTTTATTTTTCCCCGACTGTCAGGAAGGATCGAGTAATCGTGATTCGCAATTCAATAATTCTGGGATTTACCGCCAATCTAAATAGTTGAGAACAGGAAACAGGGAAAAAAATGTTTCAAATTACCCGAAAAAAGAGAGGAGATGAAATGAAAAAATTATTCCTGAGTTTGCTCATCAGTTGACTGCCCATCCGTCGGTTTCTGAAGGATTTGGACATCCATGATGTTATGCTGGCGCTGGGAGAGTTTTTTTGCCTTGAAGATATTCTTCCCGTCCTTGCCAATTGCAATACCCCGGTCTTCATCCCGAACTTCAACCTGAACCGTCTGCTCTTCTGGCTCCCCTTCGAACAGGATTGAAGTAACCTGTGCCGGTAAAAAACAGTTTCTGATAAACTGTTCCGGATTGCTGTTGTATTCCACAACTTCAATCTTCTTGCCCATCACTTCCGAGGCTTTTTTGATTGAGGCTCCTTTTTTACCGATAGCCAGGCCCATATCACCGGGATTTATAACAAAAATAAGGCGGGCGTTGCGATCATCGACAACACAGTCACGGCTTCCTGCACCGGTAAGGCTCTCGAACTGAGAGATCAGACGCATACAGTCTTCAGTCAGTTTAACTTCGACCATATCATACCCTCTTAAGAGAGAGAATGTCTGACTCGCCAGGAGAAACAATAGCAAGCGTGCTTACCATGAAAGGTTTACCGCATGCTTTGCCGAGTGCCACGCTGGAGCCCTCAAAGGTGTGGATGAAAAGATTTTCATAGCCCGAAAGTTTGGATTTGAAGGTCGCCGGACAATTGCCCGCGACGACGATCATCTGGGCTTTGCCCTCTTTTATGCATTTTTCCGTGTTGTTCTGGCCAAGAATTACATTTCCTGTCTTGATGGCTCTTCTAAGTGAAGCATTAAAATCCATGTACAATTCCTCTGGTTTTTTTAAGTTTTTCCGTTCTAATTATCGTGTTGTCTGACTGCGATAAGTTTTACATCGCCGGTACCGAGTTGGATCGGCTGGCCGACAATGACATTCTCAGTTACACCGCTCAGTTCATCGACTTCATTTGCTACAGCAGCATCAAGCAGGTGATTAACCGTCACTTCGAACGCCGCACGTGAGAGAACACTTTCCTTCTCACCGGCAATTCCGTGCCGTCCAATCTGCTTGACCTCGCCTTCCATACACATCATATCGGAAACGAGCATGATGTGGCGAACATCAACAAGGATACCCTGTTCATTGAGCGTAGAAACCGCTTCATGAATGATCGCATTCCTCGCCGCTTCGATACCGAGCACAGACGCGATTTCACTGATGTTGTTGGTGCGGGTCCGTGTGGTGTCCACCCCAACGACATCAAATACATCTTTTATGTTGGAACCTTCAGTATAAAGTATATACTCTCCTGCCTCCTTTCTGACGACGACGCGCAGTATATCATCGATACCCTGCACGATGACGTGTCTTACATGTTCGGCAAGCTGGAAGAGGTTCTGGTAACTCTCTTTGTTTTTTGGGGAAAAGGTGATGGTTGCCGTCTCCTCATTGATCTCATGCTCAAAGTCACGATAATGTCGCCGGTCGCGAATCTTTTTGGGAGCGGTCTCCATGATCTCCAAGGGTGTGATCTTTCGCTTATCGCAGACTTTCGTGTTCAAATGCACGATCACATGCATGTTCTCCATGTCAGTAGTAATATCTCCGAATTCGTGAAGCGGGGCAGCTTCAATCTGCCAGCTGACTTCACGCGCCCGGTCGCGGTCATTGCTGTACTCGGGCTCGAGATAAACAGTCATGGTCGGTGTACTGGGTTCCTTTCTTGCATCCATAATCTCGATGAGTCGAGGGAGACCGAGTGTAACGTTGATTTCAGCAACACCTGCATAGTGGAACGTACGCATGGTCATCTGGGTACCTGGTTCACCAATAGATTGAGCTGCGATAACACCAACCGCCTCACATGCCTCGATCCTGGTAGACAGGTATTCCTTAAGCACCCGTTCAAGTATTTGCTTGAACTGTGAATCATTGATCTCTTTGTTGTCAAGAAATTTGTGCAGTTGATCTTTGGTCTTTTTTGGGAGATCTGCCCCCTCAATCTTCTTGTCGAACTTTTCTGCAAGAGCCATCAGACTTCCTCCTTGAGAATGCTTTCGACAATACCTTTGACATCAACCGGGTCACCAAATGCACTCTTTGTCGGATCAGTGCTGTCTTCACCGTACTGGAACTGGATGATTCTTCCACCGGTTGACCTCACAGTTCCGTCATAGGCAACTTTGAGATCCTGTAATGCGTTAATCAGTCTGCGCTGGAGGTACCCGCTCTGCGAAGTACGAACCGCCGTATCAACGAGCCCTTCTCTGCCACCAATTGCGTGGAAGAAGAATTCCGTCGGGTTAAGCCCGCCCTTATAACTGTGGGCGATAAAACCATGGGCATCAGAGCCCCGGTCACCTTTCTTGAAGTGCGGGAGTGTGCGGTCATCATATCCTCTGACGATTCGCTCACCACGGACGGACTGCTGACCGATACAGCCTGCCATCTGGGTCAGGTTGAGCATCGAACCTCGTGCACCCGATACTGCCATGACCACAGCGCTGTTACCGAGTCCAAGGTGACGGCCTGCAATCTGACCGGTCTGGTCACGGGCTTTTCCCAGTACCTGCATGATCTGCATTTCGAGTGTCTCTTCAACCGTACGCCCTGGCATGGGTTCAAGCTGACCATCCTCGTATATCTTAATACGTCGTGTGACGTCAGATGCTGCAACCTTAAGTACTTCGTCAATCTGGCCATACTCGGTCTTTGAAAGGTCTTCATCATCGATTCCAAATGAGAAGCCGTCAAACATGATTGCGCGTATCGAGAGTTTTGTCAGGTCATCGATGAAATCTGCCGCCCTTCGCATACTGTAGTGACGGATGATGCGGTTGACGATCTGGCCATCGAATGCACCAATCGCCTTCTTATCGATGGTCCCTGCTTCCAAAATACCATCAATGATCCGCACATATGCGTCACGTTCACACATTTCCTTTTTACAGGTGTCACAGTTCAGGCATGAACTTGCATGGAATACCATGTTTAACTGGTCGGGCAGGATCATGGAAAAGATCTGTTTGTTGCTCCAATACCGGACTCCACCTTCTTCTTTTCCAACCGGGGGCATGTGCTCTACATGTGTATACCGGAGCAGGTAGAGCGCTTCTTCCTTGGTAAACCAACGGGTACCATGAGTAAGCATGAAAATACCGGATACATGATCATGAATACCACCTATGATGGGGCCTCCAAAACGAGGTGAGAGGATGTTTTCATGCACGGAGAGCAGGATGGTTGCCTCAGCCCGAGCCTCCTCCGTCTGAGGGACGTGCATGTTCATTTCATCTCCATCAAAGTCCGCGTTGTAGGGGGGACAGACCGCTGGATTAAGACGGAACGTCCTGCCTTCCATGACCTTGACCCGATGCGCCATGATGCTCATCCGGTGCAACGATGGCTGACGGTTGAAAAGAACTACATCACCATCCCTGAGCTGCCGCTCAACAGTATAACCGGGTTCTATTAAATCAGCAACGGTGTCAAGATTCCCGTCTGCGAGCCTAAGCCTCCGGTTATCCGGACGGATGACATAGTTGGCACCGCAGGGAGCATTGACATCCGGGCGCAGGGGTCCGTTCCGCACTACCTGCTTCAGCTCCTCAATATTCTGGGTGGTAACCCTGACAGGTATTGTCATCTCGTTTGCAACCGCCCGCGGGACCCCAACCTGTGATACCGACAGATTCGGATCAGGAGAAATCACGGTACGGGATGAGAAGTTCACCCGCTTGCCCGAAAGTGAGCCCCGGAACCGACCATCCTTACCTTTCAGGCGCTGGGATAGAGTCTTTAAGGGTCTGCCACTGCGGTGACGTGCAGGGGGACAGCCTGCCACCTCATTATCAAGGTATGTAGTAACGTGGTACTGTAATAGTTCCCAAAGATCCTCAATGATCAACTGAGGTGCTCCTGCATCCTGATTCTCCTTGAACCTCTGGTTGATGCGGATGATGTCGACGAGTTTATGCGTGAGATCATCTTCCGAACGCTGCCCATTTTCGAGAATAATCGATGGACGCATGGTAACCGGTGGGACGGGAAGTACGGTTAGGATCGTCCACTCAGGTCTGGCGACATCCGGATTGATACCAAGAGGGGTAAGATCCTCATTAGGGATCTTTTCCATACGTGCCCTGATGTCAGCAGGGGTGAGCTTATGCTCAATTTTCTTGCCGTCTTCTACCATCACTTCAGAAAATGTGGTGGGTTTCTCGAAATTTATTTTGAGCTGCTGGTCACCACAGTGCGGGCAGATCCGCTCTTTTTTTACATCCTTCTCAGAAAGCAGGTCACCGGTCTGTTCATCTTCTGTACCGACAACTTTTTCTATTTCATCAGGACTCAGCAGGACACGCCCACAGGATCGGCAGGTAACCCTCAGCAGCTTTCTGATCAGGCGAGTATAACCGACATGGATTACTGGTTTTGCAAGTTCAATGTGCCCGAAATGCCCGGGGCACTCGCTCGCTTTCTGGTCGCAGGTCTTGCACCTGAGACCTGGATCGATGACACCGAGGTTCAGATCCATCAGACCCTGGGGATATGGGAACCCATCATCGTCGTAAGTGTCCGCCCAGATGATCTTCCTCACGCTCATCTCGCGGATTTCTTTTGGGGATAACAATCCAAATTCAATTTGTCCAATTCGTTTTGGGCTTGGCATGGCGCACCTCTTTAGACCACATCTTGCAGTCTTAATCTTGGGGCAATCCCCATACTCTTCATCTCATCCAGCAGGAGCTTAAAGGCATAACTCATCTCGACAGAATAGATGTCTGTCTCATTACCACAGGCAAGGCAACGGGTCATATTTCTTTTACGGTCCAGCATCGCAACCATGCCACAGTGAGCACAGACATATTCATTTACCTTATCGGATTCATCCAGTAAACGTTCTTTGAGAGCCATTGCTGCACCGTGACCGATCATGACATCCCGCTCCATTTCACCAAACCGCAGACCCCCTTCACGGGCCCTGCCTTCTGTTGGCTGGCGGGTAAGCACCTGAACTGGTCCGCGTGATCGTGCATGCATCTTTGATGATACCATGTGGTAGAGTTTCTGATAGTAGATGACACCTACGTATACATCAGCTTTGAATTGCTTGCCGGTAAGGCCATCATACATGATTTCGCGTCCATTGTGGGAAAAACCCAGTTTCTTGAGTGATGACCGTATATCAGCTTCACTCTCACCGCGGAATGCAGTACCATTAATTCTCCGCCCTTCAAGTGCCCCAACCTTACCCCCGATCATTTCGAGCATATGCCCGACAGTCATGCGGCTTGGGATAGCGTGAGGGTTGATAACGAGATCAGGACAAAGGCCACTCTCAGTGAAGGGCATATCTTCCTGGTGGGTTATCAGCCCCACTACTCCTTTCTGACCGTGTCGGGAGGCAAACTTGTCTCCGACTTCGGGAACGCGAAGGTCACGGGTTCGCACCTTGACGAGACGGGAACTGTTCTCTCCTTCAGTAATGATCACAGTGTCGACAATTCCATGCTCGTTGCTGCGCATGGTAACGGAGGTATCACGACGTTTCTCAACGGCAATGAGTTCCCCTGATGGCTCTTCAAGGAAACGAGGGGGAGAGGTCTTTCCTATCAGAACATCTTTTTCTGCCACAACCGTTTCTGGATTAATCACACCATCTTCGTCCAGATTCTTATACGATTCGGCGCCGTGTGCCCCGGCAACATCCTCTTCAGGGACTTCAATCCGATCGATCTGGCCACCCGGGTAGCGGCGTTCTTCTCCTTCATATGTCCGGAAGAAATGGGAGCGCCCCAGCCCCCGTTCAATGGAAGCCTTGTTGAATATAAGGGCATCTTCAATGTTGTACCCTTCATAGGAAAGAATTGCAACAACAAAGTTCTGCCCTGCCGGGCGGTCATCTGAGCCGATTAATTCGGAGGTCTGGGTGTGCGTTAAGGGCTTTTGCACGTAATGGAGGAGGTGGCCCCGTGTATCAGGACGCAACTTCATATTAGCTGTTCCAAACCCGAGAGCCTGTTTGACCATGCCTGCACCCATTGTTACCCGCGGGCTTGCATTATGCTCCGGGAAGGGGACATGTGCAGCACCGATACCCAGAATAAGGGAAGGGTCGATCTCAAGGTGCGTATGATCCGGCGTCACGTTCTCCGGGTTCATCGCAATGAGGAGATCTTCTTCTTCTTCTGCGTCAATAAACTCGATTAATCCACGCTGGACAAATGATGAGATGTCGACTTCTTTTTTAGTCAGTTTTGCGAGGTCTTCGATCGTGATAAGCGGTTCCCCGTTTTTCAGGACAATAAGAGGGCGGCGGGCACGGCCACGGTCGGTAAGAATCACAACATCCCCGTTGTATTCCTTGTGTGATACATTCACTTCTGATGAGATAGCGCCCTGCCGTCGCATAGACCTGATATTGGCTACAAGTGCTTTTGCATCATCATCGAGCCCGATAAGGGCCCCGTCAACAAACACGCGGGACTTTTTCATCGTGCTTCACCCCGGATATGCTCAACACCGAGATTATGGAGGAGTCGCCTGACTTCAGCTTCATCATCAACACCTTTGGATATCTCGACCATTTGGGCAAAGTTCTTGACCAGACCACAATTCGGCCCTTCAGGAGTCTCACTCGGGCAGATCCGTCCCCACTGGGTCGGATGAAGGTCACGAGCTTCGAAGTGCGGCTGCGAGCGCGAAAGCGGGGATATAACACGACGCAGGTGGGAGAGTACTGCCATATGGTCAACACGGTCAAGCAGCTGGGAGACACCGGTTCTTCCACCAACCCAGTTACCTGTAGCAAGCGGATGTAAAAGCCGCTCGGTGAGCACATCAGCCCGAACTGCAGTTGCGATTGACAAGTCTCGGTGGCGCATGCTGGCACGTTCAAGCTGGTATTTGATATCCCGTGTTAGGCGGTTAAGTGAAATACGGAAGAGGTCCTCCATAAGGTCACCGGCGAGTTTCAGCCGCTTGTTGGAGTAATGATCCTTGTCATCAACCCTGCGTTTGTCCAAAACGAGATCAAAACACGCCTCTGCCATACGTCCCAGAAAGTGACCCTTGGCAAGTCGCACTGATAGGACAGCTTCCTGGTATCCCTCTTCTCCTTCCTTTAAATTTGCAGGCATTGAGTAGTTGAGATGCGGCAGGAGGTAATTGTCCAGCACGAATTCAGCCCGTTTGCGCTGGTAATCCTTTGTCTGGTTGGGGGCAAGCTTCTTGCCTACGTACATGATACCACCCTCAACAGAATCGCACTCGCTCTCTTCCAGATTCTGCATCATGAACGTAAGGATATCCTCATCAGGAGAAACAGCATTCACAACTTCCTGATCGTTCGTCATTCCGAGAGCACGCATCAGGTCAACAAATTTAAGGTGCCCGGCAACTGACGGGAATGAGACCTCGAGCAGGTTCTTTTTATTGCGCTCCACAACAACCAGGGCACGGTATCCGCGGAACTGCGAAAAGACTTTTGCGACATAGATCCGCTCGTTATATCTCTCGGTAAACTCGGTCATGATCTTGTTGGACGCGAGATCCTCAAGTGTCATGAGCACACGTTCAGTTCCGTTTACAATGAAATATCCGCCCGGGTCAAATGCATCCTCTCCATGGGAGATCCGCTGCACATCATCCATACCATAGAGGTTGCAGGCATGCGATCCAACCATGATTGGAAGTTGCCCGATTGTGGTGATTATTGGCTCCTGCCGTTCATCACCATGTACAAGGGTGAGCCCTAACTGAATTGGNGCNGCATAGGTAAGATTGCGCAGTCNNGCTTCGCAGGGATANAGTTCTCCCTGNGANCCATCTGCTTCTCTGACAAGCGGTCGTTTTACNGTAATCGCNCCNANTTCCACCCANACAGGNTCGTTGTTCTTTCCCCGGTTNTCGATATCAGTCTCGATAACCCGCTGCTCGTTGACCACTTTCTGAAGATTGTGCTTTAANAAATAATTGAAAGAGTCAAGTTGGTGGCGCGCAACATGCTCCCGTGAAAAATACGCCTTTGATAAAATNCTTCTGTCGATCAGACTGACCACCCCAANAATTATTTCTTCGGTCTCTTGATTACGAGACGATANGCCTCAGCCCTGCCNGCCGTATGACTCATCCGGACAATTCGTATAACATCGTCAACGTTTGCGCCAATAGNTTTGACCGCTGGATCGTCATGGAAAATTTTAGGTAATTGTTCCGTAGTAATGTTGTAGTGGGAGAGGAGCGCAGATACCTCGTCCTCACTCATGATTTTATGGTCTGGCACCATCACGTGCTTCAACACATTCAGTTTGGTGCTCAATGAAAAACCCCCTCACAGATGAATAAATTTCCTTTCAGATGCATCACCGCAAAAAACCCACGATTCCTCGTGGCAACGGGCCCGGAGGGATTTGAACCCCCGACCACCTGGTTAAAAGCCAGGCGCTCTACCGAACTGAGCTACGAACCCAATATAGACTAAGATGTACAGCATTATAACAATGCCAAAAAACTATATAAAGATTCCTTCTAAAATATTACAAAATCAGACTATATGCAACTGTTTTTCTCTAGTATTGAATATTCCTGGTTATCTTCGCCAAATTGTCTCAATTCCCTCCAATTTGATAAATTAATGATTAAATAATAATGATAAAAGGCAGTCTGAAATATACCCACGTGGTCTGAAAAGGCAAAAAAAGGTTACTTGGATGAGGGGGTTCCCGATAATTCCCCTTTTATCTGTTGGAGCCGGTTCTCCTGAATTTTCACATTCATCTCCATATTTTTGATAGCACTTGAGATCTCTTCACTGACTCTGACTTTAGAGTCATCGAAATTGTACGTAGTCTCGAGGATCTTCATGAGGCGCTTGTTTACATCGATAGTTTTACTTAATCGGGCATACTCAGTGATGATCTCAGCATCAAACCCGGATTGTTTTGCAATGTCAATATCAGATTTTATTGACTGTCTCCTGCTGAGCACGTGCTCAATCGCATCATATAATTCGCGGTGGGTGATCGGCTTTAGTACGTAATCTTCAATATAAATCCCATATTCCTGTGCTTCTGCTGGAGAAAGTTGCTTTGCGGTAAGCATAAGCACCGGGATCTCCTTGGTCTGGGAATTCTCCTTGATCTTTTCAAGGGTTTCCCACCCGTCAATGGGTTCCATCATGATATCCAGTAGGATCAGATCGGGAGTCACGGTCTTTAAGATCTCAAGGCATTCCTCCCCCCCATATGCAGCAACAGTACGGTAACCGCCCCGCTCCAGCATGGTGACAAATACATCAACAATGAAAGGACTGTCATCCACAACGAGGATAGTATTCATCACTTCGCCTCCCCAATCATCCTTGCATTCCGCTCTGACAGTCGTATTGAATCAATGAATGGAAAGATTTCCTCTTTTACCATGGTCTTTGCACCTGCTGCACTACCGTTTGTAATTCATAATGCCTGATTGAACCATATATACATATCTTTTTTTTGCCTCGGTTAAAGAGATACAGCGATATATGCGTTCAAGGTGAGGAATTTCAGTTGAAAATATCATATGAGGCTAGATCTCATGACACGTAACAATCCCGTTGATAAATTTATTACCAAAAATACTGATATTTTAATTTTTACGATAACAAGATAAATAAATGAAATAAGCCAATAGTAAGAGAGCGGGGCCATAGGGTAGCCTGGCCATCCTAGGAGACTGGGGGTCTTCTGACCTGAGTTCAAATCTCAGTGGCCCCATTTCAGATAGTGTTTTTTGGTCCTTGTTTTTGGTCGTTGTTATGAAAATTACTGAACTATGCATTGACTGTTTACTTTCCCGTGTGGAACTTGAATGTACATTGTGTAATGCGGATTCCGCTCTCACAGATACAACAATGACTGAATGCACGAGGTTGATGAGCGAAATTCGTTCCAGACCGCTCAGCCACCCACAAATTGCGAGCCGTATCCACCGGAGGGCTTATGAGATACTGGGTAATCCCGATCCATTCGCAGAACTCAAAGATCTGGGAAATCAGCAGGCAAGAGAAGTCTGTAAAGAAGTCCGTAAGAACCTGTCAACATTCCGCGATTATGTTCTTGCATCCGTAATCGGGAACACATTTGATTATGGGGTGAAAGGTCACACTGTTGAAGAAAATTTTTCTGCTTTTTTCCGGAGAGAATTTGCACAAGGGCTCACTATCGATGATACCGGTAAAATCGCCCCTCTCTGCTCCCGTGTTGTATATCTGAGCGACAATTGCGGCGAAATTGTTCTCGATCGCCTCTTGATGGAATACCTCAAGGCGCAGGGATCTCATGTTACCCTAGCTGTCAAAGAGGTTCCGATTCTTAATGATGCAACACTGAAGGATGCTCATGAGCTGGGACTTGACACGCTAGTTGATCATATCACAACAAACGGCGGAGGTGCGGAGATCGGTATATGTATGGAAAATATTCCTGAAGATCTTCGGCATGCAATAGCAAAATGCACAATCATCATTGCAAAAGGGATGGCAAATTTTGAGTCCCTGTCCGAGATGGACAAGCTCCCGCCGGTAGCTTACCTTATGGCAGCGAAATGCAAACCTGTTGCGGATGAGGTTGGGGTTCCCGTAGGGTCCAAGATCGCGCTGTTACGAACCTGACGGCCGCGATTGTCTCTTCTTTGACCTGTGCCTCACAATTTTCCTTTTAAAAAATTCATAATGGCAGGTTCCGGATGGTTTTTACCAGATATGCACGTATACTGGGATAAGGGATGTATTATCCGAATTTCAAGGACACGATCGCGGCATCACCCTATATTTTTACCCTGGGTGTAGCCGGGGACAGCGGATCGGGAAAAACGACGTTTACCGAAGGTATACGGAACATCTTTGGTACAGATCTTGTCTCAACAATTTCCCTCGATGATTATCATAGTCTCGATCGTAATAGCCGCAGGAAGCAGGGACTGACAGCACTTAATCCAAAAGCAAACCGTGTTGATCAGATAGAAAAGGACCTTATCCAGCTCAAACACGGTGTACCGGTCGAAAAACCGGTCTATAATCATGGAACTGGAATGTTTGACCCGCAGGTTACCTTTCATCCGCAAAAAATCCTCATTCTCGAAGGTCTNCACACACTATTCACACCAACGCTNCGAAACTATCTTGATTTTACCCTCTTTGTAGATCCAACCAGGGAAGTAAAATCGGACTGGAAGATCCGCAGAGACGTAAAAGTACGTGGGTATTCCCGTGA
>JGI20215J15232_1000156_pt1 | contig 16732 bp, 25 predicted proteins | sample WetSurMetagenome_2_FD_15232 | JGI IMG/M metagenome (IMG submission 15232) | reverse complement strand
AAATGAGGGCTGGACCGGAAATTCGTTCAAGGGATTAGATGCTCAGGCTCAGTGGATATTTAAAGAGATAGATGGGAAAACTGAGTTTACATATATCCAGAGATACAAACTACCTTTTTATATGGGAGGTGATTTTCTGGACAAGAAATTCATAGTTCCTCAATGGATCAAAATAATAGATATCTCATTACATAACCTTAAAAGATTAACTGAATAAAAAATAAGATTAGCATATAACCCGGACCCTCACCTGCAAAAAGATAACTTTTTCTCATAATTATTTGGAGTGATTCACAATTATCCGATATGCGCCATTGTTTTAATAATTATGAAGTATTAACAACAGCAAACCTGTAAAGCATGATTTATAAATCTTTCCTTACAAGCATTATTGTTATTGCATTTATGCCAGTACCTGTGAGACTAAATGCCCAGGGTGTCAGCATGGATCAATATACCGTATTTGGTTCGAGAATAAAAAATCCTGTGGTTGTGGACGTCAGAACCGAACAACAAACCATTTACTTCAATGTGAATAATAAATCATTTTATAATTATGGATTTAAGGTAAAATTTGGTGACTTTCGAAACTTAAGCCCAAGGGTATTTGAAAAAGAAACTATATTGACTCCAGGTACAAACAGGCTATTTACATTTAAAATTGTCGACCCCAATGAGCCTCCCGTTTTAAGTTATGAAACAAGTTACTACATGGCCAAATCAAACATTGGGAATGAACCATTTAAGCCTTATCTGGTACCAATTGGTCATAACCGCAGTGTAGAATTTAAATCATTGAAAGAAGGTTCTTCTACCAGGCTGTTTGTTAACCAATATGTCATGAATGTTGGAGATACTGTATTTTGTTCAAGAAAAGGAATTAACGGCCCTGCCTGAAGATTATACTGAAGTTGACAGGATCGCTCAGTCAAATAGTCTGGAAATCCGGCACGATGACGGTACCATAGCACTATACATTGGCATAAGTTCAGATTCAAAAATGGTGAAAATCGGACAAACTGTTTATCCTGGAGAGCCTATTGGAATAATGGGCACTTCAAAGATATTGACGTTTGAAGTGCTGGAGATTCAGGAAGCAGGGAAATTAAGTATTATGACTATTCTCTACGCTGGCCCTGATAATCAATTGATTCCAGCTAACATGTTACAAGGAACTAAAGTAAACTATCCAGAGGATGTTATTGAAAAAGAAATGAACAAACGGGAAGCTAATAAATACGAAAAGCATTCCCTTTACTGACCGAATAATACCTCAGGCTAACGCAGGCAATAAAGTTAAAAAACTTCCCGACAGTATTGCTACACTGCCTGCCGACAAGCATATAAAAAAAAAGATATTTAATCGCCCTGCCATGCACAAATGCTTACTAACCAACATTTTACTCTTTATCCCTATACTAATGGCCGGACAAACCTTTAGTATCGGCGAAAAGTCGATGACCTGTTATGACAGCCTGCGAAACAGGCAAATCAGCTTCGAAATCTGGTACCCGACATATGAGACTGATTCAACCCATGTCAGGATTACAGATTTACCATTTATTCTTGATCCTACCATCAGAAATGCCGGCTTTATACAGCGGAAATTTCCATTGATCCTGCTCTCACACGGAACCGGCGGAAACAGGTTCAGCCTGGCCTGGCTGGCAATCTTTCTGGCTAAAAACGGATACATAGTCGCAGCTCCTGATCACTGGGGCAATACCTTTGACAACAAGATCCCTGAATATTTCGTGAGATACTGGGAAAGACCTTTAGATATAAGTTTCCTGTTAACACAAATCCTTAATGACAAGACTATCAGTCTTTATATTGATAGTGCTAAAATTGGAATGGCCGGATTCTCCTTCGGAGGTTATACCTCATTAGCTTTGGCCGGTGCGGCCCTTAACTGTTCTTTACTTAAAAAGTTCGCAGAGACTCCGGAAGGGAAGAAAGAATTTAATGTACCCGAGCTTGGGGACTTAAGAGAATTAATCAGACAAATACCATGCGGCAGTGTTCCACAAACATTCAAAGACAGACGGATAAAAGCATTTGTTGCCATGTCTCCGGCATTAGGTCTGGGGTTTCAAAGTACAGAACAAACCAGGCAAATAGAATCGCCCGTGTTAATCATTGCATCTGAAAGTGATCAGATTGCCCCGGTCAAAACAAATGCCGGATTTTATCACAAGTTAATTCATGATTCCGATTATATTTTATTGCAAGGGAAAGTTGGACATTATGTCTTCTTAAATGAAGGAAATGAGAATTTAAAAAAAGAGGCTAAGAAATATTATGTTGATGATAAAACTGTTGACAGAGAAGATGTTCATATGAAAGTTGAGAAAGACATCATCCTATTTTTCCGGAAATCATTATAGAAATAAGAGTGCCTGACACTTATGGAATATTTCATAAGACTGTGCCGCCGGGAGTCGACTGCAAACTTCCGCCCTTAAAAAAGAGACAAATTTTTCACTATTTTTAAGCAAATACTTACCTGAAATGGAACCAACCGTAAAAAGTAAAAATTCGCCTCAAACAATTATCGGTATTATTATCGGACTTATTGTTATGGTGCTTATTCAGCAGCTGTTTATTAAGAATCCAGGTTTTGACAAAGCAATGATGAAGGCTGCAAGTGAATTAAACAAGACCTGTCCTGTAATGGTTGACAGGGAAACTCAGCTGGATAATGCTATAGCACTGCCTGACAAAGTTTTTCAATATAATTACACCCTTGTCAACATAGGCAAGGATTCAATAGATATACAGTCATTTGAAAATTACATGAAGCCAATGTTGCTGAATAAAGTGAAAAATGCACCTGAGTTAAAAATGTACAGGGATAATAAGGTGACAATGGCTTACAGTTATAAGGATAAGGATGGAGTCTTCCTGACTAAAATATATATCACGTCCTCAGATTATTCAAAATGAACACAATGGTGACGCAATCTCCCTTGATTGCCAGCCCCGCCGGGTGTCATATTTCCCCACAGAAACGGATCTGACTACCTTTATAATCAAAATGATACCGTAAAAATTCCTGCATGACACATGGTTATATTTACTGGAATGTTGATCCGGCGATTTTCACAATTTTTGGCATTTCACTCAGGTATTATAGCCTTTTATTTGCAGGCGGTCTGCTCCTTTGCATTTATATCCTGGGTTGGATCTTTAAAAAAGAAAACATACCACAGAATTATCTGGAAAAGCTGGCAATTTATGGAGTCATCGGGATATTTGCGGGGGCAAGACTTGGCCACTGTTTGTTCTATGAACCAGAATATTATTTCAGCCATCCCATTGAAATTATATTGCCAATTCAGCATATGCCCTCCGGGGGATATAAATTCATTGGTTATCAGGGGTTGGCCAGCCATGGCGGAGCATTGGCATTGATTGTCGCGCTTATTATTTACTCACGGAAGACTAAGCTCCCATTAATAAAAATATTGGATTTAATCGCAATAGTGGCACCATTGGAAGGGTGTTTTATAAGGCTTGGCAACCTGATGAATTCCGAGATAATTGGAATGCCGGCCTCAGTGCCGTGGGCATTTATTTTTGCCCGGGAGGATAACATCCCAAGACACCCGGCTCAACTATATGAGGCGATATCATATTTCCTTTTTTTCTTGATAATCGTGACACTTTATAAGAAGAAAAGGCCCGAACTTCAAAATGGATTCTTCTTTGGGCTTTCCCTTACTTTGATCTTCGCTGCAAGATTTGTCATAGAGTTTCTCAAAGAAAGACAGGTCCCGTTTGAAAGCAACCTTCCGATAGACATGGGTCAAATCCTTAGCATCCCTTATATAATTGCCGGTATTGTATTTTTAGCATATGGAATAGCAAAGACAAAAAAACAGCTGAACTTAACAGGTTAAAATCTGATAAATATCCTAAAATACGCACCTGGCGGAACTTTTCTTAACCCTGTTGCCGGGCCTCCTGGCGCTGCCAAAAAGCCATAACCTTGCCTCTCCCCTTTCGGCTTTGTGAGCTACGCGAATTACAGGCAGAATGACTCCTGATCAAAATTCCGGATAACCGGACCTGTTGCTGCCGTGTGTCGGCAGCCCCAGCTGATTCTTCGACAATGAAAAATAAACTTTTTAGCGGGTAGATTTTTAAAATTATCCCTAATGAAACCATGCTTAGGATTACTTTTGTTTAACTTGCTTAATAAGATATAGTTTAAACATAGGCAAATGAATCAAAGGTTTAAGGTGCTTACGTTTTTGTTGGCTTTTATCTGTTTGAGTCAATGCAAAAAAGAAGAAACAGGTAAAGTAAGTATGCCTGACAGTTTTCTGCAGGTACTCATCCAAAAAGGAATTGATACCAATGATGATGGTTCCATTAGTTATACAGAAGCCGCTGCCATTAAGACCCTGGATATTAGTGGAAGCAATCTCTCTGCCATAACAGGAATTGAATCATTTGTGAATCTTGATACATTCTGTTGCTTTTTTAACGACCTGTTTTCCCTTGATTTATCTAAAAACAAAAGTTTGGTTTATTTGGACTGCGGAGAAAACCGGTTGACCAAATTGGATGTTTCAAACAATCTCGCTTTGACTACCCTAAGATGCGGGACCAATCAATTGAGAAGTCTGGATTTGTCCAAAAATACCAGATTGAAAGAGTTGGTCTGCTGGCAGAATCAGCTTACGTCATTGGATGTTTCAAAAAATCCGGAGCTGTCTGTATTCAACTGCAATGAAAATTTGTTGACCGGCATAGATGTTTCTAATAACTCAAATTTGATTTCTCTTGATTGCGCCAACAATCAACTGACAACACTTGATGTATCAGATCATAGTGCACTGGAATACCTGTTCTGCGGGGACAATCAGCTTACTGCCCTTGATGTATCGGGTTGCAACGAATTGAAGTACCTGAGTTCAATGCGAAATTTGCTTTTAAAAACACTCGATCTTTCATCGAATTTGCAGCTTGAATCAATCTATTGCAGAGAACAGCTTCTGACAACCCTGGATGTTTCAGATCATCCGGCTTTGAAAGAGCTGGATTGCTCACACAGCGGATCATTGGAAACTTTATACCTTGCCAGGGACACTTCACTGACACATCTTAATTGCTCCGGGCAAAAAATTACCAATCTGGATGTTACGGACTGTCATGAATTACTCTATCTCGCTTGCGATGGACTTAAAATGACTAGTCTTGATCTCTCTCATAATACAAAACTGATCGGGATAACTTGCATTTTTAGCGATCTGACCAGCCTGGATCTTTCAAAAAATCTCAGCCTGGGATCGCTGGCCTGCAATCATTGTCAATTGACCGATCTCGATCTTTCTCACAATACCGTTCTTGGAGTTCTGAATTGCGGAGCCAACCTGTTCACAAGCCTTGATCTTACCAAAAATACCGGGCTGGTCGATTTGTCCAATCTTTCACCTTACAATATAAGATTGTTTATTAATGATATGCCGTCTTTAAACAAGGTGTGCGTGTGGGTCATGCCTTTCCCTCCGGAAGGCCTCTCGATAGATGCATCCGGAAGTCCAAATGTTTACTTTTCTACTGCTTGCAGTAAATAGTGATATTATCTGTTTTTAAACACCATAACTTTACCCAATATCACCAATATCTCATAAAATGAATAAAATCAACCGGAGATCGGTATTGTCTGGCTGACTGCATTCATCAGTGCTCTTTGTTCGGGATGGCTTCATCCGGAAAATAAAAAATTCATCCGCAGGATCCATTATACAAGGTTAATCCAGACAATAATTTTGCTAACAATTACTTCGGTTTCCTTAACTGCCATTGGAATTATTTTCTTTGATATTAAGCCATAGCAGGCACAAAATACATATCACCTTCACCAGATCGAAGATGCACTGAACCAATGATATACAAAATCTGAATTGCAGATTACCCAAATGGCATATTTATTGCATAGAAACCAATAGCCAAATTATAGTCAGCTATTGATCACCATGAAAAAAGCAGTTGCCCTACTATTTCTTACATGTTTGATTAGCCCTGCCAGTCATTGCCAGTTGTTAAGCAACCCTGCATTGACAGCAGAAGACCTTGAATCAGCTCTGACAAATACCTCCCGCTTAAGCAACATCCTGGAAACGCATAATTTCGAACATTCCACCTCGGGTGAAACCAGGTTAATTACGCCAGGGACAATGCCAAATCCTTTAATTCCCGATCTCAGGGCCTTCAGGTCAGAAGATTGGGTCCCAAAAGATCAGGGCCATCAAGCCATTGTGAAAGTAAGCCTGTATGAATGGGTGCCTGATTATGCACCGCTGCCAGAGGTAATTAAAACAATCAGAGTCATAATAAGACGGGATTCATCTTATGCTGAAAAAGCAAATCAGTTCCTTAAGGAGATTAAAACTGAATATCCTGTCAGAAGCAAAAGGTATTTCCGTGACAGTGAACTGTATAAATCTTATGGAGAATCATTTAATGTCTTTACAAATGATTCCGGGATTGAATTGCGAACAGAACCTTTAAAACCGGTTTACAGCAAGTTTTACATTTTAAACTTTGATTTGGTTAGGCAAATTCCTGGAATGATTAACCGCCAACACGAACAATAAATGCAAAAAACCCGCTGCTTCCCTCCTTTCAGCCAAATACACCGCGAGGATTGGCACATTTTTTGACCATTTTATTCTGATGAATACCCATTAAAAGCCTGACTTATTTATATCCTACCCCAATGAAAGCCACCCCGCTCCTCCTTATTTTGATCACAATATTTGCCGGTTGTGAAAAAACCGGGCCACTTTCAGTATCTGAAGTAATTCCGGGAGGTTGTGCAATTAATAAAGGAGAGTCAGCCAAGAGCATTGAGACAAATGAAGACAAAGTCTCCTACTCGTTTGTTGACGGAGATCTGGACATTTTTGTCGGATTTAATGCGACATGCTGTTCCACATACCATACTTCTTCACAGATTCAGGGAGATTCGATCCTGATCAGAATTAATATTTCTGAACCAGGCATGTGCAACTGCATATGTTATTACACTTATGATTTCAAATTCAAGGGAACAGGTGAGAATTATAAGTATAAAGTGACAGTAGATGATTATCTGGCTTTTACAGGAATAATCAATCCTTAAACTGCCATGAACGGTCCGCATGGAGTGAATATTTTCCTCCTCTAACTGCGGACAATTAAGATAAGATACCTTCCGCTTCCACACATCAGCAGCAGGTCCGGCGCCCCTGTATGGACAATATGCAATCTGCACCATGATAGCTATCTTTCCGGATTATGGGTGCAAGCTTAATCACCGGAATTCAATAAATTTATAAAATCAATTACTAATCAAATGGATACAACAACCGATTGGAATATACCTTTTCAGACGATCGACTGGACAAAGATCCCCAGGGTCGAATATAAAGGCGTTACCGGCACTTCCACGTGGCAAACAATTCAATTTCCCGGATTGAGAATCCGGATCGTGGAGTATTCCAAAGGATATCTCGCTGATCATTGGTGTCAAAAGGGGCACATTGTACATTGCCTGGAAGGGGAGTTCATCAGCGAGCTGCAAAATGGTGAAGCAACATCCTTGAAAAAAGGGATGACTTATGTCGTCTCTGATGAAATGAGTTCACACCGTTCTTACAGCAAAGACGGCGTTAAAGTAATGATAATAGATGGTGACTTCCTAAAATTCACAAGGAATGATTAGTCAATTTCACAGCCTGCCGGGGATTAACCCTTCAGGATTCCGCAAATAGAATTAATTGACTTGATCATTCTTTTGAAGTAATTTTATAATCAACTATTTATCAAATCATCACCAAAACATCATTCATTATGAAAAAACTAGTCCTCCTCTTTACCCTGGGTCCGGTGCTGATAGCATTTATGAAAGATCCCGGTCAATCTGTAAGCTCAAATCTGACTTCACAAGAAGAGGTAACTGCGGTACTGGAAAAATTTCATTCGAGTTTTGGGAACCGAGACACAGCAACTCTCAGGAAAATGATAACAAGTCCCGGCCTTTATTGTGGAACTTATCCGGATGAATACTCAGACGACAGGGATTTTGTGCTGGATTACCTGATGACGGACTATTTTGCTGATACCGCGACAGTCTATACTGTTACAGAGCGGGAGATTCAAATGTCACCGGATAACAACTCTGCAATAGCAATGGAATTATTTATATACCCTCCAAGAAGCAAAAAATACAACACGAGATGCAACACGCATCTGTTAAAGGTCAATGGGAATTGGCTTATTGATTCATTTTCCATGAGCCTTGTTATTTCAAACTGGGAGATGGAAAAAATAAATAATCTAAACTAACGGGAACCACTATTCAACTAATTCAAAACATTTTGTAACGACGACCGCCTGACACGCGCAGTCAGCAGGTATGCTGCCCACATGACACATCGTTGCACCATGACCAAATCGTAACAGGCAATTGAAATGGAAGAAGCTGACAACAAAAAAATCATCCGGCGATATGTCGAGGAAATTGAAAATACGGGAGATCTATCCAACATCCGGGACTTTATTGCTGAAGATTATGTTGAAGTATATGAAGGGGAACGCTATCAGATGGGAATAAAAGGAGCCATCGATCATGTTCTTGGGGTAAGGAGGGTATTCCCGGACCTTAAGCTGACTATTGAGAACCAGGTATCAGAAGGGGATTGGGTTGTCACTGTGTACTCGGTTACGGGTACGTTCGTGGACAAATGGTTTGATATGAAGCCAACCGGTGAGAAAATAACTTTTACCGGGGTAAATGTCGATCGCTTCAGGAATGGGAAAATTGCCGAACATGGCGGAGCAGCCAATCTGTTGGATCCATTATTAAAAGCGGGAGTAATATTGAAAAAAGAATAACGCAGAGCATACCTGTACAATTGTTGAGCCTTTGTTTCAGGATCTGCAGTGAGAAAAGAGAGCGGATTAGAACGATTATATGTCGTCATAGTATTGAATACCAGCAAACTGACCCATTATGAACAAAGCACAAGAATTTTGGGATAAACAGGCACAAAGATTTGATAATAATCAGAAGCAGTTCGACCTTGCATCCCGGGAAATAATTTCAAGAACAAAGGAATATCTTAATGCAAATGATAATGTTCTCGACTTTGGATGCGCAACAGGCATCAAAACATTGGAACTGGCTGGCAGAGTGAAACACATTCACGGACTTGATTTTTCGGCTGAGATGATAAGCGAGGCAATAAAAAAGAAAGACCGGCTGAATGTTGGGAATGTCACTTTCTCCCGGGGAACAATCTTTAATGATGACCTGGAGGCAGCTTCTTTCGGAAAAATTATTGCATTTTCAATAATCCATTTATTGGAAGACAGCGAAAAGGCAATTCAGAGAATTCATGAATTGTTGAAACCCGGAGGTTTGTTTATATCCGAAACAGCCTGTTTTAAGGACAAGATGGATGTTAAAACCAGGCTGGAATTTGCTTCGGTATTCTTAATGAAACGACTTAATATTTTCCCTTTACATTTGAACATGTTCAAAGCTGCTGATGCAGAACTGCTGATAAAAAGCCATAATTTTAATATCGTTAAAACTGAAATACTATTCTTTAACGGGATGACTATCAGCTTTATAGTAGCAGAAAAATACTGAACCTTCAAACTAATGAACAAAAATGTGCTTCTCTTTATCCTTGTGTTTCTATTTGGCTTTTTGTCCCTCGGAGCAATATTCGGCGGCGGGGCATTGATGATATGTCCCGGCGGAGAACTTCTGAGAATGCCCACATCAAATTTGGGAACAGCACCCTTTAAAAACTTTTTCATTCCGGGGCTCATTCTTTTCTTAGCGCTCGGAGTACTGCCAATGATAGTAATTATAGGATTGATCGGGAAACCTGGCTGGAAAATCTGTGAGAACCTGAATCTGCTTAAGGATATGCATTGGGCCTGGACCTTTTGTATTTATGTGGCTTTTGCCACTATAATCTGGATCCATGTCGAAATGATCTTCCTTCAGGTAGTATTGTGGGTCCACACATTTTATATGGCATATGCCTTAATAATTATAATTGTTTCATTATTGCCTCCGTTACGAAACTCATTCAGGAAAGAGGCTGATTCCTGATGCATTGATTTTTATTTGTAAAACTGACCGGGTCCTGGCCTCTGAAATATTACATGGCCGGCAGTAAGCGTTCTGATTATTAATGATGTACAGATAAACCTAATTCGCCGATCCTTTTCAAACCTACACACAAAAGATTAATTTACCATGAGAATATCGAGCCTCCTTGCAGCCTCCTTATGCCTGATTGTTCCGGCACTCCTCTCCTCGTGCCACGCTCCAACCAGGGACAATTCAATGCAACCCTATGCTGGTTATCCATTGCTGAAAGATGCAGATTCAATCAAACAAAAGCTTGCAAGCCACTGTCTTGACTCAATCAGGTTCAACAATGGTGAAATTATTGCTGACATCGGTGCGGGAAACGGATACCTTGAAGGTATGTTGTCTCTCTACTTTGACAGCCTGACTTTCTATATTCAGGATATCGATACCTCAATCTGCAATCCGTCAGCTGTCGACAAGGTAGCTGGCTTTTACAGAAATCTAAAGGGAGAACCATTCAATAATAAATTCATAGCCGTTAACGGAACAGATTCAACCTGCAACTTACCCGATACTGTTTGCGATAAGATCTTAATGGTGAATACGTATCAGTATATAAAGAAACCAAAGGCTTTTATACTGGACGTCAGAAAGAAACTAAAGAATGATGGATTATTCTATGTGGTTAATCCTCAATATGGTGATTATGATGACCTGGAGTTCCAAAGGAAAGAGTACGGGTGGAATGCTTCGCCCCTTGAAACAGAGATATCTGATATAATAAGTTGCGGCTTTGAACTGACCAGGATCTCCAGGAAAATAACTGACGGTAAATTTTACGACCCCTATATGATGATTTTCAAAAAAAGAAATTAAGAATTCGTCTTATCCTGGCCGGGATAAGCCTGATAACATTTAATACGGTACAATTTTTGTTTAGCACAATCTGGTTTTATCTACCCGGCAATGAAAAAGAAAATCCTGCATCCCGTTTTTCTGGCTATGATTTTAGCCTTCATCCTGTCATGTGAGAACAGGGAAAAATCCGCCAGTACTTTTGAAAACTCCAGTATAAATGCGGAGATCATTGGATTTATCCCGGATAAATGCTTTTGCTGCTGGGGTTGGGAAATCAAAATAGGCGACACCATAATTAAGGCGGATTCATTGCCGGACGCAGCTGCGGTCGGGTATGTCATAAGCCAGCCTGTTCCGGTTGCAATCGAAACCGGGAAAATGAAAACCAAATGCAGTGACGGACCAGACTACTATGAGATTAAAAGTCTGACTTTAAAATGACAGAGCTGGCCCGGTAAATAATTATTACGAGGCAACACAGACAAAATGAGCCGGTTGTTTGTTATCCTTCCTGTGTGAGGCTCATTTGATAAGATCCGGGAGGCAGGGATCCTCTGAGCCTTCGGGATTTTTTTTAATCAGAACTGCGGGAAAAAGCGGTGCAGAGTGCTTTACAAGAGAACAATTCCATGTACAGTACTAAGGTCGCAAACAACAGAAAAGAGACAGCTATGAGAAGTGAACAAGGCACACCTGAGACCAAAGGTGTTACGGTGACGAAGCTTGCTGCGGTTGACCTCGGCCCTGAAATAGAGGGAATGACGGGGCGCCAGCTTCGGATGCGTCTGGTGACCATTGAACCAGGAGGAGTCCTCGGCCCGGTCCATAACCATAAAGACAGGCCGGGGATCGTCTACATTCTCCAGGGAACGATAACTGACCACAGGGACGGAGTAGCCAGGGAGTATGGGCCGGGAGTGGGCTGGCCGGAGGATAAGGATACAACCCACTGGCTTGAGAACAGGGGATCGGAAACCGCCGTGGAGATATCGATCGATATATTCAACCGGCAGAAAGATGAGACCTGACTTTTGCACCGGTACTGTCCGGGCAATCCATCATAAAGTAAAGCTGTAACAACCGATAAGGGATGAAAGGACCTTTAAGCGGGAAAACCGTTCTGATCACTGGCGCAACTGATGGATTGGGTAAACTGCTGGCACGCCGCCTTGCAGAAAAGGGAGGCATTATCCTTCTTCATGGAAGAAATCCTGAAAAGGGAAGATCAGTAATGGCAGAATTGTCAGATTCCGCGGAAGTGCACTACTTTAATGCCGATTATGCATCACTTGAGGAAGTAAAAGAATTAAGCAAAGCAATCATTAATAATCATGATCATATAGATATTTTAATTAACAATGTCGGTATAGGGAAAGGCACTTCCAACATTAGGGAGCTAAGCAAAGACGGTTTTGAACTTCGCTTTGCTGTCAACTTTCTTGCCCATGTGCTTCTGACTGAGAGCCTGCTTCGAGCATTCCCTGACAACACTTCATCAATAATCAACGTTGCATCTGTCGGCCAGGAACCGATAGATTTCCCGAATGTAATGCTGGAAAGCGGATATGATGGCTTTCTTGCTTACAAGCAGAGCAAAACTGCCCTGATCATGTACACTATTGAATTGGCTGACAGGCTAAAAAACAAAAACATTAATGTGAATGCCATTCATCCTGCTTCGCTTATGAACACCAGGATGGTCATCGATGATTGGGGATACACACTTTCAAGGGTGGAGGATGGAGCAAGTGCCGTTGAAAACCTTCTTACGACGGAGAAGACCGGTCAATACTTTAATGGTAAAATACCGTCAAAAGCAATTTCCCAGGTATACAGTAAAGAAGCAAGAAATAAACTTATGTCCCTTACAATGAGTTTATTGAAGGATTTTATTTAAGCAGCAACGAATCCCAGGCATAGCCGCAGATTTTTAGTTATATTTATCTGTTGTATCTCAATCCTTTAATTCAACCAAACATGAAACCTGTTCGCCTTCTCGCCGGATTGCTTCTGTTAGTTTCTGGAGTCTTGCATGTCATTGTCTATTTTCAGGCTCCTGATAATCCCGGAAGCGTTGGAATTCTGGGATTCGGAATAATTTACCTGTTAACGGGCCTGCTGCTGTTTAGCAGCCGGGGATACCCTGTTTACCTTGGGATCATTGTCCCGCTGATCGGGATGACACTTTCGTTGATAAAATTTGGAGTCCCGGAACTAATGTCAATGTCGGCAGTGTTCAAGATCCTGGAAATCATTGCCGTGGGTTGCTGTATATTTCTGGTGGCAAGACCCAAGGGTCAACCTATCGCCAATTAAAAAAAAGCTGCATCAAAAGCCCCTCGCTTACCCTATGATCCGGTCCCTTGCTTTCGTGACCGCGATGATTCTTTGTGCCTTAAATATCCTTTGCTACCTTTATTGCCGGTTGTCAAAAACTGCATTGAACTTGATTAAGCAGGAAGAATATGGGGGATATTGAAATAAAAAGAGTGACTTTGGACGATATTGACGATCTGCAAAAAATCAGCAGGCAGACTTTCTTTGAGACATTTTCTCCCTGGAACAGTATGGAGAATATGAAGAAATACCTGGAAGAAGGCTTTTCGACTGAGAAACTGTCTGATGAGCTTGGAAATAAAGACTCTGAATTCTATTTTGCACTCATGGACAACAGCATAATCGGGTATTTGAAACTCAATTCCGGACAGGCGCAAACCGAATTGAGAGACGATACATCTCTTGAGATTGAACGCATATATGTTCTGAAGGAATTCCACGGGAAGAAAGTTGGTCAGGTGCTTTATGACAAAGCACTGGGCATTGCCGGGGAAAAAAATGTTGATTATATCTGGCTGGGGGTCTGGGAGAAGAATCTCAGGGCCTTATCCTTCTACAGGAAAAACGGTTTTATCGAGTTCGATAAGCATCTCTTTGTCCTTGGGCATGACAGCCAGACCGACCTTATGATGAAACTGGAATTGAAAACCCGATAATTGTGGTCGCTAACTATATTGCCTGTAACTAAAAGAGCCGGACATTCATGCATCTGGCACAACTTTTGTTTAATGTTCAGTACCTTTAAATATAACAAATGAAACCAGGCGCCCAGATCCTGACCCTCTTCCTGTTTTTTCTGGTATTAACCTGCTGCAAAAACAAAAATGAAGCCTGCCCCGTATGCGGTGTTGATGATCCTATCGAAAATCTCCCGTGGCTGAACTCGACCATAATGTTGTATACCGCTGCTGATTTCCAGTCTTTGAAGAGGGTCGACCTGTATGAATTCAACACTGAACAATTGTTGCTTTTTTCCTGGCAGCTCAAGGGTATTGAGGATGCTCCCACGGGGGCAGTTTATGGTTGTGACGGTGAAATAAAATATTCCTGCGGGGGTAACCAGCTGTTCGATTCCTGCAGCTATATAATCGGCAGATCGAAGTACATCAGGAATATCTGGGACAGAAAGAATAATTAATACAGCACGGATTGGATTTATAATACCATTCCTTCCCAATGACGATTGTAACTCCAGTTCAGGCTGAATAGGATTTTTTCAGCAGCCTCCTGCGAATTCGCCTTACGGGGCATGATTATTGCAAATCTAAACTGAACTAAAACCTGATCAAATGAAAAGACTAAGTGTTATAGCCGGACTCCTGATCCTTTTGTTAAGCTGTGAAAAGAAAGACAATGTTTGCAATTGCAGTGATCCACTCAACGATCTGTCCTGGCTGAAAGAACTAAAAACCTCTTTAACGAACTGCACCTGTGAAATGTCTGTAATCCAGGCTACTTATAATGATCAAACAGTATTTTACCAGGCCATGACCGATCCTTTGTGTGATGGCATTTACCCCGTGGTATTGCTTGATTGTAGTGGTACTACAGTAAAGTCATATGAATCAATGGGACAGGTACCCGATGGTGCGATCACCGATATGAAGGTCCTCTACAGGTGCAAGACAGAATAATGCCTGGTATGCGTGGGATCAAACCCTGTCCCCCGGAAGAATAGTCAGGAAGGGAAACAGTTTAAATTTGAGGATTGTTATTAAAGAGGCATGGAAAACACAAGAGTTTTTAGGATGTCATTTGCCAGTGTCTATCCGCTTTATGTTCAGAAAGCGGAAAGGAAGGGCCGCACAAGGGAAGATGTAGATGCCATCATTTGCTGGCTCACCGGATATGATCACAAATCATTGCAGCAACAGATCGGCAAAAACGTCGATTTTGAAACCTTTTTCGCCCAGGCTCCGGAGATCAATCCGAATGCCTCAAAAATCACCGGATTGATATGCGGGTACCGGGTGGAGGAGATCACGGACCAACTCATGCAAAAGATCCGATACCTTGATAAGCTGATCGACGAACTGGCAAAGGGAAAAGCCATGGAGAAGATCCTTAGAAAATAAAGGGTCCCGAAAATGATTCAAATCTCACATGGTATTCAAATCTTGTCCGGGCCGGAGGCTTTCTTTGATTTTTACAAAGAATATGACAGGAATTTCGTTAAACTGGCCCCAAAAAACCATATCAGGTTTCAATTCATGACTCCTCTGCCTCTTCAGGCAGGGACAAGGACTTTATCAGAAGAGGTGCTTCTGGGAAGGCACCAGAATTTAAAACATAAGATTGTTGAATTATCCTTCAGTAAAATTGTTCTGAAAGGACTTTTCCCGCTTTCCATTATAGGAGGCAAGCTTATTTTTAAACTTGACGATCATTCTGGATATTTCATTCTTTTTGAAGTTCTGGAATTTGGTTTCAATTCCCGTTTTGGAAGGCTTTCTGATCCTTTCCAGAAAATGTATCTGAAGAATAAGTACAACGGGTTGTCGCGCCATTCAAAAGAGACTTTGTCGAATATAAAGAGAATTATAGAAGACAACTGCTCAGATCCGGACCCGGTTTGTCCGTGAATCGATCCTCTGGTGTTTGCCTCAAATAACCAGGGAATTATGGCACAATATTTGAGCTGTCTTTAAAAGTGACCTTATATCGCCTAACAGTCGTAACAACATGAAAATCAGGACCAGCATCTGCTTATTATTATTCGCATCTTTTCTGACCCGATGTGAGAATCACTCTCCTTCAGATTGTACCAACAGGGTGTGTACGGATGTATTCATGGGCATTTCGATCCATATCAAATACAGGGCCGATGACAAACCGGTAACATTGACTGATTACAAAGTTATACGGACCTCGGATAACATGGATCTTACCAGGAAAAACCCGAACCCTGGTGAAAATAACGGATATTACAATGTCGTGGATGATAGCAGTACCGGTTTGATTCGCAATTCTTTAAATGAAGTTGAATTTCAGGGCTTTATAGAAGATCAGATGGTCGTTCAAAACCGTTTTGTCATCAGGCCTGATTGTTGCCACGTATACCTGGTATCCGGAGAAACTGAGGTCCTTATTTGAAGGACCAGGACCCGATTTTTCCTGCCAGGGATCTACTTCCCCTGTCAAAACATGCGCCTAAGGCCCGACAGACTTCTCCTCTTTCTGAATTTTCCCTTCATTCCGGGCAATTGAGAATGGAATCTGATGTATCCTGGCGAATAATTAGGGCCAATTATACCATGGGGTAACTATCCTTAGGGGCAATTATACCTAGGGGCAATTATACCTAGGGGCAATTATCCCTAGGGGCATCTATCCCTAGGGGCATTTATCCCTAGGGGCATTTATCCCTAGGGGCATTTATCCCTAGGGGCATTTATCCCTAGGGGCATTTATCCCTAGGGGCATTTATCC
>JGI20215J15232_1000155_pt1 | contig 16811 bp, 17 predicted proteins | sample WetSurMetagenome_2_FD_15232 | JGI IMG/M metagenome (IMG submission 15232) | reverse complement strand
CGTGAGGGGCTCGGGCTCTTCTATGAGGAGAAGACGCTCGTTATCGCTACCCAGTGCGGAACATCCGGTTCCTGCCCGCAGTGCATAAAACTTTGAAAAAGAAATCGGGAGAATGGCTCTCGATACAGATATGATATACGAGGCACCGGTACGATACAGGAGGGGACAGTGCCTGTCCCCCCTGACCGCCCCTCCGCTTGTGATGGTACTGTATTACCTGTTCAGGAGTTATCGCATTTGGGGGGAGCCAAAGCGGCGGGGGTGAAACCCCCGTGAGCGTTCAGGTTTTTAAAAACAGTTCTCCCGTGCTGGGAGATTCCCTTTTGTAAAGACCAGTTTTCAAATGCAGGGATCGGGATCTGGTGTTGTTTTAAGCATCTTTAATCTTCAGCAGTTTGAGGCAATAATGGTCAATCGAGTTAATTATCGCCTTTTTTGCCTGTTTGACTTTCTTTTCGTCATCTGATAGGAAATCGTGCGCTACGTATTCGAGCAGGGTGATATAATAATGGTGCGTGCCAAACGTCTCTTTAATTTCATCCAGGCAGGCATGTGCCTCAGAGTGTCTGTCGCTCATCAGTTCAAACCCGAAATCGAGGAGAGAGAGAGCGTGGTGCGGGAAATTTTTACTCACCGCCAGTTTCCTGAACTTGTCAAAGACATCTTCCCTGGTCGTAATGATTGCCAGCTTGAGCCCGTAATAGATTGGTTCAAGCTCATCGGGATACTGCTGGGTCATCTGCTTGACCACTCCCGCTACACCCCCGGCGTCGCGTTTCTCGAGCTTGAGCTTGTAGAGCTCCCGGAGGAAGTACATATCGTCGAAGAACCTCTCAATTGCCAACCCGAGGAGTTCCTCCCGGATATCACGCTTCCCATCACTTGACGCCTTTTCGATTCCTATCCTTAAAAATTCCCGTTCTTCGGGGAACCATGCAATCGCCTGTTTTAGCATGAACCAGAAGATTTTGTTGATCCCGGGATCGTCGCCAATACCCATCTCTTTGAGCCGGTTCCTGGGAGGATTTAAGCGGACCAGCTCGATCATCTGCTCGCGGGCGGCAAGTGCCGACGGCGTGGGTCCCCGGGCTGGTTCTTCCTGGTCCGTATCTCCTCCCGTTTGGGGAGAGCGGGCAAAGTAACAGTACGCCAGTGCAGGGCAGATGAGAACGTCAACATTCCGGTATTTTTTTAACTGCTCAATCGCATCAGCATATTTGCCGAGGTTGATCAGCTTTATCCCGAGCACAATGTCGAAGAGCGCTTTTCCGGTTTTCCTGCGTTTGTTCCGTTCAGCATAATCGAACAGCTTCTCAACATACGCGATATCTTTGGACATGGCACTTTTTTCAAGCACCCGCAGGGTAATACTGTCAATGAAATTATCGTACAGATCATCGCTGACATCCGGGAGAGTTTTTTCGAGGGTGTCAATAACCTGGCCGTAAAAAACAGGAACATTTGCGTCAATTTTATCACTATTTTTTTCAATATAATCGAAAAAATCCTTTTTCAGCTTATTGAGTTTTACCCTGACGATTGCATTGGGTTGGCACTCCTCGTCCATACTACAAAATCACGCTTGCTGGTAATAAATTTGTTGACCTTGGATCTGGGGAAATCAGGATACAAAATTGTTTTTTTTAAAATCTGGCTATATCTGGCCATTTCATTCCAAAAAAAAGTATCAAAACGTTAATGCGTGTGCTTGGACAACATCACAAACGAGAACTTTCATGCTTTTTATGGACTTTTCCCGGGCCTGCGAACAACTGGAAGGGACGCCCGGGCGTCTCGATATGATTGATATCATCAGCCGTATTCTCCCCACCCTGACACCGGAAGAGCTCCCGATCTTTGTCCGGTTTGTTATGGGCAGGATTTTCCCGGACTGGAGCTCAAAAAAGCTTGGTATCGGCCCAAATCTCCTGTATGAAGCAATCGGCTATGTAGCTGGCATGAAAAAAGAACAGGTCATCGAAAAAATTACCATTACGGGAGATGCCGGACGTGCCGTAGAGGAGTTGCTTTCGATAAAATCGCAGACTACCTTTTTCCATGAAGACCTGGATCTCGTCCGGGTGTACGCCGAACTTATCGCGATCGCTGAAATGGAGGGGAAAAAATCCCAGCGGGAAAAACTGCTGGCGGTCCGCCGGTTACTGGGCAATGCTCACCCGCTTGAAGGAAGATATCTTACCAGGATCATGCTCGAAGAACTCCGGATAGGTGTCGGGGAGGGCAGCGTGCGGGACGCCATAGCCAGGGCATTTTCAGCAGATTCTGCACTCGTTGAGCATGCGATGCAGGCGTTGAACGATGCGGGTGAGGTCGCACGGCTCGCCAAACTGGGACCTGATGCTTTACGGGAGGTTCACATCACGCTGTTCCACCCCGTACGGATGATGCTTGCCCAGCAGGGCACTATTCCGGATATGATCCAGGAGCACGGTCAGATTGCCGCCGAGTTCAAGTATGACGGTTCCCGGTTCCAGTTTCACAAAAAAGGCAACTGGGCCCGGCTGTATTCCCGCAGACTCGAGGATGTAACAGCAGCTCTCCCGGACGTGATTGAGAAACTGATAACCTCAACTTCACACGATGTAATCCTCGATGGTGAAGTAATCGCTATCAAAGAGGGCAAACCCATGCCTTTCCAGTCAGTGCTCAGGCGGTTCCGGCGCCGCCACGATATCGCGGAAGCACAGGATGCAATTGAGATGGTCCCGAATGTTTTTGACATCCTCTATCTTGATGGTGAGACGCTCATCGATCTCCCGCTGGAAAAGCGCAGGAAACGCCTCGAGAGTGTTGTGAACCAGTATCTCGCCCCCCAGGTTGTCAGCAGTGATCCACGGGAAATCGAACGGACATATAAAGAAGCTCTTGAAGCAGGGCATGAGGGAATTATGATCAAGGTGCCGGCTTCTCCCTATTCCCCGGGCCAGAGGGGAAAAAACTGGATTAAAATTAAACCCGATGTCGATACGCTCGATCTTGCAGTTATTGGCGGGGAGTGGGGCGAGGGGAAACGTGCACATGTCTTCGGTTCATTTCTCGTTGCCTGTCAGGACCAGGGTAAACTCATTGCTCTCAGCCGTGTTGCAACCGGNTTTTCCGATGAGCAGCTTGGAGAGGTTTATGANCTGTTAAAAGACCGTGTTATTAAAAAATCCGGAAAAGAAGTGTCGTTTGAGCCCGACCTGGTGTTNGAAGTGGGATATTCAGAACTCCAGGCNAGCCCNACATATGAAGGAGGATATGCGCTCCGTTTCCCGAGATTTATCCGGATCAGGGATGATAAGAATATAACTGACGTTGAAACGCTCGAAAGTATCAGGGAGCGGTACCAGCGGCAGGCGAAATCTGCACAGGCATATCAGAAGTGAAACAGCGTCCGTTGCGTGCGGAGCTCGGGGATCAGGAGACTGTGGTGTACCCAGGTGCCCGATCCAAGAGTGGCAGATGCCTGGCGGACAGCAGCATCAAGCGACTCACAGATGACAGAAGGATTTGTCATAGCCTTTCTTGTTGCTTCACGAATCACCCACGTACCAAGCGGAGCCCAGTAATCGCTGGAGATACTCCGTATGACGATGACCCGCGCAGACCGCCGGACATTCTTAAGGTATTCACAGGCGGCGAGCCGTGCGGAGTAGTAAGCACCTGATATCGGGGAATATCCCTTTTTTGTCATTCCCTCCCGGTCCTGCACAATAACCTCCTCTTCCCCGGCCCAGAGTGTCCGGCGTCCCCAAATCTCAATCATCTCGAACTTCCAGTCGCCCGGGACGAGTATGCAGACAATCCTGTTGCCGAAAATTTCCCCGGTAAAAAGACGGATCTCTTCAATCGGGGGATAGCGTGCGATCTCTTTTTTGAGCTGGATGGAAAGCGTATCGTCAACAGCAGTAATAGCCCACCTTGTTGGTACGAAGGTTCGCCGTCTGCCGAGCAGCCCTGCGGTCATAAGATTTGCTATCTGGTACACATCGATTGCTGATCTCATGAGCGTACCACAAGCATCGGACGCACCCATATCGGTATCCGAGGTAATCCGGTCAACAATCCGTTCCATACGGGCATTGCCAAGAACTTCCATTTTTTTTACCGGACCAGTGAACCCGACAGGTGCAATCGTGCCGTCGAAATCAAGACTGAACATAACCGGTTTTTCAAACACTACATCCACATCCAGCGGAATGGTGGAACGTGCGATCTCCTGCAGGTTATCGGCGATCGAGGGAAGTACCGATCTCCCGCGGATCGTGCGGGAACGGATACTTACTATCTCCTCCATCCCTAACGAACGGTCGAGCCAATCCGTGGGGTTATCGCTGTCGTTGATAAGCAGCGGGCCGCCATGCATATCCGGCCAGCCATAGCTTCCGATGAAGATAGAAGGAGAACAACCCTGGTAACTGCTTGCAGGTTTCATGGCCGCCTGGGCATGGAACCGGCTCACTATGGGGCAGCGGGGCAGCCCGCACATACCTTTTCCCTTGCACTCAGCGCATCGCATCAAACGTCTTCCCTCTGGTCAATGACCGCCCGCACCCGGTTATCGAGATATGTCAGCATATCCTGAACCCACTCATCCCAGACAACCTGCACATCCGGCACTTTTTGTGCAATCTCCCTGCCGACATCGTCGTCACGTTCACGAAGTACCTCTACAACTACNGAGCCGGGTGCAAAAGCCGAAGGGACGATCGTATCCCGGTCACCATCGACAATTCCCAGCACCGGAATACCGCGATGGGCGCAGATATGCCCGCTCACTGCGGTCGTATCATCCCCGATAGCAAGTACGCCGCAGCAGTCTTCCGGCATCCTTGCATAGATTTCNTGNCCACAGTGATCGATCACGAGAATGCGCCCGCTGCCNGGTGCCTTCCCGTTCCTTTGTGGTGATGCTGACCGGATTGGCCCGCTCTTGCACCANGCGGTACTGATATCGATGCNCTGGTTCAATGAGAGCTTCTCAAGACCGTGGGGTTTGGGNTCCAGGCCGGAACAAGGTTCAACCAGACCTCCTCTGCTCTGGAGGACGACGACGTCTTCTGTAGCCCGCCCTATCACAATGCCATTTACATAGACAGCTTCACCGGGAACACATCCACGGATCTCCCGGATATTTCGCTGCCGGTGAATGGTGCTTTGTAATGATCTTTTCCCAAATCCCGTGAGACGCGAAAGTAACACGGCCAGTTCTTCGTCCCTGCCATTCCAGCAATATACAGTGTTGCTCGAGCACTCGATATGCACAAGCCCGGTATCACCAAGCCGGGAAGCAACAATATTCCCGAATAGTTCCCCGGTTTTTGGAGTCTTTCCCCTGTTTGCCAGGAACACCGGAACATCCAGAGCACGAATTACCATGCTCGGGGGCTGTGCATTGAATTCCACCCGTAAGCCTGATTCCTCTGCAGCAGTCCTTGCCATAACCCCGGCGACAATGACACGTTTGGGGGATAGCACCCCCGTGAGCCACGCAACATCTCCCTGGTCAAAAAGTTCCGGGCCGTGAACGACCATCACTGCAGAATCCGGGAGTGTTCTCATGGATCGGCCCTTGTTACATCTGTTTTTTTAACATCAGGCATGGATTGGATATGGCCATAAAAAACGGGTCCATCAGTCTACAAGGTAGTTATCTGAGTACCCGTAGTCCTCACGAAACGGTTCTCCGATTCCGTAAACGAAACCCGCCAACCCACATCATACCGTGCGCCACATTCCGGGCAGATGAGAATCACCTGGTAGACGTCCCGCGTGGATTTGACCGGGGAGTCTTTACCGGCATGCGGTTTGAGAAATGAAGTGTGGAACCCCAGTTCATACCCGCATGCGGGGCATACGTGGAGTTCGTCTTCGATTTTGATGTTTTTTATTTCACTCACAACCGTCATGGTAACTCTTGTTAATGCTCTACGGTCATGGTACGATATTAATTTTGCCTGCGGTTTGCAACATCGATTATGATCCTGGCGGCATTCTTCCTGCCATTGATCGCTTCGTGAACAATCCGGATTTGCCGGGGACAGCAGGTCATCGTTTCGGCAATTTTTTTCTCCAGAAGGTCCAGAGTCACCAGCTTTCCGTTGACCGATGTGCCGGCTCCCATATCCACGATCTTTTTTGCATTGTTCTGCTGTTCGGGGTGATCCGGGTCCATGATGATCATCACCGGTTTTTCAAAGAGCATTGCCTCGTGCAGCGTGGTAAGTCCACCGTGTGCAATCGCAATTTTTGCTCTCGCAAGGTGCTCGTAGAGGTCAGGGACATACCCGTGGGAGATAAAATTGTCAGTAGAATAAGGCAGGACAGCCCCGGTATAAAATACATCAAAGAAGAGGTCTTTTCGCCGGTCTGCGATCTCCTTTAACATCAGGTACATCGGGAGTTTGTAGGGTTCCCCCCCAAAACTAGTGAAGATGGTTTCCCGTGAGGAGGTGTACCGGGCAGGATCTAATTCAAAAAAAGGCCCGGTAAAGGCGTAACGTTTTTCTTCGCCTTTCGGGATGACAATATTATATTCGCTGACCGTATCCGGTGCCGGATAATCAGGTACGATAACCTGGTCAGAAAAACGGATGTACCTTCGGATAAGAAAGTTGAGAGACATCCAAATAGGGTTGGTCGTGCCATTGAGCCCGTTGAAATGGTTCTGGTTCGTGATAAAGATAACCGGCGTTTTCTCGAGCCGGGCTGCAAGAANACCGCCGTACATAGTGTCGCANACGACACAATCGAAATGATGATCACGAATCAAACGTCGGACAATCAATCCCGATCGTATCGTATCAGGAACAAGCCACTTTGAGGACCAGAGCGTCTTTTTCAGGCTGAAGAAGCCGTTTTCCCCTTCAAGACAGACTTCACGGTGGACCCGGTGCAGGATAGTACCACCCTGCTGGTGCAGGAAATCATAGGATTTGCCATACCCGGCAAAATGGATGGTATGTCCCTGCTGTTGCAGGTAATGACTGAGATGGAGACACCGGGATGTGTGCCCAAGCCCCTCACCACAGACGACAAAAAGGATTTTCATGGTCCTACCTGCNTTAGAGTATATGCCCCGGTAAATAATGAAATTTCAGGTAAATNACCGTAATCTTCGTATAGGATCACATTACACCACCATCGTCTTCTTCAGGAACGGTAATCCATGCCAGGATAAAGATAATGATAGCAATTCCAAAAGAAAGAGCAGTCACTACTGCCCGGAACAGGCGGATCATCGTGGGGTCACNGCCTCTTGATGTTTTGCCATACCAGCACAGACTTTTCCGGTATCCGTTCTTATATTGAGCGGTACAATCGTTTCATGCAAAAAATGTGGTTTTTTGCCAATAAAGCACTAGAGAGATTTATTTTCCGGGCACCTCAGAAGAGTCTAATAATACCTGCGGTACAAGGCATAGTGAGAAGACAATATCATGACAGAAGATGCGGAGACATATAAAACAGCAACGTTTGGGGCCGGTTGTTTCTGGGGTGTAGAAGCAGCGTTCAGTACCGTGAACGGTGTTGTCTCAACTGTGGTCGGATATATGGGAGGTTCGCTGAAAAACCCGACTTACCAGGACGTATGCACCGGGCAGACCGGGCATGCGGAAGTTGTACAGGTAACGTATGATCCATCAAAGGTCAGTTATGAACACCTTCTCGATGTTTTCTGGTCAATCCATGATCCGACACAACTGAACCGACAGGGCCCGGATATTGGTACAAATTACCGCTCCGTGATCTTTTACCATGATGCAGAACAGGGAAAAATAGCAAGAAAATCCAAAGAGGCTATGGAGACTTCCGGCATATTCAGGTTTGGCAAAATTATGACGGCTATCATGCCGGCACAGGAATTTTACCGGGCTGAAGAATACCACCAGCACTATCACGAAAAGCATGGCGGTTCATGCAGGATTTAACAGCATTTACACGTTAAAAATTTGGAAAAAACCAGCAAAAGAAAAGAGGTAATGGGCCCGCTGAGATTTGAACTCAGGACCTCCGCCATGTCAAGGCGACGTCATAACCAACTAGACCACGAGCCCGCAATTGTCTGATGCTCTATAGCATCTGTCATCTTATTATTAAAAAATAGTGTACCGGTTTTCACAGCATGCCTTGTCCTTATACAGAACCTTATTAGAATCCGATCGAACCAGCACAAGAGTTTTTTCCAGACAGGATCTACCATTAAACTGATTAAAAAATGACCGAAACACCAGCACCACACCAGCTCTTTTCCTTTGAGCATGACGCACGCCGTCTGGAATTGCTCGTTCGTATTGTTTACTGGATTCTCATAGGAATTGTTCTCTGGGTATATGGGATCATTGCGTTCATCTGCCTGTTTATCCAGTGGTTCCATATTCTTATTCTCGGACGGCGGAGTGAAGGATTATCAAATATCGCAAAAGGATACCTGGAATACATGGTCCATGTCATGAGTTATACCTATATCATGACTGACAACCGCCCTGATATCCTGCCGGTACCTGTGAAGATTTTTGAGGAATAAACAGAGAAAATGACCGGAAATGGTCATCCGTTTTTTTGGCTTTTATACGGTCACGGCAGAACGACTTATTCTGCTTTGATTTTCTCCAAAAAGCTGAAAAAGACACTATTTGTTGTGTATCGTTTTTAAAAAAACAAGGTTAGATTTTCTCACTGGTAATTTTGGCAAACGTCGCAGTGAAGATCCCGGGCAGGCCGCGGATCTCTTCCATCACTTCTGCAGGTACTTCACTGTCAACGTTCAGGATCATGATCGCCTTATCACCGGGGTTGATTCGTCCCACCTGCATGCCGGCAATATTGATATTGCATTTCCCGAGGATGGTGGATGCACGCCCTATAACCCCGGGCCTGTCGAGGTGCCGTGAAACAATCACGTAGCCTTCGGGAATCATATCCATCGTGTAACCGCCGACAGCGACAATGCGGCTGCGGCCCTTGAAAAAGACCGTGCCGCTGACCGTCTCTTCTCCCTTGTCTGTCTTGATACGGAGGGTGATGAGGTTCTTGAATCCGCTGGATTCCTGAGTGACGGTCTCACTGACCGTTATCCCACGTTCCTTTGCAATGAAATCCGCGTTCACGATATTGACCGGCTGCTGGAGGATCGGGTCGAGAAGCCCTTTGAGGGCAAGCCGGGTCACAAATTTCATGCTCCCCGCATAGGAGGAAAGTTCGCCACCGTAGATGCATTCGACGGATGATAGCCGCCCGCTTGCAATCTGGATGACAAACCTGCCCATCTTCTCGGCAAGCTGGGCGTAGGGTTCGAGTACTTCTGTCAGTTCCGGCGGGACCATCGGGGCGTTGACCACGTACTTCGCAGAACCGCCATTCAGAACTTCAATGCACTGTTTTGCCACGGAAACAGCGACATTCACCTGTGCCTCAGCGGTACTTGCCCCGAGATGGGGGGTAACAATGATCTGGTCAAGGGTGAGCAGCGGGGAATCGGTCGGTGGCTCGGTTTCAAAGACATCGAGCGCAGCACCAGCCACTTTGCCGCTCTTTACCGCATCATAGAGTGCCTTTTCGTCAATGATACCTCCGCGGGCGCAGTTGATAATCCGCACGCCGTCTTTCATGGTCGCAATACTCTTTGCGTTGATGAGGTGTTTTGTCTCTGCGATCAGCGGTGTATGGACCGTGATCACATCAGCAATCCTGAAGAGGTCTTCAACCGACATCATCTCAACGCCAAGCTGGGCAGCACGCTCTTTGGAGATGAACGGATCATAAGCCACACATTTCATGTCCATCGCTATTGCCCGTTTTGCCAGCTCGCGCCCGATACGCCCGAACCCTACGATCCCGAGCACTTTCTCGTTGAGTTCCACACCCATGAACTTGCTGCGTTTCCATTCCTTCTTTTTCAGGCTCGCCGTTGCCTGCGGGATGTTTCTTGCCAGGGATAGCATCATTGCCATGGTGTGCTCGGTTGCAGCAAGGGTGTTGCCTTCCGGCGCATTGGCAACAATAATGCCTTTGCGCGTCGCCGCATCCATATCGATATTGTCCACGCCAACGCCAGCACGACCGATGAACCTCAGCCGTTTCCCTGCCCCGATCACCTTTGCCGTGACTTCCGTGCTGCTCCGTACGAGCAGGGCATCATAATCCCCGATAATCCTGCAGAGCTCGTCCTCTTTGAGGTCAGTTTTAACGTCAACTTCGAACGCCTTCTTCAGGATCTCGAGCCCCTCTTCTGCCAGCGGATCGCTGACGAGCACCCTTATGTTTGCCATAAAAAACCCATATACTATCTGCACCGTACTTAAAGAGGATTATTCTTTAACCGATGGAAAATGCCTTCCCTGCAGAACAAAAACCGACCGTTCCGGTGTGTACTCTTTTACGGTAAAAAAAACGGGAATGATAATTATTAAACAAGAGGGAGGTAAGATCATAAGTGGTGCGAGCATGAAGGACGTTCCTAATATTCTGTGGCTCGAGGAGATCAGGAAGGAAGATATTGTATCGGTCGGGGGTAAAGGAGCTTCTCTTGGTGAGATGGCATCCATCGGTCTCCCTGTCCCGAAAGCCTTCGTGGTAACTGCTCAGGCCTTCCGAAGGTTTTTGGTCGAGACCGGTATTGAAAAGAAGATATTTGCATCGTACGAACGACTTGACGTCGAAGATAACGAGGCACTGGAGAAAGCTGCCGATGGTGCAAAGACCATGGTGCTTAAGGCAAAGATGCCGGCATTTATTAAAGACGAGATCCGTCATGCGTACAAAAAAATTTCTGCAGAAGATATGATCGTCGCCGTCAGATCGAGCGCTACTGCAGAGGATCTTCCGGATGCCAGTTTTGCCGGGCAGCAGGAGACCTATCTCAATATCAAAGGGGAGCAGCTCTCCTTGAAGCTGTTCAAAAATGCTGGGCATCCCTTTACGGGGCACGGGCAATCTATTACCGAGCCAAGCAGGGGTTTGATGACCACACGGTAAATATCGCTGTTGTTGTGCAGCAGCTTGTTCACTCAGAAAAGGCAGGGGTCATGTTCACTTCCCACCCCATTACCGGTGAACCTCTCACGATTATTGAAGGATCGTGGGGCCTTGGTGAAGCAGTTGTTTCCGGTTCGGTTTCACCGGATAAATATATATTCGACCAGCGATCGGAGAAAGTTGACGACGTCCTTATCTCGAACAAGAAAGTTGAGATCATCGCTGACGGGGATCACGGCACAAAGCTTGTGGATGTACCGGCTGCCCGACAGGATACGCAGGTGCTGTCTGCCGCTGAAATTACCAAGCTTGCCATGTATGGCAAGATTGCTGAAAACCATTATGGCATCCCCCAGGATGTTGAATGGGGCATTGTGAACGGGATTATTTATATTCTCCAGTCCCGTCCGATAACCACGATTGGGAACAAGAAAGAGGCAAAGAGCATGTCAGGACAACAACAGAACGCAAAGATAATTCTGCAGGGACAGGGTGCAGCTCCCGGGATCGCATCGGGCAGGGTCGTCATAATCCGGGATGTAAAAGACACCGGAAGTGTGAAAGAGGGGGACATTCTCGTCACGAAGATGACAAGCCCTGACATGGTTCCGGCAATGCGTAAGGTAGCCGCAATCATTACCGATGAGGGAGGGTTAACCTGCCATGCTGCAATCGTCAGCCGTGAACTGGGGACCCCGGCCGTTGTAGGAACGAAAACTGCAACCCATGTTCTGACGAACGGGCAGCTTATTACCGTAGATGGCGAAAAAGGTCTCATTTATGAAGGTGAGATAACCGCTCCGGCAAAACCGGCTCAGGTAGTGCAGATGGCAGCTGCCGCCCCTCATATTATCACTGCTACAAGTGTAAAGGTGAATGTTTCCATTCCCGAAGCAGCAGCCCGGGCAGCTGCAACGGGAGCAGATGGTGTCGGATTACTCCGCATAGAGCACCTGATCCTTGGGCTCAACAAGACTCCGGGCTGGTTTATCGCCAACAACAAGGAGGAGGATTTTGTCAGGGAACTCCACGATGGCATCAAGATCGTACTCGATGCGTTCCCTGGTAAGCCGGTATGGGTGCGGACACTCGATGCCCCGACTGATGAATTCCGGAACATGTTGGGGGGAGAGAACGAGCCCCATGAGCATAACCCTATGCTCGGCTGGCGGGGAATCCGGCGCGACATCCAGAGCCCGGATCAGTTCCGTCTTCAGGTTGAGTCATTCAAGCGACTCTGGAAGGAAGGGTATGATAATCTCGGCATTATGTTCCCGATGGTTTCCCATCCTGATGAGTTCCTGGCGGCAAAGGCAATGATGATGGCGTGCGGAGTGGATGTTGAAAAAGTCACACTCGGTATTATGATCGAAATACCGGCAAGCGCGATTATGATCGAGGACTTCCTCAAGTGCGGTATAAAATTCGCATCGTTCGGGACAAACGATCTTGTCCAGTACACGCTTGCCATTGACCGGAACAATGAAAATGTCGCTGACATGTACCAGCCCCAGCATCCTGCCGTGCTTCACCTGATCCACACGGCAATCCAGATGTGCCGGGCATATAATGTTGAGTGCTCAATCTGCGGGCAGGCGGGTTCTGATCCGAAGATGGCAACCTGGCTCGTTGAACACGGCATAGCAAGCTTATCGGCAAATATCGATGCAATCGCCAAGATCCGCGAGGCGGTTGCCCGTACGGAAAAGCGTATCATTCTCGAGGCTGCGAGAAACCGCGATGCTGAATAAGGGTTGCTCCAGAGAAGACCTCTTCTCTTTTTTCTCCCAAAAAAAAAGTGAGGATATTGACCACAACTATATCCTGAGCTCCATGTGCACCATCCCCCACCCGATAGCGGTGCGGGCGCACTGCATGTTCATGGAGACCAATCTCGGCGACCCCGGGCTTTTTCCGGGAACGGCATCGCTTGAAAAGCTTCTCATCCTCCGACTTGGCACCCTGTTCCACCAAAAGGAGGCAGGAGGGTATGCAACCTCGGGAGGGACCGAATCCAATATCCAGGCGCTCCGTCTTGCAAAAGTCTTAAAAAAAGAGGTTGTCTATCCCAACATCATCGTGCCGGAATCAGCTCATTTCTCATTCAAGAAGGCCAGCGATCTTCTCTGTCTTGAGATGCGGACCGTTCCGCTTGGCAGGGATTTCCGGATGGATGCAGATCAGGCGGCAGAACAGATCGACAGGAACACGGTATGTCTTGTAGGTATCGCCGGCACCACCGAGTATGGCATGGTTGACCCTATTGCAGATCTGGCAAAAATTGCCGAAGCACAGGACGTTTTCTTCCATGTGGACGCAGCCTTTGGGGGTATGGTAATACCTTTCCTGAACCATCCTGTTCCCTTTGACTTTGCACTTCCCGGTGTTAAGAGCATCGCTGTTGACCCGCATAAGATGGGTATGAGTACCATCCCTGCCGGCTGCCTGCTCACAAGGGATCCGGAAATTCTCAATACACTCAATATCGATACGCCGTACCTTTCGGTAAAACAGGAATACACGCTCGGGGGTACCCGTCCCGGAGCTCCTGTTGTCGGGGCGCTTGCTGTGCTCGACTATCTCGGGGTCGAGGGGATGAAGGCAATTGTTTCCGGATGTATGAAAAATACCCGGCGCCTGATTGCCGGCATGGAAACCTTCGGCATCCCGCAGGCCGTTACACCGGACGTGAACGTGGCAACATTTGCCTGCAGGAACGTGCCCGAACCCTGGAAGGTCTCGTGGACCCGGCAGGGGCACCTGCGAATCGTCTGCATGCCCCACGTCCATGGTGACCGTATTGAAGCATTCTTACAAGATATTGGTGAAATGTATGCTTGACAGACTTGTGACATCCCTTGAGACCTGCCCCATGATAAAGAGGGGAGAGTATAATTATTTCATTCACCCCATCACCGATGGCGTACCCATCATTGATCCCGCTCTCCTTCGCGAAGTGTGCACCGCAATGGTAAAAATGCTCGATTTAACGGGTGTAGAGACGATCGTTGTTGTTGAGGCTATGGGCATTCATATAGGTTCGATCCTGTCGAACATGACCGATATCCCCATGACGATCATGCGCAAGAGGGCCTACAGATTGCCNGGAGAGATAGCTGTTCANCAGACCACCGGTTATTCAAAAGGCGAACTGTACCTTAATGGGGTACATAAAGGAGACCGGGTCGTAATCATTGACGATGTNGTGAGTACGGGCGGCACGATGAGAGCGCTTTTACAAGCTCTCCACATTGCCGGCGCTGAAGTTGTGGACGTCTGTATTGCAGTCCAGCGAGGCGACCCGGATATCGGCCGCCCGTACAAGTCACTGGTAAAGATCGAAGTGACCGACAAGGTGTATGTGGTTGAACGACACCTCTGAGCTTATTGAGAACCTGAAAAAGAAAGGGGTAAAACGGGTAGCACTCCAGTTCCCTGAGGGGCTGAAGCGTCAGTCAGGAACTATAGCTGCTGCCTTGAAGGATGCCGGCTTTGAGGTGATCCTGAGCGGTGATCCCTGTTATGGTGCCTGCGATCTTGCGCTTGATACGCTCACCTATGCAGATGTGCTCGTCCATTTCGGGCATTCGCCTGTCGATGAACAGCCAAAGGTCATCTTCGAACCTTACGACATAGGTTTTGATATAGCGGTACTGGAGAATGCACTCCCATTCTTCAAAGGAGNTACAGTTGGGCTTCTCACAACCGTCCAGCATGTCCACCTGATTCCTGCGATGGAACTTTTCCTGCAGGCAAAGGGACTCACCTGCAGCGTTGCAGAAGGTTGCGGACGTACACCGAACCGTGGACAGGTGCTCGGGTGCAGTTTTACCGCAGCAAAATCAACGGGCGCAGACGAGATCCTTTTTGTTGGAACAGGACTCTTTCACCCCATCGGTATTGCTCTCGCTACCCATGCACGGGTGATTGCGCTGGATCCTCTTACCGGATTTGCGCAGGAAGTGACCGCTGACGCACTCTTGCGACGCCGTTTTGCGATCATGGAGAAAGCCAGGGGTTCAAAAAGCGTGGGTATTATTGTCAGCACCAAGAGTGGCCAGCAGAGGATGGATCTCGCCCACCGGCTGGCATCGCTCTCCCCTGCTGCCGTAATTGTTACCATGCGGGAGGTAAATCCAGACGAGTTGCTAAACCTTGGATTTGCCTGTTATGTCAATACCGCCTGCCCACGGCTCGCATATGATGATCAGGTACGCTTTCCGGTGCCGGTTCTTTCACCCCAGGAATTTGAGATCCTTTGTGGTGTCCGTACGTGGGATGCCTATACGATTGACGAGATCGTATGAAACTCAAACACCTTGAAATGATACTCCAGCGTATTGCTGGTTATCACCACCCGCGAGCTGCGCTCGAACAATACCAGACACCTGCTCCTCTTGCTGCCCGGTTGTTGTACCATGCACTGATGAAAGGTGATATTGAGGGGAAAACAGTATGCGATCTTGGGTGCGGTACNGGGGTTCTTGCAATCGGCGCTGCTCTGCTTGGGGCGGATTGTGTAAAAGGGATCGATAGTGATCCACAGGCAGTCAGGGAAGCCAATGCAAATGCTGCCCTCCTTGATGCAGATGTTGCGTTCTTTGTTGGCGATGTGCGGGATGCAGCACTCCTAGGGTGTCTCGGGCGCTGTGATACCGTGGTCATGAACCCGCCCTTCGGGGCGCAGAAAGCGCATGCGGATCGTCCGTTTATCGACCTCGCCCTTTCCATCGCTCCTGTTACGTACAGCATCTTTAATGCGGGTTCTACCCAATTTATAGAAACCTACACAGCGGAGCGGGCGGAGATCGATGAACGAGTCGGCGGAGTATTTCCCATTAAACGCACCTTTTCCTTCCACACCCACGATGTCCAGGAAATCGAGGTCGAGATCCTACGCCTGATACGGAAATAATACCACAAAACCGCGGCGTAAAAAATACCATTACCGGGCTTGCGGCAGCACATCTTGTCACGGATATTTACATGCCGGTACTCCCTGCCATTCTTCCCCTTCTTATTACTGACTTCGGTTATACCTACCTCGCCGCCGGGCTGCTTGTTACCGCCTATAATGTCACTTCATCATTCACTCAGCCACTGGTCGGGTGGCTCTCGGACGCAAAGGGTTTCTCCGTAAGCATCAGTATCAGTCTGTTCGTGAGTGCAGTATTCGTGGCGCTCATGGGCGTTGCCCACTACTATTACCTGATCATGCTCTTTGCCATCATTGCCGCACTAGGACATGCCTGCTTCCACCCGACGGCATTGAGCCTGGTGAACCGGCTCTGTTCACCGGAAAACCGCGGACGGATAACGTCGTACTTCGTCGTTGGGGGTAATTTAGGATATGCGATCGGCCCGGTGCTGGCCGGGGCTCTTGTCTTCTGGCTGGGACTCCCCGGGCTCCTGTTCCTCATATTCCCGGCGCTCGTCATGCTCGTCGCCCTCAGATACCTGCTCCCGGGCGGGATTGCCGGGGCGTGTCAGTCCCATGCCAGACCCGAATCCCCAAAACATGATGGACAATCGAAAAAACCGTTCATCATCCTCATGGCAGCATCCGTTCTCCGGGCCTGGGCAGTCTTTGCCGCAATTACGTTCCTGCCGATGTACCTGGTAACCCTTGGATATGATCTCATGACTGCAAGCATCATCATGACCCTGATGCTCCTTGCCGGTGTTGCCGGGCAGGTTGTGGGAGGACATATCTCTGACAGGATCGGGAGAAAAGAATTCATGATCTTTGGCCTTGCCTGGGCAATACCGTTCTTTTACCTGTTCTTTGCAAGCACGGGTATCACTGCGATCCTGGCAATCCTTCTGTTCGG
>JGI20215J15232_1000154_pt1 | contig 16922 bp, 12 predicted proteins | sample WetSurMetagenome_2_FD_15232 | JGI IMG/M metagenome (IMG submission 15232) | reverse complement strand
GACGGCCACTCTTTGTTGTTGTCCTCCTGATAGCTCGGTGGGCGAGTGATAGAGTCTGTCTCCCATTCCGAGTTCTCGGAGCATCATTTTTGCCTGTTCTCTTGCTAATCCTGAGTTGATGCCCCGGAGCAGCAGCGGTATTTCAACGTTTTCCACAGCGGTCAGGAAGGGGAAGAGGTTGAATAGTTGGAATATGAATCCGATCTTGTCTCTGCGAAATTCGGTCATTTGAGCGTCGGAAAGCTTGCTGGTGTCTACATCGTTGATTACGATTTCTCCAGTGGATCGGCGGTCCAAATTGCCTATCATGTTTAGGAGGGTCGTTTTTCCGCATCCTGAAGGACCCATTATGGCCATCATGTCCCCTTGATTTACAGTTAGGTCTACTCCTTGAAGGGCATGGACTTCGTTGGATTTGCCTTCGTTGTAACGTTTGTGCAGATTTACAACTCTTAGAGTTGGGTTTTGGTTGTCTTTGTTGTTTGTCATCCCACATACCTCAATGCTTCTGCTGGGGGAATTCTTGAAGCTACATAGGCAGGTATTGAGCCTGCTCCTATGGCTATCAAAACAATGAATGACAGGTAGATTCCAAGTTGCTCCCATGGGATAATTACCGGGTTACCCTGCAAGTTAGCGAAGCCTACGCTGACCAGTAGACCATTTATGACACCGATGACTAGGCCGATTAGTCCAAGGACAACAAGTTCGAGCAAGACCGATACCATAACCTGTTTTCTTGGAAAACCTATAGCCCGCATCATCCCGATTTCTCGTTTTCGTTCTGCGACATTTCTCACAGAGATGACACCCATGCCTACTGCTCCGATTGCAAGACCAAAAGATACGTAGATTTGCAGAAAAGAAGCTATTCTGTTGGTCATTTCAAGTGTGGTTTCGACTCGTGAGTAGATTATTTCTGAACTGGCAAAGTAAAAGTTGTCCCCTGCCAAGAGTCGGTAGCCTTGATCGTTTGTGTTGGTGAATGTCTCGATTTCTTGAGCGATTATTTCTATTTTGGGATCGTTGAAGGGCAGCGTGGTTTTGATTAGATAGACGTCGTACTGTTCGGGTGCTCTTGAGATGGCTGTTTTGCCGTCTACCTCTCCAAGGTAGTTGGTTTTAGCTGCCCATTGCTCTGAAAGGTATAGTTTCCCAAGAATGGCGGATAAGTCAAATTCTCCTGACCCGAATTCCATTGCTGCAGATAGCGGAAACCCGCCGCCGCGTTGGCTGTCAAGGCGACCTCCGATTGTGAATGCTTGGTAAGTTGGAAGCCCTACAGAGGTCGTGTTCAACGGAATCCATATTTGCAGTCCGACAGGGAGAAGGAATGAGTCAGTGAATACAATAGGATTTTCGATTACAGTACCGTTCTCGTCTCTTAGAGGGACCACGTCTTTAAGCGAGTCTCCAGAGAAACCGCCCAGGTTTGAACCGAAATCCATGTTAGACAAACCGGATTCGCCAGTAATCGCTTGGAGCAACCCGGATGTGACGTTGTAGGCAGCCATTTTGTAGTTTGGGTCAAAGAATTTATCCCAAGACTGTTTAGATAAATCAACGATTTCTTGGTCCGTAGGATCTGAGGTTAATGATTGACGGACACCGTCGGGGAAGGCACTTAGATAAAAGTCGTAGCGCCAGTTATTATCTGAAGCCCCTGTGGCGTTTCCTCTGATTTGTTCAGATTTGATTTCCGCCAGGTTCATAGGTAGGACATCTTTGCTTGCATCGAAATCCTCTGAGAAGGGTTTTGATAGGGCCGAGAATCTGGTGAAATCTTTCGGCTGGAAGGTCTTAAAGCCAATGACATCGGTTATCCTTCCATCTATTTTTTGGAGTTGTTGGCTGAACGATGTCCCGCTAATGATTGTTTCTGGTTTGTTCAAGAATACTGCAAGGTCTATTCCCCGAGATTCTTTTTCAGTCTGGGCTAAAGTTCCTAGACTTGTCGGAATTAGTGTGGCCACTATGACGTTTAATGTCAGTATGATTGCGAAGATAGCGAATGTCAGGGTGGAGCGGGTTCTGTGCGAGGATATAAGGGCTGGCGAAATTTGTCCCACGCCTTTTGCCCCTTTAATTCTTATGAGCACGTGCCTTAGTGCACGCATTAATACCGGAAGGTTAATAGCAACGAAAAGTACCGAGCCGACTATTATTTCAATTATACCCACAATTAGAATTTCGATCGGGATACCATGGACATCCGTAATCCATTTACCCATGGCTTCGATGAAAAGGATGGCTGGCATCAGATAGAGGGTTAGGGCAGTTATGTTGAACGATATTGACCGTTTTATGTATTTGGAGAGGATAATTCCTAATCCGCCGGATAGTACTCCGGAGCCGATAAGCAGGGTCCTCCATTCTTCCAGCGTGTTCCAACCTTTCACGGTCCAAAATGGCTGGTATGACGTATCGATTACACCGTTATAGAAGAGAAGAACGAATCCCCCGACTGTCATAAGAACACCCAAGGCAACCAGGTTTCGCCCTGACTTTGCTTCGAAAGAGAGCTTAATTCCCCTCAATGCTTCCACAATTTTTACCCGGGAGGCTCGCATGGCTGGAAGGATGCCGGTTACGATGCTTAGAACGACTCCTGTTATCACAGACAGAATTACTATTTCTTGGGAGATCACTGGACGGACACTTAGTTCTCCAGTCCCAAAAAGCCCAGCAAGGTATTGGGCCACTGCTTGCCCGAAGGCCAGCCCTCCCAGTAAACCGAGGATCCCGCCGATAACGCCTTGAAATAAGTTTTCAATAATCATAGATTGGAAGATACCTCGTCGGTTTTCGCCTACTGCCCGCAGGACACCTGTTTGGAACTCACGATCTTCAACACTCATGAGCTGAACATTGGTGATAAGCAGAATACCTGTCAGTGTTATCAGGAAAGCCAACGCGGACAGTATCGTGCCCAATAGTGAGATTATGAATCCGGCGAGGTCGAAGAAGTTTAAGCGAGCTGAGGTGACTTGATAGATTTTTTGTTCTTTGCCTGTTTGGTTATTCAGGCTGGTGGGGATTTTATTTTCGAGGATTTCTACTTTAGATTTTAATTCATTCTTGTTGATTTCGGAGACAAAGTGATCTTTCTTGAAGGCCACCAGATAACTCTTGATTATGTCTGTGTCTTTCTTCGGATCTTGAAGGCTAAGCCATTGCTGTAAATGCTCAAGTTTGAAGACTGCACCGGAGTATTGAGAACCTATTCCTGGTCGTTTTGAGTCGAATATTGCCACCACTGTCAAGTCTATTCTTGCAGTTTCTGGAACGTATGATATTACGGGCGAGAGGGTTCCGAAGGTAATTTTTGCTAAATCTAACGTCGCTGTGGTACCATTAGCGCTCATTACTGCACAGAAGAAGTCACCTCTCATTACTTCTCCAGCATAAGATGTCAGATCAAAGGGAACTTCTGCAAGGCTAGCTATGGTTGTCATATTTGCCACAGTGATGGTGTTTCCTGTTTCTGTACCGAAGCCAAGTACAATAATGGCGTTATCTGAACCGCTGGCTACGACACTAACATAGGTGTAATCTGACAGGGCTAATCTGGGAGCATTTATTGTGAATGCAGTGAGCATGCTGAACGGAGTTGTTGGAGTCATCTCAAGGTGGAGTCCAGTTTCGCTACTGTTTATGGCATATTCACCCGAGGTGGAGTTGACATCTACCATCCAGTTGTCTAGCGGTACGATTGGAGGGGAGGATATTTTGACTGTCAGATTGGTGAATTCGGTAACTAAATTGATTGGCAGTTGAGAGTCTTCGGTGAGCCCAAACTTTTCGGCTTGCTTGCTGGATAGGAGTATGCTGGTGTTTTCTGTAAGGAGGGCTGATGGGTTAAGTTGGCTCCCCGTTTTCCAATCGTAGAAGGTTCCGAAAGCTTCAGAATAGTTCAGGGGTATACCTGCAGCAGGCATTTTGGGGTCAAATTGGCTTTCTACAAGTGCAGGAATCTGTGTTGAAAGTTCAGGCATTATGCCCAATGCATCGGGCAAAAGATTACTGATTGCTGCTTGGTCAACGGCTTTAAGGTATGCACCGCTAGTGACATTTGCAACCTGCAAATCCACTTCACCTTGGCTTTGGAGCAGACTTGTCAAGAAAGAGTTTTCAAGGGTGCCTGTAGTGATTTGGATTCCAACAAGTAATGTAACGCCTAGGGTTACTGCTAGGATGGCACTTAGGTTTTTGGTCTTCCTTCTGGAAAGGGACCTCCAAGCGATTTTTAGACTTGATTTGATTCCCATTTCTACTCACCATGAGTTCTTTGCGGTTCAGGCTCAATTTCCCATTTGTTTTGACTCTCTGATTATTCGCTCTAGACTCCGCGAACAGGTCTTGAGGGCTTGACCGATTTCATCTATGTCCTCCTGCGAGAGCACCTCGAGGCTGCCACGCAAAGTCATAAAGTCATTTATTAGCTGTCTTGCCAGTTCGAATGTGACGCGAAGTTTTTCTTTACTAGTTTCAGGTTGCAGGTCTCCTATGAGAATGGGTAAGAGAAACTCCATTTTTGATAGGAAATCTTGTCCTAGCGCAATCTGTTTTGTTAGGAATTCGCTGCCTTTAGCAGTGAACGTATAGCGCTTGAGGCTTTCGATACCTTTTGGTGCCTCTTTTGTGAAGCCTTTGTTTAGCATCCAAGCTAACAAAGGGTACAGTGAGCCAGGGCTTGGTTTCCAGCGTCCACCAGTTTGGGTTTCGATTTGTTTCGCGATTTCGGCGCCCGACATGGGTTTCTCGCTTATCATCTTGAGAACCAGAAACCTAAGTAGACCTCTGGGAACTCCTACGGTTTTTCCGATTTTACTTGAAACCATTCGAGGCACCTGCGATAAAATATCTCAACCGATATCGCTTGCGATATATATAACCCTTACGCGCTGAAAATAAGTCATTGAAATTCAGACCGTTCCACGAAAGTCGACGGCCTACTGTAAGAGAAGAGCAACAAACAAGAACAATCGAAAATAAGGAAAACTTGTTGCCGAGAAAAAGAAACTGACGATACATTCGTGCTGGCAAGGTTCCGGTGAAATCATTGAAGGGTAGAAGAAGAAAAGACTAACTGGACAAATCTAATATTCCAGTGATATCGCAATAATCTTCGGTATAAGGTGTTGAAGGCTTGGACTTAACAATACTTCACCTGTCCGATTTTCATCTTGACGTTGAACATAAAACCGAAACTGACCCGATCCTTAAGAGCTTGATTTTAAACATTCAAAAAAAATTCCAAGACAGCAGGCTTGGAACACCGTTTATCATATTATCAGGGGATCTAACGAAGGGAGGGAAAGAAGAGCAATACAAACTCTTCGAGAAAGATTTTCTGGTGCCGCTCTTGAGCAAGCTGAGTGAGATCGGCAAATGCCCCCCTCCATCTTCGATCATTTTCTGTCCTGGAAACCATGATTTGGATCGAGATATACCCAATGAATTAAGCAAGAAATTGCTTAAAGGTTTGGTTGTGCGCGAGGATAGGCAGGAAACTGAGGCAGATCAACTTGAGATAGTGAATCAAAGCCTGAATTCGGATTCCGAAGTCAGCAAGCTGAAGGATGGAATGCGGCATTACTACAGTTTTGCCGAGAGGCATTGTCAGAAATCCAAAGACCTTTATTATATCAAGCCTGCGAATGTAGATGATTACAAGGTTAACTTTGTTAGCCTCAACTCAGCCTACCTTTTCAACCCGGTTTTGAAGTTGCCAGACGAGAAAGGTGGGTTCATCGGACAAACTCAAATAGAAAAAGCTTTTGAAGAGGCAAGAGCCCGTTCAATGGACACGCCGACTTTCAAAGTTCTCAACGTCGTTTTGGTCCACCATCCTTTCGCCAACTTGATCAGAGCTGGAAGAGAATCCGATGACAAGAGAATATGCAATTCAGCGGACCTAGTGCTGTGTGGCGATGAGCACGACCGAGATGTCTTTCAAAGAGATAAGAGTAATCCTGCCGTTCCAGGTCGCGATAGCGCGAATATATTCCGTTCAAGGTGTATTTTCGACAAGAAAAGTGTTCAACCTGGATACTACATAATTAATTTGCATGCCGAATCAGATACTATCGAAGGGCTTTTCTGGGATGTAAAAAGCAACAAAGATGGAACTTGGACTCCTGATGGAGACCTTTCAGATGACAAACCTCGCCCGATGCACATTCAATATCCTGTTCCTCCTGGTCCCAGCGAAGTTCAACTTGTTAATCAAGTTGAGGAAATGAATCTACTCGAAAGAGTGGTTAACAAAGCAGTTCAAGGTGAGGGCAGTGTTGTTTTTCTCTGCGGAGATGCAGGAATCGGGAAGACAAGGATCATTAAAGAACTTGAGTTGTACGCGCGTTTGTGTCGCATGCAGGTGTTACATGGACGGGGCATGGCATTATCTAAGGGCGAAAAAGTGCCTCCTTATTTTCTCTGGAGAGAAGTGATCAAGGATTATTTGCATTCATGCACCCCCGAGCAATTGAACAAAGTAATGAGTTCTTATCCTGCTGAGCTGTACAAGATTGTCCCTGAAATTAAGCAGAAACTTGGGAGGATTCCTGAGTCTTTGATCATCAGCCCTGAAAGTGGTCGTGATCGGATTTTTGAGAGCTTCTCGCAAGTTGTCGCCAACATTTCCAAGGATGCACCGTTGCTGATTATTCTTGATAATTTGCAGTGGGTCGATCAGACTTCACTGCTATTATTGCATTATGTTGTACACATAGTCTCTGCGGAACGTTTGTTTTTGCTAGGCGCATATCGCAGTGACGTTGAGATCCACGGCAAACGTCCCTTGGCGCCTGTCTTGACAGTACTTAACAATGAGGGCCTGCTTCAGTGTGAACACTTAACACCTTTGTCTTTCGCTGATAGTTCTAAGATGATAAGATGTATCTTGGAGCAGGAAGTACCGAAAGAATTCTGTGATTCGATCTATAGAAAAACAAGAGGTAATCCCAAATTTGTTGAACAAGTTTTGGAGTCATTGAAAGAAGAGAAAACAATCTATCGAGAGGAGGGCAAATGGATAATTAGGGATGNTGAAGAAATAGAGTTACCAAAGAGGGTCAAGGAAGTTGTAAATGACAGAATAGGTCGATTAGACAATGAATCCAGAAGTGTTCTAAGAGAGGCTTCTTTTGTCGGGGACAGCTTCACTTTTGAAACTTTGCAGAAAATTAATAATCTCCAGATTGAAGACTTGAGAAAAATAGTAGATAATCTGATTGTTAAGAAGGGACTACTGAAACAGAAATTCATTCATGGAGAAGACTTAATCTACTTTTCTGATCCCACCATAAGGGAAGTGGTTTACGAAGGATTCGCCCCCTTTGAACGCAAGGATCACCATATCAAAGTTGGAAATGTCTTGGAGAAAGCATACTCTGGAAAGGTTGAGGAACATTTCGGGGAACTTGCAGATCACTTCCTAAAAGGAGGAGATAAGGAAAAAGCGCTCGATTATTTCTTGAAAGCCGGAGAAAGAGCCAGTAAAGTCTACGCAAACAATGAGGCGGACTCCTACTATAGATCGGCTCTTGACCTCTTAAAAGAAAAGGAAAATAGGGCTCAGGAAAAGGGGCTTATTCATGAAAAGATCGGGGACATGAAGAAGCTCATCGGTGAATATTCGGCCGCCATAAAGTATTGGAACGAAGCGCTCCAGTTATTCGACAAATTGAACGAAAAGGAAAATGTCGCTAGGCTGCACCGCAAAATTGCAAACGCACTTTGGAGCGGACAGGGTGAGATTGATAAAGCCAAAATACACCACAACGAAGCATTGAAAATCCTGAAAAAGGAGCCTGGAAGCGAAGAATTAGCCTACCTTTTCGACGACATGACCCGACTGTTTTCACGAGCAGAGGACGTACCCAAAGCCCTTTCTTGGGCTAAGAAAACACTTAAAGTCGCCCAAAAGCTCAACAAAACTGAGATTATAGCGAGTTCCTACAGTGCGATAGGGGAAGCACAATCTTTCGCTGAAAACGCCGACAAAGCGGCTAAATATTACAGAAAGGCTCTAAAAATAGCACTTGAAAACAACTACGCAGAGACGGCCATACGAGCTTATTCTAGCCTGTCCAACTTGCTCCCCTCCGTTGAGGTTTTTGGAGCAGTATTGAATGAAGAAGGTCTAGAGATGCTGGAGAAAGCCTATGAGCTAGCTAAAAAGGCGGGGGACATTCATTTGTTGTCAACCATGGGTGCGAACTTGGCAGAAGCCTACGGATCAGTGGGAAAACTGCATGAAGCAATTCGGTTTGCGGAAGAAGCTGTTACACTAGCCCAAAAGACACAGAATCCCACGGACCTTGCTAACTCAATGAACGTACTGGGGCATCTTTACATGTTTCAGGGCGACCTGGACAGAAGCGAAGAAAAACTCGGCCCCGCTTTGGAGTACGCTTACAAGTCAAATGACCATCAACAAATCACCACCTGCTTGCTTGTTTTCGGCCTAATCCACATCGCGAAAGGCGAATACCCAAAAGCAATAGAGTACCTTGAGAAAATGATTGGGTTCGCCAAAAAGGAAAAAGCAACATACACAGAATTCTGGGGCAAAGATGTCGTTTCCGAGGCTTACTTAGAGTTAGGCAACGTAAAGAAAGCAAAAAGTCTGCTGGATAGCGTGCTCAAATTTGCTTCTGAAGATAACCAGGTAGTTCTCAAGGCGGATGCGGACACAATTATGGGAATGCTATTTCGTGCTCAAAAGAAATACAAGAGATCAATTGCGTTCTTCGAAAGAAGTCTTAGAGAATACGATGATTTTAAGGGAGAAAAATTCGATGTGTTTTGGTATGCTCAGACTTGCTATGAATACGCTATTACTTGTCTAGAAAGAAACGAATCCGGAGACAAAGAAAAGGCAGAAAAACTCCTTAACAGAGCGCTGGAGATTTTCCAAATGATGGGCGCTAAGCAAGAGATCGAGAAGACTCTAGCCAAAAAGAAACTCCTCTCAGGCTAAGTCTACTGATTTAGCGGGGATTAGGAATGGACTTAGAGCTAAAGGGTTTGGAGATCTCTCAGGTTTTGTCCTCTGGTTGGACAGATGCCCTGGAGAAACAGACAATTTGCATCGAAGAAGTTGCTTTCCCTGAATCAATCCGTGATACAACGTCCTACATTAGAGAGTTCGCAACTCTTCCAAAAGCGGTTTTTGTTGTGGCAAAAGTAAAGGGGACTGTGGTCGGCTACGCTGCTGGTGCCCAGCTTGAAAGCTTCGAAGAAGTGCCTGGAGTCAAGCAGGACCCACATTTTGGTCTAAAGGACACCTTTTATCTGGAATCTGTGGCGGTGTTGCCTGAGTATCAAGGTAAAGGTATCGGCAAACAGCTCATTCGTTCAATCATGTTAGGGGCGAGGAAGAACGGATATCAGTACATCTCTGCTCACATGAAGGAAGGCTTTGCGGAGCGGTGGAAAGGTGTTCCCTTGGCTCAGTTTGACAATTACTATGACACTGGAGAAACATTCGAGTACTTCAGAAGAGAACTGAAGCCAGGTACTGAGCCGAGCCCTACCAAGAAGTAATCGTGGTTCAGCCGAATGATGATCGTGCTCACGAAAATGGAAGAAAAGACGCTCGCTGCCTTTTGTGTTGAAGTATGTGGCTGGCGTTGTCTTGTTACCTCGTCCAAATTTCTTCTTCTGCATCCTTGTTCAAGACTAAAAGAGCATGCTGAAAACAAAAATAAGATGTCTGGCAATGGTGTTTTTCAGGGGAAAAAGTAGCACAGTTTGCATTGCAATTCAGGGACAAACCAGCGCATTAAAAATGGGAATTTGTGGGAGATATCTCCACTTGGGGGCAGGGTTCGAATCCTAGCGCTTAGACTCTTGTTCCTTTAGCCCAGTAATACTGGAAAATATCTTTAACCCAATTCATGTATACTTGGTCCTTGCCGAAGAAGCCAATATAATCCGTTTTCCCATCGGGTAAGTAGAAGCTTACGCCTGCCTCTTTCTCGCTTAACACAATGTTTATCGGAATGTCCTCAATAGCTCTCCATTCCACCGCACGTTCCATTCCTGAGACAGTTGGGGAGGCAAGTATGTATTGTTTGGGGAAAAGGAACTTATACTTGACGCCTCGAGGAATGCTCGCTTCAAGTATGTGACGAATGCTTAAGGGTTGCTCTGCGGCGCCAGCCCATAAGTATTGGTCGGCTTCTTTGATAATCCGTTGGACGACATTGATGCTAGCCATAGTGTTTAGGCTAAACTCGGCTTTGGAGAGTTCTCCTATTCGTTGCAAAAGCTGACTGGGCAGTCTAGTAAAATCATGCGTCGCGAAGAAAGCCCTATGTTTGAAAAGTAACTCTAAAGAGTTCAGGAAGCCTAAGACGAAAAGTCCATACTGCGTTATGCTATAATTGCCATCGTTTTGTTTCTGAATAAGTAGGGCATCGTTGAGACGTTGAAGCTGCCTAAAAGTATCGGTGGTAGACAAATCCAGCTTTCGCGCGATTTCTCGCATTTTTCCTTTCTGTCTGTTTATTTCCCTCAATATGCTTAGTCGGCTCTCACTCGCAAGCTCAAAGAATAGCCTTTCGATTCCTTCTTCGTCACCCAAAGGTGTCACTCAGTTTTGGAACTTGTTCCTAACGCTGTGTACAATTGCACATTGCCAGCAAATAAAAGTAATCTCCTCCGCACCCCAAAGGATTCTCAGGAGAAATATAATATGAATAAAATTGAAAGTGAACGTTTCTTTTCGGTAGAACTCAAATCAAAAGCTCACCTGAGAAACGTCACCTTGACTAACGGCTCAACAGATAGCGCCCTGATAGAAGGTACCTTAGGCGAACTTGTGCAAGCAACATTTGCAGAGGGTGTAATCCTGGAAGTCGTTGGCACAAAGGGAACCTTTAGAATAAATCTAGCTCAAAATGAAATCAGGGAGATCAAACGCAATGAACAATAAAACTTCAAACTACCAAAAAAGAAACATTCCACTTTCAGCTTTCTGCCTAACAGTCTTAGCTGCAGTTCTGGTGATTGCTGAAGACTTTCTTTGGGCTTACAACCAATCATTGTTTGTTCCACGGTTCGAAACTCTTGACCTGCTCTTCCACTTTGGTCCAGGTTTGATGTTGGCACTATTTGCTGTTTTGCTTCTTCGCCAACCACCACACAACAAAATCCTGGGATTAGCCATTGGCATATTCGCTTTGCTAAGCATAATAGTAGGCGGCGGTTTCCTAGCCGGCTTCGCATTAGGCATTGTCGGCGGAGTCATAGCATTGACTTGGAACTCAAACATGCGCCTAATTCGCCCAATTAACAATCGACTAATGAAATTAACAAGAAAGAACCGCGCAATAGCCTCCCTCGCTGTTGCAGTTTTAGCAGTTCTTGTTGTTATGCCAACCGAACTTAGCTACCAAATATACATAAACTCTGTCCAACGGCAAACGTTGTTTGGCAGCAAACTGATCAATACTCCTCATGGCTTAATTGAGTATGCAGATGTAGGTGAAGGTTACCCTATTTTGGTTTCCCATGGCGGTCTAATGGGGTACGATCAGGTTGATAGTGTTAGACAAATGTTGGGCAATGAAAGTTTCCGGTTAATTGTTCCTTCACGCTTCGGATATCTGCGGACGCCGCTGCTGTTCGATGCTTCCGTTTCCGCACAAGCTGACGCCTTTGCGGATCTCCTTGACGCCTTAAATGTTTCAAAGGTTATCATGATGGGCTTTTCGTTTGGTGGACCAGCAGCACTGCAATTCGCTCTTCGCCATCCTAACAAAACCGCTGCACTAGTCATGTCCATGGCAGTCAGCCACAACACGCCACCCCTCGATATTACAAACCAAATCATGCAACAAGTTGTTCTCCGCTCAGACTTGGGCGGCTGGGCTCTCTCCACTAGCTTCCGACCACAATTTCTTACGTTATTGGGCGTTTCCTTGCAAGTACAAGCCAACATGACAAAAGCAGACAACAAATACGTCGATAATGTTCTTCGAGCCATGCAACCCATGAGCGCACGCCAAGCGGGAATGTACAATGATCGGGTTTGTGGTCAGACCGAAATCAATCTGCCCTTAGAAATGATAAAGACTCCAACAATCGTCTTCCATAGCAAAGAGGATGGCTTAGTTGACTTCGAATATGGTCAATACACTGCTCAGCATATACCAAACGCAAAATTTGTTCCCTTTGAAACTGGCGGTCATCTATTGGTAGGACGCATTGACGCAATGCATAATGAAACGATGAATTTCCTACGTGAAAATAAGATAATCCGATAGAACTTGGAAGGGCTTTAGCTCCCCTTTCTCATTTTAGCTAGTAGCGTTAAGACACGAATTTTAGGTCATTGCCGCGTTTGGGCAATAATTAGATTCGCGTGATCACTACTTGATGTTTTACAGAAGACAACAAGAAATGAAAAAGAGACTTTGGCCTCAGAAGAGGTGGAAGAAAATCTCACTCATCATCATTCCGGTCCTAGCAGTAATTAGCGTTGGGTACTTGGTGAAGCGCCGAGTTCTCCCTTGCGCATAGGCTGCTTTTCTTAAAGTTTGTGCGATTCCTCAAAACGATTCAGACTAACGCTAAATGTAGTCAAAGTACTTCGCAGATGATTTTATAAAATTGCAGCCGAATACTATGATTATGTCTATTCTAATAAAGAAGTTACAATTAGAACGACGTGAAGAACTGCTCAGAGCCTTAGTCACCCGTTTTGAGAAAAATATGAGTCGCCATAAAGGTCTTGAATGGGCTAAAGTAAAAGCAAAGCTGGAAACTGATGCTGAAAACCTGTGGTCACTCAATGAAATGGAAAGAACTGGCGGAGAACCAGATGTCGTTGGTTACGACGAAAAGACGGGTAAATACATTTTTATGGATTGCTCACTGGAAAGCCCAAAAGACCGCAGAAACGTTTGCTACGACCATGAAGGACAGGAGAAGAGGGAAAAACAAGGCATACATCCAAAAGGCAACGCAATCGATATGGCAACTGCCATGGGCATTGAGCTTTTGACGGAAGAACAATATCGAGAATTGCAAAAACTCGGGATTTTTGACGCAAAAACTCAAAGCTGGGTGAAAACGCCATCTGACATTAGAAAACTCGGCGGAGCCCTCTTTGCGGATCGCCGCTATGACCATGTCTTCGTATATCATAACGGCGCACAATCGTTTTACGGAATCAGAGCGTTCCGTGGCGTGCTAAGGGTCTAAATCTGGAATTTGTATCAACTCCGCAAGCATAAATCAATTTAAACTAACTTTAAACGAAATCCTTGACACTACTAAAATTCTCTTTATTGCCTGAAGGGACTATTGGCAAGAACTCTAGGACGCCAACGATTACTATGTTAATTATAATCTCCACAGCAAGAACATAGTTTGCCGTTGGGGTTGCCATGAAATTCATTTGATATTAAATTTATAAGCTCAGAGTCTCGATATGACCAATTGAGATCTTTTTGATAAGGAAGTGAAAGTTGTGATTGAGAAAATAGAGCCATATTTTGAGTTTGCCAAAAAAAATGACAACTCGCTAAAGAAGCTCAGACAGACAGAAAAATTCAAGCCAGTCTCCAAAACTGACGTATTTAGAGATTTGAACCTGTCACTTTCTGCGTTTCAGGGCACTATCGAGTCGATTAAATCCTGCACATCTGAGGTCAACCCTGCTGCTTTATACGACTTCACGCTATCAATCAGAGATTTTAGCGAAAGTCTTGATGCCCCAGTGACAAGACAGATTTTCAATTCAGCAAATGAAACTCTAGCTTCCGCAGGCAAACAGCTAACCCTTAATGATGCAAACTCCCGCCTTTTCGACTATTACTCGGTCCTTTCTGACATGAAATTTGTTTCCGAAACAATGAGTGAAACATGCCAAGAGATAAGCAGGAGCCCAAAGGGTGCATTGACAGACCTGAGCGCTTTTGCCGACACCCTGGAGAACAGCGTAGACGGAATCTTATCCAAAATCGGCAACTTCTTAGGTTCAGTAGGTGAAAGCTTGAAGAACGCTTTCAAGAATTTAGCAAAATTCCTCAAGAATAATGTGATTGACAAACTCAAAGAAGCATTCAACAAGGCTGCAGAAGCACTCGACAAACTAAAACTAATGATGCTTCAGAGCATGTTTAGATTCGTCGGGAAAGTAGCTGATCTCGCCAAAGAGAACGGATGGAACGTTAAAGAAATCAAAGTCGAAATGCCCGAAATTGGAGTAAAACTTGAAAAACTACAGATAGCATCTATCTCTACCCCGATTCCGATCCCTATGCCACAGATTACACCGCCGAAAGTTTCAATGACATTCATTCCTTAAGCAGTACAGCCTAAACATTTGTACAGCAATCAGCCTTTTTCTAAAATTTAGCCATCGGCTTATGCTCTGCAAAATAGCTTAATTCTGTCCGCTTCCCAACAGCCGTTCAAACAACCAACTAATCTATTCCAAGGGAACAGCGAGCAAAAAAAATGTTGGATTTGCGGGTGAAAGGGAAAACTAAATGTTGCAGTCTTGAATGCGAGCTTAATGTACTTTCGGGGAAGTTCTGCATACTTGCTCGTGAACTCAGCTTACTCAAGCGAGAATATCATTCAGAAAATCTATTCAAGGTTTAGATTGTTTCTTTGCTTTCTTTGAGGAGAGGTTTTCCGTCACTATTTTAGTCTGCTCTTGACTTAGCAGAATTTCGCTGCTCTTGGCCGAAATATGTGCGCCTTTCAACATTTCATAAAATCTGTTCCTGTCAACAGAATACGTTTTTTCGGTTTCATATGCAAGATGGAGATCTCCCTCATCAGTTTCCACTCTGCTTTTGTCGAAAATTCTGGCTAATTCAACATTTATTTTGCTTGGTCTTTTTTTTTGAGAGGTCAGCCATAAACGCCAGGTCTCCCAACTTAACTTGCCTAAAGGCCGTTGGACCGATGTCGCCCACTAACTTCAGCGCCTTTGGCCAATTTGCTTCTTTATGTATCTTCCTTTCAGCTTTCTTGGCTATTTTATCGAGAATAGAAAAGTACCATGTGCTAACATAATCATCCATCCAATTCCTGATTTTCGTGTGAGTCTTGGCCTTTTTGCGTTGCCCGACTATACCACTTCTTTTTTCCGTGTTCCAAATTTTCTTGTATTTCTTGAAATCCCTAACCTGAATTGCGTTTTCCCACAAACTCGTCTCAAAGAAACTCTTCACCTCAACAGCCTCTGAGTTGTCAAGAAGCACTCCCGCCTCGATGTCGCTTTCAAAAGCTGCTTTAGTCAAGTTTGCAGAGGTAATCAATGCTGAATTGTCAAAAACAAAAATCGTTGAGTGAAATGTGTCATTCGACTTAACGTTACTGTTCCCAAAATGTTCCAGGAAATACTGCACTTCGTACGGATTGACTTCGCCTGTTTTAACTGAAACATCGCTAAACCTAAAGACAAACCGCACGTCTACAGGCGGATTTTTGACAATTTCCTGCGAAAAAACTTCATGTGCACCTAAGCCAAGGTGGGGGGAACAAGTCCACAAAACCTCTTTTGCCTCCGAGGACTTTTTCTGAATCACTTCATATAGTTCAGTGCAAGAAAGAAACTTGGCCATAGACTCAAGTAGGTTTTTTCAAATAAAACATTTTCCAAACACAAGCAACCATAATGTGCGCAATCTGACATGACAGACCACATTCTCCTTGAAAGCAATTATTCTTTCTCGTCTAAATTAGATTTAGTCAGACAGCACACTCTTAAGTTGGGCAATCTTCAAAACCAACAGTCCAAACAAAAACGCATGTTTTGCAAGGTCCTCTATCAATTTTAGAGACAGACTTATCAAGACATTAATCATTTAGATAGAAGGTTGACCAACCCCAGGAAAGGAAAAAATGACCCACTGCTCTGCCAGGCAGTTAGCTTGGCACCTATTGGAAAGTAAAGAAAAGGAATTGCTTTGATGGACCCACTCTTGTTTGTCTTCGGAGTGGGAATGATTGCCATTTTGGCTGCCTCGTATATTACTCGTTGGATTCTCAAACGTGATTCTGGCACAGCCCGCATGCAAGAAGTAAGCAAGTACATCGTGATAGGAACCAGCGCCTACCTCAAAAGACAACTAAGGACAATCATTCTAGTCATTCCATGGCTGGCCATAATAATATTCTTCCTCTTCAACTGGACCACTTCATTAGCGTTCGTTTGCGGCGTCTTTCTCTCACTATTAGCTGGATACGTTGGCATGAACGTCGCAGTCAGAGCCAACGTGAGAACCGCAAGCGCCGCCACGCATTCACCAGGCCAAACACTGAGAATAGGCTTCCTGGGAGGCTCAGTTATGGGCATGGCAGTTCCAGGCATAAGCCTCGTTGCATTGTATCTGCTGCGAATAGCCCTGAATGACATTAACGCGCTTGTCGGATTCGGATTCGGAGCAAGCCTCGCGGCACTATTTGCACAAATCGGAGGCGGCATATTCACAAAATCAGCCGACATAGGGGCAGACTTGGTCGGAAAAATCGAAATGGGAATTCCTGAAGACGACCCAAGAAACCCGGCAGTCATTGCTGACTTAGTCGGCGACAACGTGGGCGATTGCGCCGGACGAGGCTCAGACTTGTTCCAGACTTTCAGCGATGACATAATAACCGGCATGTTGATGGGCGTACTCTTCATCTCACGATACGGTCCCAACGGGATAATATTTCCCTTCATACTGGAAGCCGTAGGAGTTCTCGCCTCAATGTCTGGAATATCAGTTGTCAGGCAATGGAAACGAATAAGCGCAACAGGATCTCTGGTTGTTGGCCTAACAATTACCGCCATTATCAGCTCAATTGGCTTGTTATTACTATCCACAATGTTTCTGAAGGACGTATCACTTTTTTTTGCAGGCTTATTCGGCCTTGCAGGAGTGCTCATTTGCGTCCTGATTACA
>JGI20215J15232_1000153_pt1 | contig 17128 bp, 6 predicted proteins | sample WetSurMetagenome_2_FD_15232 | JGI IMG/M metagenome (IMG submission 15232) | reverse complement strand
CTTTGCACTTTTATTCAAGTCTGCACTTTTATTCGGTATTCTGCACTTTTAATAAAAAAAGGTGTAGAATGTCAGGTGTGAGTCACCTGGCTTCCATTTTATGATGGATTAGTTTTTTCGTTAGGTTTTACTGAACTGCCACCAAGCCTTCACCTCAACCCCGGTATTGGTCTTAAGGATGTTTCCGTCTGGATTCCTGAACGCGGCGTAGACACGATAGGTTCCTGTCCCGTGTTGGAGATTTGATGCTCTGATTTTCCCGTTGAAGACCGTATCAAGTCCAAGTTGATTGCCGCTGTTGATGGTTCGTGGTGTGGTCTCGTTCACGGTATTATTGTCGACGACCCATCGCGGTGCGACACCTTTCCCAGGGTCATAGTATTGCACTTGTATCAACAGGTATCCCTTGATGTTCGTTGACCCGATGTTTTTGATCTTTGACTGGTTCCGATAGTTGATCACCAGTTTCGGTGGGCACATCCCAAGGAATTCACTCGATTGTATGTTGATGTATTCGCTGCCGGTTGGCGCTGTCCCGCTGATGTCCTTACTGCTGCGGAGGCACAATTTAGTAATCCCGGTTTTATTGATCCAGTTGAGATTGCTTAAGGCGATAGCATTGTACCCGCTACCAAACCTGGATGTATTCAAGGAACCGCCGTTCCCAGAGTAATAATTCCTGTTATAATCATTGGATTGCATCGGATTATGCGGGTAGGTCGGCTGTCCGTTCTGGATCGTGATGTCGAAATCCGTAGTCGAATAATCATCCTTCTTGTAAATAGAGAGTGTTGCATTGTCAAGGTACGCGTTGTTGGGTAACGCTGAGGTGTTGAAAAACACGAATCCGCGGTAGATGTAATACGTACCTGGAAGACCAGAAAACCACCTCTGTCCGATCGTGATGTACGTCCCAGAACTATTCACCGTCCCAGTCGAGGCTGATTGGACGGTGGTATAAACCGTGCCTGATTTGTAGATATAACCATCGCTAGAGGATGAATATACAGTTAACGTCGGATCGATGACAACCGGGAAGGTCATCGTATTCAATTTAGAGACTTTCAAACCTGAGAGCAGGTATGTGTTGCCATTCAGGTGTACGATGCGGTAGGTCAGTTTCTGTCGCACAGACTCATTGTTTAATTCGTATGCTTCCCCGAGAGGTAATGCGCATTTGAACTGCCCGAGGATATCCTTGAAATCAATCCCTGTATCGGAGATCGTGACGTTCCCATCAAGCAACCCTGAACCGTTGTAGAGGTTGAGGTTCTGGTAGTCAAGTTTAGTGATGAATATAAGATAGGAGCTTGCGTCATTGAGGCCATATTGTGATGGGGGATGGTTCTGTAACACGGTCTTTGTTGTATTGCTCATCGTGATCTCTTCTTTCATGCCTGTGTTACCATAGCTCCAAGTGACATCCGTTCCGGTGAAGACACCAGGGTACGTGATGGAATAGTCGCTGGTTTGTCCTTGACTGCTTTGCACGTTCTGCAGATACTGGTACGCCCAGTTGTTCTGCGGATCAACATATCCGACACCAACGAGCTTGCTTCTTACTGCATGAATCGATGGATCATCTGACCGGTTGTAGGTAAATGCCACCGGCCAATCATTCTGTGCATTGGATTTGAAATATGCACCGAACAATCCACGATCATTTCCTTTTCGGTATCCATAAACATATGCTGGATGATTGGTTGCGAGTTGGCTGATGGTGTTGTTGATCGGCGTCCATGAATTGTTGTTCTCTTGATAATTCACCGGCCCCTGGTAAGCTTCCAGGATGTTTTCTCCAGTGGATGCGTTGTAGTATGTGTTCCAGGTGAGTCCCCTTCCAACAACGGTGAGGTTCTCTGTAGGGTTCGGCGGGTCGGTAAGATTGATATATTGAGTGCCGCTGTAACTGTTTTTCAGCGTAGCGATGCTGATGGTTGCTTGGGTTGAAACATGGAAATGATAGGTGCTGCTCGTGTTAATATTGGTGTCATTGTCCTGTGCCCAGATGGAAAAGTTGTATTGTCCGGTTTGCCAAGTCTCCGAGAAGGTGTATCGATACATATCTCCTGAGATATGAGCCATTGTATAGTTTTCTGTTTGATTACCAGGTTCAGTAATCCTTACGTTCACAAGATTTATTCCACTCCCATTATCTGTTATATTTGTTGTGATGGTGATGTTATATCCGAATCCCACTGTGTGAGGGCTACCGTTGACAGAGGTGATTTGAGGTGGGTAGATATCCGTGGTGTATATACAGAAAATGGAATATTGTGTCAGTGAGGTCAGATTCCATCCGATTGTTTGGGGTGGAATACCGAAGGTATGACTGCTGTTGCTGTATCCATTACCAGGATTCATTGGAGAACAATACACTGAGGCAAATGCATTATCTCCCCAAATTGTGAGATAATATTGAGTATCATGGTGAAGCGCAGGTCGTGGATTAAAGGAGAAGGTGTGCCACCCTGTGGAGGTTTGTTCTTCTTGGGCTGTAGAACCCATAAGATGCCCATCACTCACCCGGTAGATCATACATTGATATGTCGGGGTATTAAACGTGGGTGAAGCTACACCTCTTACGTATGCAGTGATGTTGTGGACAAGAGCATCTTCGGTGAGGTTGAATCGTGAGCCACGAATGACGTTCTGCACAGATTCATTGGATGACCCTACATATGTATCTCCTAAGGTATGAGAAACAGTAAAGGAATACGCAGAAGAGCATTTGTTGTTCTCCGCGTTGTCCGTCGCCCAGATTATGTAGTTATACTGGCCGAACAACCAGGTTTCAGGGAATATAAATTCATAGGTGTTGTTTGTTATTTGACTTAATGTAAGGTTACGATTTCTCTGGTCAGGATACGTGATATTCATGGTGACCTGAGAGATCCCACTCCAGTTCGATGAAGTGTTATCAGATACATTCGCAGTGATGGTGGTGCTCCATCCAGCAGTGACAAGCACAGGCTGACATTGAACAGAATGGATGATTGGTGGGAGGATTTCGGTCCTGAACAGGATATCTTGCGAGGAATCACTAGTGTTATAGAAGATGTCTTTCGCCTGGACCTGAACATGATAACCGCCTTGTTGTACCCAGGAATGTGTGGCACTGATAGTCTGGTTTGATTGATAAGGCCCGAGCCAACCCGAGGTGTTTCCATCACCCCAGTCGAACTGATAAAAGATGTCATCTTGGTTGGTATCATTTGTACGCGTGTAAAACGTGTAAGGAGTATTGATGTTTCCGAGGTTAGGTCCTGAAAGGCTAGGCTGATCTGGGGAACAATTACCCCATGCCCAAGTATCCTCAATGTTGATGGTGCTATAGTTGCACTGGGTGAAGACCAGTGGTCCTATCGTGCAGTTGAAAAATGTCCGGATGATATCGAGGTTGGATGAGGAATTAATATGGAAACCATTAGCGCTCTGGGAGATGGTGTTATCCATTAATCTGATTCTGTTATCGTCATCCGGGTTTGAGTCTATAAGGTTTAAAGCGGTGTCACACCCGGTGAAGTTACATTGGATTTTCAGGTCACAGAGATTGTCGATGCTGATACCTGTGGTGGTGTTGAGGAGATGGCAGTTGGTGATGTCGGAATGGTTTACAGGAGTAATCCCTATGTCGCTGTTCTGAATTGTGATACCATCAAGAACCACCCCATAGTTAAGACCGTAGAGATGCATAATCTCAGAGGATGAGAGAGTTCGGTTCCAGACCGCGACCTCATCAATGATGCCATCGAAATAATTGGTCGCGTTATCAGTGCCGATAAAAGCGGTTGTGTTGATGCCTGCGTCTGATGTGATGGTGGAGTTGGTCATGACACCGTCGACATAGAGTCGCAGGAGGTTTGCGTTGTGCGTCCCGACAATAAAATGCCATCCATTATTGATCGTTGTATTGGAGAGTAACATATGATTTCCCAGGCGGAACAGTGGTGTGTTTGTCGTCCCGTTGATGAGGAGACAATATCCTTCCGTCTGATTAGACTGGGAAATTATTGGGTTATCTGAATGGTTGCTACTGGTCCAATGAATCCATGCGCTGATCGTGGTGTTTTTCCCGATGAGCGCCGGGATACCAGTGAGATTGATGGAGCTATTAATCCCGTTGAAATGGAACGCGCTGCTCCCTTTGATTGTTGATGTAGTGAATGTCGCGTTATGGTTCGTGCCATCGTTTTTCAGGGGCGAGTAATCGTGGACGATGAGTGGTAATCCAGAGGATTCTCTATTGGTGTCCGAGGTGTTGTCAAAATGGAACAGGCATTGTACCCCGGTCATGTTCACATTCATGATCGGGTCGGTTATGTTGAGGAGGATGTAATCATGTGGGTTGATCATTGTTATAAATCCATTGATGATCACGTTGTTTTCATCAGCACCCAGGATGATTATTGATTTATTCACCGTAATGTTTTCTGAGTAGATGCCTTTTTCGATGACCAAGATGTCTAACATGGACAGGTTGTCTATTGCTTTTTGGATGGATCTCCATGTATGGTTCGCTGTATCATCTGTGCTGAGACTTGCGTTCACTACCCCATCAACGGTTAAGGAAATGTTTGAACAGAAAGACTCGGGATCATAATCGGTTTTCGATAATGAAATTGAATAATCATGGTTTCTCTGGATGTTGTTGGATGTTGCGATTACATCTGATAAGAATGCGCTGATAATCAGACTCGTATTTTCTTCTTCATCGCGGTATTCACCCAATATCTCGGTATCTTGTTGGGATTCCTGGAGAAGATAGGGGATCGAGCCTATTTCAAACTGGTAGGATGTGGGCGCAAGAAGTATTTTTTTCCCTGAAATATCCAAATCTGCCTGGTCGAATTTAACTTCCATATTTTCATGAAAATAATATTCTGCTTCACATGGAGTTGTTGCTGCAGGGGTCCAATAAACATACGAATTTTTAGGTTCAACTATCCAGGAAAACATTGTTTCTGCTTTTTGTTTTTCTTCTTCATCTAAATCTTTATGTCGACATATGTCACCGTAATCAGGTCCATTATTTCCATGATATTGCGTAAATTCATTTTGTAAAAAATTAAAATTTATAGATCTATAATGATTTGAGAGCCATTCTTTTGCTTCCTGTTCTCTCAACCAGGTAGAATCATTGGTGTCAGGGACTAACGAACAGGTTGGCTCATCATTCCAGAGATGATGATTTGTATGCCAAATTATGTCCGGTTGTGTAGGGTCATCCTGGTTTGTTGATACACTTTTAAAATAACTGTCCGTCTGTTCAATCATTTGTATGTCACCGTTTGCATCCACCCAGGCGGTATTTGAATTATCAAAACCGTGCATCCATAGTAATTCTGGAACACGACCACCTGAACGGTCAGCACTTTCCCATTTTACTACTACTTGATCAACAGTGTCGCAATCCATCATCGATTCTCGATATAAACGACGAGTGGTTTTAGTTAGTAAATCCCCCAAATAATAATCGGTATAATCAGGATCTAAATTAAGACCATTTCCCCCCATCCCTAAATTTTTATCGTTGATAAATGGGACTTCTTGGAAAATTGGAACACCAAAGAACGCGTATTTATTTGCTCCAAGGCGATGTGTTATGTGCGGATTTTGTGCAAAATAACGATAAAAAATCCTACATGCCCAATGAACATCAATATTTTGAGTTAAATAGGTATCAAACTTTTCTGATTCAAATGTCGCATCTTTTGTTGATACGGATGTTGTACAAGCATTTTCTGAATCTGAAAATAAATTTAAAAATTGACTGATTAAAAAATATGTTCTGGGCGTTGAAATATCTAAATATTCTGCAAATCCTTCGATTTCATTTAGCGAGGCTTCATCCATGGTATCAATTTCATCCTGAATCTCTTCCGCTTCTTGACTTGATGCAGATCTTGTTAGTAAATTTAAAAATGAAAAAACTGTCTTTAATCGTTTACCTGTTTCTACACCATAGTTATAATCGGAGTAGCAAGCCATGTTTTGGAATTCTACTTCGTCTTCATTAACAAGATCTTGGTGTATATGAACGATATATTGATGGTTTGTGTCTGTTGCTAAAGCTGTGGGCATCAAGACAGACAATATCGACAATATAATAAATAATATTATATTTTTATTTTTCCTATACATATTCTTTCACTCCAGTTTGTGGAATGAAAAAAGATATATTTAAATTTGACTTTTTATAAGAATTTTAAAACATTTAAAGTAGAACTTGAGCAGTTTTCTACTTCATTGATAGCAGTAACTTGGATTGTATGAAAAAACAAAACAGGTTTAGTCCATTTCCAACTGAATGGAGCAGAGTAATCAACAGATTGGAGGATATCATCAATAATAAACTCGACACATTTGATACTGTACTTCGAATCGTTTGCCTCGGCTTCAATAGTGATTGGTCCGATGATGAATGGAAAACGCAATGCTCGTCGTTCTGTGTTAAAAAGATATAGTGCATTCATGGGTTTGGTGATCGTTACTCGTGGTACATGTCCAATTTTGAGTAACACTGCATTGCCGCGACCGTCCTCATAGCTTTCACCCGCGACAATAAATGATCCATCAGAAGTTTCTTGGATAGAAGTAAACTCTTGAGGATATTCCTCAGCGAGGGAAAGCGACCATTCTATATTCCCTTCGGTATCGGTTTTCAGAATCCACCCAAAAGAAACAGGAGCACTCGCAGTTCCCGTAAGAATGAAACCACCATCAGTTGTACACGCCATCTCATAAGAGATAAGACTTGCATCGAACCCTAATGAATATGATTTGTTCCATACGATATTCCCCAATTCATCCGTGCGTACAAGCCACGCTTGACCACGGGGTTCAGGTTGATTAATGAACCCTGTTATGATGAATCCATCTGGAATTACTTGAACAGATAAAAACCCACTGAATGATGCTAACTCGCTATAGGTTTTATTCCATTGTTCATTGCCATCTGCATCGGTTTTTATCAAGAAAGCTGATTCAGTCTCACTCTGTTGATAATACAACCGTCCAACAACAATAAAACCTCCATCGAAGGTCTGCTGAACAGAGTAACCAGATGAACCTTCCGCCTCGTAAAACGTCTGCTCCCAAAGCATAGTCCCATTTCCATCGATGCGGCATAACCAGACATCCATCAGGTGTGATTCCCCTGAGATGATGTATCCCCCATCGGCAATCTGTTGTACGCATTCACCTCGAAAAGAGCTATTGTACATTTTATTCCATTCTTCTGTCCCATCCGCTGTTGTTTTCACAACCCAAGCATGAGCATCCTCATCGAATACATTTCTCAGTCCTACGAGAATATACCCGCCATCCTGGGTTTGTTGAACTGAAAGACCATAAGTCCAATTTGTAAATCCCACCTCTCCGTAGGTGTGATTCCATTCTTCAACACCGTTCTTATCGGTCTTTATTAACCACGCATCAAATTCACCGTCTGATGTATATGATTGTGTCTTCCCCACCAGAATATATCCTCCATCTGAGGTCTGTCGTACTTTTAGAGCCTCATCCGTACTGTCCGGTTCCCCAAAGTGTTTCACCCATTGAATCCCTGGGATTTCCTCTATGACAAGACAATTCTCTTGTTTTTCTTCATTCCTAGCAATAGAAATCAAGGTTGAACTGAGTAATGTAGCAAATATGAGAACTGCAGCAAATATTTTTTTAATCATCATGTTGTTATCATCTTTGCTTTATAAATATTTTTCTTGAATTAAAGATATTATTTATAAGTTAAAATATCTCCATTATTTCCATTAGCATCAATTTTTATAAATATCTACTCTTTTGATAATCATAATTCTACTAAATATTTTAAGGATAAAAATCAGGTAGACCATACCTGATTTATTTCCTCTTTAGAGAAATAATATTGTGTTACGTCTTTGAGAATTGCCACCAGGCTTTCAACTCAGCTCCATTGTTCGTTTTAAGGATGTTCCCTTCAGGGTCTCTGAATGCGGTGTAGACACGATACATGCCAGATCCATGTTGAAGATTTGATGCTCTGATCTTGCCGTTGAAGACCGTGTCAAGTCCCAGTTGGCTGCCACTGCCTGAGCCACCAGCATTAATGATTCGAGGCGTGCTTTCGTTCACGGTGTCATTATCTAGCACCCATTTCGCTTGTGAAGTGTTGTAGAACTGAACCTGAATCAACAAGTAACCTTTGATATCTGTCGGACCAGTGTTTTTTATCTTGGATTGATTTCGATAATGGATGATGAGTCTTGGAGCATAAGATGTACCTTTTTCACGGCTATAGACATCAACGTATTCTTTCCCAGTTGGTGTAGTCCCATTGATGTCATGATTGCTGCGGAGGCATAATTTAGTCATCCCACTTTTCTGAATCCAATTATGATTGGTGAGGGTGATATTATTCCTGCCGTTTACGAAGTTCGTAGTACTCAGACCACCGCCGTTTCCGGAGTAATGGCTCTTGTTATAGTCTCCGAACTGAAGTGGGTTGTGTGGATAGGTGGGTTGTCCGTTCTGCACTGTGATGGTAAAGTCAGTGGTCGAGTTATCTCCTTTCTTATACAACGAGAGCGTTGCGTTATCGATGTATGCATTGGAGGGAAGTGATGATGTATTGAAAAATAGGAATCCACGGTAAACGTAGTATGTAGGATTGGGGAATGTCGATCCTTTGTTTTGTCCTATGGTGATGTAATCTACCGAGCTTGAGATTGTCCCTGTGCCAGCGGACCAAGCGGTATTGTAACTCGTGCTGCTCGATTTATAGATGTATCCATCGTTAGTTATGGAGAGCCATGTTGTCTGCTCTTGGGTCGGGTCGATGACCACTGGGAATGTCATCTCCATCAGATCAGTAATCCTCAATCCGGAGAGGAGGAAATAGTTTCCGTTATATTGGATGATCCGGTAGACTAATTGATGTCGAGATGAGTCGTTCATCAGTTCGTAGGCTTCCCCGATCGGTAACGAACATCGCAACATTCCCGCAGCATCTCTAAAATCCATTTGTCCTTCAGATACCGTGAGGTTGCCAGTGATCGGAGTCGAAGCATTATATAATTGAAGATTCTGGTAATCCAATTTTGTGATGAACACGAGGAAGGAGTTGTTACTGCAACCATATTGTGAGGGGGGATGATTCTGCAACACTGTTTTTGTCGTATTGCTGAGAATGATGTTTTCCTTCAATTTGGTATTTTCATAGCTGTAGATCACGTCGGTACCGGTGAAAACATTTTCGTAGAGAATTGAATTTCCATTAACCTGTCCTTGACTGTTTTGCACGTTCTGAAGATACTGGTAGGACCAGTTTTTTCCAGGGTCAAGATAACCGACGCCAATAAGTTTGCTTTTGACTACATGGATCGTAGGATCTGCTGATCTGTTGTATGTGAATGCTACTGGCCAATTATTTTGAGCATTGGATTTAAAGTAGGCACCATACAGTCCCTGATCATTTCCTTTCCGATATCCATAGGTGTAAGCGGGATGATTGCTCGCTAGCTGACTGATCGAGTTATTAATTGGCATCCAGGTTCCGTTGTTTTCTTGGTAATTTATAGGTTCAGCGGAGACTTCAAGAATGTTCTGACCCGTAACCGCATTATAGTATTCATCAAAGGTAAGTCCACGGTCAACCAGTGTGTAGTTCTCAGGTGGGTTCGGTGGGTCCGTGATGTTGATATATTGTGTGCCGCTGTAACTGTTTTTCAACGTAGCGATGCTGATGGTTGCATTCGCGGTCACATTGAAGCTGTGACCAGAATCCAGCGCGGTATTACCAACATTGTCCATCGCCCATACTGAATAATTATATAGGCCAACATACCAGGTATCAGAAAAGTTCAACTGATACGCATCATCACCCACACAGGTCATGGAATAATTCCATGATGTGGCATTCGGATAACTAATATTCACCGCTACCAGTAACAGACCACTGCCGTTCTCCACTACAGTTGCATTTATATGAACATTGCCTCCGAAACCCACAGTATCAGGCGACTCAGTAACATTGGAGATGATCGGTGCAAGAGTGTCTATCAGAATGCTTCGTATCTCCGTTTTATTCACAAACCCTCCAGGGTACCCAGCACATCCAGTGAAATCATACGTTCCATCAGATAAATCAGTGAAATTATGAGAATAGGGGTATTCTGATGCGTTAAAAAGTGATGGGATCTCATCAGTGTCTACCCCGCGTTTGAACATGACGAAATCATCGAGCATGCCTTTGAAAAACAGGTCAGCAGCATCACCGGTCGCGTTTCTCCCAGCACCCAGGAGATACGATGTAGCTGTGTTGGAGGTTACCGGGAAGAACACTGTGTCTTTTTTCGATCCGTTCACGTACACGTCCCATCCCGAGCTTCCGTTATAGACAACGGTGAGTTGAGCCCAGCTGGAGTTGCCGATATTCAGGTCAACACTATCAGAATATCGCAAGACTCCATCATCAGGGGCACAGATGACGAATACAGCGTTATCCACTGTTGTGTTGAGACAGAAGGTGAACCCGGATCCGTTTGATACTGAGGAGGCTTTCGAGAGCACCCCCATGGTTGTGTTCACGGCAGAATATTCGGGGCAAACCCAGAAGGACCAGGTCACCGGCCGAGACGCGTCAAACAAAAGCGAAGTATTCGGTTCTATTTCCAGATAATCGTCTATCCCGTCAAAGAGAAATCCTTTCCCGAAAAACCCGTTCTCGGTTTGATTTGCGCCCCCGTTGCGTATACCGTTATTCTCGTATCCACTGACGTCTGCTGGGTTCTCATCTGGGGTCGTGGTGTCCATCGGCATCCACATGACCACGTCATCGGCGAAACTGGTGAACTCGTAATGCTGACTTGAAGTTAGAGTTGAGACGAGATTGACAGGGATGGAGTTGAATGATTGAGCACCGTAGTAGGGGGTGGAGGAGTCGAACGCAAACGGGGAGACGGTGAAACTAAAACCACTATGACTCACATTGTTCCCTGCGTTGTCCTCAACAATAATCGTGTAATAATATTCCCCAACTTGATCCATATCAGTGAACTCAGCATGATAATCATAATCAGAATCATACAACTCAGATTCTGTTGTCTGCTCCATCATGATCGTCTGCCATGAGGAATCCGGGAGTGTTATGTTGAGAGTCACAGTTTTAACTCCTGCTAGGGAGTCGATCACATCCGCATACAACAATACTGTTTGATCTGGCGCTGCATAGACGGGTTCACTGGTGACATCCAGCACGACTGGCAGGTCGTTTTCGATGTAATAGGTCTGGGAGCAGATATCGTAACTATCAAGTTGTTCATCTTTTACGGTCAGTGTAACATTGTATACACCTGGTGCTAGGAACTTATGGTTCGTGTTGCGTTCTCCGTAGATGATGGTCCCGTCATCGAAATCCCAAGTCCAGTTCGTCGTCCTGTATCCATGATAAAGACGGGAGGTGTCATTGAACCAGAGTGTTTGGTTGGTGTTGCCTGAGCTGCCGGTGAAATTCGAGATCATGTATTTGATCTCAATATCTTTCGTGAAGAGGTACTCGTTTTGTTCCTCATCAATGACCTTTAATTTAACATTGTATGTATCATTGTCATAGTATGTTTGATTTGTATTGCTGCCCAAGCCACGCTCCCATCCTTTGGACGAATCAAAATCCCATTCCCAGTTACTCGCTTCGGCTCCGTACATATAACCGTTGAATTGTACTAAATCTCCAACCAGCTGTTCAGAGGGTGCATCAAACCAAGAACTGGGTAACACCTCGACAAAAAGAGGTTCCGAGTAACTACTTTGGACATTGGGGTTATGCCAGGTGTCACGGGCTTTTACGAAGACTGCTCGTGGTAAAAATCCCCAGTTTTCCCAGGTGTTGATCTGGGTATGAACTGCTCCGGAATCGCTGGGAGGGCTGCTCCATTTGTTATAATTGAATAAGAGATCACCAAGATGGAACCGCCATTTATATTCAATTTGATCATTATCAGGATCTGTTGCGTGTGTCGTATAGTCGTACTCGTGTTGGGCGTATACGATCGATGGTCCGTCTGGTTTTGTTGGAGTAGTTGGTGGGTTATTCGGGGGAAATAACGCCCAAGAATCAGTTTTATAATCGTCTTTGAAGATGTAACGAGCAGTGAGGTCTTGGATAAGATCCTGGATGTCTTTCAGGTGAGGGTATTTCTCTAGGAAATCTGTGATATCCAGGTGGAAGTCCGAATAGATTTCCTCGGAATTCTCTGTTAAAGCTGCCTCGTAATCGATGTCATACTCATCGTTGAAAAAATCGCTGATTTCATCAAATGTTTTGAATGTTTCGCTAAGAATCCCATTACTCCCTAAAAAGTCCACATAGGTATCACCTGTTGAGTTCAATAATACAAGTTGAACTCGATAGGTGGCCGATGGTGCCCCCTTTGGAAGTGTTAGGCTTATGTATCCATTCGTACCATCAGGGGTGACGATGAACTCTTTTTCAGTACGATACCGATAGAGGATCGGATAACCCGGGTGAAGCGGATTTGAGAGATACTTTGGGATAAGCATCAGTCGTACAGTCACTTTATCCTCAGGGAGTACGGATTTAATATTGAAGGAAACGCTCACAGTATCATCTTTATTATCATTGTTACTATCGGTGTAGTCAAAGAGATAATTTTCAAAAGAGGAATCTGGCTTCAAAGCAAAAAAACGAGTGACATTCCAAATCATCTCCATGGTCAACTCGACATCATCTTGGTCGTAGTAGTTCATAGTGTCGCCTTTAGTGTGGTTCGCACCGTCTTTATGATGGCGGGTCCAGTTGAAATCTTTCAAGAACATTACGGTCTTCGTTTTTAATATATGACTAGTAAGTGGATTCGCAAATGCTATTTCATCACTCACGGAGCCAACTGGAGTCAGAGAAAGCTTGAATTCAGTATCATCATTCGTTCTTTCTTCGTAGTTGGTGATATCTGTTATGTGTTTTATAATTGGTATAAGGCAGATTCTATTGGTCGCGACATTCATAATCAAGGGGATATCTGGAGCTGTTTGATCAAAACCGAGTTGGTTGAGATCAATGACAGTTTTGGTTATGTTGTCACTATTAGGCAGTGTCATTTCATAATAAAATGCACCTTTGCAACCACGTTCCTCCCCACCGAATAAAGCGAATGTCACATTGTATCTTGGTTTAATACCTATAGCTTCTAATTGTTTCATGTATTTGGCGAGAGCAAGAACCATTCCCACGCCTATTGCCGAATCCGAAGTTCCTTGGTTCCAAACTGAATCATAAAGACATTCAATGAGTATGCTTTTTTTGGGGTTGGGATCACTGCCGTTAATTTGTCCGATGACGTTGTAACTCAGAATGGAGTCGTTCCATGATTGATTGAGTTGTATGTCTATTCTATAATCATTAGCGTTATTCTTTATCTGGTTACCAATACTTCCATTGACGTAGATAATGGGGATCGCACATTCGCCGTTTGGAACATTATAACAATCATTGTTATAATCATAGAGAATGAGGCCTCTACAATTAGGTATTCTATAAAAAATGTTGGTTAAAATCAATTGTCTAAAACCTTTAAGAAATAATGTGACTGAAGGATAAAGTTCATTGATTTCAAAATCGATATCCCAGCCATGGAGTAATTTTAACCGATCATGTAATTTTTGCAAGAGTAGTTCTAAAACGGGGGTTGAAGATAAATTGGGATTGAAATTTAATAATTCATCGAGTAAAACAAAGCTGAAGTTAGAGTTGTATAATGTTTCGTTATACCAGGGAAGATTGGTCATGTTCTCAGGATTTTTGATGATATCTTCAAAAGTGAAGTTGTAGTATTGTTCGAAGAGGTTGGTGACGTACTCGTTAAATGTGTCTTCATCCGTAAGATTCAGGTCACCAATCAGTGTGTCGATGAATTCATCATTAATGGTATCTTCAAGAAAAACATTGATAAATGACCAACTATAGAGAGAGGTAGGGAAAATATGTAGGTCTGAATAATTAATATTTCTTGTGAGATTATCGTAATCGAAATTAGGACTTACATTGAGGAGACAGGCTTCTCCCATTTCAGGGCTTATATAGAAGTCCTGAATATCGACAGTTTCATTATGAGTTATATTACGGAGTATGAGTTTTTTGCCAAGTACTTCAAGTAAGTCGTTTGTATTATTCCGTGTTCTATTTGAATTTAAATGATTTACCTCCTCGGAATCTTTTATTTGTTGATAATATGGAATGTCGCAATCAGGATCAAGATTAGGATCATAAAGGCCTAAATTGGTCATAGTATTTGAAATATAAAGAGCTGTATCATGTTCACCTTTTGATCCGAAGTCGCGGCCTTTCGCAAGCTCACCGTTTTCAATATCGTAGGATTTCGTTATACGCTCTGAAAGATAATTTGTAACATTATAAATTAATTCATAATCAAATATAATATCTTCAGGATCCGGTGTTGCAAGAGTTTCATCATTAATAGTGACGACGCCTATTGAAGTTATAACCAGCGTGCTCATAACAATTAAAACATTTATTTTTTTTAATTTCATAACTTTCATTCCCCCGTTTCAAGTATGAATAAAATTTCATCATATAATGTTTTCTTTTTTTTAAAAAAATTTGCTAAAAGAAATCTTTATAGTGAGATTTTTTTAAGGAAAATTATTTAAGGGTTATCCTATATATTTTCTTTATTGGGACGGTTAGAATTATGGAAAAAAAATCAAGATTATCGTTGATATTGATTTTTCTGTTTTGTCTAGTATCTTTGATCCCGATTCAATTGGTAATTTCCGTTGATGCAACTTCAAATATACTCCAAGATTATATGTCGTCTGAGGAGATTTTTTTCTTACGGAAAGCATATCCCTATGAATACAAAGCTTTACGTTATCAAGAATATTTTACTGTAATACAGACAAATCCTGACGCATTAGAACAGGTAATATCCTCATTAACTTCTGTTCCATCATCTGTTGGATTGAGTGGACCAATGAATTCATCTTGGCCGATGAAAAGCTATAATGCCCAACGAATCGGTAGAACACCATATAGTACTGCTGATAACCCAGGTCTTGAAAAATGGCGTTTTAAAACCTTTGCAGCAGGTGCAATTGATTCTGGTGCAGCAATTGACGACGATGGCATCATCTATTTCGGAAGTTATAATTTTCGAGTTAACGCATTAAATCCGAATGGTTCATTAAAATGGGAATACAAAACATCCCAACCTATCTTTTCAACACCTGCAATCGCTGCTGACGGCATCATCTATATCACCTCTTGCGATTGGTACTTATATGCCTTACATCCCAATGGAAACTTGAAATGGAAGTTCAATCTGCAAGATATCTCGTATTCCTCACCGGTTCTTGCGGATAATGGAACGATTTATATTGGTAACGTTGAGGGAAAGCTATATGCCGTGAACCCCAATGGAACTTGCCAATGGTGCTATGATTTCATAAGCGGGATTTATGGTGATGCAGCGTTAGGAGGTGATGGCACTATCTATGTTGGAACATGGGATAATTACCTGAACGCTATCAATCCGAATGGGACGTTGAAATGGCGGTTCTCCACTGGGAACCATGTCAAAGGTATCCCTTCCATTGCACCCGATGGCACCATTTACTTTGGCTCCTGGGACGGCTACCTTTATGCACTTTATCCGAATGGGACGATGCGCTGGCGTTGTGGAGTCGGTTCTGGGTCGGAAACCACCCCTGCAATAGCAGAAGATGGGACAATTTATGTCGGTGGTGACGACCTATATGCGGTGTATCCGAATGGGACGATGCGCTGGACATTCAATCTTGGAGCGGACCGACATATCTTCACCTCCTGCCCCGCCATTGCCGCAGAAGGCACCATCTACGTTGGCGTCGATGTCGGTGAAACTACTGCTGGTGAAATCCTTGCAGTGAATCCTAATGGTACAGAACGTTGGCGAAAACTCATTTCTGATGAATGGGTGGATTCCTCCCCGGCAATCGCTGCGGACGGAACTGTTTATATCGGTTCAACAGGAGGCCCTGGTGGATATATGCATGCATTTGGAACAATCGAATCCAATATACCGCCAAATAATCCAAGTATCGAGGGGCCAATTAACGGAGAAGCAGGTACAATCTATGGGTATCATTTTGCTGGTATAGACCCGGATAATAATCCTGTCCAGATTTTTATCGACTGGGGTGATGGAACGACAGATGAGACACGGTGGGGTGCATCAGGAGAATCAATGGGACGGGGGCATAGTTGGACGGAACAAGACACCTACATCATTAAGGCAAAAACGCAAGATGTACTTGGTCTGGAGAGCAACTGGTCAACCATGGAAGTTACCATGCCCTTTTCCTATGAACCACCCCATTTTCGATTCATCGAATGGTTGCTCGAACGATTTCCTAATGCATTCCCGATACTCCGATATCTGATCGAGTTTAATCAATAAGGTAATAAACATTTTTATAGGAGAACATTGTTATAAAATATGATAATGGGGGAAAAGTAGTGGATAAGAAACCTCTGATTGGATTAAGTATCTGTGCTGTGGTTCTTCTTGTGCTGGGTTCTTTGAGTAATGTGGTTGGGTATCAGTCGGTTAAATCAACCGTCAATGATTCTCCATTGTTTAATGTAAGAACACAGAGAGCAACGAATCAACAAAAGAACATTATCATTTCTCAGTATCTTGGAATTGGAAAAGGAAACCTCTTACAATTCCCAATAAAAGATGCCAAAACTGAAGCACTGAAAAATGCAATTGAATTTATCAACAAAATGAATGATAAAACATTTCATAGATTCGTAGAGAAAATAAAAACTCTAATATCTCAGAAAGAAAATACAAAAGATATTGATTTTAATGATATCGAAAACATTCTTCATCAGTTAAGAAAAAATTCAGAGGTGTTTCTGATATATATAGATGGTAATAGCGAAAGTCGAACGCTTTTTGAAACTCCATCAGTGTGTTGGTTCCCAGGATGCATTATTGGAGCGATCCTTATTTTGATGATGGTAATTTTTATTATGGTATTCGTTCCTACTGAAATGGTACAATGTTGGTTTCCTTCAATAGATATATGTCAATAAATCGTTAATAAGGAAATGTTTGGCGATTGG
>JGI20215J15232_1000151_pt1 | contig 17134 bp, 12 predicted proteins | sample WetSurMetagenome_2_FD_15232 | JGI IMG/M metagenome (IMG submission 15232) | reverse complement strand
GGGGCTACATCGTGGGAGGGCAGATCTGGGACAACACGACCTCGAGCTGGAACGGCTACCTTCTGAGATACGCCCCCGAGGTCGGCATCGAAGACGAGGATCCGTCCGGCGGCCCACTCGCACTTCAGGCCTCCTGCAATCCCTTCATGTCGTCCGTGACGATCACCTGCTCCGGCTCGATGATCCCCGAGGAGCTCGAGATCTATGACATCACGGGGCGGCTGATCCGAAGCCTGTCAGACCTGCAGGGCTCGTCCTTCCTCTGGGACGGCCGGGATGGGGCGGGCACCGAAGTGCCAACAGGCACCTACCTGATCCAAGGCGCTATCGACGGACAGGTGTCCTCTCTCCGCGTCGTGAGGCTGTAGGGGAGTTTCCATCTGGTCAGTCGAATCGCCACTGTTTCGAACTGGACTAACCTTCGTGTCAGTAACGATATACGGAACGAAAGAGCTTCCTCTGCTGTTTAGAGGGACGAATTCCCCCCATTTGTCGAACTCAGGAATGTGCTGTTGATTTCAGCATCCATTACATGCGCTGCATACCAGATGGCAAATTGGCGAGGAGATCGGGAGTCGGAGTTTTTGCAGAAGCCAGCCTGCTGCCGAACCCAAGGCCTGGTGGCTGTTGCCAACCTGACTCGCCACCCGCCTTCTATGTTGCTGAAGTTCTTGATCATGGACTGCCGGACCCGAAGGGTCGGGGCGGACCGGGGAGACACGGCAGAGCTCGCTCTGGCCGTGGCTCCCGGGACGGACCGATAGCTGCGCAGCGGCCGGCAGTCCCTCCTTGGATCTGACTTGCGAACTTGGCGGTCTTGGCGTCTTGGCGTGAGGTATTGCCTTCCTGCCGGCCTGTTGTCCTTCGGCTGGAGTGAACTCTGCGATCCCGGCGTCCTGGCGTAGGGCATCGCCGCCTGCGCCTCTGCGGGAGGCTCAGCAGCTGTTATATTCCACGATTACTGCAACCTCGGCGGAGGGGTGGAATACTTGGACCGGATAGTGGTGCGCGGAGCCCGTGAGCACAACCTCAGGAACATCGACGTAGTCATACCCAGGAATCAGCTCGTGGTCCTCACGGGCGTCTCCGGGTCCGGCAAGAGCTCCTTCGCCTTCGATACGCTCTACGCTGAAGGCCAGCGCCGGTATGTCGAATCGCTCTCGTCGTATGCGAGGCAGTTCCTCGGCCAGCTCGAGAAGCCTCTCTACGAAAGCATAGAAGGACTCTCCCCCGCCATCGCAATCGAGCAGAAGACCGTGAGCCACAACCCCCGCTCCACGGTGGGCACCGTCACGGAGATAGCCGACTACCTCAGGGTGCTGTACGCCAGGGCCGGCGAGGTCCACTGCCCGTCCTGCGGCAGGGCAGTCTCGAGCCAGTCCGCCCAGCAGATCGTCGACAGGCTGATGATGAAGCCCGGGGACACCAGGCTGCTCATCACGGCCCCCGTGGTTCGCAGCCGCAAGGGCGCGTATGCAGACCTGCTGACTGACCTCCGCAGGCGCGGATATGTGCGGATTCTCGTCGACGGCAAGGTTCTCTCGCTCGACGGGGAGATCAGGCTCGAAGAGAAGCGCAAGCACGACATCTCGGTCGTGGTCGACCGCATAGTGATAAAGGAGGGCATAGAGAGCCGCCTCACCAACTCGGTGGAGACAGCGCTGCGCGAGGGCGCGGGGACCCTGGGGGCCGTGGACGCCGACTCCGGGGAGGAAACCCTCTTCAGCGAGCAGAACACCTGCCTCAAGTGCGGAATATCGATGCCCGACATGTCTGTGCAGCTCTTCAGCTTCAACAATCCGATGGGCATGTGCCCGGCCTGCTCGGGCCTGGGTTTCGAGATGAAGGTCGATCCCGACCTGGTCATCCCTCGGCCGGCCCTCTCGATACGCGACGGGGCGGTGGCTCCATGGGGCGAGCCGAGGGGCTGGTCCGAGACCATCGCCGAGTCCCTCTCCCACAAGTTCGGATTCTCCCTGGGAACTCCGTGGAAGAGGCTCGACCCGGGGCACCAGAACGTGATCCTGCAAGGCACGGGAGACGACAAGATCACTTTCTCCTGGTCAGGAGACAATGGCAGCGGCCACTGGGAGGGCTCCTGGGAGGGGGTGATCCCCCGGCTCGAGCGCCTCTACATGACTACTTCCAGCCAGGGATCCCGCGAGAACTACGAGAGGTTCTTCAGGAAGACCCCCTGTTCAGCCTGCGGCGGCGCCAGGCTGCGCCCGGAGGCGAGAGCTGTGACCGTGGGGGGCAGGGGCATCGCAGACCTGGGCGGCATGACCGTCCAGGAGGCTGCCGACTTCTTCGAGAAGCTGAGACTCGACGAGTTCCGGACAAAGGTCTCAGCCGAGCTGGTGAAGGAGATACGCTCGCGGCTGGGCTTCCTGATAAACGTCGGCCTCCATTACCTCACCCTGGACAGGTCGGCCCCCAGCCTGTCAGGCGGGGAGGCGCAGAGGATAAGACTCGCCAGCCAGATCGGAAGCGGTCTCACGGGAGTCCTCTACGTCCTCGACGAGCCCACGATCGGCCTTCACCAGCGGGACAACGACAAGCTGATCAGAACGCTCGAGCGCCTGCGCGATCTCGGCAACTCGGTTCTCGTCGTGGAGCACGACAGGGACACGATCATGCGCGCCGACTTCGTGATCGACTTCGGCCCGGGCGCCGGCGCAGACGGAGGGCTCATCGTGTCGGAGGGCACGCCGGCCCAGATCGCTGCCGACCCGGAATCCGTGACCGGCAGGTATCTCTGCGGCCGCGAGAAGATCCTGAGGATGCGCACCCCCTCGAAGAGGATCAGGGGCTTCCTGACGCTGGAAGGGGCAAAGCTGCACAACCTGAAGGGCATCACGGCGAAGATACCCCTGGGCAAGCTCGTGTGCGTCACGGGCGTGTCGGGCTCCGGCAAGAGCTCACTGGTTGCGCAGACGCTTTATCCCGCACTGGCGCAGATGCTGGGTTCCTCCCTGGCGGTGCCCGGCCCGTACAGGGCCATCACAGGACTCGAGCACGTGGACAAGGTGATCAACATCAGCCAGGAGCCGATCGGGCGCACTCCGCGCTCCAATCCCGCGACCTACACCAAGGTGTTCGACTCGATCAGGAACGTGTTCGCCGAGCTGCCCCAGTCGAAGATCAGGGGCTACGGCCCCGCACGTTTCAGCTTCAACGTGCGCGGAGGCCGTTGCGAGGACTGCGAGGGAGCTGGCGTGAAACGCATCGAGATGCATTTCCTGCCCGACGTGTTCGTGGAGTGCTCGACCTGCAGGGGCCAGAGGTTCAACAAGGAAACCCTGCGCGTGGCATTCAAGGGCATGAGCATCGCACAGGTCCTGGACATGACGGTCCGCCAGGCCATGGACCTGTTCGAGAGGATCCCGGCTGTCTACAAGGTCCTGAAGGTGATGGACGACGTGGGCCTCGGCTACATCAGGCTGGGCCAGCCCGCGCCGACCCTCTCGGGAGGCGAGGCGCAGCGTGTGAAGCTCGCCCGCGAGCTGGCGCGGCCCGGGACCTCTCACACACTGTACATCCTCGACGAGCCCACCACCGGGCTCCACTTCGCCGACGTGAAGAAGCTGCTGCACGTTCTGGACAGGCTCGTCGCCGCCGGCAACACCATCGTAGTCATAGAGCACAACCTCGATGTGATCAAGAACGCCGACTGGATCATCGACCTCGGGCCGGAGGGAGGCGAGGAGGGCGGGAGGATCATCGCCGAAGGACCTCCCGAAGCCATCGCGGCCTGCCCCGCATCGTACACTGGCCGGTATCTGAGGGAAGTCCTCGAAGAGGCCTGAGTCAGTCTCCCGGGCCGAAGCGGAAGGCCCGGACCTCCTCCGAAGGGATCATGGAGAGGTCGGCGGGAGTGCCCGCGGGCCGGTACGTCTGAGGGGGTAGCGTCTCGATGCCGCGACCGCGCAGGAACATCTCGGCGAAGGCCGCCCTGGTGTACGCCTGCCTCGAGCAGACTATCCGCAGCCCCTCCGCCCCCCCTTCCGACAGCTCGAGCAGCTCCTCCGCAAACCCGTCGATGGGTGTGAAACTGCGTATGGCGTCGACATACACGCCCGGGACGAGGCCAGCGAGGAGCTCCTCGGTGAAGGTCGGCGCAGCGGCACCCGCGGCGCCCACGAGCACGGAGGTCCTGAGCACGAGAGCCCCGGGCGACCTCCGCAGAACGAGCATGTCGCCGAACAGCTTCGTCCACCCGTAGATCGAGAGCGGAACGGCCGGCGACTGCAGGGTGTAGGGTGCGTTCCCGCCCGAGTAGACCAGGTCGGTGGAGACATGGACCAGCCTTGTGCCTCGGGCTGCACAGGCGCGGGCCAGGACCGAAGGCCAGAGTGCGTTGGCTTCGAGCGCTGCGCGGGGATCGCTTCGGCAGCGCGCGGTCGAGGACAGGGCGGCGCAGTTGATGACCGCCGAGGGGCGGACCTCCTCCAGGATCGCGGACACTCCCGGCCCCCTGTACTGGGGCGGGAGGGGGATCACCCGGCACGAACCCCCCCGTGCGAGGGATGCGACGGTCCTGCCCAGGCGGCCTGTCGAGCCGGCGAGCAGGATGGCGCTCAGCTCCTGCCCCCTCCGGAGTCCTGCGAAGGGGCTTCCTGCGTGGTGATGAACCTCGCCGTGGCAGACGCCTTGAGGACGCCTTCCTGGGTGAGCTCTGCCTCGGTCTCCGTCATCCGCCCCCTCCTGTTCGTGACGGAGGCGGAAACCTCGATCGGCACACCGGGAACCACCGGGCGCCTGAAGCCGACCCTGATCTCGACGGTTGCGCAGAAGCCCACGAGGCTCATCGCGGCATAGGCCATGGTCTCGTCGAGGACCGCTGTGACGATGCCCCCGTGGAGGACCCCCTCCCAGCCGCAGAAGCGGCTCTCGGGGATCCATGTCAGGGAGCAGCGCCCGTCATGCCCCACGGGCTTCAGCCTGAGCCCGGTTTGGCTGTCAGGTCCGCATACGAAGCAGTTGCCGTCGTTTCTCAGGTTGCTCATACCACCCCCCGCCATGTAGGGGCCGCTCGCGGCCCGCGCACCGGGATTCCGGGTCAGTGCGCTATATAAGGGCAGTCCCGCGGCGATGGCCATTTCGTATGGCCCTCGATCGTCGAGCAAGCCATATTCAAGCCAACTGGGAGGTTATCGCATTGGTCACCGTTCTCGGCAGAGGCACCGTGCTGCTCGTGGACAGCAGGCCGGAAAGGTCCGCCGAGCTAGGCGCAGGCATCTCCTCATACGGTTACAACGTCATCTATGAGTCTTCCGCCAGGGCGGGGCTGCGGCGCGTGCGCGCCCGCTCGGTCAATGTCGTCATGGTGTCGGCCGACATCCCCGACATGCACATGTCCACCTTCCTCGAATCCCTGGGACGCGCGAACCTGGCTGCCGGCGTAGTCATATACGGGCGCACCGCCAGCGCCGAGGAAGCGGTCAACTGGATGCGCGCCGGGGCCGTCGACGTCATCATCGAGCCCTCGGACTCGCAGAGGGTGCGCGAGGCTGTGGCCCTCGCCTTCTCCCGCTCGGCCAGGTTCTCCTCCGAGTCCGCCGCGGTCGAGGCCGGGCAGCCCCCTGAGCAAGGCATGCTCTACCGCACAAAGGTCATGGACGATCTGATGACGAAGGCCCGCAGGGTTGCGCCGGTCAAGGCCACCGTCCTCATCACCGGGGAGAGCGGTACCGGCAAGGAGGTCCTCGCCAGACAGATTCACCTGATGAGCGGACGGAGGGGGCTCTACCTAGCGCTCAATTGCGCAGCCATTCCCGAGACCCTGCTCGAGGACGAGCTCTTCGGCCACGAGCGCGGTGCCTTCACCGGGGCGGACAGGATGCGCCAGGGACGCTTCGAGGCCGCCGAGGGCGGCACGCTGATGCTCGACGAGATCGGTGACATACCCCAGGCAACCCAGGTCAAGCTGCTGCGGTCCCTCGAGGAGGAGAAGGTGACCAGGCTAGGTGGGAACAATCCCCTGCCCACCGACGTCCGGCTCATCGCAGCCACGAACAGCGACCTGCAGAGCCGCGTGCGGGAGGGCAGATTCAGGCAGGATCTCTACTACAGGCTCAAGGTGGTGGAGCTGGAGATACCGCCTCTCAGGGCGAGGAGACAGGATATCCCGTTGCTGACCATGGCCTTCCTGAGGCAGGGCTCGGAGCGCCTCGGCCTGCGCGCGCCCATGCTGGAGCCCGCTGCGCTGCAGAAGCTGACAGCCTTCTCGTGGCCCGGGAACGTGAGGCAGCTGAAGAACACGGTCGAGAGCCTTCTGATAACCTCCGGGGAGAAGATCACCGAGGCCGATCTGCCCCGGGAGATCTCGGGAGGCTCGCCCGGTTCGACGACAACCCTCCAGATCGATCTGCCCGCCACTCTCGAAGAGGTGGAGGACAAGCTGATCGAGCAGACCCTCGCAATCACGGGCGGCAATCGCACACTGGCCGCCTCCCTGCTGGGCGTGGGCAGGCGGACCCTCCAGAGGAAACTGGGCGGCAACGGCTAGAGGTCAGTGTCCTGAAGGGGCTTTCAGGACCTCTGCTGCATGTCTCTTGGCCACCAGGAACGGGGGCATCACCAGCGCATCGATGCCCGTGCCGTAGAAGCACCTTATCGCGTCGACGGGGGATTCCACGATGGGCTCCCCCTTCACGTTGAAGGAGGTGTTCAGCACCACGGGCACGCCCGTGAGTCTGTCGAACGCCTCTATTATCGCGTAGTAGAACGGATTCGACTCGCGCGGCACGGTCTGCACCCGCGCGGTGCCGTCGACATGGGTCACGGCCGGTATCAGCGCCGCCTTCCCGGGTGGCACACGGTAGGTGCTTATCATGTAGCGCGACTTGCGGCAGCCCTCGAAGAACTCTCCGGCGCGCTCCTCGAGGACGGCCGGCGCGAAGGGCCTGAAAGGCTCCCGCTGCTTCACCACGCTGTTGACGATGTCCTTCATGTCCTCCCTGCGGGGATCGGCAAGGATCGAGCGGTTGCCCAGGGCTCTCGGGCCGAATTCCATCCTCCCCTGGAACAGGCCGACGACCATGCCCTTCTCCACCAGCTTCGCAGCGATGCCGGCGAGCCTCTCGGGCTTCGCGAACGTGAGCTTCGACTGCAGCAAGGCCGCCTCCACCGCCTTCTCCGCGTAGCCGGATCCGAGGTACATGTCCGAGGGCGGCTCGAGGTCGACGCCGGGGAACTGCGCCAGATGGACGCAGACCGCGGCTCCGATGGAGGTGCCGGCGTCATGGGGAGCAGGGAGCGGGTAGATCTCGTCGAAGCCGGCCTCTCTCTCGATGAGGCCGTTCATCACGCAATTCAGGCCCACGCCCCCGGAGATCACCAGCTTGTCCAGCCCGGTCTTCTCCCGGAGGAGTCTGGCGAGCGAAAGGCCCAGCTCGTCCAGCGCCCTCTGCGCTGAGCATGCCGTGTTCTCGTGCCTCTGCGCCATCTCCTCGCCGGGGAGCCTGGGAGCCCCGATCTTCCCGGCCACCTCCGGGGAGAACCTCGCGGTGTGGACGCCCCGCGAGATGTCGAGCATGCGGGTGTCGACCACGATGCGCCCGTTGCCCGGAGTGCGGATCATCCTCCGGAAAAGGTCGATGAACTCGGGCTGGCCGTAGCTCGACAACCCCATCACCTTGTACTCGTCGCTGTCGGGCTCGAAGCCCAGGTGACGGGTGAGCGTGCTGTAGAAGACGCCCGGAGAGTTCGGGTACCGCGAGGAGGCGAGCCTCTCGAGCTTCCAGCCCCTGATGGCGCCGAGGAGGCTTGTGTCACGCTCGCCCACGCCGTCCATCGTCAGCACGGCGCAACTCTCGAACCCCGAGCAGAAAGCCGCGGCATAGGCGTGTGCGACATGATGCTCGATGAAGTGCACGCGCGCCTTGAAGGAGGACCCGAGGTGGTCGCGCAGACGCGTTTCAATGTTGGCCATCTTCCTGGAGGCCGCGAGCTGGCCGGCCAGGAAGGTGGGTCCGCCGGAACGCAGAAGGTAGTGCCTGCTGAACTGTAGATTCTCCCGGAAGACGAGCCCGGGGAGCATGTAGTAGCCAACGTGGTCGAGGTCGCATGGCTCGAGCCCGGCCTGCTTCAGAACGAATTCGACGGCCCTGGCGGGATAGTCTGCGTAATGCTTGATGCGCCTGAAGCGCTCCTCCTCGGCGGCGGCCACGAGGCGGCCGTCCACGAGAAGGGCTGCCGCTGCATCGTGCTTGTAGCAGTTGAGACCCAGGACTGCGGCCATGACAACCCCCTGAGTTTCTCAGTCCGCGTCCGACCCTCCGCGCCAGAGGGCTCTCATGGCCCTTGCGAAGTAGGATGACGAGCACCTGCCATCCCTGAGGGGAAGGCCGGGGCAGACTGCGCCGGCCATGAGCCGGCCGGCGGCGAGAGCGGAAGAGAGCAGGCGGAAGGCCAGGAGGCTCCCGGGATGCCCGTTCTTCCTCAGAAATCGAAGTTTCGCCGGAATATAGCGGAGGGTCAGGTCCCGTCCATACTTCTGCGCCGCAGCCACTCCCTCGTAGTGGACCACCCTCGCGGAGGGCACCAGCCAGACCTCGTGGCCGGCCTTCGAGAGCCGGTACTGGAGGTCGGTCTCCTCGTGGTAGAAGAAGTAGTCCTCGTCGAATCCGCCCGCCTCCCGGAAGGCATCCATCCGGATCGCGAGCACGGCCCCCACCAGCCATTCCGCCCGGCGCTCGAAGGAGTGGTCCGCGTACTTCGCGGAGGACCTCCTGACGAGCGGCAGGTGCTCCAGGAACAACCTGCCTGCGAACGGGAAATCCCTCATCGACTTCTGCACTCGGCCATCCGGCCAGAGGAGCAGGGGACCGGCCACGGCGGCTCGGGGATGACGCGAGAGGCCTTCGAGAAGGGCCGTCAGGCTCCCCTCCTCGAAGACCGTATCGTTGTTGGCGAGGACCACGATTCCCTCGGAGACTCCCGCCAGCGCGCGGTTCGCTCCGGCGGCGAATCCGAGGTTCTGCCCGGAACGGACCAGCTCGAACCAGGGCTCGGAGCCGAACTCCTCCGCGGCCGCCCCGTCGGAGCCGTCCGTGGACCCGTTGTCGAATACGGTGATCCGGGCGCCGGCCGCCGCCAGCTGGGGCGCCAGAGAGCGCAGCATCCCGGGCAGGACCCGGGCTCCGTTCCAGTTGAGCGTGACCACGCGGAAGGCTGCCACGGCCCTTCCCTCAGCCTCCGGCCATGGCGCGGTTGCAGAGGTCTACGAAGGCGCGGAAGCCCCGCAGGTCCGCCCCGTCCAGACTCCTGTGCGAAGTGCCGAAGAACAGGATGGGATCGATCGGATACCCGTTCTCGTCATTGATCTGGTAGTGGAGATGCGCCGAGTAGGACCTTCCCGTATTGCCCACCGATCCGATCACGGCTCCTGCCTGGAGCTGCGCGCCAACGCTCACCTGCGGCGCCAGCTCGCGGAGGTGCAGGAATATCTCCCCGTACCCTCCGCCCATGGAGATCTCGAGGCAGTTTCCGTTATAGGCGCTGTTCCAGTTAGTCCTCACGACGGAGCCGCCCCGGGCCGTTCTCACAGGGGTGCCCTCGGGCGCCTTGAAGTCGATGCCCGCGTGCTCGTGGTCCCCCCTGGGCTCGCCGTAGATGCCGGTGATCTCCTCGAAGGTGGATACGGGCAGGGTGTTGAGAAGCTCAGCTATCTCGGTGCCGTCGGAGTAGAAATAGGATGGGTAGTGATCGCCCGACTTCCTGAACTGGTAGACGCCGAACGAGCCCGACGGCTGCCCTCCGGCGGGGCTGAAGTACAGGGCGATCGTGCGGTTCTCGATCTCTCCCTGGCTGTCGGCATAGAGGACGCAGATCGAATCGCCGGCGCAGATGTCGGTCCATGGATCCAGGCGCCACCACAGGCACCTCACGACATGCGCCGAGAACACGTCGGGATCTTCGACTCCGGCCGCCTCGGCCGACGAGTAGAGCGAGCCGTGAATCCTGAACGCATAGACGGTGGCTCCGGGGAGGACCGACTCCAGGGTGTCCGCAGATACGGTATCCGGCGTGGCGAGAGTGTCGGGAATCATCACGGCGATGGTTTCCGGGGCGATGACGGCCGCGCTGTCACCCCTGACCGAGTAGCTATCCGACGTGATCACGAAGACCGGCTCACCGGGCTGTCTCCTGCAGGCGACGAGCGACAGGACCAGCACAGGCAGGAAAAGCCTCTGGAAGCGGATGCGGGGCAAGTGGTCTCCAATGCGTCAATTAGTTGACACCAGATGTCCGTGTCGGCAGTATGTGAACAACGAAGGGGAATATGCCAGCAGGAGCGAGGCACTCGCACAGGATACTGATAGCCGATGACGAGGAGGGCGTGCGCGCGGCCCTCACCGAGATGCTCAAGGCCGAGGGATTCGCGTGCACGACTGTAGCCGAAGGCAGGGAGGCCCTCCGATCCCTGCGCACCGGCAGGTACGACGTGGTCCTCGCCGACGTCAGGCTTCCGGACATGTCGGGCCTCGACCTCCTCACGCTCATACGCGAGAAGTACCCGTTCCTCCCGGTCATCGTGATCACCGGGTTCGCCTCCATCGAGAGCACCATCGGGGCTCTCAGGAGGGGGGCGGTGGACTACCTCCCGAAGCCTTTCAGCCGGGACGCGGTCATAGCCGCCGTGCAGCAGGCGCTGGCGGCGGGCACGGCGAGGGGAGCCGGCGGGGGCGGGACGCCCGAGATCATCTATCGCTCGGTCGGGATGGCGGCTGTCGTCGACCTCGTCAGGCGGGTCAGCAGGACGGACAGCACCGTGCTGGTGACGGGCGAGAGCGGAACAGGCAAAGAGTTGGTTGCCAGGGCTATACATCGTATGAGCAGGAGGGCGGGGCAGCCCTTCGTCAGCGTGAACTCCGGCGCGCTTCCCGAGGGCCTGCTGGAGAGCGAGCTCTTCGGACATGTCCGGGGCGCCTTCACGGGTGCGGTCAGCACCTCCCTGGGTCGTTTCCGCGTGGCCGACGGAGGCTCGCTCTTCCTCGACGAGGTGGGCAACATGAGCCCCGCCATGCAGGTCAAACTGCTCCGGGTGCTCCAGGAGCAGGAGTTCTCGCCCGTGGGGACATCCGAGAGCATCAAGGTCGACGTGCGGCTGATAGCCGCCACGAACAGCAACCTGGAGGCAGCGGTGAAGGCCGGCGGCTTCCGGGAGGACCTCTTCTACAGGATGAACGTCATCGAGATCTCCATTCCACCCCTCAGGGAGAGGAAGGACGACATCATCCTGCTGGCCGAGCACTTCCTCTCAGCCCTGGCCGGGAAGAGGCACATGGAGAAGTGGGTCCTCCAACCCGACGCCCAGGCCGCCCTGATGGCCTACGCCTGGCCGGGCAACGTGCGCGAGCTCGAGAATGCGATGGAGCGAGCCACCGTCCTGTGCGAGGGTTCGTCCATAGATGCCTCCGCGCTCCCGGGGAGGGTCACAGGGGCCGGGGAGAGACCCACGCTCCCGGATGGAACCATCGGCGGCGCCTTCGACCTCCCAGTTCTGATGGACGAGATCGAGAAGTTCTATATTCTCATCGCACTGAGGAAGACGGCCGGGAATCGTTCCGCCGCGGCGGAGTTCCTGGGCATGAAGCGCACAACGCTCCTGGCAAGGATGCAGAGCCTCGGACTAGGCAGAGAGAAGCCACGATGATCGAAGCCCCGAGAGTCCTCGTAGCCGATGACGACGCCGCCGTCCGGCAGGTCTGCCGCGCAGCGCTCGAGATGTCGGGCTGCGAGGTCGTGGAGGCCGCCGACGGCACCAGGGCGGCCTCCATGCTCGAATCCACCTGCTTCAGCCTGATCCTCACGGACGTGATGATGCCCGGCGAGAACGGCCTGCAGATCCTCGAGCAGGTTTCGTCCACCCATCCCGACACCCTCGTCATCCTGATCACCGGCTATGGGTCCATCGAGATGGCCAAGAAGGCCATCATCAAGGGCGCCTTCGATTTCATTACAAAGCCATTTCGGATCGACGAACTCGTGGCCACCGCCGAGCGCGCTCTCGAGGTGCGGCGCCACATGGTCACGGACCTCCGGATGGAGCTGTCCGAGCTGCATGACCTGACCTCGGCCTCGGACATCACGAGCGAGGACCTGCCGAGTTACGTGAACAGGCTCTGCAGAGCCATCTTCCGAAGCTTCCGAGCCGACGCGGCAGCCGTCTTCCTCGACCCGGCCAAGGACAGGCCCGCCGCCGTGGTCGGAGAATCCCTCTTCGACGACCGCTCGTGGGCCTCGCTGGCGCGGCTCGCCTCCTCCACGCGGGACGGTCTCCTCATGGAGCGCGGCGCTCAGCCCATCCTCTACACCGATCAGGGAACTGCCGCCGTGATGGGGCTGTCCCTGAGAAGGCAGGATCGCGATCTGGGCGCCTGCCTCGTGGCCCGCGTCTCCTCGTGCGATCCCTTCACGGAGCGCGACCTGAAGCTGCTGAAGCTGTTCCAGGCCCACGCAGCGAACCAGATCACCAACTACCAGCTCACCGAGGACCTGAAGAGGGCCGCGGGCGAGCTCGAGAGGGTGAACCTGCTCACGTCCACCTTCTCCTCCAGCCTCGATACCACAAGCGTCCTGGAGGCCGTGGGACAGGGCATGCGCGACTTCATGCCCTTCGAGGTCCTGGGTGTCTTCCTCGCCGGGCAGGGCGTCCCGTCGCTGGGCTATGTGCTCGCCGACGAGAGGATCCCGTTCGGACCGCTGAAGGACATCTTCTCCAGGAACGTCTCCCCCGTGACGGGCAGGGAGGAGTTCGAGGAGGCCTGGAAGACGGCGGCGTTCGAGACGTTCGGCCCGACAGGCCCCTCGGCCGGTCTCGAGGGCATCGAGTGGAAGAGCTACACGCTGGGCGAGCAGGGAACGCTTCGCGGGGTCCTCCTCGCGGGCATGCCCTCCGGACTCGAGGAGGCGCTCAGGCTCCAGAGGTACCTCCCCATCCTGGCCGGCGCCGCCGTGGCCGCCCTGGGCAACGCGCACATGCACCAGACGGGCGAGCGCAACTACATCCAGACCATCTCGGCCCTCGCGGGGGCCGTCGACGCCAAGGACCCCTATACCAACAACCACTCCCGCAACGTGACGGCATATGTCCTCGCCATGGCGGACTACCTGGGGCTCCCGGACGACGAGAGGGAGGAGCTGAGGCATGCGGCCCTGCTCCACGACATAGGCAAGATCGGTGTGCCGGAGGCCATCCTCAACAAGCCCGGCTCCCTCACCGAGGAGGAATACGGGATCATCTGCACGCATCCGGACATCGGCTGCCGGATCCTGAGCCCGGTGACCGCGCTGGCCGAGATACCCACCACTGTGCGGCACCATCACGAGCGCTTCGACGGCAGGGGCTACCCCGACAAGCTGGCCGGCGAAGCCATCCCCTACCACGCCAGGATACTGGCGGTGGCCGACGTGCTCGACGCCATGACCACGGACAGGATCTACAGGCCTGCGCCCGGGCTGGAGTACGCCATCTCCGAGCTCCGCTCGAACGCGGGTTCGCAGTTCGACCCATCGCTGGCATATGCCTTCATCGATGTCCTCTCGCAGAGGAATCCTGAACAGCTCCGCCAGGAATACGGCTCAGAGGTGTCCCGCTAGGCAGGAATCCTCGGGCGCCGCGCCAACGACCCGCCCCGGAACGGGGTGCAACTGGAGGAATATGTCCGAGATAGTAAATGTGATCGCGCGACAGATAATCGATTCCCGGGGCAACCCGACTGTCGAGGCCGAGGTTCTCCTGGAGGACGGATCGATGGGCCGCGCAGCAGTTCCCAGCGGAGCGTCCACCGGGGATCACGAGGCTCTGGAGCTTCGCGATGGAGGAGATGCCTGGAGAGGCAAGGGGGTCATCCGCGCGGTCGAAAACGTCATCACGAAGATCGGACCCGGCATTGTGGGCTTCCCCGCCTCTGACCAGGTGCTGATCGACGAGCTGATGATCTCGATGGACGGGACGCCGGACAAGAGCTCACTGGGTGCCAATGCCATCCTCGCCGTCTCGATGGCGTGCGCCCGCGCCGCTGCGTCGTTCTACGGCATGCCGCTCTACCGCTACATCGGCGGACCTGCGGCGACCGTTCTCCCCGTTCCCATGATGAATGTCATCAACGGCGGCAGGCACTCGGAGAACAACCTCGACCTGCAGGAGTTCATGATCATGCCCGCCGGCTTCCCCACATGGTCGGAGGCTCTCAGGGCCGGCGCCGAGATCTTCGGGGCGCTGCGCGATCTCGCGTCGAAGAAGGGCATGTCCACGGGCGTGGGCGACGAGGGGGGCATCTCGCCGAACCTGGCATCCAACGAGGAGGCTCTCGATTTCATCGTAGCCGCCATCGAGAAGGCCGGCTACAAGCCCGGCAGCCAGGTGTTCCTGGCCCTCGACCCCGCAGCCAGCGAGTTCTGCTCCGACGGCATCTACCGGATGCACGGCTGCGAGCCGATGGATTCCGTGAAGCTCGTGGGCTACTGGGAGAAGCTGGTCGCGGCCTACCCTGTCGTCAGCATCGAAGACGGTCTCGCCCAGGACGACTGGGATGGCTGGCGCCTGCTCACGAGCCGCCTCGGCAACCGCATCCACGTGATCGGAGACGACATCTTCGTCACGAACGTCGACCGCATCAGGAAGGGCATCGAGCTGAACGCCGCAAACGCCGTGCTCATCAAGCTGAACCAGATCGGCACGGTGACGGAGACCCTCCGCGCCATCCAGCTCGCCCACAGGAACTCGATGAGAGCGGTCATAAGCCACCGCAGCGGAGAGACCGAGGACACCTTCATCAGCGATCTCAGCGTGGCGACCGCGAGCGGCCTCATCAAGTCGGGCTCCCCCTGCAGGACCGATCGCGCCGCCAAGTACAACCAGCTCCTTAGGATCGAGGAGGATCTGGGCAGCACCGCCTCCTTCGCGGGGAAGAGCGCCCTGCCGGTCCCCGCGCGCCCAGGGGAGGCGCCGGCGGCGGGATGAGGAACACCGCGACCGGGCGGAGGAGGGCATCACGCAGGTTCACCCTGCTCCTCTGCCTGTGCGCCGTGGCCATCCTGGCCTTTGCGCTGGTCTTCAACAGGCACGGGCTCCTGTCGATCGCCGGGCTCGAGAGGGAACTGGAATCCACGGAGGATTCGGTGGACAGCCTGAGGGCTGATGTCGATTCCCTCCGGCTGCAGACCGTCAGGCTCCAGGCCGACTCGGCGTTCATCGAGAAGGCCGTGAGGGAGATCCTCGGCTGGGGACGCCCGGGAGAGTTCATCATCCGCATCCCCCGGGAGGGGACGCGCTGAGGTTCGCCGCGGCCATCCCCGCCCTGTGCGCCGGGATCGTCCTCATCGCGGCCGAGGTGGCACTTCCAGCACCTGATCCCGATTACTGCGCACATGTGCTGTGGGCGCGCAGCTTGCTGCACTCCGGCGCCATCTCCATTACGGAGGGCGGGCGCTGGGACGACAGCTCCGTCTACTACCCCAACACGGTGCCCAAGCCCTTCGAACTACTCCAGGCGGCGGCGGCGGAATCGCTGGGAGGAGGCGCGGCTCACGCGGCGCTGAGGACGGCCCTGGGTTGCGCCGCAGTCCTCGCGGTCACCCTCTCGGTCCGCAAGGCCACGGGCTCGGGCAGGATGGCGACCGGATCGGGGTTGCTGCTGGCCGCGAATCCCGCCTTCGTGATGCTGTGCATCTCCGGCAGCCCGGCGATCCCCTTCATCGCCCTGCTCTCCTGCACCTCCCCCGCAGCCGCCGCGGCATCCTGCCTGGTCCGCCCCGAGGGATTCCTCTACGCGGTTATCCAGGCGGCATCTTCGAGGAGATGGCGGCAGCTCCTCCCGCTGATCCCCCTGGCCGCGGCCTGGCCCGCCCTGAACGCCATCCTGACGGGCAACCCGCTATGGTCGGCGTTCGAGGTCCGGTACGCCGTGTCGGCCATGCAGTACTACAATCCGGGACCCCTGGGTTTCTGGCCCTGGGCCGCAGTCCGCGGTCTGATGGTCATGGGCCCGCTCCTCCTCCTCGCGATCCTCCTGAAGCCTGCGGCATGGCCCCGGGCGGCCGGAGGCGCAGCCCACCTCGCCATGCTCTCGGTCTCCCTGGCCTTCGGTTCGCTCGCGCTGCCCAGATACGTCGACCAGGTGTTCCTCCTCGGCCTTCCCTGGGCCCCGGTCGCAGGGGCTCGGCTGCCCATCCCCCGGAAGAGAATCAAAGCAGCCCTGGCCGCTGCCGCCGCTGCCCTGTCGCTCGCCATGTGGCCGTCCACTCTCGATCAGATGCGCCTCGAGCACCGCCTCGGCGAAGAGCTCGACAGGGCGGGCCGCGAGGGCTGGCAGGGCAGGATGGCGGCCAACGAGCTGCTGGTTCCGAGAATCGCTCTCGCGGCGGGCATGGACGATCCGCGATACAGGTTCGCCTCCACGGACAGGATGGCATGGGAGGGCCGGGCTCCGGGCTCCCTGGGAGTCACCAGGGTGGTCACCGCACCAGGCACGATCTACTCGCGCGAGCGTGCGGAGCGGTGGATCGAGTCCTTCGCCGGTCTCGATGTCGAGATCCTCGATGTCGGAGGAGGGGGCGGCAGATGACCGAGGCCGTCATCGTAGCGAGCTACGGGCGGGAAGTACGGGTCCTGATGGGTGGCGGAATCGTGACCGCCTCGGTGTCGGGCAGGCTTCGGCTCGACCGCTTCCCCGTGACTGGCGACCGGGTCATGGTGAGCGTCACCAGGCACGGCTGCTCGGTCGACGAGGTTCTGCCGAGGAGGAACTCCCTCCGGCGCGGATGCACTGAGGGAACGCAGGTGCTGGCCGCCAATGTCGATCTGCTCCTGCTGCTCGTGAGCGTGAACTCGCCCCCGCTTCACAGGGGCTTCATCGACCGGACCGCCGCTGCCGCCTCGTTCGACGGCATCCCCGTCACGGTCTGCCTCAACAAGATCGACCTGGCGGCGGAGGAGGAGAAGGCGGGCCTGGACGCCCTGGAGCGCGACTGCCGCGCGGCGGAGATGGGCTTCCTCCGCATGAGCTGCGCCACGGGGGAGGGCGTGCGGCTCGCGGCAGCTGATCTGAAAGGCCGGCAGGCTGTCCTCGTCGGGCCTTCCGGGGCGGGCAAGACCAGTTTCGTAAGAGCCCTGGGCGGACCAGAG
>JGI20215J15232_1000150_pt1 | contig 17159 bp, 13 predicted proteins | sample WetSurMetagenome_2_FD_15232 | JGI IMG/M metagenome (IMG submission 15232) | reverse complement strand
CCCGCGGCGGATCTCGCCCCCGTGTTCCGCGCGCCTGCCGGACCCACGCGGGCGGGATTCGAGATCACCCGGGCGCCGCAGCGACGGGCCGTGTCCGCTGTGTCGTCGCTCGACCCGTCGTCGATCACGATGACCTCTGACACGCCCCCCGTGGCTGCGACGGCCTCGAGGCACCTCTCGAGCGTCGCCGAGGCATTCCTGGCCGGCACTATGGCCGAGATCGTGGGCAACCCGCCTCCATGCGCATGCGCCCGCCGGTGCGCGCCGCACGCGATGAGCGGCGCCGACGGACGCGCAACAATAAGGCGGTTTCCGTGATCAGGAAAGGAGCGGCGGCAGGAGCCCGCCGGATCGCCTCCGCCATGGTCGCTGCGGCCTTCGTGGCATCCGACCTGCTGCACGGCGACATGGCCAGGGCTCTCCTCATGTGCGCCTCCGGCCTCGCGGGAGGAGCGATCCTCGCCCTCCTCCGGCAACCGGATGCCCTCTGGACCGCACTCGACGGAGCCGCATTCGGAGGCTCGGTCCTCGCCGGCGCCGCCCTCGCGGAGTCGGGCCTCCCGGGGATGGAGTATCCTCTGGCGGAGGCTTGGCTCGCGGCCATCCTGGCGCTCCGCCCCGGCTCCCTGCCAATCGTCGCTCCCGGCGGGCAGCCCGCGGCGCTCCCAGTGGCGAGGGCGCTCTCTGCGGCCATGGCCCTGAATGCCCTGCTGCTGGTCGTGCTCTCCGCGGCCGCGTCCATCGGGGGGGCGGGGCTGTGGGCCGCCACATCGCTTCCGATGATCGCTCTGGCCGCGCTCCTCGCAGGAAGATCCCTCAGGGCCGCTCCGCCCGCCCCGCATGCGTCCGCCAGCCTCCGGCCCCTGGGCGACGGGACCTTCGACCTGGCGGGCTGCGGCACCGCGGCCTGCAGGGTCATCATCGAAGAGCGGGGCAGGGTGGCCAGGGTCGGATTCGTTGGCATATTGCCTTCAGGGGAGGAAGGCGCACGAGTCCTTGGCGGCCTCGAGTCCGCCCTCTCGGCGCAGGGTTTCAGAGCCCTTGCGCTCGAAGGAGCCGCGGGACTCGAGGAGATCGTCCTCTCGAGCGCCGGCTACCGGCGGAAGGATGGGGCATGGCACAAGGTGATGACATACCCGGCAGCCACGAGGTGACAGGCCTTCCTGGAGAAGGCTCCGGGGAGCCGGCCGGGAACGGATCGCGAACGGCCCCCAAGTTCTCCTGGGCCGCCCTGGTGCCAGCTGTCATCCTGTTCTGCCTCCTCCTGTTCGAGATGAGGGAAATATGGCACCCCCTGGTGCTGCTCTTCGCCTTCGTGTTCTTCTGCCTTCCATGGAAAGGCGTGCCATGGGTCGCGCGGGCCATGGTGACGGCCTCGATCCTGGTCCTCCTCTGGCTGGTGGATCAGGTGAAGGTGATCCTCGCGCCACTCGCGATAGGCCTCGCCCTCGCCTATGTCTTCGATCCTCTCGTGGGAATCCTCAGCGCCCGTCTCAAGGTTCGCAGGGCGGGAAGGCCCGACAGGACGCTGGCCAGCATTCTCGTCACCGTCATCGTCTTCGGCGTCCCCGTGGCCCTTGGCGCCGAGGCCGGAAGGCTGCTGATGGGCCAGGCAAACGAGCTGGCCGGGCTCATGGCCGGCGCGGGGGACGCAATACGGAGCGCCTTCCCCGAGTCGTGGCGGACGAGCGAGCTGCTGGGTCCCCTGGTCGAGAACTTCGCCACTTCCGTCGAGGGCATCGGACAGAGCCTGCCCGACCTCTCCTCCTCCATCGGGAGCGGCATCGGATACGCCGCCGCAGGGTTCTACGGCCTTCTTTCCTCCATCATCTTCTTCTTCTACATGGTCAAGGATTTCGACTGGCTGCCCCGCAGGTTCGCCGCGCGCTTCCTGCCGCCCGGCGTCAACAGGTTCATGAAGGATAGATGGTCGGAGACGGACCGCACGCTCAAGAAATTCCTGAGGGGATTCGTCATCACCAGCTCGATCGTGTCCGTTCTCACCCTGGTCGCGCTGCTCGCCTTCGGAGTGCGGATGGCCCTGCTCCTCGCCATACTGGCGGGCCTTCTCAACATCATCCCGGTTGTCGGCTTCTGGGTGAGCACCATCATCACGCTGGTGGTCGCGGTAGCGGGTGGGGTGTCGCCCCTGTCGGCCGTGCTGCTCGGGCTGTGTCTCGCCGCGATCAACGTCCTGGAGGGGAACATCCTCACCCCCAGGATCGTGGGGAGAAGGGTCGGGCTGCACCCGGTCGCAGCCATACTGAGCGTGGGCATATTCGGGAAGATCCTCGGCGCGCCCGGGGTGATCCTCGGCCTCCCCCTGGCGGCCATACTGACGGGAGAATGGGAGGCCCTCATGCGGAAGGCCTCGGAGGATAGGATAATCTAGGGGGTTCCTCCCGAGTACCTCTCCTCGCTCCAGGGGTCGCCCCTGTCATGGTAGCCCCTCTGCTCCCAGAAGCCGGGGGCGTCTTCTTCGAGGAACTCCAGACCGATCACCCATTTAGCGGCCTTGTAGGCATACAGGTGTGGCACCAGGAGCCTGACCGGGAAGCCATGCTCCCTCGCAAGAGGCTGCCCTTCGAGAAGATAGGCGAGCATCACGCCCTGCCTGGAGAAATCCTCGAGGCTCACGTTTGTCGTATAGCCGTCAGCGCAGTGGACCATGACCGCCTGCGCAGAGCTGTCGGGTCTGGCGAGCGCCAGGATCGCCGAAGAGGGAATCCCCGTCCAGACATCGCCCAGGCGCGACCAGCCCGTCACGCAGTGGAAGTCGAGAGTGTCGCTCACGGGACCCAGTGAGAGGAACTGCTCCCAGGTGAGGACCGTGTCCGCTGCGACCTCTCCCCAGATGGAGAGCGACCAGCCGCCGGTCGTCATCTCGACATCGCCTGCGAAGGAGTAGACCGGGAACCTGGTGGTGACGGTCTGCCCCGGCGGCACTCTGCCCATGCCCGAACCCTCCTCCGCTCCGCCGCATCCTGTCGAGACGGCCGCGAGGACAGGCAGCAGGAACAGCCTCGCGCCGCAGTGCATCAGGAACCTTCGGCCACAGTCACCGGGGCCCCGTCGCTCACCCTGAACTGGCCCTGGACTATCACGCTGTCACCCTCGGCCAGGCCGGAGACCACCTCGACCATGCCCCTGTTGCTCAGCCCGGTCGAAACATCGGTCAGCACTGCGTGCCCGTCCCTGCAGATGACGAGCTGGAAGCCCTCGGCCAACCTGCGGAATGCGATCTCGGGCACCACCAGGGCATGCTCGTGCGTCTCCACCGCCACTGCGACCCTGCCGGTCATCCCGGGGAGGAGCCGGCCGCCGGGATCGGCTATCCGAATCTCGACGGGAACGAGCCCGGAGACGGGATCGACCGACCTCGCCGCCGCCGTCACCTCTCCAGGGAAGCTCTCGCCGTCGAACGCCGAGATGGAGATGTAGGCTGGCAGCCCCTGCGCGAGCCGGGGCAGGTAGCGCTCGGGGAACAGCGCCCGCGCCACGAGGGCGGAGCTGTTGGCGATGGAGATCACCGGACCTCCGCCGACCGTGTTGCCGACGCGGGCCCAGACGCGGCCCACGCGGCCGTCGAAGGGCGCGGTGATATACGAGTTGTCAGCTACGCTTCCGGCCTGCATCGCCCCGGCCTGGGCCTGCATTAGGGCGGCCCGGGCGGCGGCGTACGAGGTGCGCGCTCCGTCGAGCTCCTGCTCGCTGACGGCGCCTGCATCATAAAGCGAGGTGAGCCTTTCGAGCATCCTCGAGGAATTGGTCTCGTTGGCCTGGGCCGCGGCGACGGCCGCCTGGGCCGAGGCCGTGCCGGCGCTGATCTGCCTGTCGGTCGCGAGTCGCACGAGCCTGTCGCCGGCGCGAACGCTGTCGCCCTCCTGGACGAGCACCTGCTCGACTCTGCCCCCGACGGCCGGATAGATGAGGGCTTCGTCGACTCCCTCGAGCCTTGTGGGAGCATAGACTTCGGATGTTATCTGCGTTCCGGTGACCACCATGACGGTGACGGGGGTTGCCGCGGCAGGCTCTTCCCCGCCGCTGCCTCCACATGCGCCCAGGGTGGCGAGGGCCAGTGCGCAGATGAATCTCTGGAGAGTGCTCATGGAGATGCCGCCCTTCGAGGCTTTCAGAATACCAGTGTGCCCATGGCCCGGGCCAGCCTCGCCTCCGAGGTCCTTAGCGAATAGAGGGCCGAGGCGTGATTCGTCCTGGCCGCCGTCAGGGCCAGAAGAGCCTGATCCATTTCCAGCCTCGTTATGAGGCCTGCTTCGTAGGAGACGCCTGCTATCTGCGAGCCCTCCTCCGCCTCGGACACCGTGGACGCCGTCGAGGCGACCATCTGCCGGGCATCGACGAGATCGTTCCAGGCCTGCACCAGCCGGAGGCCCGCAGCCTGGGCGAGGGCTCCTGCGCGGGCGTCGGCAGCAACCTGATCGGCACGAGCGGAGTTGTATCCGGCGAAGTCACCCAGGCCGTCGAATATCGGCACCGTGAGAGCCACTGCCGTGGTCCAGGACCGCTCGTAGTCGTCGGGTCCGAATTCCAGGTCATCCCGGGAGGCGTCGTACTCGTAGCTGGTCTGGAGAACGAGCGAGGGAGCGAACGCCGCCGCCGCCATCCCGACTCCGGACCGTCCGACGTCGCCGAGGCTTCCCGCCATCCGCAGGTCGGGGCTGTTCGCGGTCATCACGGCCCTCGCCAGCTCGAGACTCTCCGGCAGCTCGACCGGCAGGCGGTCCTCGAGCGACCCTTCGGGCACGACTCCCGCGCTGTCCGGGAGGCCCATGGCCACGGCCAGGCCTGCAAGCGAGTTGCGGTAGGAGTTGGCCGCAGAGATGGCGTCGGGCACGCGGTTTTCGTATGCGACGCTGCTCTGGAGGAGCTCGAAACGGGAGATCGTGCCGACCTCGTACTTCTGTTGCGCGATCTCGAGACCCGCCTCGGCGATCGAGAGGGCTTCCTGCGAGACAGCATCGAGCTCGTGCGCGAGCAGCACGCCGTAGAAGGCCTGGATGACCTGGAGCGCTGCATCCTGCTCCGACATCGAGGCCTGCTCGACCGCCAGGTCCTCGGCGTGCGAGGCGAGCGACGAGCCGGCGGGCCCCTGCGCCACGAAGAGCGGCAGAGTCGCGGTGATTCCCGCGGCCGAGGAGTATTCGGAACTCATGGGGAAGCTGCCCATGCCGGGCAGTGTCATCGTCGGTATGTCGTGAAGCTTCGCGAAGGACAGGGATCCGTACACCGAGGGGAGGAACCAGAGGGATGCGCTCCTCCTGCTCCAGCTCGCGGATTCCACCGCGCTGCGGGAGGCCTGGACGTCGCCCCTGGCGTCAAGGGCGGTCCCCACGGCCTCCTCGAGAGTGACGGCGCCCGAGACGGAGACACAGATGACGATCGCGACAGCCTGTTTGAGAAGCATCTCCACTAGTCCTTCCCGACTCCCTGCATGAGAACCCTCACTATCTCCACGGGACCCGGCCCGCCGCAGCATCCCGATTCCAGGCGCATCCCCAGATAGGAGTGGATCACGGAGTTGTAGATTCTGCATATGAGGTCGACGTCGACGTCCTCCCTCACCACGCCGTCCGCCTTCCCCCTGGCGAAGAGGTCCTTGAGCAGCATATGGATCTGCTCCATCTCGCCTCTCAGGGTGGGTACGTTCGCCTTGAGGCTGGGATCGGAGTAGAATGCGAAGAGAGCGCTTGCGAGGTCGGGCGAGGTGTAGGGCGATTCGAGCATCCTTGATGCGATCCCCTCCAGCGTGGAGCTCAGACCCCGGCTTCCGGCTATCTCTTCGAGCACGATATCCCTGATGTGATCGACGATCATGGACGACAGGGCCTCGAACAGCCCCTGCTTGCTCTCGAAGTAGTAGTAGATCGTGGGCTTGGTGACGCCCCCGGCCTTCGCGATGTCCTGCATCGATATCTCGGCGTAGTTGGCCCTGGCCAGAACCGACATCGCGGCTCGCAGGATCTCGTCCCTCGCACTCGAGTTCGATGTTCGCACTGCCATGTTCCTTCCAGTGGCTGACCAATATGGAGGTTCGAAGTATACCGAACGGTAGGTCATTCATCAAGTCCAGCGCGGCATCGTTGACTTCACCGTCCCGCAAGACGATTGTTCAGAACTGAGCCGGCTTCGACAGAAACCGGCGGAAACGCTTATCGCTCCGTCGTTAAGGAGGTTTCCGTGACCGGTGTCCGCAAGTACCCGTACAACGAGATCGACCAGGAGGAGTGCAAGGGCTGCGGCCTGTGCGTCGCGGCCTGTCCAAGGCATGTCCTGGAGATCTCATCCAGACTGAACTCCAAAGGCTATCACCCTTCCAGCTACAAGGGTGAAGGCTGTATCGGATGCGGCAACTGCTTCTACTCCTGCCCGGAGCCGGGCGCCATCACCGTATATCTGAAGGATTACGTTGAAGAGGAGGTGAAGTAGATGGCCCGCAAGCTGATGAAAGGTAATTACGCCGCCGTGTACGGGGCTGCTCTCGCAGGCTGCGAGGCCTACTACGGATACCCCATCACCCCCGCGAGCGAGATAGCCGAGGCGGCGGCCTCCATCTTCCCCAGGCTGGGCCGCACCTTCCTCCAGGCCGAATGCGAAACTGCCGCCATCAACATGGTCTACGGAGCCGCGGGCTCCGGCAAGCGTGTGATGACGGCCAGTTCGGGCCCCGGAATAAGCCTGAAGCAGGAGGGTCTCTCCTACTGCGCAGGCGCCGCGCTCCCGCTGGTCGTCGTCGATGTCATGCGCGGAGGCCCGGGCCTGGGCAACATCGGCCCCGAGCAGAGCGACTACAACCAGGTAGTCAAGGGCGGAGGGCACGGCAACTACCGCAACATCGTGCTGGCGCCGAACTCCTGCCAGGAGATGTGCGACCTGACCATGCTGGCGTTCGAGATCGCCGACAGATACCGCAATCCCGTGTTCGTTCTGACGGACGGCGTGATCGGCCAGATGATGGAGTCGGTGGACATCCCCTCGCCGGTGGGCTCCCTGCCCGACAAGAGCTCGTGGGCCGTTAAGGGGACCCCGCTGATAAAGAACCTCATCAACTCGATATACCTCGACCACGACGAGCTGGAGGCCTGGAACAGGAAGCTGCTCGAGAAATACACCGAGGTGGGGCGCCGTGAGGTGCGGGTCGAAGGCTACATGCTCGACGATGCCGAGTACGTAATGATCGGCTACGGCTGCATAAGCCGCGTCCTCCGCTCGGTCGTCGACCTCGGCAGGGCGAAAGGCGCGAAGCTGGGACTCCTGCGCCCGATAACGCTGTTCCCGTTCCCCAAGGAGCAGATCGGCGCACTCCCGGGCAGGGGGGTCAAGGGCGTGCTGACCGTGGAGCTCTCCACCGGCCAGATGGTCGATGACGTCGACCTGGCCCTCAGGGGCAGGTTGTTCTCCGATTTTTATTTCCGCGCAGGCGGGAATGTACCTACCGCGTCCGAGATCCTCGGGAAGGTCTCGGAGCTCTACGGGGTGGCGAGATGAAAGGCGCAGTTCTCCGCAAGCCGACAGGTTTCATGGATGTATACAAGCACAAGCCCGGCAACGAGAAGGATAGAACACACTACTGCCCTGGCTGCGGGCACGGCATCCTCCACAAGCTTATAGCGGAGGCTCTGGAGGACTTCGAGATCACCGACAGGACGATACTCATCAGCCCGGTGGGATGCAGCGTCTTCGCCTACTACTACTTCAATACCGGGAACTTCCAGGTGGCTCACGGCCGCGCCCCCGCCGTGGCAACGGCCGTGTCCCGGGCGAATCCCGAGGACGTCGTCATCAGCTACCAGGGCGACGGCGACCTCGCGGCGATCGGCGGCAACCACATAGTGCAGGCGGCCAACCGCGGGGAGAACATGGCCGTCTTCTTCGTGAACAATGCCATCTACGGCATGACCGGCGGTCAGATGGCCCCGACCACCCTCGAGGGGATGAAGACCACCACGACGCCCTACGGCAGGAATCCGATGACCGACGGCTATCCCATGAAGGTGGCTGAGCTGCTCGACTCCCTGTATGCCCCGGTATTCATCGCGAGGACCTCGCTCCACGACGTTCCCAACATCCGCAAGACCAGGAGCGCCGTCCGCAAGGCTATCCAGAACACGATGGACAGGAAGGGTTTCTCGCTCGTCGAAGTCCTCAGCATGTGCCCAAGCAACTGGAAGATGGACGCGGTGGCGAGTCAGAAGTGGATACAGGACAGCATGCTCCCCGTGTTCCCGCTGGGCACTCTGCGCGACCGCAGCGCCGAGGCCGCTCCTCACGAGGCCGGGCACTCCATCCTGGACGCCGCCGAGGTGGGCAGGATTCTCGAGCTCGGGGAGGGCGGCGCCACGGCACTAGGACGCAGGCAGATCGAGCCCCGGTACGCGAATCCAGCGATCCGCGTCGCCGGCTTCGGAGGCCAGGGCATCCTGTCGATCGGCCAGGCCCTCGCGAGCGTCGGCCTCGAATACGGGTACAACGTGTCCTGGCTGCCCTCCTACGGCCCGGAGATGCGCGGGGGGACAGCCTTCTGCTCGGTGATGATCCAGGAAGGCGTCATAGGGGCCCCTGACGCGACGCAGCCTACGGTCCTCATCGCCATGAACCGTCCCAGCATGGAGCGCTTCGAGAAGATAATCCTGCCCGGAGGCTGCCTGCTCTACAACAGCACCCTGATCGAAGTCCAGCCGACGCGCAGCGACATCGAGATCTGGCCCGTCCCGATAACGGGGATCGCCGACGAGCTGGGCAACACCAAAGTCCAGAGCATGGTCGCCGTGGGCGCCTTCGCCGGAGTGACCGGGCTCTTCGGGCTCGACGACATCATCGGCCTCCTCCCGGGCCTCTTCCCGGGCAAGAGTATCGTCGAGCTCAACGCAAAGGCTGTCCGCGCGGGATTCGAGTTCACCTCGAAGGCCCGGCGGATCTGACCAACGAGGGCGGGCGGGGGGCCCTGCCCCCGCCTCTTTCCCGGAAGGAGCCTGTCCCCATGAAGAGGTTCTCACTCCTTGCCGCAGTCGTCTTCGCGATGATCCCTGCCCCGGCGGGAGTCGAGGCCTTCGGATACGAGGAATCCTCCGGCTACGGCACGCTGATCCCGGGCGGGGGCCCGTCCACTCTCTCGCTGTCCGGTGCGCGGGCCATCGGGTTCGGAGATCCCATCTCGGTCTTCAACAACCCGTCCGACCTCTCGAGGATCGACGGCAGCGCGATCTCCATCGCCACGGGCATCGGGCTCGGCAGCGAGGTCCTGGAAACCTACAGCCGCACGACCAGGAACGAGCTGAGCCTGGGCGCCACCAGCGCCTGCTACAGGCTAAATGCAGGTCCCGCCCTCGGCTTCGGGGCCGGGATAGCCAAACTCACCGACCTCGCCTACAGCGCGAGGCAGTATACGGTCGACGACTCGCTCTCCTCCGGCGACATCATCTCGATGGAGGGGTACGAGTCCTCGGGCGGCGTCTGGGAGGTCGCTGCCGGCGGCGGCACGAAGATCTTCAGGTGGCTGAGAGGCGGCGCCTCGATAGGCTACAGGTTCGGCTCGGCCGACTTCTCCTACGAGTTCGACGACAGGGTCGGCGAGGACGACTCCCTGTCCGAGTGGGGATGGGAGGAGGAGGCCGTCTGCGCGCACCTCGGCCTCTCCGCGGTCTTCGGGCTGAACTCCGTGGGCATCTCCTACACGACCGAGAGCGATCACTATCCCGCGAGGGTTGCGGCGGGCTGCATCTTCTACTCCGGTGGAGCCTCCCGCGGCGCCCTGGGCTTCGAGGGGGAGATCACCGATCCCTCCGACTCGCAGATCTTCACGGGGCGAGTGTTCGGTCTGGTGACTCCATCCAGCGGATTCGAGATGCGGGGAGGGCTCTCCTTCACAGACAGGGGCTCCACGGACGAGAAGAGGACCCAGATGGGGTTCTCCTTCGGCGTGGCGGTGACGCTGGGCAGGGCTGTCCTCGAAGGCGCCTTCGCGATGAACAAGTCCTCGCGCGACAACAACGGCTTCGGCTTCAGCGACGATGTCATCGACCAGGTGTCGGACACCGCGTCCTTCTTCAGCATCGGGATGGGCTGCGCGATCTAGAGCCCGACTAGAGCCAGGGCTTCACCGCCAGCGAATAGTCGTTCATCTCGCCGGCGGTGAAGAAGAGCGAGGCTTCGCGCCCGGCCGCGTCGACCGAGTCCGATGCGTGTATCATGTTGTGCCCGGTCGTCGTAGCATAATCGCCCCTGATCGTGCCCGAGGCTGCGACCGCGGGATCCGTCGGCCCGACCATGTTCCTGACGATCCTGATGGCGCCCTCCGACTCCAGCAGCACCGCGACCGAGGGGCCGCTCGTCATGAAAGTCACCAGATCGTCATAGAACGGCTTGCCCAGATGCTGCGCGTAGTGCCTCTCCGCCAGCCCGCGATCCATGGTGACCATCTTCATCGCGCAGATCCGGAGACCCCTGCGCTCGAACCGTGCCAGTATCTCCCCGATCAGGGATCTCTGAACGGCATTCGGCTTCAGGATCACGAGTGTCCTCTCCAAGGCATCCCCCTTCCGTTCACCGCCTAAGATCGGGAAGCGGGTCGACGGGGACAAGCTCGCGTCCTGTTCATGCGCCTCCCGCAAGGCTAGATTCACAGGGTATCAACTGTCCGGGTAGCCTTCGTCTCTTCCGGGAGGGGCTGATGCATTCCACTCGCTTCACCTTGCTTCCCTGTCTGCTGGCATTCCTTTCCATCCCGTGCACATGCCTCGCGAACGGGTATTACGATGTCCTGGCCGGCGGCGTCCCGGTGGAGGACTTCGGCGCGCTGTCATCGTCCATGTGCGGCTCCAGGGCCACATACAACTGGGATGCTCTCGCGGTCATCAACAATCCTGCAGGGCTGGCCGGCCTGACCGGTCCGACTGCCACGGCCTCCTGGGGATTCGGCACCTGGCGCGAGGTGTACGAATTCGGCAGCGACAGGAAGATGAACTCCGACCCGATGCAGGGAACCCGGTGCATCGCGGCGGCGGTCCCCGTCAGTCCCTGGCTGGTCGCCGGCACGGGCTTCGCCGTCGTAGCCGATGGCGACTACAGCGGGACTCATTACCTGAACAACCCGTTCCTGGCCAGCGGCACCGGCATGGTGGAGTTCCTCGAAAGCTCGGGCTGCCAGTACGAAGCCCTCGCCGGACTGGGGTGCAGGCTCGGAGAGCAGATCTCGGCGGGTGTCTCGTCAGGGCTGCGCTTCGGCGGGGTCGACTATGACTACATGCTCTATGATGCCACATTCGGAACGATCGACTCGGTGGCGAGCTGGTCCACCGACATCTCCGAGATGGCCCTCAGGGGAGGGGCGATCCTCACAGGCTCGATAGGCGCCATCGGGGCGAGCTACGTCTCCGCCGGCGAAGACTACCCGTCCAGGCTTTCGGCAGGGGCCAGGGTCGTGGCTCCGCACCTCGCCAATTCCACGGTGGGCTTCGAAGCCGACATAACGTCCCCGCTGGCAAGGAACCTCTTCACCGGCAAGTTCATATGCAGCTATCCCATATCCGGGGACATGGGGATGAACGTCGGGGTTTCCTTCGGCGACTACACCTCCGAGCTCGGCAAGGGGATGGGATTCTCCGTGGGCGGGTTCGGCACCTTCGGCAGGACACGAATCGACATCGGGCTCCACTGGATGGACCGCGTCAGGGATGGAGCCGCATTCGAGGGCGAGTCGAGCAGCGAGGTCGAGGATTCTTCGACGCTCGTCTCCCTCGGCCTGACGCTCCTGCCCTGACGAGGGCCGGCCGGCGGGAATGAGCCAGGAGGCTGCAGCCCCGGCAATCCTGAAGGACCGGCGGGCGTGGGTCAGGCTGGTCTTCCTCGGCCGGGGACTCGAGACGGCCGAGGGCGACTGCACGCTCCTGCTGGGAACCGAGGCATCCACGCTGCTCGAGAGCAGGGAGCCCCTTGCTCTCCTCCCTCCCCCCCTGTCCGACCTGATAGCCTCGGCTGTGCGCTCCGGACCGGTCTCCGCCTTCTGCGGGGACCTGCTCGCCGTTCTCATGCCCACTCAGAGGAACCTCGAGGTCCTGCTCTTCAGGCGCAACGAGCTGGAGGGAGCCTCGGGATGGGTTGTCGACGATCTGGGGGCAGGCGTGGTGGGCGCGGACCAGGCCGGGACGATCTCGATCTGGAATCGCTCCATGGCGGACATATTCCACCTCCCCGCCGATGCCGCCGTGGGCCGGAGCCTCGAATCGGTCCTCCCGCAGCCTGTCCTCTTCACGTGGCCGAGCATCCTCTCGGCATCGGCCGAGGGACGCCAGGTGAAGGTCGACATCCGTCCCGGACAGGACAGGAGGATCGAGGCCGTCTTCGTGCCAGGCGGTCCCGGGGTCCTGGGCACGTTCACGGACACCTCCGACAGCTTCGAGACCGAGCAGCGGCTCCGGACCGCCCGCAGGATGAACCAGACCTACCTCCAGACAGTGCGTACGGGCATCGTGATGTTCGGTCCCGACTACCGGCTCATCGTCGCGAACAAGTTCTTCGGGGAGCTGTTCGGAGCCCGCGAGGAACTCGGGATCCCCATCTACGAGATACTGCCCACCGAGTGTTTCAGCGACCTGGAGGAGGTTTCCGGGAAGCTCTTCGAGAAGGACGCCAGTCACCCGAAGCCCTCCAGGATATCCTGCACGTCCAGGGACGGCCGCAGGCTGATCGTGCAGCAGACCTTCAGGCCCGTGGGGTCGGATGACGACGAGTCCTACCTGGCCGTAGGCGTCTTCGAGGACCTGAGCGACCAGGTGAGAGCGGAGGAATCGCTCCGCGAAACGACCCGCAGGAATTCGCTGCTCTCAGCGCTGCTCGCCCAGGTGTCCACGGCCGGCCTCCCGGCCGGTTCCGCCGCGCTTGCAGAAGGTCTCTGCGAAGCCCTCGGCGCCCAGAGCACGGCAGTCTACTTCTCCGAGCCCTACAGCACGACCAGGCTCACCGGAACCTGGGGCCAGTGGGGAACCACCCTCCCTCCCGATTTCGCGGATCTCCGGTTCCCGCCCTCGGTCTGGAGCGTGCTTCCCGGCAGCTCCCTGTCCGAGCACGAGCTGGGGGTGCTGAGAGGGGTCACCGAGCACTGCGCGGTCATCCCGGTCGGCGCAGGCAGCGCCAACAGGGGCTTTCTCCTCGCCTCGTTCGGAGATCAGGCCGCCGCCGACTCCTCGCTGATACCGGGAGGCATGGTGGCGGACATGCTCCGCCTCCGGGCCGAGTTCGTCAGCCAGTCGTCGCAGCTCGAGCAGACGACCTATTTCCTCGAGAAGCAGAGGCGCTTCCTGCGTGAGCTCGTGGCATCCGCGGACATCCCTGTCGCCGTGTTCGGTGAGGACTGGAGGGTCGTCCACTGGAACCCGGCCATGGAGGAGGTCACCGGCTGCGTCGGAGATGCTGCCAGGAAGAGGACGGCCTCCGTCATGGACATGCTCTTCGGAAGCGTGGGCGGTGTGGCGGCCGCCAGGAAGCTCATCCGGAGGTTCGGGGCTGCCGAGGCGCCTGCCGTATGGGAGATCAGAAAGCCCGACGGCAGCACCGCCTCCCTCGCATGGAAGCTGTTCAGGGCCGATGCCGCGGAGACCGATTCGGTGGAGGCCCTGACGGTGCTGATGGGTGCGCCCCTGTCGGCCGGCTCCCCGGACGTGGAGGGGATCGAGGCCTCGGCCGGAAGACTCGACGAGATGACCAGGAGCGTCGTCCGGCTCGTGTCGGCGGAGTCCGTGCCCCGCCTGGCGGAGGCCATCGCCTCCGCAGCTCTTGCCGCTTCGGGCGCCGGGGGGGCCGAGGTCAGGCTCGAAACAGGGCAGGGTCCGGTCATCGCCAGGGCAGGCTGCGAGGAAGGCCCCGAGACCGGGGAGGAATGGAGCATCCCGGTCCAGGCCGGTTCCGCCCCGTCCGGGCTCATCACTCTTCACGGAGGAGCTCCGACCCCAGTCCTGAGGGACTTTGCCGGGGCTTCGGCCAGAGTCCTCGAGAAGCTTGGCGAGCAGAGGACCGGCACCCTCGTGGAGTCAGTGCTCCGGAACCCAGGGGGATACGCAGTATTCGACACATCGAGGAAGGCCCTCTCCTCGACTCTCCGCACGGCCGGCGGGGAGCTGCTTCCCTCGGGAGGCGACCTGGCAGCCATAGCCGGCGACAGCCGACCGTCCCTGGAGACCGCCTTCACCCTCGCCCTGAAGATAGGGAGGAGCGTCGTATCCCCTCCGGAGTGGGCGGGCAGGGGAGAGAGCCTCGTCTTCGACTCGATAGGCAATCCAGGATCGAACCCCCTGGTGATGATCTATCCCGTATCGGCGGGAAGGCCGTCCGACAGCGAGTTCATGGGCGGGGAGTCCATCCTCGGCATAGCCTCCAGCCTGCTCGGGCAGCTCCCTGGATTCGTCGGCTCGTCGAGGGAGAAGGCCGCGGCGCTGGGCAGGACGGTCCACCGCGAGGATCCGCTGCGCCCGGCTCTCAACTCCCTCACCCACGAGCTCTCATCCCTTGGCCGGACAGTCGGGATGCTCCGGCTGCTGCTGAGGGCTGCCATCCCTGCGGTCGTTTCGAGCGATCCCGCCGAGGTCCTCGACGGGCTGGTGACGGGCAGCGTGAAAGCCGAGAGGCGGCCTCCAGATCTCAGGATCGAGGGCGATCTCCCCCGCCTGGCGATCGACGGGGAGTTCCTGACCGACCTGCTCCAGCTGGTCGCAGGCATCGGAGGATCCGGAGACGTACCCGAGGTGGACATCTGCGGGCTGACCGGATCAGCCGTCCCGGAGTTCGGGATGTCGGTCGCCGGCGGCGCCGTCGCCTTCCTCTTCCGCTGGAGGAGCAGACTCCCGGCGCCCGGGTCCGTCCGAGAAGCCGTCGATGAGCTCGGCAGGGGGGTGGTGGAGCCCTCCTCCATGGTCGCCCTGACCTGCCTCCTCCTGAAGGTTGCGGGATGCGACTGCCGGCCGGCCGAAGATGGCCGCGCGCTCAGGATCGTGGTGCCCGCGGCCCGGGAGTAGCGCCGGACCTTTACCCGGGGCACCGTCGCCTCGAATAATTGTCGTTCACCGACTGTCAGCCATCGCATGTCGACACGACTGGAGGCCGCTCGTGGAAGCCTGTGATTTTCGCGGCATGGAAGCCCGCTGGAAGCCCTTCTGGGAGGAGCGCGGGCTGTACCGGACGGGGAGTGATCCCGACCGGGAGCCCTTCTACTGCCTCGACTTCTTCCCCTACCCCTCGGGTGCCGGGCTCTCCGTGGGGCACTGCCGCAACTACATCCCCACCGATGTCATCAGCCGCAGGATGCGCATGGGCGGCCGCAATGTCCTCCATCCCATGGGCTGGGACGCATTCGGCCAGCCTGCGGAGGAATACGCCATAAAGACCGGAATCCATCCCAGCATCGTCACGCGCAGGAACACCGACACCTACAGGCGCCAGATGAAGCTGATAGAGTGCAGCTACGACTGGAGCCGGGAGATAGACTCCAGCGATCCCGCCTACTACCGATGGACCCAGTCCTTCTTCCTGCTGCTCTTCGACAGGGGCCTCGCCTACGAGGACGAGAACGACCAGATGTGGTGCCCCGCGTGCAGGATCGTGCTCTCGAACGAGGAAGCCGCGGGAGGCTGCTGCTGGAGATGCGGGGGCGAGGTCACCAGGAAGCGCCTGAAGCAATGGTACTTCCGAATAACCTCATATGCCGACAGGCTGCTGGCAGGCCTCGACGGGCTCGACTGGCCCGAGGGCATCAAGGCCATGCAGAGAAACTGGATCGGCAGATCCGAAGGTGCGGAGGTGCTCTTCCGAGTGGAGGCGCCGGGAGGACTGCTCGTCGACCTGCCGGTCTACACGACCAGGCTGGACACCATATACGGAGCCACCTTCTGCGTCGTGGCGCCCGAGCATCCCGGACTCGCCGGGATTACGCAGCCCGAGCGCATGGAGGAGGTGCTCCGCTATGCGTCCGCCGCCAGGGCGAGGAGCGACAGGGAGAGGCTGGTCTCTGCCGAGAGGGAGAAGACCGGCGTCTTCACCGGCAGTTTCGCCCTCAATCCCTTCTCGGGAGAGCGCGTGCCGGTGTGGGTATCGGACTACGTGCTGTCAGGCTACGGCACTGCCGCGATAATGGCCGTCCCGGCCCATGACGAGAGGGACCACGCCTTCGCCAGGAGATTCGGCATCCCCATGATCGAGGTCATCGCCCCCGGAGGCGTTCCGAGAGGCGTCGAGGAGGCGGCGACCACAGCCGACGGGATCCTCCTCAACAGCGGCGAGTTCGGCGGGCTCGACTCGGAGACGGCGAGGGAGCGCATGGCCGCGAAGGCAGAAGCCGGCGGCTTCGGGCGCGTCGCCGTCAGATACAGGTTCCGCGACTGGCTCGTCAGCCGGCAGCGATACTGGGGTGCTCCAGTCCCCATGATACACTGCAGCGCGTGCGGAGCCGTCCCCGACAGGAACCTCCCCGTCCTGCTGCCCCCGGTGGAGTCCTACGAGCCCGACGACACCGGCAGGTCGCCGCTCGCGAGGGCGGCGGACTGGGTGGAGACCAGCTGCCCGGTCTGCGGAGGGCCTGCATCCAGGGACACGAATACGATGGCGGGGTTCGCCTGCTCATCCTGGTACTTCCTCCGCTTCGCCTCGCCCTGGGAGAAGGAGCGCCCGTTCGATCCGGAGTCGGTCCGCTACTGGCTGCCGGTCGACCTCTATGTGGGCGGGGCCGAGCACGCGGTGATGCACCTGCTCTACGCGAGGTTCTGGACGAAGGTCATGTACGATGCCGGGGTGATCGACTTCGACGAGCCCTTCACCGTCCTCAAGAACCAGGGGATGCTCCTGGGAGCCGACCACCAGAAGATGTCCAAGTCCAGGGGCAACGTCGTGACGCCGGACGAGATGGCCGAGCGTTACGGCGTCGATGCTCTCAGGCTCTACATCCTCTTCATGGGTCCGTTCGAGGCCGACCTCGAGTGGAGCGAAGAGGGCATCGCCGGCACATCCCGCTTCCTGAAGCGGCTCTGGGCCCTCGTGCTGGAATCCCCCCCCGGAGATGGCGCTCCCGCGGATGCATCGTTCCGCCGAGAGCTGCGATACCAGCTCGCGAAGACAGTGAAGAAGGTCACCGGCGACGTCGATTCCTTCCAGTTCAACAC
>JGI20215J15232_1000149_pt1 | contig 17287 bp, 9 predicted proteins | sample WetSurMetagenome_2_FD_15232 | JGI IMG/M metagenome (IMG submission 15232) | reverse complement strand
CGGTTCCCCGGAGCCTGGCGCCGACGAGCGCAGTTGCAGCACACAGCCAGGCCAGCGAGGAGAAGGGGACATAACGCAGGGACATCGCCTGCGGGACTCCGAACCCGCTCCTCCCGAGGGCTGCCGCGAGGCAGGCGGTTGCGCCGAGCAGACCCAGCAGGACGGCCGGCTCCAGGCGTCCGCTCCTCAGGCATCTGATCGTCTCTGCGACGAGGATGGCAAGGACGGCTGTGCCAGCGAACCCGGCCGGCACAAGGCCTGCGAGAGGGGCGTCAGAGACGTGCGGCCATACCGGCGATCCCAGGCTCACCAGGAAGTAGGGCAGGGCGCTTGACAGAGACATCTCCCCCGGCCCTCCACCACCCGAGAAGATGACTGCCACGGCCAGGGCGCCTGCAGCCCAGATGGCGAGTCTGAGATGCTTCCCCACGCCTCCGTTCACGAGAAGCGCAAGAAACCCCACAGGCCAGACCGCGAGCCCCGCCCCGAAGCTCACGGAGGCTCCGATGGCGCAGGCCACCGATCCGAAGACGGCCGGGATGCCTCCTCCGGCACGGTCGAGCAGTACGAGCGAGCTGATGCAGAGGATGAGCGCCACCGGCACCTGGAGCTGCCAGCTCCACATGTACGCCTCTGCCCGGTTCGGCGCCAGCATGAGAAGCGAGGTCAGGACCGGGAACCACCTGCCGCGAGACGGGCCCCCTCTCGAAATCCACCTGTGGACCAGGACGAGGCAGGCCACGAGCAGCAGGGCGGAGAGGATCGACTCGGGGATGACACTCCAGCGGGAGAAGCCCCCCAGGAGCAGCATCAGGAGCCTCGGGATGAACATCCGGTGCTCGCCATAGGGTGCCCAGATGGCCTGCTCGGGGAAGCGTCCCTGGATCCAGGAGGACATCGCCGGCGTGAGATCCCACTCGTCGTGATCCGGAATGTCGACCTGGAACAGGGTGATGAGCACGAAGGGCGAGAGCACTATCGCCAGCAGTGCGAGGAGGGGCGGCGGGCCCATCGGCCTGGGGCCGTCGTCGCGCCTCGTGGCTGACGGCATGGCTCCGGTCATGCCTCTCCCAGAGCCCTCCTGCTGGTCCGTATCGCGCAGAGCTTCCCGCACATCGAGCAGACATCACCCTCGCCAGGCAGGCACTTCGCCCTCTCGGCCCTGGCTGTGCAAGGGTCGATGGCAAGATCGAACTGCTTCTCCCAGTCGAGGGCCGCCCTGGCCTCGGCCATCCTGTCGTCCCGCTCCCGGGAGCCGGGCCGGCCTCTTGCCACGTCGGCGGCATGGGCGGCGATGCGGGCGGCGATCGTGCCGATCCTCACATCCTCGACGCCGGGCAGGCGGAGGTGCTCCGCGGGAGTCACATAGCAGATGAAGTCCGCCCCGTGCCAGGCCGCTATCGCGCCCCCGATCGCCGATGTGATGTGGTCGTACCCGGGTGCGATGTCCGTCACGAGCGGGCCGAGGACATAGAACGGGGCGCCGTTGCAGAGCCTCTTCTGCATCCGGATGTTCTGCTCGATCTGGTCGAGAGGGACATGCCCCGGGCCTTCGATCATCACCTGGACGCCGGCTTCCAGCGCCCTCCTCTGGAGGCATCCGAGGGTGATGAGCTCCTCGATCTGCGCGCCGTCGGAGGCGTCGGCCAGGCAGCCCGGCCGGAGGCCGTCCCCCAGTGAGAACGTGGCATCGTATCTGCGCAGGATGTCGATGAGGTCATCGAACCTCTCGTAGAGTGGATTCTCAGCCTTCCTGACGCTCATCCACTCCGCCAGCAGGGCGCCTCCGCGGGATACGATGCCCAGCTTCCTGCCCTGCGATTTCAGGATCGAGAGCGCATGGCCCGTCACGCCGCAGTGCAGAGTCAGGAAGTCGACTCCGCACGCGCAATGGGCCTCCACTGCATCCAGCATCTCCTGCGGCCCGATCTCGCCGACACCGCATCCGGCCTCGAGGATCTCGCCGAACACCTGGTAGACCGGCACGGTGCCGAGTGGGACGGGGCAGGCCTCCGATATGCCGTGGAGGATCTCCCTCCACCTGGGTCCCGTGGAGAGGTCCATCACGGCATCGGCCCCGGCCCCGACCGCCACGGCCATCTTCTGCATCTCGACCTCGGCCGACTCGCTATCGCGAGAGCTGCCTATGTTCGCGTTGACCTTTACCCCGAGCCCCGCGCCGATCCCGCACAGGCGGCTGCGGCGAGAGACCGACGAGTGCGGTATGACGATGGTGCCTGATGAGATGCCATTGCGTATAGCCTCCGGGGAGGCGCCCTCCGCGGACGCCACCGCCTTCATGGCTTCAGTGACCTCGCCCGAGCGGGCTGACTCGATTATCGTTGCGGCCATATACAACCTCCCCTGTAGGGGGGTCTCTGCATCCGGGCCATTGGACCTTGCCTCCATCCCTTCGCCGGCATGACCCGGATCAGGTTCGACGGGTATGATCTCAGCCCGCAGGGGCACCCCAGGCTTTGCTCCGAAGTCGTCCTTGCTTACTTTCAGGCCCGGGATGACCGAAGTCAAGGAGGCACCGTGAACGGAACCGGAGCGCAGGGAATCGAAAACGAGAGTCTCGTGAGGATCTTCGATGCTCCGAACGAGATGGAGGCCCTTGCCATCCAGGCCCTCCTCGAGCAGGAAGGCATCGATGCGGCCGTGCAGAGCAGGCAGATCACCATGTACGACGGCATCGGGAAGATGTTCAACCCGGTATGGGGGTGGGTGCTCGTCCGAGAGAGCTCCGAGGCGGCTGCCAGGCAGCTCGTGGACGAGTATCTGGAGTCCCTCGAGGGAACCGGACCGGAAGGCTGCGAGCCCGGAGAAGGCGGGATGGATGACGACTGACTGCGGCCCCCGCCTGTTTCTGGCCGCGCTTCTTCTCATGGCTGGGATCGCCCCGGCTGAAGGGACCATGGATACAATAAGAACGGTCGCCAGGACGGGCAGGCTCCCGGGAGGCGGAGATGCCGCAGCATGGCTCGCAATCGCTTCGCAGACACCTGGATTCGAGAGAGCCGCATACTGGGCAGCCTGGAGCGCAGGCATGCCTCTTCCCGTGGGTCCCTCGGAAGCCGCTCTGGAATTCGGCAGCGGGGAGCTCCTGGATGAGGACATCAGGGGAGTGGACCCCTCAGCGGCGATCGAGGCGCTGCTTAAGCACATACTCCACGAAACAGCCGCAGGACGGCCTCCGCAGGAGGCGCCCGCGATCCTGGACATGCTCCTCGAGGCACATGCCTCAGGGCTGCCCGACAGGGTGCTCCGGCTTGCGCTGCAGGTGTACGGCAGGCTCGGTGAGGCTCGCGATTTCTGGCCCGGGAGGTGTTCCGTCACAGGCTCCACCGCCCTGTATGCCTCCTGGCTGAGGTATCTCTCGGAAACCGGCTCCGGCTCGATAGATGAAATCCCAGGCGATCTGTGGCCCCTGACCAGGGTGTATGCGGCGAGATGCGCCACTCCAAGGCTCCTGGCCGCCCTGGCGGGAGATCCGTCGTGGGCGGTGAGGCACGAAGTCGCGTCCAGGAGTGATTCGACCGAAGTCCTGGCCATCCTTGCCGGAGATGGCTGCGGGGCCGTCGCCCTGGCCGCCCTGGGAAGGATGAAGGACCTCGGGATGCAGGGCTGGAGAGAAGGCATGGAGCGCCTTACCGAGACGGGAGGCCCGATCGGCATCCAGGCCATCGCCCTGCTCGACTCAGGCTCGGCGGGCCTGCTTTCGCGCGAACTGTCGTCCGATTCTCCAGGCAGGAGGCTTTCCGCCCTGACAGCCTGGCTCTCCTCGGGTCTGCTGCTGGATGCCGGCAGGAGGGACAGCCTTCTCTCCGATCCTTACTGGGTGATCCCCATGACGGTCCTCGAGGACATCGCCAGGACGGACAGCTCTCTTGCAGCATCCGCAGCGGCGGAGATCCTCGACACTCTCAGCACTCCTCCGGGAGAGGATCTCCGTGTCTCCCTTGAGCAGTTCATCGGCATTGGACCTGCGCCGGCAGTGCCCTGGCTCCCGTTCGACCCCACCCTCGTTCAGGTGCCGGAAACCCTCGTCCTGGTGACGGATGTCGGGGATTTCACCATCGAGCTCTGGCGGGAGGAGGCCCCGGTCCACTGCGCGGCCTTAGCCTGGCTGGCCTCGCGCGACTTCTATGACGGTATCGAGTTCCACAGGGTCATCCCCGGATTCGTGGCGCAGGGGGGGTGCCCCGAGGACAATGGCATGGGCGGCCCAGGCTTCTCGCTTCCCAACGAGCGCAGCCTGGCCGGGTTCAGCAGAGGCGTCGTGGGGATGGCCGACGCCGGTCTGGACACCGGGGGCAGCCAGTTCTTCATCATGCTGGATGACCATGACAGGCTCGACTGCCGTTACACGGCCTTCGGGAAAGTCGTGGGAGGCCTCGAGCGCCTCGACGAGATAACGGTCGGAACACGGATGATCGATGTGGCAACCTCAGTACCGCACGGGCGGCAGGCTCCCTGAAGGGGGCTGAAGGAAGGATGAGCATGGCGAAGAAGATCAGCAGGATCCTGGTCACGGGTGCCGTCGGCCAGATCGGCAGCGAGCTCACGCTTGCCCTGAGAGACAGATACGGAGCCGAGAATGTGGTTGCCACGGGACGCAAGACGGCACCTTCCGGCGCACTGCTGGAGACGGGCCCCTTCTACTACATCGACGTGACGGAGCGCGCCAGCCTCGAGGTCGTAGTTCGCAAGCACGACATCGACGCCATCTTCCACATGGCGGCCATCCTCTCGGCCGTCGGCGAGAAGAACCCGCAGATGTGCTGGAACGTCAATATGAACGGAACCATCAACGTCCTCGAGTGCGCCATGGCCCACGAGATGGCCACGGTGATAATCCCCAGCTCCATCGCCGCATTCGGGCCCGAGACGCCCAGGTTCAACACTCCCCAGGAGACCGTCCTCAAACCCAGGACCATGTACGGCGTCACGAAGGTGGCAGGCGAGCTGCTGTGCGACTACTATGTCCGCAGGTTCGGCGTCGATGTCCGCGGCCTTCGCTATCCCGGCATCATCTCGGCGGAAACCCTGCCGGGCGGCGGCACCACGGATTATGCCGTGGAGATCTACTACAAGGCTGTCGAGCAGGGCTCGTACAAGTGCTTCGTGCGCGACGACACGGCCCTGCCGATGATGTACATGCCGGACTGCATCAAGGCCACACTGGACCTGGCCGAGGCAGACTTCTCGAAGCTCCAGCACCACTCCGACTTCAATGTCGGCGCCATGTCCTTCACGGCAGGCGAGCTCGCGGCCAACATCGCGAAGCACGTCCCCGGCTTCACCTGCGCCTACGAGCCCGACTTCCGCCAGAAGATCGCCGACTCCTGGCCGACCAGCATAGACGATTCCGCGGCCAGGATGGAATGGGGCTGGAAGCCCGCCTGGGACCTGGATGCGATGACGGCCGACATGCTGACGAAGCTCCGTGCCCGCCACGCGAAGGGCGAGCTCTACAAGGGCGCCGCCGCGGAGTAGGACAGGAACACCGGTCAGACCCATGGGGCCGGGGCGGGAATGGCCTGCCCCGGCCCTTGTTTCATGCCAGGTCGCCAGGATCGCTCTGACATTGGCTCCCGGGACGGACCGTTGGCCGCGCAGCGGTCGGCAGTCCTGCCCTGGAGCTCGCTTTGCGAACTTGGCGATCCTGGCGTGCAGGCGGGGAATGATGCCCTAAAGGTGCCTCGCCAGCACAACGACGCCTGACGACTCCCGGACTTCGCCGTCGGTGCCCTCCGCGCGCAGCCTGACGATGTAGCGGCCCACCGACAGCCGTCCGCCATCGTTGTCGAGGCCATCCCAGGAGAAGACCGGGTTCTGGCCGTATCCCCCGGTTGTGTCGAGCGTCCGCACGAGCCTGCCCTGCACATTGTAGACTTCGAGGAGGATCTCCGCGGGCTCTGTCGGGAGGCAGAGCTCGATCTGGAGGACATCGTCGAACCCGTCGCCGTCGGGCGAGAAGGGATCGGGCGAGAACGACAGGAGCGGACCGCCCGGCGATCCGCCCGCCATGCTGTTGGCCGTGCCGGGAGTCCCCCCGGTCGCGCAGGGCGCCCAGCTCGATGCGAAGTGGCCCTCGAGCGCCGGAGCGATCCTCTCCAGGCTGGTGCCTCCTCCTCCGCCCCAGGAATCGTCGTATGGAACCCAGTCGGCCGTCTGGCCGCCCGGCATCAGCAGCCTGATGTCGTCGGCCCAGGTTTCGCCGGACTGCGTCTGGTCGTTCAGGACGAGCCAGTCAGGCGGTTGCAGAACCTGGCAGGAGGCCTCCGGCCAGAGATCCAGGAAAGCAGCCGAGTCGGAGGTCACGATCGCATACGCTCCGGATGCCAGCTCGGGGGCCTGGTCGGACAAGGAGGTCGAATCGTTGGAGTCGCACCAGATGTACTGGGACAGGTCACGAGCCTGGGACGCGCCGTTGTAGAGCTCGAACCACTCGGGCCAGGCCGGGAGGGGCGAGTACATCATCTCGTTGATCACAAGGTCGAGAGGCCTGTTCCAGACTGTCTCCAGCGTGTCGTCGGACTGGAGGGTGTCGCCTGCGCACGAGATGCAGGCGATCACCGGCACGACTCCGCCACTCGCGATCCATGCGGCCTCGATGACAAGCGTCTCACCCGGCACGGGAGAGGAGGGCTGCTGCTCCAGGATGATCTCGCCTTCGCCGGGCGTGCCCGAGAGGTCGGCATCCCCGAAGACGAGCAGGCTCAGAGCGCCTGCCGCCAGGCTGTCGGTCCCGGTGTTCGAGAGCGACACACCGATAGCGGCCTGACAACCTTCCGCTCCGCGGGGAGGCTCGACCGTGACAAGGCTGACCGTCATCGAGACGCCTGCCTGGATGCCCTGCGGAGGGCTGCCCGGCGTGGGGTCCCCCGTGGCCCAGCTGGACTCGAGGTCGGGCAGCGAGGGCAGCACCCTCGACACCGTCAAGCCCTGCCCGGGGTCGAAGGGGATTCCGTCGAGGCCGTCGTCGTCGCACAGGAGAGGATCGTCCGAGAGAACCGGGGTGCCGTATGTGGACAGCACATCGTCGACCAGCGTCCCCGCTGCGGAGTAGAAGACCAGCGGATCGTTTCCGGACAGTCCATCACCGAGGGTGGTGTTCGCCACACCGAGGATGATCGCCCCTGCGGGGAAGTCGTAGGGCTGTGCGCCTGCGGCATACTCCGGGTCGAGCAGGACTGCGTAACAGCCGGAGGCGATGTACTCTCCCGGCTGGGCGTCGGGATCCTGCAGGCTGCCGCCGCTCCAGGGCGAGATGATGTCCAGAGCGTCGCCGTCGGTCATCCCACAGCCCGTGAGATGGAACACGCCCGGCCCCGCGAAGAAGAATTCCACGAACTCGTCACAGTCCTCGTCGAAGGGATTGGCGCAGACCTCTGTGATGGATGGGCCGTCAGGCGAGCCGGATACGAACGGCACCAGGGCGGTGTTGTCCGAATCGTCGGAGTCATCGGCATGGAAGACAGTGGCCCCGGCAAGCCAGAAGCCCTCCTGGGCGGTTGTGATGAAGGTGAGCGTGTCTGCGCCTCCGGGCTCGAGGGTGCCCGATGAGACGACGAGAAGGATCTCAGGAGCGTCGGCCGAGGAGTCGGCGTCGTTGTCGAGGAAGAATGTGACCTCGGAGCCTTCGAGTGCCATCGATCCGGTGTTGGAGATGCATGCTGCAAGCTCGTACTGCGCTTCGGGAGACGGGGCGGACGGAGTGACCGTGAGCCAAGACAGCTCGACCGAGGCAGAATCGGACTGCTGCTCGACGAGGCCTGGTGAGCCCCCTTCCGAAAGGGATGCCTGCCAGTTGAATACGGCGTCTGGGCCGTTCACGAAGATGCGCTGGACGCTGTAGCCGTCGCCCGGGTCGAACGGGATGCCGTCGAGCAGGTCATCGTCGCGCTCCTGCCAGATATCGGAAGGGACAGGGGTGCCGTATGTGGAGATCGCGTTGCTGTCAGCCGTACCGGCTGCCTCGAAGAGGGTCATCGGGTCGGTCGAGGCTGCGAGTCCGTTGCAGATGGAGGCGTCGCCGGTTGTCAGGATCAGCGTGCCGGGAGCCATGGAGGGGTATGCTGGGGACACCGGGTAGTCGAGCTCGAAAACGAGCGCGCACGCCCCGGGGGCGAGGACCGTCGTGCCGGTGATCATCCCGGGATGCGGGAAGACTCCGTGAACCGATTCGACCCAGGCCTCGAGCTGGTCGAGGGCGTCGCCATCGCAGAGTGACCAGCCCGAGAGATCCACGCTGTCCGCGGAGTTGTTGAAGATCTCGACGAACTCGGCCGAGGATTCGAGCAGGGGATCGGCCATGACCTCCGAGACGACCGGAAGGCCCTGCAACGTTATCAGGAGGAGGGGAAGCGCCATCGCACTCTCAGTTTACTCGAAGGCCGGAATCTGTCAAGACCGCAGGACAGAGCACAGGCAATCGACACCTGCGAGAGTCCTGACCGGACCTCTCGTGATCAGGGTCTGCGATCCCTCAATGGAGCTGCTTGGCGATCCTGGCATCCTGGCATGGGGCAAAGCCGCCTGCCGGCGCCCGTGAGTCTGTCAGTCCGTCTGGATCTCGAAGGAGACCGTCACAGAGCTGTTCACGGTGAACGAGCCTGGCGTGACCGGCGGGGCGGACTCCCCGTATCCGGCACGGTAGTTCATCTGGGCGGTATCGATGAGACCGGTCGAGCCGGTGTATTCCGAGACGCTCACCGGGCCGCCGATCCTCACTCCGAGGCCTTCGGCGATGGCCGCTGCCTTCTGCGAGGCATCGGCGAGGGCCGCCGCTCTGGCCTCGGTCAGCAGGGCCGACTGGTCCTCGACACCGAAGCTCACGCTGCTGACGCTGTTCACGCCGGCGCCCACCACACCTGCGAGCACCTCGCCGACCTTCGAAACATCCCTGACATCGACGCTTTCGTACTGCGATACATGGTAGATGCGCTCGCCCGTGGGCTGGTACGATACGGGGTCGTAGACATTCTCGATCCACAGGCTGTAGGAGAAGGTCTTGATGTCCTCGCCCGCGACTCCGAGGTCCCTGGCGGCCAGCAGCCCCGAGTTCATCAGTGAAGCCGCGCTGGAGACCGCCTCTGCAGGATCGGCGGACGTGACGTCTACTCCGAACACTATGGTCGCCACATCGGGCTCGGAGCTGGCGGTGCCCGTGCCGGTGACCGTTATCTGTCGCAGCGGCTGGTCGCCCGGAGCGCCGACTCCCGAGTCGCATGAGCACAGGAACAACGCACAAACGAGCAATGCCGCGTACTTCCTCATCGCCGATCCTTCCTCCCGGGGACAAGCCTCCGGGAACGGGCACTAATTGATTCAGGCCGTCCGGTCTTATGTTCCAGGATCACCCGTACCGAAACGCAGGACGCAGATGACACAGGACAAGAGGGCCGTATCCGGCTCCGCCGTCAGGATGCTCGAGCTGGTCAAGCCCTACTGGGCGATCACCCTGCTCGCTGTCTGCTTCGCCATCCTCTTCGCCCTGAGCAGCGGCGCGTCTCTCGGGATGATACTTCCAGTTTTCGACGATGTCTTCTCCCGGGCCGGTCAGCCGACGAGCGGTCTTTCGCTCGAAGAGCTTGCGGAGCAGCGCATACCGATCCCGTGGCACGACACGGTCTCGTCTCTGGCAAGGCTGCGGATCGGGGATGCGGCGGAGGCCGCGAAGGCACTGGGAGCCGCGGGACGCTCGTGCCTCAGGGACGCCCCGCCCTCGAGCGCACTGATCGCCGTTATCGTCGCGATCGTAATCCTGATAATCCTCAAGAACATCGCCGGTTTCATGCAGACCTTCTTCCTGGCGAGAGTAGAGCAGGGAGTGCTATTCGACCTTCGCAGGAAGCTATACAGCCATCTGCTCAGACTCGATCTGGCCTTTTTCGCCCGCAGTCGCTCGGGCGAGATACTGAGCCGGATGACAGCCGACGTGGACCGCCTGAAGGGCGCCATCAGCGAAGCTCTTATCAACGTCGTGAAGCAGGTGACGCTGCTCGCGGTGTTCATGGGCATCGCCGTCTGGGCATCCTGGCGGCTCGCGCTCGTGGCGCTTCTGATACTGCCTCCCAGCATGGCGATCATCATCCTTCTCGGCAGGAAGCTCAGGAAGAAGAGTCACAAGGCCCAGGAGAAGATGGCAGATTTCGCATCCATACTGCAGGAGACGATCCTCGGCGTCCGCGTGGTGAAGGCATTCTCCATGGAGCCCTTCGAGGAGCGGAGGTTCAACAGGGTCCTGCGCTCTCACGCCAGGTACGAGACCTCCCTGCAGAGGCTCAAGGCCCTGGGCGCGCCGCTGACCGAGATCCTGGGGGCGGCGGCGGCGGGAGTCATCTTCTGGTACGGCGGCCAGTCCGTGCTAGGCGGGTCCGGCATGACGTCGGGCCAGTTCTTCGTGTTCCTGGGCGCCATCCTCTCGATGATGGACCCGGTGAAGGACCTCAGCAAGGCGCACGCCAGGATCATGTCGGGCCTCGCCTCAGGGGACAGGGTATTCCGGATCCTCGACGAGGCTCCGTCCGTGGTGGAGGCTCCCGACGCCGTCGAGAAGCACTCCCTGGACACCGCCATACGCCTCGAGGGCGTGAGCTTCGAATACGACAGGGAGCGCGTCCTGCGAGACATCGACCTGACGATCCGGAAGGGTGAGATCGTGGCGCTCGTAGGCCCGAGCGGGGCTGGCAAGAGCACGCTGGCGGACCTGCTGCCACGTTTCATGGATCCCACGGAGGGGACTGTGACGATCGACGGCCTGGACATCAGGCAGATCAGGCTGTCGAGTCTCAGGGGTCTGCTGGGGGTGGTCACGCAGGAGACAGTGCTGTTCAACGACAGCATCCGCAACAACATAGCTTACGGCCTCGGAGACATCCCCCTCGACCGGATAAGGGATGCGGCCCGGGTCGCGAACATCCTCGACTTCATCGAGGAGTTGCCGGAGGGTTTCGAGACCGGCATCGGAGAGCGTGGGGTGACTCTTTCGGGAGGCCAGCGGCAGCGCCTGGCGATCGCGCGGGCGGTCCTCAAGAACCCTTCCATCCTGGTCCTCGACGAAGCCACCTCATCTCTCGACACGGAGTCCGAGAGGCTCGTGCAGGGTGCGATCGACGGGCTGGTCAGGGGTCGTACCTGCCTGATGATCGCCCACAGGCTGAGCACGATAAGCCACGCCACGCGCATCGTATTCCTGGAAGGCGGCAGGATCATCGAAAGCGGCTCGCACGACGAGCTCATGGCGCTCGACGGGCGCTTCAAAAGGCTTTACGACATGCAGTTCAGAAATGGCCAGGGAAACTAGCCTCCTCATCCGCCTGCACTCGCTCGGCGATGTGGTCCTGACCCAGCCGGCGGCGGCATTCGCAGCCAGGTCGGGTCCTGTCTTCGTCCTCACCCGGCCCGCCTACGGACCTCTCGTCGAGAGGTTCGGACAGGGCGTCAAGGTCCTGGGCTGCGACAGGAGAGAGGGCATCCGCTGCATCAGGGAGCGCGTGCGCCACCTCTCGCCGGGCAGGATCATCGACCTCCAGAAGAACCTCACNACGTTCCTCGGCACGTTTCCCAGGCGCACGCAGGGCATCAGGCTGGACAGGACGGCCCGCCGCAGGATCCTGAACGGTGGAGCGGGAAGCCTGCCGGACAGGGCGCGGATGTGTCTGGAAGCCGCCGGCGGATCCGGTCCGGCCCTGCCTGTGCTGGAGCGAAGGGAGCAGCCGGGTGACGAGCTTTCGGTGGGCATCGTATGCGGAGGGCGCTGGGAGCTCAAAGCCATTCCAGACGGCGTCGTCGTGGAGGTAGGACGCCTGCTCTGCGACATCTCCGGGGCGAAGGTCGTGCTGCTTTCCGCGCCTGAGGACCGGCAGCGGGCGCTGGGAGTCCAGTCGGGGATAGACCGCCGGGGCGTCTCGGTGTTCGAGGGAGGCGTGCGCGAGCTCATCTCCGCGGTCGAGAGGCTGCATCTGGTGGTGGCGCCCGACTCCGGAACCGCGCATGTGGCATCTGCGCTCGGGGTCAGGCTGGTGGTTGTCTTCACCTCCACATCCCCGCGACTCGGCTTCTGGTCCGAAGGCCGGGCGTCCTTCGCGGGCCCTGAAGCTCCGTGCAGCCCCTGCCACAGGCACGGAGGCGGGAGATGCAGGAAGGGCACTCTGGAATGCCGTGAACTCCTCGTCCCGAGGCAGATCTTCGGCCTCGTCGAGAAGGAGCTGCCCACCAGGTGAAGACGCCCCTCCTGGAGCAGTACCTTGCGGTGCGGGCCGCGTGGCCCGGCAAGATCCTGCTCTATCAGGTGGGTGACTTCTTCGAGACCTTTTTCGATGACGCCACGACNGTGTCGAAGGTGCTCGGGCTCGCCCTGACNTCCAGGGAGACCGACAGGGAGACGGGGCAGCCGGTCCCGCTGGCGGGGTTCCCTCTCGGCGCGCTCGACTCCTATCTGCCCAGGCTCCTCAAGGCCGGATTCCGGGTGGTGGTGTGCAGGCAGGCCGAGGAGGCAGCCCGGGGGAGGCTTGTCCGGCGAGAGGTGACGGAAGTGGTCACCCCCGGGACCATCGTCGACGGACCTGCTCTGGGCGAGCACGAAACGGCCCTGCTTGCATCGGTCTGCGTCAGGGGCGAAACAGCTGCTGCGGCATTCTGCAACCTCTCCACAGGCGTTCTGGACGCGACGGAGCTGCCGGCTTCGAGGCTTTCGGAGGAGGTGGCGAGAAGGGCGCCCAGGGAGCTGCTGCACGAAGAGGACCCATCCTTCCCGATCCCTCCCGGGCCATCGCTCACTCCGCTGGAGCGGTGGAGGTTCCTGCCCTCGACTGTCCGCGAGGTCGCAGGGAGGCGCCTCGGGCTCGCGACGCTCGCCGGCCTCGGGCTCGAGGACAGGGAAGCCCTTGGCGGAGCGGTCGGGGCGCTGCTCAGCTACATCGAGGACGTGAAGAGGGACCTGTCCTCGACTCTCGGATTCGCAGGCGTCTACAGGCTGGAGGACCACCTCCTGCTTGACAGGTCGAGCGCTCTCGCACTCGACATAACCGAGACCGCGGGACCCGACAGGAGTGCGGTTCTAGCGGATGCGCTGGACAGGACCGGCACGCCGCAGGGGGCCAGGCTCTGGAGGGAGTGGCTCCTCGCTCCTCCGGCGGCCGCCGCCGAGATCAGGTCGAGGCATGACTCGGTGGCCGAGCTGATCGACTGCGGAAGTCTGGAGAGGATCAGGACCATCCTCGCCTCGTGCTGCGACCTCCCGCGCCAGACCGGCAGACTCCTCACCCTGCGGGCTGGCCCGAGGGACCTGGCCGCCGTCGCGTCAACGGCCAGGCAGCTTCCGACACTCGTCGAAGTCCTCGACCGCATCCAGACGCCGATGCTCGCCGCCTGCCGTGCCATGGACCAGCTCCAGGACATCGAGAGGAGGATCTCCGCCACACTGTCCCAGCCACCGCCATTCAAGCCCGGAGGAGGGGATGCAATCGCCTCCGGAGTCTCGCAGGAACTCGACGGGCTGAGAGAGCTGAGGTCGGGTGGCAAGGCCTGGATGTCCGCGATGGAGGCTTCTGCGAGGGAGGAAACCGGGATCCAGCGCCTCTCGATAGGCTACAACAGGATCTTCGGCTACTACATCGAAGTCCCGAGAAGCGCAGTCGACGCAGTTCCGGCCACCTATTCGAGGAAGCAGACCCTCGTCGGTGCCGAGCGGTTCGTGACACCTGAGCTGAAGGAGATGGAGTCGCGCATCCTTCGCGCGGACGAGGACATCTCGAGGATCGAGAAGACGATCTTCCAGAGCCTTCTGGAGGAGGTCGCAGGCGAGTCGGCCAGGATCAGGGAGACCGGGAGACTCCTCGCCGTCCTCGATGTTCTGTGCTCGATGGCGGCGATATCCTCGGAGCGCTGCTATGCGAGGCCTTCGATCGTCGCCGGCGAGTGCCTGGAGATCGAGGACGGCAGGCACCCGGTGCTCGACATCCTCCTGCCGTCCGGGGAATGCGTCCCCAATCCGGTCAGGCTCGACGAGTCGCGCCGCATACTGATCGTGACCGGCCCCAACATGGCAGGCAAATCGACATTCCTGAGGATGGCCGCCCAGTCCCTCATACTGGCGCAGGCCGGCTGCTTCGTGCCCGCCCGTTCCATGAGGTTCAGTCCCGCTGACAGGATCTTCACGCGCCTCGGCACGGGGGACAGGATCGTGAGAGGCCAGTCCACCTTCCTGCTGGAGATGGCCGACGCAGCCCTCATCCTGAATGCCAGCACCCCGGCCAGCAGGGCCTTCATCGACGAGGTCGGGCGGGGCACGAGCACCTACGACGGGCTCTCCCTGGCGTGGGCCATCGTCGAGTACATCGCCTCGCACCAGGTCCACCGCCCGCTCACTCTCTTCGCAACCCACTACCACGAGCTGACCACCCTCGGGAACAACCTGCCGTTCGCGGCCAACGTCAGCGTCACGGTCCGGGAGAAGGGCGGCAGGGTCGTCTTCCTCTACAGAGTCGCCGAGGGCGGGGCCGACAGGTCCTACGGGATCCACGTGGCATCCATGGCGGGCGTGCCGGGCGAGGTGATCGCCAGGGCGGCCAGGGTGCTCCACGATCTCGAAAAGGGCGCCAAGGCATCTCCGACCGGGAGGGGGGATCAGCTCGATCTGCCTCTCGAGCCCGAGTCCAGCGCACTGAGAGATGCTCTCGAGGCCATCGATCCGGACACCCTGTCGCCCAGGCAGGCGCTCGACCTCCTGTACGAGCTGCGGAGGACGGCCGGCATCGATGACCGGGGGAGTCCGCGACAGGGCGCTCCCGGGCGTGACAAATGAGGCTCTTGTGCACATAAAAGCAGCGATGGAAGCGCCTTCGTCATCAGGCGTCCGGCAGCGGGAGAAGTGTCTTGACTGAAGATCCCGGGATAACCCAAGGGTCGATGGGCTGCGATCCCGCAGTGCCGACCGCCTTCATCCTCGATTCCATCGAGGACATCATCCTGCATCTCGATGCATCCAGGGAGATCACGGGCGCCAACCGGGCCGCCATGGAGGCTCTGAGGACCGGGAGCAACCCCGTGGGAACCCTCTGGGCCGACCTCTGGCGGAACTTCCCGCTGTCCGACGAGCAATCGGCGATCGTCAGGTCGATCTCGGAGGGAAGGGAGATCTCGGGGGACCTCCCGTTCCCGGACGGCAGGCACAGGCGCATCTCGCTGGCCAGGATCCCGGGTGAGGCGGACGCCGGATTCCTCGTGACGGGCCACGACACCACGGAGAAGAGGCTCTCGGCCCAGCTCCTGGAATCCACCCGCGCTATCGTGGAGGCGGGGCTATCCTCGCCGGACGCGCTCACCTTGTACGAGTCGATCCACGCCATAATCTCCGGAATCGTGCAGGCCGACGATTTCTACATCGCTCTCTATGACAGCAAGCAGGACCTCATCACCTTCCCCTATTTCGTGGACAGGTATGATGTCCACCAGGCCCCGAGGCGCCCCGGTCGCGGAGTCACCGAGATCGTGCTCCGCTCGGGCAGGCCGGCCTTCATCACCAGGGAGGGCATGGCGAACCTCATCCGCATCGGAGAGGTCCAGCTCATCGGCGAGCTGGCCGAGTGGTGGATGGGCGTGCCGCTCTCGGTCGAGGGCAGGGTCGTGGGCGTCATGGTGGTTCAGAGCTACGCCGAGGACACGGCGCTGACAGGGATGCAGGAGGAGATGCTCCTGTCCCTCTCGGGCACGGCCGCCATGGTCATCGAGAAGAAGCGCTCCGAGGAAGCCCTGAAGGAGAGCGAGAACAGGTACAGGAATCTCGTCGAGCGAGCCAGCGACGGGATCGTCATCGCCTCCGACGGCAAGGTCTGGTTCGCGAACCCGGTCCTCGCAGAGATGGTGGGGCGCAGCAGGGAGGACATGGAAGGGCAGCCCTTCTCGCAGTTCCTCCCACCCTCGCAGAGGGATATCGTCTACGGCAGACACATCCAGAGGCTGGGCGGGGAGACAGACGTGCCGCCCGTCTACGAGACCGCCCTCCTCCACGCCGACGGGCACGAGGTGCCTGTCGAGCTGAGCGCCAGCGTCCTCATGGAGGGCGGGAAGCCCAGCATCCTGGCGGTCCTCCGGGACATCTCCGGCCGCCGGAGGATCGAGGAGGAGAGAAGGCTCCTCGAACGACAGATCCAGCATTCCCAGAAGCTTGAGAGCCTCGGCATCCTCGCGGGGGGCATCGCCCACGACTTCAACAACCTGCTCATGGGGATACTGGGGAACGCTGGACTGGCCCTCATGGAGCTTCCGCCCGAATCCCCCGTGCGCCGGACGCTCGAGCGCTTGGAGACGGCCGCCCTGAGGGCGGCGGAGCTCACCAACCAGCTCCTGGCCTACTCCGGCAGGGGAAAGTTCATAGTCGAGCCCATCAACATCAACATCCTGATCGAGGAAATGGTCAACCTCCTCCAGGCGGCCGTGCCCAAGAACGTCGTCCTCAGGCTCGACGTCACTCGGAGCGTCCCTCTCATCGAGGGAGATGCGACACAGCTCCGGCAGGTGGTGATGAACCTCATCATGAACGCGGCCGAGGCCATCGGGGACAGGAGCGGGATCATCACGATCTCCTCCGGCGCCACGATGGTGGACAGGGCCTATCTCTCGGGCGCCTATCTGGACGAGGACCTCCCGGAAGGCCCCTACACATTCATCGAGGTCTCCGACACCGGCTGCGGCATGGATGACAAGACGAAGTCGAGGATCTTCGACCCGTTCTTCACGACGAAGTTCACAGGAAGGGGCCTCGGGCTCGCAGCGGTCCTGGGGATAGTGAGAGGGCACCACGGGACCCTCAAGGTCTACAGCGAGCCGGGAAGGGGGAGCACGTTCAAGATACTCATCCCTTCCATCGGAGACTCCTCCACCTCGGCGCACCACTCGGTCGAGGGAGAGTCAGGCAGGTCCGGAAGCGGAGTGGTGATGGTGGTCGATGACGAGGAGACCGTCCGCACGGTCGCCCGGCTGGCGCTCGAGAAGGCCGGCTTCAGGGTGCTCACCGCGAGCGACGGCAAGGACGCCATCGAGGTCTTCCGCCGCGAGGGCGGCCGGATCGACCTGATCCTGCTCGATCTCACGATGCCTCATCTGAACGGCGAGGAGACTTTCAGGGAACTCAGGAGGATGAAGCCCGATGTGCGGGTCGTCCTCTCCAGCGGCTACAACGAAATGGACACGATCAACAAATTCGCAGGCAAGGGGCTCGCGGGTTTCATCCAGAAGCCGTACCGTCCTGTCGATCTCATCGCCAGGATCAGGAGCG
>JGI20215J15232_1000147_pt1 | contig 17529 bp, 17 predicted proteins | sample WetSurMetagenome_2_FD_15232 | JGI IMG/M metagenome (IMG submission 15232) | reverse complement strand
TTGGGAAGCTAATATCATAACCACTAGATCATACCCGCGTATGATATACCACTGGCCAGACCAGATTATGCTTATACTTTTAAATATATCTTTCTAGAGCAGATGACTCTCTACCTTAAGAAAAGATCATCGATTCCGTTCTCCCATCATTCTTTGCGAGAAAATCGAGCTTTGATTCGTTTCATAAAAAACGCTATCATCAGCAGAACAAACGACACAATCAACAGATAAAAACTGATGCTAGGACCCCACGAGCAGGGTACTGCTATCTGCATCGATTGCCCGGGGACCGAGATATCAAGAGTGCCGCTCCCTATGAAACTACCGACCCCTACCTGCGTCAACTGACTGAACGCGTAATAAAACACAACTATTATGAGAAGAATCACCACAATACTGAGAATTGAAATAATCATCGTTGTTTTCCGCAATTTCTTCTCTGTTAACAGACTGAAAAAGATCAACAGACAAGCAACACCCACCAACATTGACAATAACCCCAACACCATCGTTACTTCAGAAGGGACTGCACTGATTTCTCCNCCTGTCGCATTCGATGATTTCGTCAGCGTGATCANCTTCGGGGGAATGACCATGGTATTAGTCGTTGTTGATACTGCACCAGTCCCACCAGTTAACGCCCACCATGGAGACACCAGTGCGATGATCAGCAGACCGATAGTAATGAGTTTCACACAAGTAATCACCTGGCGTTTCCATAGCAGAAACCCTAGTGTTCCAATCAAGAAAGCAATGCCCAGGTAGAGAACCACCATATGAAGTAGAGATACTTGTGAGGTGAGGATATCCATTTTTTTATCTCCCCGCATCTGAATCTGTTGCTGGGCGATAGTCTTGTCATTCGCACGGACAAGGATTTCGTAATCCCCTGGTGGTACCAATGTTGTGGCTGTCCCGTTCTGTTGAATCGAAGTCGACTTGGTTTTTCCATTCCTCTGAAGNGACACCTCTCCGTTTGAGAGCAGGTCTGCGTAGGAGTTAAAGACTGAAAGATCAAGAGTAAACTCTGCAGGGAACATCACAACCANGGTTGTCGCTTGTTCAAGACTGACGTCTTGCTCCAGTCGAAATGATTTGTAACTCAGACTGAGCTGATAGGGTGCGGGAAGAAGATTGCTGAACTGATACGATCCATCTTTTCCTGATTCTGCTCGGATGCTGGTCGCTATAGCCATCTCCCTGCTGACCAGTGTAGGATTGACATCAACAGCAGGGAAGAAACCCCAGGTGTCCGCGACCGTCAAGGAGATGCTGTATCGCTCAAGGGAAAATGATTTTTTCATATCGATGAATCGACGCAGACCATTCATTCTCACCTGTTCTTCTCCAATCAAAAATCCTTGATAAAAGAGCTTCAACTGGTAAGGTTTCAGAGAATAACATGGAGCGAAAATATGTGCGTTTCCCTCAGAATCAGTTCCTGCTTCTGCGATGGTCGTATTGTCAATCTCCAGGACGCATCGGACGTTCTCCATTCCTTTTTTATCCTGATCGGTCAGAGAAACAGCGATAGCGCCCTGCGGTCGACATCGAATCCGAATGGCCGTATCCTTAGTCAGATTCACAAGACCAAAGCCAATGTACTGATGCTCCTTGGCAAATCTCGGGTTCTCACGATAGATTTTCACAAGATACTCTCCGGAATCAAGATCGGGGAACCGAATCTTCTTGGACAAGGAGAGGTTTTTCCAATCAAAAATCCCCAGGACCATCTGCAGCTTCTGCCGGAGGTTCTTTCCGGTCATATTCAGCGAAATCGAACCAAGCGATAGACGACCTACCGAGCCTGACGAACGAAAACTACCCTGTTGGTATAGCTCGGCATAGATATATGACACGTTTTTTCCCAGCGCTGCGGAGAACAAGGACCCCAATGGGACCGATCGGGCAAAATGAGCATACACCGTTAGTGTGTATCGATCCTTCTGATCTTCGACCTCGGTGACGTTTCCCCGGAAGACTGGGATATTTTTAATCATGTTTTGATAAATGGTGGATTCTTCATCGACTCTTGTATATCCACCGGTCTCAACCGTTAAAAACTCTACTTTATATTGATAGATTCTTCCCTGGTCCAATGTGGTCTGATGGTTACCGTTCTCATAGGCATTTCGAGTAAGATGTAAATTCCCTGTATCTGCTTCAAGTCCTGGTAATTTGATGTTCTGCTTCGCAAAGACTTTGATCTGAACACCATCATCTGGTCCCTCAGTAATTCCTGTGTTCGAATTAAAGATTATCCCATGGACTTTCCCTGAGCTTGCATCACCAAGACAGATCCATGCCTTCGAACCCAGTTCCACGTCGTCCTCAGTAGAAAGCACGAGTTCTCGTTCCGTGCTATCTGGGTTCTGAGGCACGGAAAACTCTTGGACTGTGCTCTCTTCCGTGAAGATGTACACCGTGGGTAATATTTCTCCAACGTTCATTTTCTCTATCGATGCACTCCGGGATTTAATGGAAGTGATGCCCCCTAAATCACCATCCAACACTGACGGATCATCAATAGTGATAGATTTCAAAATTTCATGATGACAGTCAACCAGTATTCTTTTTGCATTCGTCGGGCTATAGTAATAGGTATAAATGTTATCTGATTGAATGTCGCCGCGTGGGGCGGTGCATTCCAACCGTACACGGACCATCAGATTTCCCTGTACGAGTAATGTTTTTGTGATCTCTGTGGACCACGCGGTGCCAACATAATCAGGTTCACCAGGTACACCATAGCGGAAATCAAAAAATCCTACCTGATCCAAATTATATGTTTCAACAGCGGTAGAATTTGGTTTAAATTTGATGGCAGAAAGAGCAATGGGATTGCCAAGCAGCTGGCCTTTCTGTATCACCGCATAGATGACAAATCCCTCCTGCTTGATGCCATAATAATCAAAATCAATCTTCTGACCGGGGATTGGTTCATAAAAATAATGGGTATCTTCTACTATCACGCGCTGTGGATATTTTGCTGGTTCTGTTTCCTTTGAATCATACAGGAAAAAATATTTTTCCTTTCCCGTCGCTTCCCCGGGGATTAAGAATACAAGGCTGCAGGTTTTGATATGGGTGTCATCCGAATGTTCAATGTCATAGACCTGTGATTCGATCTCCTGTAGTCCGGACCCGTCGTCCATACCAACACGGACTGAGTGGATTGTCTCATTCGTCCCCCAGCAAGGGTTCTCGAATGAGATTCTCAAATCGATCGGCTGGTATTTCGCAGTCGCATTACTCGTATCAAAAGGAATAGTGATTTCTTGTTTGTACGCAAGAGTATCGATTGTCGTTTCAAGATACTCCTGAGCTGATATCGCAGGTACTGCAACAGAACAGAGGAGTAGTACCATGACTGTTACTCTTAGAAATTCCTGCTGACGTGTCGATACCATAGAGATATATTAGTATTATCATTTATTTATATAAATATTCTTTTTAAACGGATTGGAGGAAAAAACACCTGTTTCTCAGAAAAATAACAGGAAAAAAAGAGGAATGTAACCTATCGGATACCAGACAGCTTTAAGGAGTAATCACGGTATCTGATTTCATCAAAATCGAGACGATCTCCGTCATATCGACGATTCGACCGACAACGATTTTCTTCTCGATTTCAAAAAAACCGATGCAGGTTTGACAGGCGACCAGGTCCACCCCTGCTTTGGAAAGCCCGGTCAATGCATCAAGAAATAACGATTTATCCGTCAATAGATGCACCGCTGAGTTATAAAAAATGATCGTATCAGGTTTTTTTGCTGACGCCCAGAGCTTCCGTAGAAAAGCCCCGGTCATGTTCTTCCCTAATTCATCACTGCCTCGTCCAAGCGCTTCACTATGTAAAATCACGGTTGTTTTCGTCATGGTTCTACCTCAAGATAAACTCGTAACATATCAAGAGAACTTAAACCTTATGCGTGCCACAAACTTTTAGTCTTCTTCCTTCATATCATTCAAATCGAGTTATGAAAAAAACAAGAATGGTTTCAATCTGTATTATTCTTCTCCTTGGTATCATATCCTTGTTCCTTCCAATTACAACTGGTGAAACAGCCACAACACAGACAATTTATGTCGGTGGAAATGGTCCAGGGAACTATACACGCATCCAGGATGCATTGGATAATGCATCTATTGGTAATACCATTTATGTCTTCCCGGGAATGTATCATGAGACTCTAAGAATCACCACACCAGTACAGCTCATCGGAGCAGAGACCAATAGCACTGTCATCGATGGGAAGAACGACACCTATGTTGTCACCTTAGAAGCAGGCAACAGTACGCTTTCTAGTTTTACGATTACTCATAGCAAAATGAAGTTCCCCTATGCGGGTATCTACATTGTCTCAGATCATAACACGATTTCACAGAACATCCTGACCGATAATTTCTATGGGATTCAACTAGGGTATTCTGCACACTTTAACCATATTATCAATAACACGATTCATCACAATGGACGCTGTGGGATTTATTTTAATCATGCATCCTTTAACACCCTCCGGGGAAATGTCGTGTACGATCAACCTGTCAACGGATTTGGGTTGTTTGAATTTTCGAACAACAATACTATTATGAATAACACGTTCTCTAATAATCGAAACACTGCGGTGAACATCCGTGAATCCTACGATACCTATGTGGCAAACAACACATTTGTCCAAGGACAAATCGCTTTTCATAAACCACCCCCTGAGTACCGCACAATCGCCCAGAGCAATCAGTTTGCTGATAATGTCGTCTCGATAGAGGAAGAACGGGATGCGTTTGTCGTAACCGTCTTGGTATTCGATTTCTCCATGTTTATTGTGTTTCTCGTGTTTAGAAAATTGTCGAAATAATCGAAAGATTTTTTTCATTCAATACTAGAGACCCTTTTTATAAAAAAATGCTGCTCCAACCATGATTGCGACAGAGAGCACCAATAAAATGAGGACATACACAAGAGTGTAAGCGATGTACCGATCGATGAGGAGAATGAACAGCGAATACCCGATAAGAAAACCAGTTCCCACTAATCCAAAAAGACGCGCGGACGGTCTTTTCTGTAGGAGCTTTCTACATGCGATGATCAGCAAAACTCCCGAAATAAATAAAGCAAAAGCAAGTACAAATGAGTTGATGATGTACCGGGTCGAATAGCTCCAGATGACACCTTGATATGCGGTGTTGAGGGAAACCATTGAGGCAAAAATCGATACACTGCCAATAGCAAGATAAAGGGAATACAGCAGTATTGTTTTTTTATCCATGAGGGATTCTCTTTCCTGACTCGGTTCCTGTTTTTTGTTCATCATCGCTCTCCATACAGATTTGATGCGATTGTAAATAGGTCATCGTTTTCGAGGTTATAAATGATGTATTCTTCGATCTGCTGATTAGATTTTTTAGATCCGATCTAGTGTCGATGTCGCTCCAGATTGGTAACAGCCCCACTGAACGTTGTGTCTGTTGTATTTTCATCATCGTCTCCTGAAAAACATGAGGGGTGCTCCAGTGGATTTCATCGAACACCTTTGGGGTGAAGGTCGTTGCTCGAAATCCGATGAGATAGTACCCTCCATCCCTTGTTGGTCCTAGTACAATATCCTTTGTTTGTAGTCTAGCGAGTGCTTGTTTGATGTAATCCTCTGGGAGATCTGGGCTGTCGCTTCCTAGCAGAATAACTCTCTTGAATCCTTGTGTAAACACCTCGGTGAAACTGTTTTTCATCCGTTCTCCCAGGTCGTTTCCCTGTTGAGGAAGAAACCGGTAGGTTGATTCAAGCCAGTTCTGAAATTTTCTCTCTTCCTCTGGAGGATGAAAACAAATGAAGAATGGGACATTGATTTTTTTGATCATTTCAAGGGTATCCTGGACAAAACATCGATACAGCTCAAGTACCATGTCTTCATCAAGGTCCTTGCAGAGCCTGAGTTTTACCATTCCTTTTTTTGGATATTTTGCAAAGAGCAGGATGCAGGTATCATGGTTCTCTGTCATTATTTTTTTTCTCCTGTCTTGATAGAATCAAGGGATTCTTCGAAGAGCTGGAGAACATCGATGATCTCGACATCGGTATACGTTTTTATCAACTCTTCATAGCAGGTCAGACAGTTACAGGCAAGGGTCGGTGCAGCATCCTTAACTGCCGCAAGATAGGTTGTTTGTCGTAACACATTCCTCTGATCATTACCATAGTTCCATTGAGAGCAACAACTGGATGGTTGATTCCTGGGAGGTTCAACTAGTTCTGCGAAACGTAATACCGCTTCATGAGCAGCCACCCCTTGTGGTGATTGTGCCTGGAACCGACAGGGATCATGGACCAGTATCTTCCCACGGATTTTTTCAGCAGGAAACATCTTCTGATACCGTAACAGGTATTGAGCGACACTCAGAACCTCGACATCCATCTTATACGTTTTTTTTATTGATTCGATCGCCTCGAAACATTCAGCACATGCAGTGAGGATTATCGTTGGATCACAGGCTTTAATCTTCTGATAAAGCAGTTGTTGGCAGCGATCCGCCTGATCAAATTCACCCTGCAGCAGGTGAGGCGCGCCACAGCAAGCGGTCACCCCACCTAGAACCGTATAAGAACAACCGACGTGGTCGAGCAAGCGTCGTGTCAGTCGTATCGTCTTTGTCGAATAGATATAGCACCCTGGGTAGAACAGCACCTTTGTTTTCTTCTCAGGGGTCGTCTCCATGGAACCAGCAAGGTCTCTGTTCGTGAGTTTTTTAATACCGATGAACAGACGTTGGATGATCCTATTGATACCTGTTTTTTTTGGTCCTTTTATGAGAATATACCGTCTATACGCCCAAGGTTTTTCCTCTTTGAGTTTATACTTGAGGTAAAGCATCAGATGATCTCTGCGGATGTCTTTTGGGCAGACCGGGACACAGTGACCACATTGCATGCAGTGGAATGCGAATTCCTTTATCTCCAGAGGAACAGGGTATCCTTCTATTGATGCCTGATTTAGGTTATGTATCGAAAACGCTTCCTTCGTGGCTGGACAGGCATCCATGCATTTGTTGCATTCTATACAACGGCTAATATACTCAGAAACTTTCCCTTGGAGGAATACTTTTGTTGGTACTGATCTTTCGCGTGCCTCGGTTTGTCCGTTCATAGGATTCTCAAACCCTTTTTTTGTAAGAGTCTATTGTTTTTTATTGATTTCTTGTTGTTCTTTGTTCTGTTTCTTTTCATTGAATCGTTGTCGTGAGTACCAGACGATTAATCCAAGAGCAATTACGGTAATGACTAAGACACCAAGTAATTCAAGGGGGATGTGTCCTTGGGTCAGACCCTGGGTGAGGGCGTCGGTGCCGACGACAACTATGATGGTGCCTGGGAGCATGCAGAGCCAGGACCAGAACAGATAGGTTTTGAAGGAAACTTTGGTTAGACCGAATCCGTAATTCAGTAAGGTGAAGGGAAAAAGTGGGATGAGTCTGGTTAAACCAACGATCATCATGCCTTGTTCCTCTGTGAGTTCATCCAGTCGTTTCATGGTCTTGTTTTTTGAAAGCCACCCGGTAATCGAATCCCTGGCAAAATACCGGGCGATCAGAAAACATATGCTCGCACCGATCGTTGAGGAAATACTGATGAGGATGACCCCGACTAGGGAGCCGAACAAGCCACCAGCGATGACTCCGAAGATCGTGCCTGGGATGGTCGCAATCACCGATCCAAGATAGATGAAGAAGAATGCTACCGGACCCCAGATCCCCTGGGTCTGTATCCAGTGTTGTAATTTCTGGATGTCCTGTCCAAATCCATACAGATTCATGACGAGAAAGAGAATAGTAATTACAACAATGAGAATGATTGGTTTCCACCAGTTTTTCGACCGTTCGTTATTTTTACTATTTTCGTTCATATCTCACGTGTGTTCCTTTCGTTAGACAAGGGCACCTCCACAGGAGGACCCATGACCAGCGGTACACCCAAAACAATGATCTGCGGTTACTATTTTCCGATTAGACAATAATGAACGATCAAATTTCGTTATATGTTGTGGCACTGTTGGATTTACTGGGATTCTTGCTGCAAGGTTAAAGTCACAGTCGTAGAGGGTACCGTCCCATCCGATGTTGATTTGATGACGGCACATTAATGAAGGGAGCGTCTCTGGGTTAAACGACTCTTTCAATAATTTCATATAATCTGTTTTTTTCCCTCGCAATATGTTGAGGAACCGACCGAGAGGCATGTTTGTCAATGTAATCAACCTTGTGAACTGAATTTTATACGGTTCTGCAAGATATGTCCTGTATTCGTTTTCAAGGGTTTTTTGTTCTGGTGGGAGTACTGGCTCAAGAGGATTGAACACTAATGTGAGCGGGAGCTTTGATGTCGTCCCATACCCGATTTTATTGAGGAGTTGGAGCGCTTCAATGCTTTTTTCAAAGACACCATTCCCCCGTTGAAGACGTACCTCCTCCTCAACGTAACAGGGTAGTGATGCGACAAGTTCAATCCCTAATTCTTTGTAGAGGTTGGGGACGTGCTTGTAAGAGGGTTCTAAGAGGATGGTCAGGTTCGTTCGCAGTTGAACCCTGTGATGTTGTTTGACTAGGGTTCTGAGGAATTTTTCAAGATGCGGATGCATCTCTGGTGCTCCCCCCGTGATATCGATAAAGACCGAGGGGAGTTTTTCTGTCACTGCCAAGATTGCCTGCATGGTCTGCCAGCTCATCTGCTCCGTCCGCTTTGGTGATGCATCCACATGGCAATGAGCGCAGGTTTGATTACACAATAATCCTAGATTAATTTGAATCGTGTGAAGATCAAGACATTGTAATCCATCATGGGTGACGTCAGTAACACGTTGTTCAAACTCGTTTTTCTTCTCAGACATTATACTCCTTTGGGATGTGGATTTCTGTGTTTGGAATTCGATACCCCTTTTTATCGATTTGTATAGAGAAAAATGATTTTTTTTCTCCTTTTCCTTTTTGGATTTATTCGTTCTGCCATGGGTAGAATTTTGCGAGCTTCTCTGCAGATATCCCACACCAGTACAAAAAAATGATTAGCAAATCCCGAACAGTTGTGTAGAGTAATCCTTCTTGCTTCCATCTTCGGTCTGAGGTGAGGACACGGGTTGGAAGAATAATGATCTTTCCTCTCTTTTTTCTAATCCGACGCATCAGCTCAACATCCTCCATGAGTGGGATGTCTTGGTATCCCCCAAGAGCATCGAAATAGGATTTTCGGAGGAAAATAACCTGATCCCCGTATGGCGCGCGAGTCAATCGAGATCGAAGGGTAGAACCCCATGCAATTATTGTAAGTAAGCGGTTTTGTGATCGAATACCTAAGGAGAATGCTCCTCCGACATAGCCCTGGTTTTCTAAGGAGGCTTGTATCAAGGAAAGCGCATCGGGTGGTAGGAAGGTATCTGCGTGGAGAAATACAAGGACGTGACCAGTCGCATGGGCTGCGCCTTCGTTCATCTGGTGGCCTCTACCCTGACGACTTGCGTATTTCATCACGTTTCCCCGGGAGATCACCTGAAGGGTATCCTGTGTGGGGCTTCCATCGACGACGATGATCTCAAAAGACTCATCCGTCGTGAGACAATCAAGTGAATCAAGGAGTGTGTTGATGATCTTTGATTCATGCAGTACAGGAATGATGATGGAAAACGTACAGGTATCAGTCACGCTGTTCCCTTAGACGGACTCAAGGATCTTCAGCAGATAGCTGTAGAATTTACCAACAGTACTGATATGCAGCTGCTCCTCCGGTGAATGTGGGTTCTTCAGAGTCGGCCCGATGGAGACCATATCCATGCCGGGGAATTTTTCACCAATGATGCCGCACTCCAGCCCTGCATGGATCGCTTCGATCTTCGGCTCGGTTTTGAACATGTCTTTGAACGTCTTCTTTGAGAGCGCAAGGATTTTTGACTGCAGGTCGGGTTTCCACCCTGGATAGGGGGTTCCTTCAGTGACTTTAGCACCCGCGAGATCCGCGATCGCTTTGATCCGATCCCGCATATCCTGCAATGCGGATTTCATGGGGGATCGTGAGCTAATCCCGATGACAATCGTATTTTCTTTTACCGCAACCGTGGCAAGATTCGTCGAGGTGTTGACCAACGTCTTGATATCATAGTTCATCTGATGCACCCCATGCGGCAGCCCATGCAGGAGGTTCAATAGTTTTATCTGTGAGGTTTTCTCCAGGGTATTCTTGGATTGTTCCGTGGATGTGACATCGACTTTTAGGTTCGGGTCGATCGGTTTTATCTCGTCGTAGATTTCCTTTTCCTCTGCTTTTATCGCAGTGATAAAAGCGTTCTTGTCTTTCTTCCCAAGAATTATTTTCGCGTAGGCTTCCCGTGGGATGGCATTATGCTTATCCCCGCCTTTCATATCAACGAGAAAGAACTCGTATTTCTGCGACGCCTTCCACAACAAGCGTGTCAGAATCTTAATGGCATTGCCTCGTTGTTCATGGATGTCAACCCCGGAATGACCCCCGCGAAGACCAGAGACTTTCACCATGAGCGGTTCGTCTCCCTTGGAAGATTGCATCTTGATGGGAAGCTCTATGGATGAGTCTCCTCCACCGGCGCAACCAACCGTGATCACCCCGAAATCCTCGCTGTCAAGGTTCAGCATGATCTTCCCAGTCAGCATATCTGATTTCATGGCAAACGCACCAGTCAGACCAGTCTCCTCATCAACTGTGTATAACGCCTCGATGGGACCATGGCGCACCTTTGAATCCTCAAGCAGAGCAAGACTGATCGCAAGACCGATCCCGTTGTCCGCCCCCAGTGTCGTCCCATTCGCCGTGAGTAGGTCCCCGGTGATCTTTAGCTGTATCGGGTCCTTGGAAAAATCAAACGTCACATCGCTGTTCTTCTCACAGACCATGTCCATGTGACCCTGCAGGATGACGGTTGGTTTGTTCTGCATCCCAGCGGTCGCTGGTTTGAGAATCACGACGTTCCCGATAGAATCTACTTTTGTTTTCAGTCCCTGTTTCTTTCCGAAATTCACAATATAGTCCCTGATTTTTTCCTCGTGTTTTGAGCATCGTGGGATTTTCCTAATCTCATCAAAATGTTTCCATACAAGTTTTGGTTCTAAATTCTCAATACTTGGCATACACTGCCTCCCTAATTGTATAAACTGGTAACACCACAACACATAAAAAAGGTTTGCCACGAGAACCGAAGAGGATACGTCCTTACGGATTATGATGGTGTTGGAAATGCGCTTGGGTCTTTTTTCAAATACGGCATTCCTGATCTTTCGCTGACCTCAACATGATATCCCTCCGGGAGGGTCGTTGGAGTCCCACTCTTCGGTGTTTTTTTACTGAAAAAGTAGATGATCTGATTCTTTTCGTTCTTCAGATGGACCAACTCTGTGTACAGTGTATAGAGCCCATAGGTGTATTCCTTGGGAACATCAACAGGGATGATCGCCATGGTCATGTTCGAAAAATAATTTTTTACTGAGGTTGTGAAAAGATATAACAAGGTAAGGATAAACAGTGCGAAAAAAAGATAACCAATGTTTTTTTCTCCACTCATAGAAATATACACTAGTATTCTTATGACCAAGTAAACAAGAAACACCATCGCAAAGAACCGTGCGAAAATCTTTCGTTTCAAAAAACCATAGGGGATGATTATCAAGGATAGGACCACGAGCAACACATCGAACCACATCAGCAAGTTACTTTGGGAGACTGTAAGAAATGTGGTAAAATCCCCATTCGCCATCACGATATTTCCCAGATAATATAGGAAAACAACATCGATAAGTACGATGAAGGTGAGAAACAATACGATCCCGATGGGTGTTTCCTTCCGTTCAGTCATTCAAAAAATACATACATCAGAGAGACTTATATTTTTCGACCCTCATCAGAGTCTAGTAAATACCTGAAAATAATAAGATATCCTCCAAAAATTGTCCCTCCTAGTAAAACCACAGTAAGAATTTATATAATCCTGCATCGTTTACCAACAAAACGGAGGCAAAAAAGTATGGATTGGGGTATGAAAAATCGGCTTTCTCGAATCATAAAACCAAAAGATGGACGCACCGTGATGCTTGCGGTCGACCATGGGTACTTCATGGGCCCTACCTCGGGGCTTGAACAACTAAATTGTATGGTGAATCCCTTGTTACCATATACTGATACATTGATGTTGACGCGAGGTGCTCTTCGAGACTACATCAAACCAACCATTGATGTCCCCATCGTCCTGCGAGTCTCCGGGGGAACCAGCATCATTGGTCCACGACTTCTGCATGAAGGTACGGTCGTCTCCATCGAGGATGCAATTCGACTCAACGCATCCGGTGTGGCGTACTCAATCCTGGTTGGAGCGGAATTCGAACGAGACACCATCCTAGGGATGACCCAGTACATCGACCAAGCAGAACGATACGGAATCCCAGTCCTTGCAGTGACAGCGGTTGGAAAAGCGATGAAACGAGACGCTCGCTACATGAGTCTCGCATCCCGGATAGCTGCCGAGCTTGGTGCCCATATCGTAAAAACCTATTATGTCCCTGAGTTTGAGAAAGTCGTTGAAGCCTGCCCGGTCCCCGTCGTCATCGCGGGTGGGAAGAAACAACCGGAAGATGAGGCATTGCAGATGGCCTACGATGCGATTCAGGCAGGAGCTATTGGGGTCGACATGGGGCGGAACATCTTCCAGAGCACAAACCCGGTTAATATGATAAAAGCGGTCAACGCGATCGTCCATAAGAATGCGACACCAAAGGAAGCATTCGAGGTTTTCAAAGCAAAAAAGAAATAGCATCTCCTTGGTCTTTTTTATCAACACGATATGTTTAAATAAAACATCTTATTACACCTATCTCTGAGGAGGCAAAACAATGGACCTAATGTTGATAATAGGACTCATCGTACTGCTGATCGTTGTAGGTATCCTACTATGGTTCTTTAGTTACTACAACCGTGTCATCAGATACGAAAACCGCATAGATAACGCATGGGCACAAATCGATGTGCAGCTCAAACGAAGGGCGGACCTGATCCCGAATCTCATGGAGACCGTCAAAGGATATATGAACCATGAGCGAGGAACACTAGAAGCCGTCACACAAGCCCGATCCGCAGTCATGACCGCAAAAAACCCACAGGACAGCATCAATGCTGATAACATGCTTACTGGTGCGTTAAAAACCTTATTTGCGGTTTCAGAAAGCTACCCTGACCTGAAAGCCAATCAGAATTTCCTGCAACTACAGGATGAACTGACCCACACTGAGGAAAAAATCGCGTACTCACGACAACACTTCAATGACTCTGTGTTGCAATTCAATAACCTTATTGAGACTTTCCCTGGAAACATCTTTGCGGGTATGATGGGAAAGAAAGAACGACAAATGCTGCAGATCCCAGAAGCATCTCGAGAAGTACCAAAAGTATCCTTCTAAGCAAGACAATCTCTGGAGATCATGGCACAGCAACCAAAACTCATAGAGGACCATATACGGAAAAACAAGCTAGATACGCTTGTTATCTGTCTTTTTATGGTCATTCTCCTTTTTTCTGTTATTTTTGCTATCGGGTATATCCTTGGTGCTCCTCCCATACTCACCATGATGCTTGCGCTTCCCCTCGCGATATTCTACATCCTTATCACTTATTCGTTTTCCATACAGAGTGTTATCTCTGCAGCAGGAGCACGGCCAGCGAACCCGCAGAACCGAGAAGAAAAAATGCTTATCTACAAAGTCGAGGAGATGTCGATTGCCTCGGGTCTGCCGATGCCAAAGGTCTATGTACAGGAATCCCGAGACATCAACGCGTTTGCGACCGGGCATAAACCCCAGGATTCCATCATCTGTGCCACCACTGGTGCGCTACAGCAGTTGAACTCCGAGGAACTCGAAGGGGTCATTGGTCACGAGATGAGCCATATTCGGAACCGTGACATCCTGGTGATGACGGTGACGGTTGGAGTGGTTGGAGCGATTGCGCTGATTGCTGAGATTGCCCTGCGGATGATGTTTTTCACCGGTGGGCGAAACAGTGACCGCAAAGGAGGAGGGAACATTATTGTTCTGGTCATCGCCATCATCTTTATCATTCTTGCACCGATCTTCTCGCGACTTACGTATCTTGCGATTTCCCGCAGACGAGAATATCTTGCTGATGCGGATGGAGCGTATCTCACAAGGAACCCAGAGGGATTAGCCAAAGCTTTGGAAAAAATAAAAGGAGACCTGCCAGATGATCCGAAAGGCTCAAAGACGGTCGCCCCCCTCTACATTGCAAACCCCTACAAACGAGCGTTGCGTGACTCGGTCTGGTCGACCCATCCACCCCTTGATGAACGGATCCGTCGTCTCCGCTCGATGTAAAAACGTTTCTCCTGTTTAGCTTCGAGGTTATTTTACAAGGATGGATTGAACAAATCCTTCGATGTGTTGTTCTCCTTCTCGTATTTTTCCTTTCTGCATCTTCAGACCAAGGAAGCTATCGGAGGGGTTCATGCCAAAATCTGAAAGATACTGCTGCATCATCTGTCGTGGTTTTCCTTGAGGATCCGGCAGTCCACCACCCGTAATGAACATGGCTGTCTTCTTTTCTTTGATGTTTTTTGCAGAGGAAAAGAACGTTTTTATCAACGGCGGGCAACATCCTCCCCAGGTTGGTGATCCCACAACCAAGGTTGAATAGTTTCCCAAATCCACATTCGTGTTTTTCACAGGTAACTCTATTTGTTTCATCGCAGCACGTCCTGCAGTAAAAAACCCTGGTCGTTTCACCGCTTCGATTTCGATAAGGTCCACCACCGCGTTCTTTTTTTTCAGTTTTTCAGCAAGAAGCTGTGCTACAGTTCGTGTATTCCCCGTCCTTGAATAATATATAATTCCAATCGTCATAGTATTCTTCCTTTGATGTTTAGTGAGGCTGATACCTCTTTTTTTGTATTTAATGCTTCTGTACAATCATCGATTTGTCCGAAAACCGAGAACGGAACCTCACTATATACTACCGATGGCTTGGTTTCCAATATAGATCGAAAAACGAAAACTACATAAACGACAAATACATGGTAACGGAGAATTCATATGAAGAAAACAGTAGCAATCATCCTGCTTTCGATCCTGGCCATCGCTATTCTATATCCGAGCGTCTGTGCGAATGATACAGGAGTACTCGTCGACCAAGAACTTGTCACAATTTCTCCGACAAACACCGGTTTATTAGTTGAAGAAACCGTGAAAGTGACCAATGGTGGAGCAGAGAACGTCACCACCCTCCAGTTCTGGATCCAACAAGATATCCAGGATGCCGTAAAAATCACCGAATTGCAATCCGGAAAAGACATTGTCCCACTAATTACAGGGAATGTCCGGACTTGTAACCTGAGCGAGGTGAACCTCTCAATGGTTCCTAATACGTCTCTGACTTTACAAGTGACCTATCATCTTCCCAGCAATGCAGAAAATTTCATTCAAACCCTGCTATATGATACCACTTTTTTTTCTGTATCCTATGAGAACCGAGGCCTCTTCCAGAGTGAGCATCTCCTGTATAGCTCTGATGCGAACAACCAGATCCAGATTCTTCTCTACAAACCGACTGAAGCTCCGTTGAACATCACGATGATCATCATCGTCTTTATGGTCGTCATCATCGTTCTAGCAATATTATTACTTTTGTTAAAGAAACAACGCTCGAAGACAAAGAAAGCCGTCGGAGAATCAGAAGAGACACTGACAACGAAGAAAACCTTGTTACTCTCCTTGTTAAAAGACCTTGAGAAGCAATACCGGGCGAAATCCATCTCTGATGAGACGTATACGAAGATCAAAGATGAGTACAAACAAGATGCTGTCGATGTGATGAAGAAACTGGATGACTTGAAGAAATAANNATCAAAAATCAAAGATACTAGGTTGTTTCAGATCAGTGGTTTCTTTTTTCTCCTCTTCTTTTTTTGTTTTCGTATGAGATGTCACCTTGATTTCCTCTTGTTTCTCATCGGTTTTTTCAGCACATTGAATGATGTCTTTCATCCGATGTACGTGTTTTTCACCAAGGAGGAATTTCACTTCACCTTCTGAGAGGTCAAGAGAACGGATCATTTTGCAGGCGAACTGAGGGTTATTCTGAAAGAGGACTTGGAACTGTGGAAGAATTACTTCCTTTGTCTTCTGATTTGAGACATGATGGACCGTCGCTATTTTTTTGTTGACACCATCTCGCATCAGCCGAGCGGTTTGATTGCTTTTCATCTGCTTAAGCCAGGTGGGGAACAGATATTGGGTATTGCCGTAACTATGGGTTTTTGCTATCGTCACGCCCCCGCTCATTAGATCACAGGCGTACGACCAGAGGTCGTAAACCCGTGTTTTTTTTACTCTGCCGAAAAACATGTCTGCCTTTGAAAGTGCTTCGTAGCCTTGAACTAAATCTTTCGCATCGAGATACTCTCGTGGTATGTTTTCAGCGATCCAGAGGAGAAACAACTCCGGTTCAACATCACTGTTTCGCATGCAGTCCCTGCTGTTCTGAAGGTTTTTTGTTTTGAACACCTCCCGTAACGCATCGAACACGAGGGTCTCCCGGTCACGATATCCGAGCACATCGATATCCTCTATGCTGAGTTGTGTCCGGTTTACACAGAGGGATTGAAGGTCGTTTACTGCTGAGCGGACATCTCCTTTTGATCGGTCAACGATGGTTTTTAAGGCACGGATGTCGGCAGTGATGTTTTCTTGTCTGCAGATGTCTTTGAGTAATTCGACGATTTGATTGGAGTTGACGTTGTAGAACTGGATGACGTTGCAGAGGTTTTTCAATGGCTCTCCTCCTCCTTTGGTCAGTTCGTAAAAATCGTTGACGATCAGGATTATCGGTTGTTTGGTGATTCTGATGGTGTCAATGATCGCTTTTTTTCCTCCACGGTCCCCCATGCTGCTGTCTGCCTCTGCTTTGTCCAGTTTTTCGTAGAGGTTGTCTGCTTCATCAAGGATGATGAGTTTTCGTCCTCCTAATCGGGATGGTGTGAATCCTCCGGTGATGTCAAAAGTCTCGTTGACCGCACCAGCGGTTGCAACACTTTTGATGGATGATTCATTACGTGCATCTGATGCATTCAGTTCAAGGACGGTCCATCCGAGATCTGCGGCAAGAGCATGGGCGGTGCTAGTCTTTCCGGTCCCTGGTTTTCCGGAAAGGATCGCAGCGCGTTTCTCCGGTATTTTCCCTTGGTTCCATCGCTCTGCCCAGGCGCGTAAGTTGGAGAGAGCTCGTTCGTTCCCTATGATATTACGTAACGTCCTTGGTCGGTATTTCTCTGTCCAGTCCTCCATTGATAACAGAGAAGATTCAGAGGGTATTTTAAGATTTGTTTTGACATAACCTTTTTATCGGTCTGGTTTATTCTCTCTTCCTCCGGAATGCGGGGATGGCCCAGCCCGGTAAGGCGTAGGATTGCTAATCCTATGGTCTCTGACCTCGGGAGTTCGAATCTCCCTCCCCGCGTAAAT
>JGI20215J15232_1000145_pt1 | contig 17660 bp, 21 predicted proteins | sample WetSurMetagenome_2_FD_15232 | JGI IMG/M metagenome (IMG submission 15232) | reverse complement strand
AGATCGCCCGTGAGTACGGTCTGTCCGTCTGGCAGAAACCCTCTGCTGCCTGCCTTTCATCCCGGATACCCTACGGAGAAGAAATCACGCGGGAAAAACTCCGGATGATTGAAGAGGCAGAGGCGTTCCTCGAAAGTCAGGAATTCGGGCAGCTCAGGGTACGTTTACACGGCACTATTGCCCGGATAGAAGTGCATAAAGAGGAGATGGGGAAAATACTGGACATGCAGTCCGCAGTGGTAAAAAAACTCAGGTCAATCGGGTTTTCCTATGTCACCCTTGACCTTGAAGGCTATCGGAGCGGGAGTATGGATGAGGTACTGTGACGTATACCATAGTCCCGCCTCACCATTGTCCATAAGAAGGAGAAGGCTGGAAACATGAGCGAAAAGATGTACCGGAAACTGCCCTGTATAAAGGTTGACGGGGATACATTCGCAAATGTTCTTCACGAAGTCGTTGAAGAAGTACCCGTTGCCCTTTTTGTCAACGGCAGGCATGCGATGACTGCAATGATGAGCCCGGTGCAGCTCGAGGATTTTGTTACCGGCTATCTCTTCACCGAACAGATCATCAAGGGTGTCGAAGAGATCGAATCAATCAGGATTGAGAAAAACAGGATCAGCGTTATTACAAAGAACCTGTTCAAAGTGCTCGGCCCAAAAAAGACCATTTTATCAGGATGCGGGGGGAGTGTATCATACATTGACGCTGAAAAACTCCCGAAGATAAAGTCTGATCTTGTGATAACCAGAGAGAAAATCAACGAATCAGTCAGGGATGCGCTCTCTTCGGATCTTCACAAAACAACCGGCGGTATCCATGTCGTTGCCTTACTCGACACAGAAAAAGTCATCTCGGTTTCTGAAGATATCGGCAGACATAACGCAGTTGACCGGGTGATCGGGCACGGGCTCCGGGCCGGTATCGATTTTTCCCGGACATTTATCGTTTCATCGGGAAGGATCTCTTCAGAAATGGTTCGAAAATGCCTTATTGCAAATATTCCCCTGATCATATCGCGCAGTGCTACGACGACATTATCAGTAGAGATTGCAGAAAAGACCGGACTTACAATTATTGGTTTTGTGCGGGCAGGAAAAATGAATGTTTATTCACGACCACAACGAATTGTTGGATTGGAATCTGCGTCAGCTCTTTAATCGGTCGAGTGACAGACGGAGCAGGCATACCTGGCAGAGATCCCCGCTGCAGGGATCCCCACACTCCCGGCAGGCACGAAGGGGTTCAGAAATCATTGATCCTTTACCATAACGCTCGATCTTTTCTTTGCTTTCCATAAGGTGAAGCATAGTGCCGGGATGCTTATATTCAAAACCCGATAGCAGTGACCGGACCTCCCGCCGCATGGCATAACGGGTGTACGGGCACTCGGGAAGTTCGATCCACGCATCATTGAGCATAAGATACGTGGCAATATCTTTTTCTGAAATCAGGGAGAGCGGTTTGATCCTTGGTATGAACTTTCCCGATGACTCACCACTGGAATTCCGGACGAGGCGCGGCAGATCACCCCTGAACACATTCATTAACACCGATTGTGCCTCATCGTCGAGGTTATGGCCGGTGGCCAGCTTTGTTGCTCCCACCTTGTGCGCACCCACAACCAGTGCCTTTTTCCGGAGGATACCGCAGATGCTGCAGGCCTGTGTTTCCCTGCCGGTAAGGAAAGCATCGAGTGAGTCTCCGAACAGGGTGGTAAAAGAAATGCAATGATGTTCGATCCCAAGCCGACTGGTGAGCTGTTCTGCTGACTGGATTGTTTCTTCGCGGTAGCCGGTAATTCCCTCATCAATCGTTAGGGCAATGAGCTGGACATCCTCCCATGATGGGAGGAGACGGTGCAGGAAAAGAAGAAGTGCGGTGCTGTCTTTACCCCCGCTCAGGGCAACTGCCACACGATCCTGAGGGACAATCATCTGCCGGTTTTTTATGGTATCTGCCACTCGTTGTTCCACATCAGCAGTGAAATGAGTCCCGCAGAAGTGACGATTGAGAGATCGCTGGTATACAACTGCCGGTTCTTTGCAGAGAGAACATTCCGGCACGTTTTGTTGCACTTCTTCGGTTTCCAAGCATCAACCCCCGTGTGCTATCCTGATAATATGAACCTCATCATTCCCTTGTATAACCGTATCCCCGGGTAGCAGCTTCCCATTCCGGGATACGATCACGTCAAGTGGATTTATACCCTGTTCGAGCAGGATCTGTTCAACAGGAGCCGGACTATGCTCAAGAATCCGGACGTCCTTTTCCGATAGGATAAGTCTCATTTTGTCACGTAGTAGCTTTGCGAGCAGGTTTCTTAAACATCCCGCTGGGGATATGCCTGGCTTCTCCTATAAAAAAACTAAAAGGCTGATGCATGATCCACGTATTTGATACGCAGGATCAACACATACAATTACGGAAGTGTGCCATGGGGCAGGATACATCGCTAATTCATGATGAAATTCTCCGGCTTAAAGAGGATCGTCACGCGATTATTCTCGCGCATAATTACCAGACNGCTGATGTCCAGGATATCGCTGACCTGACCGGGGATTCCCTCGAACTATCCCGGGCAGCTGCCACCATGGACGGCGACGTCATTGTTTTNTGCGGCGTGGATTTCATGGCCGAGACTGCCGCAATCATCTCCCCGGAAAAAATGGTCCTGTTGCCGGCTCAGGATGCCTGCTGCCCGATGGCGGATATGATTACGGCAGATGAACTTGAACTCGTGAAATCCCGGCATCCGGATGCAGCGGTTGTCTGTTATGTGAACACAACTGCAGACGTTAAAGCAGGGAGCGATATTTGCTGCACCTCTTCAAATGCAGTGAAAGTAGTCAACTCATTAAAAGAAGACAAGATAATTTTTATTCCTGATCGTAATCTGGCACTCTACACGCAGCGATTTACCAAAAAAGAGATCCTGCCATGGGAGGGATTCTGTACTGTCCATGATCGAATTACCCCGGATAACGTGCGCGAGGCACACGATCTTCACCCCGGTGCGATCATTCTGGTACATCCGGAGTGTCGCCCCGAGGTAATCGATCTCGCTGATCATGTCGCTAGTACTTCAGGTATCATCAGGCAGGTGTGCAACTCCGCAGAAAAAGAGTTTATCATTGGTACTGAAGTTGGTATCCTCCACAGGCTCACCAGGGAATGCCCGACAAAACAATGTTATCCATTATCACCGGCGGCAATCTGCACAAATATGAAAAAGACGGATCTGAATAAAATCCGGAATGCTCTTATCTCCCTGCAGCCCCGTGTCACCGTACCAGAAGAGATTGCTCATCGTGCCCGCTCTGCGATCGAGCGAATGCTGTCAGTCTGAAAATAAAAGAGATTATTTCTCCTGTTTTTGAGGGGGGATATTTTTTCGTTCCATGAGTTTCGTGAACATTTCCTCACCGATACATTCCTTTGCGTGCCTGCACCACTGGATACAGGATTCGATATCATTATAGACCACAAAACCGCACCCGCTGCATTTCACGGAGATATCATTTGAGAAGAGTTCAACTTCCTCGCCGCAGTGCGGACATTTTTTGATCGTGAGGGTGGGAGTCCGGAGGTTCGCGGCACCAGGGCAGTGGTCAAGCATAAAAGCTATCCTTAGTAGTATGCCAGTGTATCTGTTAAAGAATTCAATGGACGGATGATCCGCTCATCATCAACATCCGGAGTATTTACAAGCGAGGATATGGGATACATCGACATGTTCTCTGCGGGAAACGGTGCAAGAATTTCATTGAGTGCTTCAGCATTCAAGGGGGTTTTTGAAAGCCAGCGATCTTCATGTTCGGGCAGGAGAATTGACGGCATTCGATTGTGGACCTTTGCAACAAGTTCGTTGGGCGCGGTAGTAACGATCGTATACGTCCTGATAAGATTTCCGTCACTACCTGCCCATTGGTCATAGAGGCCGGCAAATGCAAAGAGCGGGGTGTTTGGCAGATGGATATAAAACGGAATCGTTTTTTTGCCTTCTTTTTTCCATTCAAAAAAACCGGATGCCGGAACAAGACAACGGCGGTTTTGTAGCAGCTCTTTAAAGGAAGGTTTTTCTGATAAGGTTTCTGCACGTGCGTTGATCGGTCGTTGTGCCAAGGTAATATCCTGTGTCCAGTGAGGCACAAGCCCCCACTTCATCATGACAAGTTCATTTTTTTCTTGATGAATAATGACCGGCATTTCATTTCCCGGAGCGATGTTGAACCGCGAACGTGACCCGATCATCGGGTTGAATACCCTGAACCGGTTGCCAAGATCATCAATAAAGACTAGTGAATACCTGCCACACATATACCTGATCGTTTCGGATGTTCGTTAAACGGGTATATCATTCTGCCGCGGGGACTTTGAAAATACCCTGTCTGCTCTACACCCATGATACAAACATGTAATATCGCCCATAGCCAACTAACTGGCAACTAATGGCAGAACAACAACTTATCTCGACTATAAAGTATGTAGCCTCAACAAAGCCGGCATTTTTCCTGTCAGAGATTATCCCCTATCTCGATGAGCAGGTAACGTTGAGCCAGCTGTTCAGTATCATATCGCCAAAACTCTCCGGTTTAGGACTCACAGCAAAAAAAGTTCAAGGAGATTATCAGATTGTTCGAATCCCGCCCGCACAGCCGTATCTTATGAACCAGAACGAACTCAAACGTCAGCAGGTTTTTTTTTCCTTAAGAGAAATGCCCGATACCCTTGCTCAAAGTATCGAACAGTATATCACAAAAAAAGTTGGAAAGGACTGGAATGATCCGGTCATCATCGAACGCCTCCGCCGGGCGATTGTTTCCCAGAAAGATGATTACTGGAAACCTTCCCATAAAAGGTCACTGCGGTATATAAAAGGCTACAGTGTTCTGGGGTATCTTGCGTACCATTTTCCGGTGTATTTTATCCAGACCGAGCACCTGCTCCTGATGCTCGCACGCGATGGGCTTCTCAAAAAAAGCATGACCATCCTTGACATAGGAACCGGACCCGGTGTNGTACCGCTCGCGATCGCCGATTTTTNTTCACGACTCGAGGATGCAAAGGCTACTCTATATTCCNTTGAAAGGTCAGAGGAGCATATTGAGGCATTTACCTATTTACGCGATTCTTTCGTACCCAGGGGGGGCAGAGTATCCATCAANNCACCATTCAAAACAGATATCCGATCATCAGACCCTGCCGGACTCCCGGAAAAAATTGATCTGATGATCTTTTCCAACGTCCTGAATGAACTCCCGGATGCCACTTTGGAAGTCAGGGCGGGCATTGTTGAACGAATCGCCGGGCGACTCGCTCACGATGGTTCAATTCTGATAGTCGAACCCGCAGATGAGGAGAATGCAAACCGTATGCGATCGCTTACCGTAGCATTGCAAAAAAAAGGGCTGACGGTCTATAGCCCCTGTTCATTCATCTGGGGTTCAACCTGCACTGCTCCCCGCTGCTGGAGTTTTGAGACTGCTCCTGCGATCAAACTCTCCCGGTTGATGGAGACCCTTTCCCAATGCGAGGATTCCTACCGGTACGTAAACACCGACATGAAGTATTGTTATGCGATCCTGCGAAAGGATGGAATGCGAAAGGAGAATTTCCGTTTGCCCGGCGGATCCAAATTCCTCAGGTTATCCAAACTACATTTGCATGTGGGAAAACGGATCAACGTTGCCGGCGGAAAAATGTCCGGGGAGCTGGGCAATACACGATCCCATGTGTACAAGATCTGTGACGGGACAGCAAAAACACCGGTGTATGCAGTGCTGCCTTCCTATCATATCACGCCGGAAAATGACCTGATTACATCTGCACCGTATGGATCAGTCCTTGCACTCCGCAATGTGCTGGTGCGGTATAACAAGACGCATGATGCGTATAATCTTCTGGTTAGCAGGAACACGAAGATCACTTTTGTTACTATGGAGACAAGAACCTGAAGAAAATTCTGACTGGAATGAAATTGGATACCACACGAGATATCTGGAGAAAATACCTGCAGATGTTCCTCCGGCCCAGGTGATGACTCTTACCTCTGACCTGAAATAAGTCCTGATAAATATATCTGGAAAAGGCACGCGTGGCAGAGAAATCTTCCAAAAGGGGCTATTGATATCTCTCCTTTCCTGATAGTAATGCACAGAAGAGTTTTGTGCTTTGCTCACAAAAAATAAGAACAGAATTTAAAAGAAAGAGTCTGGTAAAAGGGTCGAAATGTCACTTTCAAAAGGCTGTGTTCTCTGCCATCAGGGTGCAAAGATGGTGCTCTTTGTTACGGGACGTTGCCATCGCTCCTGCTGGTACTGCCCCCTTTCCCGCGAACGAAAAGGTTCCGATACCGTGTATGCAAATGAGCACCCGGTTGATATCCCGTCACAGATAATTGAGGAGGCGGAGAATATGAGCGCCCTTGGTACGGGAATCACGGGAGGAGAACCGCTCATGTGCCTTGACAGGGTTACAGGATATTGCCGGCTGCTCAAGGATCATTTTGGACCTGATCACCACATACACCTGTATACTTCAAAAGCTCCCGGCGATGACGAACTGGGACGCATGAAAGGGCTCGTTGACGAAATTCGTCTTCATCCCCCGCATGAATGCTGGAATACCATACTCGATACTGACTACATCCGATCGGCAAAGCGGGCGAAAGAAATGGGATTTGATATCGGTATCGAAGTTCCTGCACTTCCGGGTCTGGAAATGCTTATACCTGCAATTCCTTACCTTGACTTCCTCAATATCAATGAACTCGAATGGGGCGAGACCAATGCGTACGAGATGCGGGAGCGGGGGTATGAACTGACCGATGAACTGCACAATGCAATTGAGGGAGCAAAAGGCTGGGCTGAGGAATTGTGCCGGCATGATAAGGTGCACTGGTGTTCATCTGCGTTCAAGGATTCAGTGCAGCTGCGGGAGCGGTTGAAGCGAATCGCAGAAAATACGGCCCGACCATTCGATGAAATTACTCCTGACGGAACTATTGTGTACGGTGTGCTTGAGCCACCCCTCCACCAAAAAGATGTATGCACTCAATTCTGTGAACGGAAATTTGATCCGGGAAGTTTTGAGGAGTATAATGACCGTATAGAGATGGCATGGTGGCTGCTTGAAAAAAATATCGATGATCTCCCGGGGAAAAAATATGTTGTGGAACGCTATCCTAACGGGGGTATGGTTGTTGAGGTGACCCCACTATGATCCTGCGTTCGCTGATTGAACCACTCTATGAGAGGTCCCTGAAGATGCAGATCCAGCGAGTGCCTAACCATATCGCCATCATTCAGGATGGTAACCGGCGCTATGCAAAAATGCTGGGCATCGACACACCGAAGGGGCACCGTGCAGGAGCGGATAAAACTGAGGAAATGCTTGACTGGGCACATGAACTGGGCGTTAAACATATTACATTATACACATTTTCCACGGAAAATTTCTCAAGGGACAAAGAGGAAGTAGACCATCTCTTTGCCCTGTTCCGTGAAAAGTTCATTTCAGTCCTGAACGACGAACGTGTCAAGCGATATAATATCCGTGTCCAGATGGTGGGAGACCGTTCGCTCCTGCCTTCGGATTTAAAGGAAGCAGTGGATGCGGCAGAAAAGGCGACAAAGGACAACAAGGGATTCCATCTCAATATTGCACTTGCCTACGGGGGAAGGAACGAGATCGTGCTCGCAGCAAGGGAAATACTTTCCGACATCGAGCACAACAAGGTCGCACCCGGGCGAATCGATGCTGCCATGGTGGAAGAACACATTCATGGGGGAAAAGGGATCCCCCCGGTAGACCTTATCATCAGGACCGGAAACGAGTACCGCACTTCAAACTTTCTCCCGTGGCTCGCCAACGGTCATGAATCCACAGTTTACTTTTGCGCCCCATACTGGCCTCTTTTCAGGAAAATCGACCTCATGCGTGCAATCCGCATCTACGACCAGCGTATGTCTGCGGGTTAGCGTTTCACTGGCAGGAAAAGATCGCGTACTATATTTCTGCCCGGGACAGATCAACAGTAAGGATGGCAGGAAAAAAAGAGAACAACACTCCGTGGCGTCAGGTATCGGTTGTGATCAGGGCTGATATCCTGGAGCAGGCTCACCAGCAGAAAATCAATGTCAGCGAAGCGTGCAACAGCGCTCTTGCGGAAAGGTTGGGAATCGACTACCGCCAGCAGAAGATTCCTGACGGAATCGTTTTGGAACCGGTAATCATCGCAGCAAACGGAAAACCTGTATTGCCAGATCCTGTGTCTCCTGAACCGGGAGTTTTGGCAGTTCCAGCCATCATCAACGCCGATGATCCTCAGGCGGCAAAAGCGTTGAAGTCACGGCATCCCCCCAAAGTAAAACCTGCACGGGACTTCCTGGCACCCGCTCCTCTGCCGGCTCCTGTTCCGGAAAAAGAGATAGTTCCCCTCCGTGCACCTGCATTGACAACAGGAAAAGCAAGAAAACCAGCACCGAGAAAGAAGAAGGGAGATGCTGTGAAAAGGTTCTTCACATCCATGATCTTCCGTGAAGATACCGAAGCTGCACTCCTGGCAAAAGACGATATGTACTATTCGTTCGAACGCTGGTGCAGGGGTCACCGCGTACTTCCGGTCCCTGATAAGAAATCTTTCTCGATCACCTTAAAAAACCAGTTCGCTGTGAAAGAAAAGATGGTGAATGGGACGCCCACGTGGATTGGGATCAGGTTGAAGTAACATTTTTCGTAGGGGAATGAAATGAGCGACCAGAAAAAACATGTTCCCCCAGGTAAACACTCACTTCCCAAACCTGCGTATCCGTGACTGGTAGTCNCGGAGTACCCGCAGGAAATCTACCTTTCTCAGGTATTTCCAGTTTACATCTGAAAAGAACAGCTCGGAATAAACNGACTGCCATATAAGGAAATCTGTAAGGTGGTCCCCGCCGCTCTTGACAACAACGTCGGGTGTGTACTTGAAGGTCAGGTANGATTCGAGTATCTTCTCGTCNACGTCAGANGGGCGGATGTGGTCCTCTGCCATCTTCCGTATACAGTCGGTGATCTCCTCCTTTCCGCTTTTCCCGATCGCAACNACAACATCCATACCGGTGCCGGCAATCTCTTCTTTTTCCCTGATGTGGAGAATAAGACGGGCGATAGTGCTGATCTTATGGATCTCAGGGAGGTATGTTTCCATCGCGCCGGGGTCGGAAGTGCTGATATGGAATGTTATACCGCTGATGATCGTCCTCCCGGAAGGTTGGGATTTTTCCACGTATTTTGATATCTCGCTGCACCATGAAGTGATACGAATCAGGTTGGCAGGTGCATCGGCCATATCCTGCCCGCTGATCATGAAGCAGACGTGCCCCGGCAATTCGGCAATCTGACGTTTGAGCATATATTCATAGAGCCAGTAAATCATCAGTACCCCAAAAAACCCGTTAAAATTTATTAATAATTTTTATCTTTCTTTTGTTTATACCTTATAGTATTGCACGGATTTCCTTATAGTGCATGCCTGACCCAAATCAATAAAGTCGTCAGGAAACTAAAAATAGTAAAGAGTACTCCTATGCTGCCCTCCCTGCGGGAAGATTACCTGGAAGCCATCCAGCAGTTCTTGGAAAAAAATGCTCATTCCCCTCGTTACGCAGAGCTGGCGNTAACCCTTGGTAAACCGGAATCTTTGGTGNGTTCTGATATGAAAGACCTTGTTTCCAGCGGGGATGTCTCCTTGTTGCCNGACGGAGTGATTGCGCTCACCGGAAAAGGAAAACAAACCGGTGAGAGTGTCATGAAAAAACATGAAACACTGCAGTGTTTTTTNTCAGAAATTCTNGGTATGGACACTGCCNCTGCTTCCGATGAAGCNTGCACACTCGAACATGCCGTCTCTGATGAGACTATTGACCGGTTAGGACGGTTAATCGTGAAACGGGATGGCCTTGGTCAACATCGGTGGGGAAAGCACGGAAAAGGGGCGGGGATTTCTTCACGTGCCGAGAATGATCATGACTGTGAATGTCCCAGTATTTCAGATTGTGATGAGGGGGAAAATGTCATCATCCACTGTATCCACGGCAGGGCGGGTGCCAAACGCCTCCTTGATCTCGGCATGGTACCCGGCGAACATGCTTCAATAAAACGAAAATTATCCGATGGTGCTCTTGTCGTCCAGATTAAGGGGTGCGATGTCGCGTTAAGTCCCGAGATCGCTTCTGCAATCGGTGTGGAACGCTCATCATGAAGATAGCACTTCTGGGGAACCCCGGTGTGGGAAAATCGCTTATTTTCAACCAGCTCACCGGGCTGGGTATTGAAGTGAACCGCTATCCCGGAACTTCCGTTTGCCTGGAATGCGGGAATGTCTGCTATAAAAAAGAGAAGATCGAGATTATCGACCTTCCCGGGATCTATTCCCTTGATGGGAATTCGGAAGAAGAGCTGCTGGTACGCACATTCCTAGAACATGGCGGAGCAGAGGTCATTGTCGCAGTGCTTGATGCCACAAAACTCGAGCGAAATCTCTACCTCTTCACCCAGGTGACCGAATTCTTGCCACGAGTCATCACCGTGGTCAACATGATTGACGAAGCAGATCGGCAGGGACTAATCATCGATGGTGGCGAGCTTTCATCTCTCCTTGGAGTCCCGGTTCTTCTTACTGCCGCGTCTGAAGGAAGAGAGATTGACCGCATTCTTCCTCTTGCACTGGGTTCTGCGAAAATTGCCACCCTCCAGGTACCCTACGACCACCATATCGAAGCGGCACTTAAAAGCCTCGAAAAAACCCTGGGTTCGCCCCGCTCTAAAAGTCTGCTTGCCCTGCAGGGTATTGGAGAAGACCGGATGCTCCTTGATGCCGCAGGAGCAGTTGCCCACGAGATCGAACTACGCCACCATATGTCGGTCCGCCAGATCATTGCGACCAACCGGCACAATCTGTCCCGGAACATTGCCACATCGGTAGTCAGACGGGGGGACCGGAAAAAAACCTATGATCTGGATAGTCTCCTCACCAGGGTATTTCCCGGAGTCCCAATTCTCTGTGCCATCCTTTTTTTTCTGCTCCTGTCAGTCTTTGTCATCGGCTCGTGGATGCAGGAACTGATTGTCCAGACCTTCACCACCTACATTATCGTGCCGTTTACCGCTCTGGAATTACCTCCTTTAGTCGAGAGAATAGGATTTTCTGTCCTGGTTGCACTGGAAGCCGGTCTTGGCATCGCATTCCCGTTTATCTTCACATTTTATCTGGGCCTCTCACTGCTTGAGGATACCGGATACATGACACGGGCAGCTTTCCTGGCCGACCGGGCTATGCACCGGCTTGGCCTTCACGGAGAAGCAATCATTCCCATGGTTATAGGGTTTGGATGCACGGTACCTGCAATTATGAGCATACGTATATTAAAGACACGTCGTGAACAGACTATCGCAGCGTTTCTCATCAGCATGGTCCCGTGCTCTGCCCGAACTGTCGTCATTGCTGGCATCGTTGCTGCCTTTGTCGGGATTTTCTGGGCGTTTTCCATCTATATGATCGTATTTATCCTCATTATTCTCACCGCGGTGATGCTGACCCGCATCACCCCCGGGGAGCAATTTGGCATGATAGTTGAGATGTCTGCCCTCCGCAGGCCACAGGCACGACTCGTGCTGGCAAAATCCTGGCTCCGGATCAAAGAGTTCCTCTTCATCGCGATGCCGCTCTTGATTGTCACCAGCATAGCACTCGGGCTTCTCCAGTATTACGGTGTCACCGAAGCCTTCGAGCAACTGATGGCTCCGATAACGGTCACCCTGCTCGGGTTACCGGAGTATGCATCCACAGCGTTGTTATTCGGCATCTTCAGGAAAGAACTCGCGTTTGAGACGCTGGCGGTCCTGTCCGGCACTGCTGACCTTGGTTCGGTTATGACCGCTGGACAACTTTATACCTTTGCTATCGTCAGTGTACTTTTTGTTCCCTGCATTTCCACGATTGCCGTGCTGTATCGCCAGCTGGGAGCACGCATTGCCATCATGATATCGGTTTATACGGTTTTTCTGGGCTTGACGATAGGAGCGATTATAAACATGCTCATAACATGATCAAACGATATTACATTGTTGTTAAAAACAGGGAGCGGACAGAGCTGATCGGGTTTTTCAGCGACAGAAAAAAAAAGGGAACCACGACAATTTTTCCAATTATATATGAGGAGGATTTNTTGATTCAAATGACNAACNGGGTGTGAACAATGCTGACATTTATTGGTCTCGGACTNTATGACAAAACCGATGTTTCGGAAAAAGGGCTCCNGAGTATCCGGAACGCTGATCACATTTTTCTTGAAAACTACACATCCCGGCTCATGGGTACTTCGTATGCAGAGCTCACGGGATTTTATGGAAAAACCATACACCTGCTCGGCCGAAAAGATGTAGAACAGTATCCCGATGAACTCCTGAACAAAGCGGAGAGAGAAAACGTGGTGTTTCTCTGTGCAGGAGATCCCATGGTCTCAACTACCCACTCAGACCTGCGGATGCGTGCTGCTTCAAGGGGGATCAAGACGATGATTATTCATGGAGCATCCATCTCTAGTGCNGTCTGTGGTCTTTCCGGGCTCCAGAANTACCGGTTCGGGAAGTCCTGTTCAATACCCTTCCCGCAGAAAAACTGGTCNCCGACATCCTCCATCGATGTTATCGCGCAGAACCTTTCTCTGCAATTGCACACGCTGGCGTATCTTGATATCCAGGATACACGGTATATGACTGTCCCGGAAGCAATAATCCTTCTTGAAAAGATGGCAGAAGAAAAAAAAATTCACCTGCCTCTTTATGTCGGCATTGCACGGGCAGGCTCGGATGATCCCCAGGATAAGAGCTGGATCTGCGGATGTCCTGAAATCTGTAAATTTCGGTCCGCCACTTCATATACTGGTAATCCCCGCTGACCTCCATGATATGGAGCGAGCTTACCTGGAGATGTTTGCTGGTTTATGAAGATTACCGATTGTCAGGTCCTGTTAACAACAACGCTCTCTGCGACACAAAGTTCAGCACCCGAGAGTACCCCTATCAACAAAATTGCAGGATTGATCCTGGAAATGGCACGTGCCTATGAAAGCGACGGGATCTCATTTTTCGCCTCCGGAGATCCCGTCAATGCACTCGCAGGTTTTTATTACGGGTTTGGCTGGCTGCATTTTGGTTTGTCATCCGGACTGCTTATGATCACAACCTCTTCCGGGTGCCCCTTTTTGGAACATCAGGATGTATTCCAGCAACAGCACAGGGAGAAACTTGAAGAGAAAGCATATCGCTATGCACATCTGCTGGATACTGCCCTGTCTTCAGTGGAATGTGCCCCGGATCGTGCGACGATCAGTCATGGTTTCGCTGAGCGTATTCACCTTGTTGCTGCAGTTTATGCCAGACGCGGGAATTATTTCCTGAAATCCGGTTTACTTGAAGATGCCGTTGCAAGTTTCAGTTACGGACATGGATGGCTTGATGCAGGAGTAACTGCCGGATTCTTCAGCGTAGTTGCGGAGCGGGATCTCTTCACTGTTTAACCGTGATGGGTACGTTCCTGGTATAAGTCTCGGTGTCCAGACACAGATTCAAGTCATAAAAGCGTTTATACTATGTTCAATAATCTGTAAAGATACCACGAACAATAAAATGCGCTCTGTCTGACGAGGGAAAAACTATGGAGAAGTCACAGGTAAAATGGCTCTACATTTCAATCGGGTTTTCCCTTCTCGTTTTAGTCATTATCCTGTTTCTCACCATCAACGAAAATACAGTCCGGTATCTCAGGGAGATCAATCCCTTCTTCCTGCTTCTCGCATTCTTAACCCACGTACTTACCATGTGCTTCTGGGCATTACGCATCCAGAAGATGGCAGGATCGCTGGGGTACCGGATCGGTTTTTTTTACAGTCTGAACCTTGTTTTTGCCAACCTTCTTGCCGCGGCGATTACTCCAGCTCAGGCAGGAGGGGAGCCGGTGCGTGTTCATGAGCTCTACCGGGCTAAAGTGCCAATCGGAGATGCAACAGCGATAGTAATCATGGAAAGGGCACTGGATGGCATCGCGCTGGCTGCACTTGCGGCTTTCGCTATGATTGTCCTGACTGACCAGTGGAAGAGTCTTGGAGCGATATCGGAAATTATGGTATATATAACCTGGATCTTTGTTGCAGGATGCCTGTTCCTCTTTTACCTTGCGATAAAGCGGCCGGAAGTTGTAAAAAAGGTCGTCAACCGTATTGCCGGCTTCTTTACCCGTGGCTGGGAGAGCACCAGGGTGGAGGAACTCGTCATGAGGGCTGACAAGGAGATCGATAATTTCAATGAAGCGGTTATCAAATTTGTAAAAAGTGCAAAAGGGGGATTGTTGTGGGGGATGCTGTTTACCCTGCTTTACTGGCTCTCCGAGATTTGTACGGCGTCACTCATCCTCATCGGGCTCGCTCAGCCGGCGCTCGTGCTTGAATCATTTGTAATTCAGCTCATTCTTGCTATCCTGATGATGCTACCGCTCACACCCGGAAGTTCGGGAATTGCAGAGGCAGGGGCATATTCAATGTATTCCCTGTTCATTCCCGCATCGATCGTAGGTATATTCGTTGTCGTATGGAGAGTTGTCCTCTATTATTTCAATATTGCACTCGGCATTCTCTCAAGTATCCTTATTGTCCGTCGGGAAGCAAAATCCAAAGAATGATGGATTTTTACACTGACCTTTTTTACGCTGACCTTAACTCTTATCTCTCATTACAGCAACCATTGTGAACAGGCATGACCCAAATAAGGTGCGAGGTAAAAGGTGTCTTTGTCACCATGAATGATGCTACCACAGTCCCCCTTGTAGTACTCACTGACGGAGGTGAACAAAGTCTTCCGATATTTATCGGGCTCTGGGAAGCGGTTTCCATCAATAGCGCGAAAAACAAAGAAGTTCTGTCAAGACCTTTCACGCACGATCTTTTTTTGGATTTGATTGTAAAATTTTCCATATCTGTTCATTATCTGCAGATTGATAGCCTCGAGGATGGTGTTTATTATGCCCAGCTNGTGNTNTCNGCAGATCATCACAAGGAGTATCTTGATTGTCGTCCCAGCGATGGCATTGCCCTTGCACTCCGGGCAGATGTACCAATATTTGTCGATGAAAACGTACTTGCGTCGGCCGGCCAGAAAACGGTGGATCTCCCACCCATGGTTGACCTGTCCACATTTTTGAGAAAATAATAGTGGGGTTATATTTGGGTTCGGGCGTGAGCCGGATTATCCGAAAATACTCTATTTTCGTCGCCGTTCAAGTTCCTGCATCACATCGGCAAGGTCTATGTCTGCGGCTCGCAATGCAACGAGCAGGTGAAAGATAAGATCAGACGCTCTTGTATGGTACGTTCGTGCACACCGTTTTTTGCAGCAATAATAAATTCTATTGATTCCTCCCCGACCTTTTCGAGAACCTTATCAATTCCCTTATCATCCGATAGCAGACGACTTGTATAGGATTCCGGCGAGGGGGTTTTTGCCCTTTCAACAATAACCGACCAGATTGTTGCGATAACCGCAGGATCAACAGTACTTTTCATACTTCCTCCTGAACAAGAAGAACTTCCCCGACATCCAAACCAAAGAATCTCCGTGAAAGGATACGTGCTTTTTCGATATTGCATCCCGCCTTTCCGATAGCGATACCCAGATCACTTCTCTGCTTCACAAACACATTCAATGGCCCGTTTTCTGCACCCCGTTCAATACTCACCACTTCTGCGGGTTTGAAGATGTTGATGATAAATTCCTCCGGTGTCTCCGCGTACTCCACCATCTCTATCCGCTTGCCAAGTACACTCTGAAGACGTTTGATATTTTCCCCTTTTTTCCCGATCGCAAGCCCCATATCACCCTGGCGGATCACATAGATCACCCGGTCAAAACGATCATCGATCACGCAGTCGAAGGCAGTGGATTTTGTAAGAATTCTTAATTCTTCAATATACCTTCGCTCCTTAAAGCCAATATTGCGTTCCATATCAAAATCAATCCTATTGTATCCGCAACTTTTGGGATATTCGAAATTTTTGCTGGCTATTTTTTTTTCCGGAAAACCCGGACTATGCATTGTGCTTTATGAGATAATCACACGCTGCTTATGTAAAAAAGTTTTGAAGAGATCCTGCATCATTAACGGATTGTATACGTGACCGATACCTGTGCGGTAACAGTAATATCCCCGGGCTGTATCGGTGTTGGCGCTGCCGATTTTACCATAGCGTTCCCAGCCTGGTAATTTTCAAACAATACCGGGGAATATCCGCCGCTGATATCCGCATTTTTAACACCTATAACCGAGGTACCGAGGGCAGCTGCAACGGTGTCAGCATCTGCGCGGGCACGTGACACCGCTTCTTTTAAGGCTTCGGTCCGGAGGATCTGTGCCTGTTCCTCGGAAAGCAGAAACTGGATCGAATTTGCCTGATTTATACCGTTTGCAACCGCGATATCAATTACTTCACCGGTCCTGTTCACATCGTGGAGGGTGACTGTCAGGGAGTTTGTTACATGGTACGTTCGGACTTTCTGGTCCAGAAGAGGTTTTGAGTAGTCATCATATACCGGATAAATTGAGTACCCGGTCGTTTTGAGAGCATCTTTTGGCAGGCCAGCGGAACCGAGTGCATCGATTACCTTTTTCATCTGCGCAGCATTTGCCTGTTGTGCGACTTTTACGTCGGGATTCTCGGTCTCAACGGCAAACGTAATCTGAGCCCTGTCAGGAGTGCCGATCACATTTCCGCTCCCGGTTGAGTGAATCACATTTTCGTCACAGGTTGCGGTCGTTGCGGCTGCAACGCTTCCGATGCATACCATTCCAAGAATGACCATGAAAAATGTAAGGGAGTAGATCTTTTTCATCATAATTATCATTTGAACTTGTCTGGATTGGAGTTTAAAGATTGCCTTAACTACGAAAAAACTGGCGGTTATCAATGCAAACCTGCTCACCCCCAAACTACAATATAATTGAGCACTTAATAGTACCCCGATAAAGCATGGGAGCGACAATCGTAGAGAAAATATTTTCCCGGAAATGCGGAAGGGATATTCGAGCTGGTGAAGTGGTCATGACCCCCCTTGACGGGGCGATGATCCATGATATTACCGGCCCCCTTGCGATCCAGAAGTTCTACGAGATGGGGGGAACAAAGGTCTTTGACCCCGCACGCGTCATCATGCTCTTCGATCACCAGATCCCCGCAGACTCGATTCCAGCCGCTGAAAACCATGTCTATATGCGGAGGTTTGCCGTAGAACAGCGGATCCACAATTACGATATACAAGAAGGGGTCTGTCATCAGGTTGTAGTAGAGAAAGGGCGAACAGCACCGGGCGAGATCGTGGTTGGTGCAGATTCCCATACCTGCATGTACGGTGCAGTCGGTGCATTCGCTACCGGCATCGGTTCAACCGATATGGGATTTGCCCTGAAGTATGGTGCCCTGTACTTCAAAGTGCCCGAGACTATCCGGGCGGAAGTCTCCGGAAAATTCCCCAGGCGTGTAGGGGCAAAAGACCTGATCCTGTCCATCGCTGCGGATATCGGTGCCGATGGGGCAACCTATAAAGCAATCGAATTTGCAGGAAAG
>JGI20215J15232_1000142_pt1 | contig 17862 bp, 11 predicted proteins | sample WetSurMetagenome_2_FD_15232 | JGI IMG/M metagenome (IMG submission 15232) | reverse complement strand
AGATACAGGATACCGTTGTTTCACCAGTTCTCGTGCAAGCTGAATCTGTTTTAACTCAGCTCCCCCAGCATACTGTAAATTCTGATCTGACGTAAGGAGGGGAAGACTCCCCAAGGAAACAAAACAAATTTTCCTTTTCATGTTTGTTTCTCTTTTATATTAAGCATTTCTTGGTAAAGGTTATCAAGTTTAGCAATTACAACTTTTACATCATATTTATCCTTTGCCTCACGCAGATTATTTTCACTTATCTGCTTCATTAATTTCTGGTTTTCCATCAACCTGAGTATTTTATCAGAAATTTCTTCCGGTGTTGGAGGCATCGATTGAATAACTAAACCCTGCTTTCCATCTTCAAACACATCGATTAGACCACCGACATGCGTTCCAATGAACGGTAAACCAGCAGCCATCGCTTCACAAAAAATATTGGGGAAACCCTCTGTAAATGACGGTAAAATAACCATATCTGAATCATTAAAATAATTGATTTTTTCCACTCCTGATTTAAAACCAACACATTTGATATGTTCTGTTAATTTCATATCAGATATCTTCTTATTTAAATTATTAAATTCACTCCCCTGACCAACGTAAATTAACTCAGTTTCAGGATATTTTCGTATAATCAATTGGAATGCATCCAATAACTGATAAACACCTTTAAGTTTTTCAATACGTGAACAAAACAAAAGAGTATATGGTGGATCAAACATTTTATTTTCTGATTTGAACTTTTCTGATTCGACCATCATTGTAGTTACAATTATCTTGTTAGAATCAATACCTAATGCTGTTAATTCATTTTTAAAACCACTCGCTAACACCAAAATCTTATCTGGTATCTTAAATATATTAAAAAAAAACCTTGAGAGAATAGTTTCCCTGTTGAAATGTTCTGATATATTTTTATCCCAGCCTCCGACACAAAAAAGAACAGAAAAACCATTTTTTTTAGCGTACCGCGTAAATATGTAATCTCTTATAATCGCTATCCATGCCAATGATGGATTAATATGGATGATATCGGGATTAAATTTTTTCAGTTTTTCTTTAAATTTCAAGAGTTGAATCAAAATAAGTATCGGATAAAAGATCTTCATAAATTTTGAAGTATTTCCTTGAACGAAATGATTTATCATATATGTATCACGAGGATAGTTATCTAATATTAATCGAACATAATTACTAACACCTCCTTTATCTTCTAAAGAGACAGAACACAGTAAAATCCGAATTTTATTTTTCATTGTTTTTCTCCTCGAACAAGTTACAATAAACTTTCAAAATCCTAATTAGATTATTTTACCGTATTTTGTAGTGTTTATATTTTCTTTAATAATTTTCGCTGGGTTACCAGCCACAATACAATTAGATTTTACGTCTTTAGTAACAACGGACCCTGCACCAACTATTACATGATCACCAATCGTAACACCTGGAAGTATTATCGATCTTGCTCCTATAAAACATTTTTTACCAATGTATGTCTTCTTATATAAACTTCTACAAAAGTCATGAGTCAGAATCATCGCTCCAACAGCGACAAAACTCTCATCGTCGATATAAATATCTCTTGGATTTGTTTTATCTAAATATGCTCCAAAAGAAATTCTAGCGGTAGGGGAAATATTCATATGATAAATTTTTCTTAAGATAAAACGTCTACTCGATGTTAATAGAACATGAAATGTATTACGAATTTTTGTCATTACAACCATTATTTTTCCTCTTTAAGGCTTATTTACTATTGTGGAACTCTGTTTGTTTTTCATGGTGTGATATTTCCTCTAACAGGGTACTTAATGCCAACAGCATCCAAGCTTGTCCCCACCGTATATATTGTATTTTGTTTGTTATTACCGGCCATTTTTGATAATAGAAATAACCTGATTCATCTTGCATATTGTCTCTTGTCCATTTCGCTATGGTTTTCGCAAATTCTAGATAATCTGGCCGAAGGTTACTTAATTTACTAAAGGTAATTATTCCTTGCGCCTGATTATGGATATCAATGGGCCAGAGACGAGGGTAACGCCATTTACAGCGACCATCTGGAAGAAACTGTTCATTTTTATAGAACTCAGCGCCTTTTAGAAGAGCATCCATATATTTTCCGTTATCGGGATTCGTGTATTTAATGAAATCATTTAAAGATTCAAGAATAAATCCTTGATGGAAGTCTATCTGCATTCTTTCAATACCATTCGTTTCGCTAAAAAACCACGCGCCAGTAGGCTTTTGTTTTGATACAATATAGTCCATCACTCTTTTTGAGATTTCCAAGATGTCCTTGTTGTTCGTATATCGATATATATGAGACAATACCCTTACACCAAGAGTAGACGCATTATACACAATAACATTTTTATTATAGGTAGGAGTGTATTTAAAAACAGATTTTTCTTCATCACTCATATAGAGGTTATCAATAATAAATTGAGCGGAACTCTTTGCAATTTCAAGTGATTCTTCTGAATCAGTATCTTCATAATGTTCTAAAAAAGCAAATGCACATGCCGCTGTACAAACAATCGATGGAACATCTGGTGTACCCAAATCATCGGGAAATTGTACCTTAAAGGAGTTTCCAACCCAGCAATAGTTAGAATATTTTTTTTCAAGCGAGTTATTTTTTAAAAGGTCTAAACAAAACTTGGCATCTTTTAAAAATTTTTCTTCATTCGTTAATTTGTATAATTTTAAGAATGCAGAAGAAAATAATCCGATGCTTTTCAGGTTGATACTTTTTTTTATCCCCAACAGAGCCCGTAGGTTTATTGGAAAACTTTTGAAGGATTGTATAATAAAAATTTTGAGCCATTTATTGTTTTTACTAATCCAGGAAGTAAATTCACTATTCAGACCATCATATGGATCATATCCTTCGAATCCATTTTCCTTAACGAAGGTATACAAGTCTAAAACAGAATCCTTAAGATAACCATTAGTGTTTTTACTTGTTATGATCGCTTTTGACATATGTCGTATCTCTACATTCTACATAATGTAATTATCTTTAATATATGCTCTATATTTTTTTCATCTTTTTCTTAACCGATGATATAAGATACAGCCAAGGCTCAAACATAAACGGTAATGGATCATCCCAACTTTCAACAGCATACTCCGTTTTTCCTTTAAATGCCTCCAAGTATTCCGCTAAAGTTAGATTTCCGTTCAATATCTCTAGTACTGAAACATATAAATCTTGCCAGAAATGAATCCATTTAATATGGTGAAATTCCTCAGTATTCTCTGTTATTATTTTATTTAACTCCTCCATTTTGTTTTGATAATAATAAAAAACTAAAGGGATCAGTGGTTTGTTCGTTTGATTTGTTATTGTTATCTGGAGCCAGCTTCGAGGATTAATCTCTAAAAATTTATATGTTTGATCTCTTGGGTCCTTAATAAATTCCACTTCACATAGACCAGAATATCCTATTTCATTTAAGATTTGAAGACTTAAGTCTTTCAACTCAGGGATTTTTATCGTTTCATTATATGTTCCAACACCAAAATCTATGGGAATCATTCTTCTTTTAGCTATCATAACCCAACAAAGTACATCTTTTGCCATGAAACAACCAAAAGAGATAGGATTTTTTGATTTCCCACCTATTATCTGTTGTACTATTATCTCCGATGGTGGAATTAATTGAGCCATTGTCTTATATGATTTTATCAGATCATTCTTGGAATTTACCTTCAATAACTTTTTTCCCGTTAAATTATAAAATCTATGCATGACCGATGGTTTTAATAGACATGGAAAATCAATATTCTTACTAATGGCAATTAAATCATCGATATCTTTTGGGTAAAACGTTTTTGGTATTGGTATTTCTAATTTTTCAGCAAGCGTATACGTTAATTTTTTATCATATGTATATTTGATGATATCCCATTTTTCGGTTGGGATTTTATAATATTGTTCTAATTCAGATTTATGCTTCGAAAGTGTATACACCACTGAATCCTCTGTTGGAATAATGATCCAATCATTTAATTTTTCGACTTCTGCTAAGTGAATTAAAAATTTTGTTAACTCAGTAGGTTCATTCATTTTTTTAAAAACAATATATTTTTTTAAATATTTTGAGAACTTTACAATATCTAAACTTTTATTATTAATAAGAATTGTTTTGATATTATTTCGGGCAAATGTCCGTAAGAGTCCCAACCCTTGAACATTTCCACCGATGATTATAACACCATTTTCCGCCATATTTTGACCCATCTCATCTTTAATTTATTATCTTATTATAAATTTCTTTACCTGTAGCAAACCAAGCGTTTTTCTCTTTACATTCTTTGATTGTTTTCTCATACATTTTTGACCATCCTGGAAATTCTTTTTCATTAAAAACTCTTTGATGCCAGAGAAAGGTAATGAGTCCTCCCTTCTTCTGGGCATAATCAATCAATTCCTTAACTGCATCCCATCGGGATTTATCATCTTTATACTGAGAAAATAATGATCCATCCATGACGATGAGCGGAATAACTAAAAAATGATCGTTAAAAGGTTGAAAAGGCATTACTCTGTCCTCTCGAAAACCTATTTTATCCTTATATCCAAAAGTTGAATCATAATAAAATCCAATTGCTTTTTGAAATTCCCAGGTCTTAGGAATTTCTAGGTTCAAAAAATGTTGTCTGATGCCAATTACAGGTTTACCTACTACTTTTTCTAATTCTTTTTTTTCTTTTAATAAGAGATCCTTATTATTATATGAGTCGTAAGAACCATGTAATCCAATTTCCCATCCGCCATCATCAAGTTTTTTAATTATCTGTCTAACCGCTGGTTCATTAAAATCATAATGCCCTAATGATAAAATGTACGAGGATGGATGAAGAATTTTCATTTTTTTTGTTTCTTTTAAAAAAAAGAATGTCGAACGGACATCATATTTTTTCTCCAGTTCCATTATTTTTTCGAAACACCAATAAGGATTTGGTTTCTGAAACATTGAAAAAAGATGATACGATCGTTTTTCGATAATAAAATGTGTAAAAAACTGATATGTTTTTCTGACTCTATCGACATCATGACTCAAAAAAACAGCGAATTGTTTCCCTTCAGGCCACTCTAATTTTTCCATCATAGCTAGATATGATATAATGTTCATCATTTTTCATTCTATCGAATTTGTTTACTTTTCAATTCAAATATATTTTTCTTAAAGACGATGTCAAGTGTATCTGGTGTCGAAAAGCAGATATGATTTTCATATTAGTCAGCGAAATTTATACTGTAAATCAGGATTATCTTTCATTTCTCTAAAACTCTCAGGATAATTTTCAATATACCATACAAAAAACGCGGTAATATCAATTTTCTCAGTTAGCAATTTTTGCTTTTTCTCGTTCCATTCCTTTTTAATATCCTTATCCTGAATCAAGGAAAGAGCCTTTTCTATTGCTTGATTAGGATCCCTGTAACTAAAAATCAATTTATATCTCTGCTCTAATTCGACAAAATTACCCATGTCATTTTTACCAACAAAAGTATTACATCGGATAACCGGTGTTCCCAGAATCCCTGCCTCGGTTGTCATTGTCTGAGTATCAGTGACTAGTAATTTTGCATAATACAAACAATCATGAATTTTACGCTTAGGAATGTGAAGTAAATATTTCTCTAAATCCTCTGTTACATTTTTTTCTGCAGAAATAAACACATGAGCATATTTTTGAAGTTCGGAAATTAAGCGTCTTTTTTCTTCCAATGAAAAACTACTGACTCCCGCATCATGTACTGCATCAAAAGCATTGAATCGAATAATAACAAAATCTTCGTTTTTCCCAATTTTTAATAAACTAAAAATGTTTTCATCGGGTGTAAAGTAACGAGGATGAAGATATGATATCTCTTTGTAGCTATCGACTTTTATATGTTTTTTTCCCATATTGTCAGTAAATGTTTTCGTTGTCACTATTGAACTTACAAACGGCATGAATATCTTGTATTGAATCAGATAAGCCAAATTAATATGGGGTTCAGAATCTTGAAACGTAATTGAAGGGCATCGAAGTAAAAATGCGTTGTAGGATTCCTGGCCACCAAAACCTAAAAGTATATCAAGTTTATTCCTTTTTAAAAAATTATGCGCTTTAAAAATGCTGATTGGTAAACTCGTGATTTTAGCAACTTTACTATTTGAGGATTTTGCATATAAAAAATACTTCAAACCAAATTCGTTTAGTAATGATAATGTTTCACCATAATCTCTTGCTAAAATTTCAATAGTATGTCCTTTTTTTTCCAATGCATTAATTATATTTTTAAAAAAATGAACTTGAGCCGGAGTATTAATAAAGATTCCAATATTCATTGATGATTCCTTACAAATTTTTTACAATGACCATTATTTGCCTCATCATAGTATCAAAGCGTTTACTATTTCTTAAAGATTAATTATGATGATAATCTCTCCTAGATTAACCCTCCTTACCTTTTTCATCAATTGCATCCCACTTTTAATAAAAAGGCGGGAGCTCATTAAATTTCTCAATACCCAATATATTCATTATATTATTTCTAGTTTTCTTCAAAAAATAAATCAAACCATATTTTTTATTCACGGCATTAAGATGCCATATCGAATGTATAGATATCTGTTAAGTATTTAAAGGATTGATTACATGCTAACAATTAGAAAATATATTTAATTTTTTCACAATTAACTTAAAAGGGTTATGCATATAAACGAATCATACAATGTCGAGGTGGTTTCATAGAATTGAAACAATCAAAAGGAACAACATCGGAAAATAAAAAAAATCAGTATTACGGAAAAATCATCGGAATTATCCTTATACTATTGGGTATTATTTTTTTATATATGACATTCTCCTTTCATTATAAGCTATCAGTTACATTGTTCTTTATAGGATTTGTCATTATTCTATTGATAAACGAAAAAAAAACAGATAAAACAATTAATAATATACAGCTCATATTAATTATTATACTACTAACATTAGTGATATGGTTAGTAACGATAGATGTAGATTTTGATATTTTTTTTATATTAATTGTCATCAGTATCATCTCTCTTAAAGAGTTGTTAAATAAATTCTTGAGTTCATATCTACAAAAACGAATGAATATTCTTTTTTATATACTGCTGATTCCCCTCGTGATAATTTTTTTACAAAGAATAATAAATATTTTAAGTATGTATCCAAGCTAATATCATGAGCTATCATTTCAAAAATTACCCGATAGACATTATTCTATTTATCCTATTGGGTATACTGATACTCCCGGTTACTTTACTGAACATAGAGGAAATATTTCGAATTATTATAGGACTACCTTGCATTCTCTTTATCCCCGGATACATGCTCATTTTCATATTCTTCCCCATAAAAACGGATCATAACGGTATTACTACCTTAGAACGAGTCGGGTTAAGCTTCGGTTTTTCAATCGCTACTGTCTCTCTCCTTGGATTACTATTAAATTTTACACCATGGGGGATACAACTCATATCTGTATTGTTTTCTTTATTCTTCGTCATCGAAAGCTTAGGAATAATCGCACTTTATCGATGGAAAGCTACATTACCCGAAAAACGTTTTATAATCTCTATAAATCTATCTCAATTCAAATCCAGTAGCACAATTGAAAAAATCCTAACTATTTTTATTCTCCTATCAATGATTGCAGCACTCTCATCGATTGTTTATATCATTGTACAACCGAAAATGGGAGAAACATTTACTGATTTTTATCTTCTTACATCAGATGGAAATGTAGCAAATTATCCACAAGATGTAGCATATAAACAAAACATAAGCCTTAACCTTGGTCTTATAAACCATGAATATAAAATGATGAATTATACTATTGAAGTATGGCTTATTGATGAATCTACCAGCGTTAACCAAACAGCACAAGAAAATATTACTCACTATAACCACGCATGGTTCATGGATGAAATAATAGTGCCACTAAATCATACTGAGATTACCAATAAAAATGTAACACAAAAATGGGAGTATAATTACACTTTTTCTATTAATAAAATTGGACATTTTAAATTGACTTTTTTACTGTTTACAACACCATCAGAAGTTTATAACCCTGAACAAGATTACAAAGATAGTATTCAACGAAAAATTAACAATGCTTATAGGGAATTACATATTTGGCTCTATGTCGGATGATTCAACTATTTTTAAAAAGGGAAATCAAGTCTATAAATATTTTATTTTTCATCACATTGTTTTTTTCTTAATTATAAGTGAGATTTACACCAATTTTTTCGTTATAAAATCACAATATTTGAAATACATAAGTATTTAAATAGTGAATTCAACTATAATAAATAAAAATTTAAATAAATTGTAAGTAGAATACTATAAATATAATACGATATATAATGAAACCAAAAGAACCAGGGAAAGGGGAATAATTATGTCTCTAAAAATCTCTTATAAAAATAATAATTACAATGGAAAACGATTAATAAAAAAAATAATCGTAATCTATCTCATCAGCATTCTTGCCATAGGAACAATTTTACCAGTCATACGTTCAGATCCTGGAGATTCTTGGTGGAATACACAGTGGAATTATCGTAAACTTCTGACGATGGATACAACGAAGATATCTGGGACTTTGGTGAACTTTCCGATTCTGGTGCAAATGACGGATAGTGATTTAGCGTCTGATGCACAATCAACGGGGAATGATATCGTTTTTGTGCTTTATAGTGACAATACGACAAAACTGAATCATGAGATAGAGTTTTTCAATGATGCTACTGGGGCGTTATATGCTTGGGTGAATATCACTCGTTTGAGTAGTTCGACCAATACGAAGATCTGGATGTATTATGGGAACCCTGGTTGTAGTAGTCAGCAGAATAGGTATGGGACTTGGAACTCGAAGTATAAAGCAGTGTATCATCTTGATGAAAATGTGCCTCCGTTTGTTGACAGCACCGGTAATAAGAACAATATCACGTCAGCTAATGTGAATGGCACCGGTATGGCGCAGACTGGTGGAATTTACAAGTGGCTTCATTTCAATGGGACTACAAACTATTTGGTTGTTCCTTTCACTCTGACCGGGAGTTATACGGTAGAGGCGATAGCGAATCCAGATCAGATTACAGCAACTGGTATTGTATACGCGAATGAAAAGACTACTTCACCGGTCACTGGTATAGCTATGGGTATTTCAACCTCTGGTGTCTATGTCACTGATGGCACGTTGCATAGAGGGCTCTCACCTTCTTCGACGTATACCCCGGCGAGGACTACGAAATGGTGGGCTGATGTTGTTTTTGCTGTCGGCTCGAAGATATGGTTTTACCTGGATGGAGCGAATCAGTCTTTGACTTCTCAGTCTTATTTTACCAATTATGCGAATTACCATACTATCGGTGCGAGATATATTGGAAGATATAATGCGTTCTGGGATGGTTTTATCGATGAGGTTCGGATTTCGAGTGGTACTTGGAATGCGAGTTGGTTGAAAACCTGTTATGATATCCAGAAGGATCCTGTGAGTTTTTGCAGTCGCGGTTATGAGGAATCAGCACCATCTGGGGGGAATCAGCCGCCGGTCTTTGGAACACCTGCTCCTATAAACGGTTCAGTCAATAATCCTCTTAGTTTTACTTGGAATATTCCTATTAATGATCCTGATGGTGATCAGTTCTCTTGGACCATTCAATGTAATAATGGACAAACGAACAGTGCGACTGGTGCGACGAATGGAACGAAATCATTGTCTCTTTCTGGTCTTGCGTATTCAACGACGTATAAGGTATGGGTGAACGCAACCGATGCTGGTAGTGGTAATTACACCCGGAGATGGTACACCTTCTCTACAAAACTCAATCTTCCCCCTGTTTTTGGATCAGCGACCCCCTTAAACGGTTCCATCAATAATCCTGTAAGTTTCAGTTGGAGTATCCCAATAAATGATCCTGATGGAAACCCATTCTCATGGACGATCCAATGTAGCAATGGTCAAATAAATAGCGGTACTGGCGCGTCGAATGGAACGAAATCACTTAGTCTTTCCGGACTCGCCTATTCAACCAGCTATAAAGTCTGGGTGAATGCGACTGACCCAACAGGTAGTGGTTTATACACGAGAAAGTGGTTTACGTTTACTACACAAGCAGCCCAAGTGAATAATCCGCCAGTGTTTGGGACACCTTCTCCGGCGAATGGTTCAACAGGAAACCCATTGAGTTTCACATGGAGTATTTCCATTAGCGATCCTCAAGGTAACCCGTTCTCTTGGACGATCCAATGTAGCAATGGTCAAATAAATAGCGGTACTGGTGCGTCGAACGGAACGAAAAATCTTATAATTTCCGGTCTTGGGTATGCGACGACTTATAAGGTCTGGGTGAATGCAACAGATCCATCTCCCGGGAGTGGTTTGTATACTCGTAAATGGTTTACGTTTACCACAAAGCCGGCTAATATTCCGCCGGTGTTTAGTTCACCATCTCCGGTGAATGGTTCTACCGGGAATCTTTTAAGTCTGACCTGGAGCATTCCGATTAGTGATCCTGAGGGGAATCTCTATTCTTGGTCTATTCAATGTAATAATGGACAAGTGAATAGTGGAACCGGAGCATCGAACGGAACAAAATCTCTTGTTCTTTCCAGTCTTGCGTATTCAACAACTTACAAGGTCTGGGTGAATGCGACGGATCCGACAGGTAGTGGTTTGTATACGCGAAAGTGGTATACTTTTACCACCCTTGCCATACAAGTAAATAATCCACCGGTTTTTGGAACACCGTCTCCGGTAAATGATTCAACAGGGAACTGGTTGGGCGTCCCTCCCGCAGGATCTTGGATTCCATGGAACATTCCAATCAGCGAGCCTGAGGGAAATCGTTTCTCATGGACCATCCAATGCAGCAATGGACAATCATCCAGTGGAACTAGTTCCTTCAATGGGACTGAATATCTAGCGATCTCCACACTTAGCTATTCAACGACGTATAAGGTGTGGGTGAATGCGACGGATCCAACTGGTAGTGGTTCATATACTCGCAGATGGTATACGTTTACAACGCGAAGAAGTGGTAATAATCCACCAGTCTTCACTCGTGTGCCTTCACCAGTGAATGGTTCCTTGTCGACAGGAGGTCAGTTGAGTCCAACCTGGATGAATCTAACCTGGAATATTCGGATCAATGATCTTGAAAATAATAGCTTTAATTGGTGGATTCAATGCAGCAATGGACAAGTGAATAGTAGTACTGGTGCAAAGAACGGCACAAAATCGCTTAAACTTTCTTATCTAACGTATTCAACGACATATAAGGTATGGGTGAATGCGACAGATCCGACTGGCAGTGGATTGTATATTCGCCGATGGTTTACGTTNACAACAAAGGCGAATGATCCGCCGATAGTTGGTACGACTTCTCTTCCGAATGGTTCTATTGGAAACTCATTGAGTTTTACTTGGAGCATCCCGATAAATGATTTAGAAGGCAATCCGTTCTCATGGACGATCCAATGTAGCAACGGGCAAAGTAATAGTAGCACTGGAGCATCGAACGGAACAAAATCTCTTACCCTATCAGGTCTTACGTACGCAGCCAGCTATAAGATTTGGATGAATGCGACCGATCCTTCTGGAGGAGGTTTGTATACACGCAGATGGTTCATATTTACAACGCAAGGTAGTGGTGGGAACAATCCACCAGTATTTGGGACCCCTGCTCCAGGAAACAGCTCTACGGGGAAACGTTTGAACTTGAGATGGAGTATTCCAATTAATGATCCTGAGGGAACTGTCTTCTCTTGGACGATTCAATGCAGTAATCGGCAAACGAGTAGTGGAATTAGTGCATCGAATGGAACGCAATTGCTTGTTCTTTCTGGCCTCTCGTACTCGACCAGCTATAAAGTTTGGGTGAATGCGACTGATCCGACGGGTAGTATTCTTTATACGAGAAAATGGTACACCTTCACAACAGAATCCATCATACCTATTAGTATTCCAACACAAAAAGCATGGTCTCCGTTGACAGCCGCCTCTGGAGAAACAAGAGTAGGACCGACTATAGCTGACGTCAATAACGATGGGCGGATGGAAATCATCCGATCTGGGATAAACGGTCTCGTCGTTTATAATGGAACAACCGGTTCAGTTCTTTGGAATAAAATAACAACGATGTGGGATGGTCATATTCCACTAGAAATCATTGACCTCAACAACGATGGGTACCTTGACGTGATTAGTTCATATGACACAGGAACTAGGGCTTTATCTGGAGTAGATGGGTCTCAACTCTGGTATAATGCGAACGCACCCTTATATAATAAACATGCTGTCACGGGTGATATCAACGCAGACGGATACCCTGAGGTATTTGTTTGTACGTCTGGTGCGAACAGTGGGTCTCCCCAAGGATGGGTAACTGGCCTAACTCATGACGGACAAATTTTTGCAAAAGTTCATGTGTATTTCCCGTGTTATGGGGGATTATCGCTTGGAGATACCAATAATGATGGTGTGTATGAACTCTTTATGGGTGAGAGAAATATTGGTTATGATGGTAATGTCGTGGGCAGAGGGGTTGTGGCTTTTTGGGCATCGAATCTCACAGAACGATGGTGTCATCCAGAGATGTTATCGAGCAGTAATTGTCCAACACTTGTAGACACGAACAAAGATGGAATCCTTGAGGTGGTCGCCCTCGCTCAAACTGGCGGTAATGGTATTGGCGTCTACAACAGTGCTGATGGGAGCGTTATCCATTATTCCAGTATCCCGGGTTTGAAATGCCATTCGAATCCAACAATATATGATATTGATGGTGATGGTAATCTGGAAATAATTGTAGGNGGNGGTAGTGATTCTTGGGGGAAACCGCTTGTTTGGGATCTCTATACCTGGTCTGCTGATGCCTGGCTNCCATACAATTGTTGGGAACCTCCCGCCATCGTCGATCTCAATGGNGATGGACGTGTTGAGATCCTTGAATGTACCATTACGAANATCTCAATCTTCGATGATAACTATGTGCTNAGAGGATCCATCCCACTCAATAATAATCGAAGTGGTTCAGGTTATTATGGTATGTCGATGATTGTCGCACAGGACATTGATAAAGACAATTTACTAGAATTAGTGATAAACCGATATAACCAGGTTTATGTGTATGATACTAATGGAGTCGCGCCAACCCCACGAGCATTATCTCAATTCAGCTATTACAGTCAGCACCGTGGCCGATCACCGTATTACGCCCAATTTTAAATGATTAAACCAAGAATGTATTCGATAGATCCTAAAAATTATAGATTCTTTCCATACTATCATATAATATTTTAATAGGAGAGAGTGTTTACTCTGTTGGATCTACAGTCAGTTAAATTTGGAGGAACATGTCAATGAAACCTTCGACGTATGCAAGCCTGGTGACCCTGGTGTTTTTGTCGCATCCGGATGAGATATGTAAGAGCATTGAGAGTGCGATTCGTGTGACCGATGGGTTGTGCAAGGATTTTGGCCTGGTGAACGATCTGAGTCATATGACGAAGTATCGGGTGATCGCTGATCTGATCGATTCGAAGGTCCTGGTCTCTATCAGTACAGCAAAACGGAAGAAACTGCGTCTAGCAAAAAAAATCATCGACATGGTGTGATTTGAAGTTTACTACATCCGTGCTTGTGTGAATTGTTCGATGAATGTTTTTAGTGTCTTGAAATGGGAGAGGATGTAGATGAGGATCTGTTGGTAACGTGCGAGAGGGGCCTCTTCATTCGTGAGATTTTGTCTTTGGTCGATTGTTTGTATCTCGTAGGTTGATTGGTCTGTAAAGATATGTTGGGGAGTTGCATTGATGCATTGGTTGAGAATCAGGGAGGAATCATCAAGGAGGTGGATGTCTTGTATCTGGCTTTTTTGAAGTGTGTTTTGTGAGGCATGAATCAAGGTAAGGCCGTCATTGGAGAAGGTACATTGAGTGATGAGGTTCTGGGAGCCGTGTGCGAGATATAATCCGAATGCGTCGTTATCGTTGAAGACGCAGTCTGAGATGATGTTCTGGTTGTTGCCTGATTCGATGGCATCGATTCCTGCGTGGGTGTTTCTGGTAAAACTGCAGGAGATGATGACATTGGATGATGCATATTGGAGTTCGATTCCGTCGCAGTTCTCAGAGAAGCGGCAGGAGGTGATGGTATTGTCTGTGCAGGGAAACTCCTTTGTCCCCAGCAGGACGATTCCTTCGTCTTCGCAGGAATGAAATGTGCAGTTGGAGATAATATTGGTAGTACTCCAGATCGCGATGCCGATGGGGGTNTCATGGAATGAGCAGTTTTGTATGGTCGTGTGGGGGGCGCTGATTTTTATTCCTGTTGTGTAGAGNCCTGGTGCGTTGTTTATAATCTCTAGGTTGTTGAGAATGACGTTTTCCGCGGTGACCTGGATGGCGTAGCCGTTTTCTTGTGACGTTGGATTGAGAATNGTTTGGTCTCCTGTGATGTGGAGTGGTTTGTTGATGGTGAGAATCTCACTGTAGGTCCCGCNGGGGAACTGTAGTGTTGTTCCAGCTTCAGCGCTGTCGATTTGANCTTGTAGTGAGATGGTTTCTTGACGGTTTTGGATNTGTGGTGGAGACGAGTTTTTGGAGTCTTCGGCGAAAGCCTNTGGGAGTATNGGAAGTAAGCTGAGTAGAACAAGGATGGTACACAAAGTTCGTTGGATGTTTCTTTGCATGTTTTTTCGTTCCTTCTCCTTTCGTATCTNTNGTGTNAACCTATAGCTTGCTAAACTTTGTCAATNAACGTTTATAAAGCCTCTCGGGGAAAATACCAAAACGACGCTCTGACAATCCTCCGAGAAAATCAGGGGAAAANAAATTTAGAAAACTTTTTAAATGACAATTGTATACATGCAACAGTATAACAGAAATAGAATCAAATATGGAGATGTTTAAGAGAAGAAAATTCACAAGGAGAGGAGGAAGGGACGTTTAACGTTCTTCATATTATCCCCCTAATTTTTTTCCCTTCCTTCTATTTTTTTTCACCACAACAAACAACGACATCTTCATAGAAACTGATACTGAAATTTTGGAAAATGTTTTAAATCGACACCAGATTGCTTCCTCCATAAAAAAAACATTGGTGGAGGCATGTTAAACATATGAATGAAGCAGTCATTGTAACCGCTGTTCGGACAGCACAAGGCAAATTTGAAGGCACCCTCAAAGGATTCTCCGCACCCCAGCTTGGTGGACTGGTCATCAAAGAAGCAGTCAAAAGAGCACACATCCAACCAACGGAGGTAAGCGAAGTCATCATGGGAAACGTGGTTTCCGCTGGCCTGGGTCAAAACGTGGCACGACAAGCAGCGATCGCCGGTGGCATCCCGTATGAGGCCGCCTGTTTGCATGTCGACAAGGTCTGCGGCTCTTCCCTGAAAGCCGTCATCCTTGCTTCACAAGCGATCAGACTTGGGGATGCGGATTGCATCGTCGCCGGAGGCATGGAGAGCATGACAAACTGCCCGTACTATTTGGATAAGGCTCGGTTCGGTTACCGGATCTTCGACGGTAAACTCATCGATGCCATGGTCCATGACGGGCTCTGGGACGCGTACAACAACTTCCATATGGGCATGACCGGGGAGATCGTCGCTGAGAAATACCATATCACCCGCAAAGACTGTGATGAGATAGCGGCACGCAGCCATCACAACGCAGCAAAAGCAACAGAGACGGGCAAGTTCAAGGATGAGATCGTCCCCATCGAGATCAAACAGAAAAAAGGAGACCCACTTATCTTCACTACAGATGAAGGCATCAGGAAAGACACCACCCTGGAAAGCCTTGGCACCCTCAAACCCTTCTTCAAAGAAGGAGGAGTGATCACTGCAGGCAACGCATCCCAGATCACCGATGGCGCCTCTGCCGTGGTTATCATGAGCAAGGAAAAAGCAAAGAAACACAACCTGGAGATCCTGGGCACCATCAAAGGATACGATGTGACCGGCGTTAAACCAGAGTACGTCATGGAAGCACCCATCCCGGGGGTCACTAATCTTTTCAAAAAAATGAAGCTCTCCATCGATGATATCGACCTGGTGGAGCATAACGAGGCGTTCTCTAGTGCTTCTGCTGCACTCATCCAAGAAATTGGTATACCCAAGGAGAAATTCAATATCCATGGTGGTGCGATCGCCCTGGGTCATCCGATCGGCAGCAGCGGTGCACGGATCCTGGTCACCCTCCTGCATTCCCTGAAACAAGAAAAGAAACACCGAGGGCTAGCAACCATCTGCCTTGGTGGCGGCCACGCGGTCAGCATGATCGTCGAACAGGAGAAATGATCACTCATGACGATCAAAAAAATCGGGATCATCGGGGCGGGTACCATGGGCCATGGCATCGCTCTTGTGAGTGCCAAAGCAGGCTATGACGTCCTCCTCCATGACATCAAAGAAGATTACATAAAAAAAGGCATCGCTTCTGTGGAGAGATTCATCGATAAAAGCGTGGAAAAAGGAAAGATGACAGCGGAGGATAAAACACATATCATGAGCAGGATCCATGGGACGACCGCTCTTGAGGACATGAAGGATGCGGACTTGGTCATCGAAGCGATCCTTGAGCAGGTCGCCTTGAAAAAAGAGCTCTTCCAGAGACTCGACCTCATCTGCAAAAAAGAAACCCTGTTTGCCTCAAACACCTCCACGATCCCCATCACGGATCTCGCTAGCTCCACAAAACGACCAGATCGGTTCATCGGCATGCATTTCATGAACCCTGTTCCTTTAATGAAGCTCGTGGAAGTCATCCGTGGGTTACGCACCTCTGATGAGACGACCACCATCATCAAACATCTCGCGGAAAAAATGGAAAAAACCCCTATCGAGGTCAACGACGGACCCGGGTTCATCAGCAACCGTGTGCTGTTCGCCATGATCAACGAGGCCATCTTCTGCCTCCAGGACGGCACCGGGACTGTCCAATCCATTGATAGTGTCATGAAACTTGGGATGAACCATCCGATGGGGCCTCTGGAGCTTGCTGACCTTATTGGACTGGACGTGAGCCTCAACATCCTGACTGTCTTGTATGACGGCTTCAGTGACTCGAAATACCGACCTTGTCCTTTGCTTAAAAAAATGGTGCAGGCAGGATACCTTGGTAGGAAAACTGGTAAAGGATTCTACGATTATCCACCACGGTGAACCATATGACGTACAAGAACATCATCCTTGAGAAAAAAAACAACCTTGGCATCATCACGATGAACCGGCCTGCTGTCCTTAACGCCCTGGACGTCGACACCATTGAGGAGCTTACTTGCGCGGTCCAAGAGCTTGAAGTAGACCAAACGATCCATATCGCGATCCTCACAGGCAAAGACAAAGCATTCATCGCAGGTGCTGACATCAAACAAATGCAGACCATGACCAGCCTGCAAGCACATACATTCGCAGCCAAAGGACACCACCTCCTCCAAACTATCGAGAACTCCCGAATCCCGTACATCGCCGCGATCAACGGTTACGCACTGGGAGGCGGCTGTGAAGTCATGATGGCCTGCGATCTTATCATCGCTTCAACAACCGCAAAGATCGGCCAACCAGAGATTAACCTTGGCATCCACCCGGGTTTTGGAGGGACCCAGCGGCTCCCTCGGCTCGTCGGAGCAATAAAAGCAAAGGAACTACTGCTCACCGGCGATCCCATCGATGCCTCTGAAGCATTACGCATCGGACTAGTCAACAAGGTCATAGAACCAGAGAAACTCATGGAGGAAACTGAAAAACTCGCAATGAAAATCGCCTCAAAATCAGGGGTACAGACTCGCAGCATCAAAACACTGGTGAACACCGG
>JGI20215J15232_1000140_pt1 | contig 18091 bp, 21 predicted proteins | sample WetSurMetagenome_2_FD_15232 | JGI IMG/M metagenome (IMG submission 15232) | reverse complement strand
CCAGGATCCGCCCCCGCCTGGGTGAGACCCCCATGTCCAACAGGACCAGCCTCTCCCTCAGACCGGAGGCCGCGCCTGACCTGGAGAAGGCCAGGAAGTAGAAGTGGAGCTGCAGGAAGAAGGGGAGGTACTCCATCACCGGGTCGCGATCCGGATCGAATCCGGTCACCGTCTTGACCTCGGTGATCGTCGCCTCGTCGCCGTCCTCGTCCAGGAGATCGATCCTGCCCTGGATCTCGAAGGTGAAGGGGCCGAACCGCTCCGTGGCGGAGACCGCCACCTCCCGTCGCGAGGACTCCCCCGAGGCTTCCCTGATCCAGGCGTAGTGCGCCGCCGACCGTGCCTGGAGCGAGGGATCCTCAGGGTTCCCGGCGAGCCGCTCGGGCAGCCATCCATACGAGATGAGCTCGCGGATGCCCGCCCTCACGGTCATGCTTTCGGGATCGAAGCGAAGGAGCATGTCGGAATATGATGACGGGGCGGCATGCCGGGCCGCGGTCCCGGCCGCCGGGCTCCCGGTCACTGCTCGCTGATCGACACCACCGCGGAGTTGATTATGAAGGCCCTCATCGTGTTCGACTCAGGATCCACCGGGTTGAGGAAGAAGCCGGGAAAAGCGGGATTGAAGGCCTGCCTCGTGCCGGCCAGGATCTCCCCGTCGTGGAACTTCACCATCAGCTTCTTGCCGATATAGCGCCCTGCGGGGTCGAAGCTCCGCTTCTCGCTCCTCGACGGGTCGCCGGAGAAGTCCTTCACGAAGAACAGGGCCTTGAGGTCCTCGACAAGGACCTCCTCGACCTTCTGCTCGCCCTGCGCGGCGGCCAGGGCCAGATGGAACGTGGGCCTGGACGGGTTGAAATCGATCGAATGGCCCTTCAGCACATGGCCGTCCTTGAAATGCGCGACGAGACGATTGGGTCCCACGGGCAATCCCCCTCCCGGACATGATGCAAACCCCTCCGGGCAATATCTTCGCCGGACTCCTCCGGGTAAAGAACCCGGCCGGACTCCCCGGAGGGGCGCGGGGCTGTTATTGATCGGGGCAGGAAGGTCGCCTGCAACATTCGGCCGGTTGCCATCCGGAGGCTGATTCCTTGGACAAGAAGAGAGTCGTCATCTCTGCGTCGAAGCGCGTTTCACAGCTGCCGCCCTATCTCTTCGCGGAGATCGACAGGCTGAAGGCGGCGATGGTCAGGCGCGGCGTCGATCTCATCGACTTCGGCATCGGCGACCCCGACATCCCGACCCCCGACTCCGTCGTCCTGGCGTGTTCGGAAGCGCTCCGCGATCCTGCGAACCATCGCTATCCGCGAAACGCTGGCAGCGCCTTCTTCCTGGAAGCCGCCGCCGGCTGGATGGCAAGGGAGTTCGGAGTGGCGCCCTCGGAGGACATCGGATTCGGAGCCCTCATCGGATCGAAGGAGGGCCTCGCCCATGTCCCGCTGGTCTTCTGCAACATCGGAGACATCGTCCTGGTGCCCAATCCCGGATATCCCGTGTACAGGTCTGCGGCGATCCTCGCGGGCGCAGTGCCGGTGGACCTCCCCCTGAAACGGGAAAACGGGTTCCTCCCCGACCCGGGGGCGCTCGAAGGGGCGGCCCTCAGAGGCGCGAGGATCCTCTACCTCAACTATCCCAACAATCCGACGGGAGCTGTCATGCCCGTCGAGAAGATGGCTTCGCTCGTGGAGTTCGCGAGGAAGGAGGATCTCCTCCTCGTCAGCGACAACTCCTACAGCCACCTGAGATTCGATGGCGGCCGCCCGCTGTCCTTCCTCCAGATAGAAGGGGCCTCCGATGTCTGCCTCGAGTTCCACAGCCTCTCCAAGACCTTCGGCATGACGGGCTGGCGCGTGGGCTTCGTTGCCGGAGGGCGCAACCTTGTAGCGGCCTTCATGGCGGCCAAGGAGAACATCGATTCGGGTGTCTTCACAGCCATCCAGAGGGCTGCCGTCACCGCGCTGGAGTCGCCTCCCGGAGAGTTCCAGGAGAGGCTCTCGATCTACCGCCGCAGGAGAGACATCCTCATCGAGGGCCTGGGCCGTCTGGAATGGGACGTCTGCCCGTCTCCGGGATCCCTCTACGTCTGGGTCGCCGTGCCCCGGGGCTACGGCTCCATGGATTTCGCGAGGAAGCTCCTCACCTCTGCGGGCATAGTCGTCACGCCCGGCTCGGGCTTCGGCTCCTGGGGGGAGGGCTTCGTGAGATTCGCCCTGACCGTCCCCGAGCCCGAGATACTGAAGGGCCTGGGGCGCCTGGAGAAGATGGAGATGCCCGGCATGAAGGCTAGGAGCACCATCAGGAGAGCGGGCAGATGCCGGAAGGAATCCTGAGGATCCGGGACATCGAGCTGAGGGTTGTGGCCGGGGCGCTGCCCCGGGAGAAGCTCTCGCCCAGGACTCTGTACCTGAACGCCGAATGGCGCGGCCGCTTCGAGCCGGGCTCTCCTCCTCCCGTCGACTACTCCGCGGCATGCTCCTGTCTCGCGCCCCTCGGAGAGCGTGAGTACGACTACATCGAGGAGGTCGCCTCGGCCGCCCTGGCGGCTCTCCGCGGATGCTTCCCGGAAGGCTCGTGGACGGTCAAGGTGGTCAAGGTCTGTCCGCCCTGCCCGCTGAGGGTGGGGGAGGCCTCCTTCGAGGTGACGGGCTGACGGGGGCGGTCCGGTTCGCCCTGGCTCTGGGCAGCAATGCCGGCGACAGGGTGGCCGGCCTCCTTGCAGCGGCGTCCGGGCTGCGCTCCGCCCCCGGCCTGTCGCAACTCATTCTCTCGGGCATCTACGAGACCCGGCCAGCCGAGGGCGTTGGCGGCGGCCCCTTCCTGAACGCCGCGGTATCAGGGGTCTTCGAAGGCGGCGGCAGAGGTCTGAGGGATCTCTGCAGGGCGCTCGAGTCCAGGGCCGGATCGCCTGTCGAGAAACAGGGCCGGGAGAGGACGCTCGACATCGACGTGCTCTTCCTCGAGCCGCCGGAGGCCGTGGAGGGGCTCGTCCTCCCTCATCCGAGGATGGCCCGGAGGCGCTTCGTTCTCGTTCCCCTCTCCGAGGTATGGCCGCGACCCGTGCCCGGCCTGGGGAGGACCCCGCACGAACTTCTGGCAGCCTGCGAGGATGCCGGGCATATTACGGCGATCTGCACCGCCCCAGCCGCCGGAGGTCTCTGGAACCCTTGTCCGAACAGCGATTCATAGTCGTAGAAGGCCCCGTCGGAGTGGGGAAGACCACCCTTTGCGGACTCCTGGCAGAGGCCTGGAAGGCCAGGCTCGTGCTGGAGGAGGTGGAGGAGAACCCATTCCTCCCGCTCTTCTACCGCGACAGGAAGAACTACGCCTTCCAGACCCAGGTCTGCTTCCTGCTCAGCCGCCACCGCCAGCAGGTCAAGCTCGGGCAGCTCGACCTATTCAGCCGGAAAGTGGTAGCGGACTACATGTTCGAGAAGGACAGCATCTTCGCAGGCATCAATCTGGGAGAAAACGAGTTCGCGCTCTACGAGAAGCTGGCCGCCGTCCTGGCCAGGGACGTTCCGAAACCCGACCTGATCATCTACCTGCAGGCCTCTCTGGATGTCCTGCTCGCGCGTATCGCCAGGCGGGGACGGCCCTACGAGCACGACATGAGCAGGTCGTACCTCGAGGCGCTGCTGAATGCATACAACAGCTTCTTCTTCAGGCTGCGCGACACCCCGGTTCTCGTGGTGAACACGGACAGCATCGACTTCAGGAGCAGGCCCGGGGATCTGGAGGGCATCCTGAAGGCTGTGGAGAGGCACCGCGGAGGCATGCAGACGTATGTCTCGCGCCTTGCCGATCAGGCGAGATGATCACTGTCCAGGCGGCATCGGACGCCCGCTCCGCCTGTGCCGGGTGGAGAGCGGGGGGCGACACGCTGGCTTTCGTCCCTACCATGGGCGCCCTGCACGAGGGCCATCTGAGTCTGGTGCGCATCGCGCACGACAGGTGCGACAGGGTGGCGGTGTCCATTTTCGTCAACCCCAGGCAGTTCGGCCCGCAGGAGGATTATCTGCGGTATCCCCGGCCCCTCGAGAAGGACTCCGCTCTCCTCTCGGATGCCGGAGTAGACCTGCTCTTCGCGCCTCCACCCGGGGAGATCTTTCCCGAGGGCTTCGCCACGACCATCTCCGTGGCGGGGCCTTCGCAGGGCCTGTGCGGGCCCTTCAGGCCCGGTCATTTCGACGGGGTGTCCACCGTCTGCTGCGTCCTCTTCGGCATCATCGGTCCCCACGTATCGGTCTTCGGCATGAAGGATGCCCAGCAGCTCGCGGTGATCCGGAGGATGGTCCGCGACCTCGGGATCCGCATGGAGGTCGTGGGAGCTCCCATAGTTCGGGAGGCCGACGGCCTGGCCAGGAGTTCCAGGAATCGCTATCTTAATAGTGCGGAAAGAATTGAAGCAACGGCCATCCATGCCGGCCTCCTGGAGGCAGGCTCGCTGGCCGCTTCGGGCTGCAGCGATGCGGATCGCCTCGTGGGGGCCGTGAGGACCGCGGTGTCCGCAAAGCCCCTTCTGAGGCTGCAGTACGCGGAGCTCGTGGATCCCGATGCTATGACACCGATGCCCGTCCTCGACAGGAGGGGCCTGCTCGCCACCGCTGTCTTCGCGGGCACCACCCGCCTGATCGACAATGCGCTGCTCGAGCCGGGCAGAGGCTGTGTGGAGGTCTGACCTTGTACAGGTGTTTCCTCGGTGCGAAGCTCCACAGAGTGGTGGTCACCGCCGCAGATGCTGACTATGTGGGCTCGATCGCCATCGACCTCGATCTCCTCGAGCTCTCGGGCATCATGCCCGGCGAGCGTGTGCAGGTGGCCGATCTCGCGAACGGAGAGAGGTTCGAGACCTATGTGATCGAGCGCCCCGCCGGAAGCGGGACCGTCAGCATCAACGGAGCCGCGGCCCTGCTGGTCAGGCCGGGGGACAAGGTCATCGTGCTCCAGTACGTCTGGGTCGATGCCCGGGAGACGCCTCCCTCTCCCCGCGTGGTCGTGGCCGACGAGATGAATCTTCATCCCAGGCTCCTGACGTGAGGGCGGCCGTCGTGCTGGCGGCGGGCAAGGGCAGGAGGATGCACTCTGACCTGCCCAAGGTCGCCCATCCCGTCCTCGGCAGGCCGATGCTCAGCCGCGTCCTGGCGACGGCCGACGAGTGCGGCTTCGACAGGATCATCACAGTGGTCGGACACGGCAGGGAGAGCATCCTGCCCCTGCTCGAGGCCGGGAAGCGCGAGTGGGTCGTGCAGGAGAGACAGCTCGGGACGGCCGATGCCGTCGCCTGTGCCGTCAGGGTCTGCGAGGCCGACGAATACCTGATCCTCCTGGGCGACGTCCCGTTGCTCAGGACCGCGACGGTTCTCGATCTGGCGAGGTCGCGCGCAGAGGCTGGGGCGGCGATCACCGTGCTCACGGCCCGGGCTCCCGACCCCGCCGGTTACGGGAGGGTGATCAGGGACGGCCGCTCCGTGAAGAGGATAGTCGAGGAGAAGGACGCCACCGACGAGGAGCGCAGGATCGCGGAGATAAATACCGGGCTGATGGCCTTTTCGGGAAGGGCGCTCATGGGGCTCCTGCCCCGGGTCGGCATGACTAACTCCCAGGGCGAGCTCTACCTGACGGATACGATAGCCCTCGCCTCGGGGGAGGGTCTGCTGGTGACCGCGGTTGCGGCTCCGGAGTGGATAGAGGTGGCGGGGGTTAACGACCCGTTCCAGCTCGCCGTTGTATCCCGCGAGCTGTGCCGGCGGGAGATTGCCCGCCTGATGGAGGAGGGCGTGAAATTCGACGACCCTTCATCTGCCTGGATCGAGGATGGCAGCACGTTCGGCTCTGACGCCAGGATAGGCAGGGGCGTCACCGTCACGCGCGGGTCGAGCATAGGTTCCGGGGCCAGGATCTGCGACGGTGCGCAGGTCCTGTCCGCAGTGATACCTTCCGGCGCCGTGGCGGGGCAGGGCTCGATCGTCGGGGGTCGCGTCTGAACAGGCTCTGGGCTCCCTGGCGAAGCAGCTACGTGGCGGGCGAGGTCCCCGGAGAGGGATGCCTGTTCTGCCGGGTGGTGGCGGCGCCTGAAAAGGATGCCGATAATCTGGTTCTGGCGAGGCGGGGTCCGGTAATCGCCATGCTGAATCGATATCCGTATATAAACGGCCATATGATGGTCGCTCCGGCAAGACACGCAGGCTGCTTCGGCGACCTGGCCCCGGAGGAGCTGCCGGCCTTCCAGAGTCTTCTCGCGGACTGCGAGCGGGCTCTGCGCGAGGGCATGAGATGCGGAGGCATGAACGGCGGCTGGAACATCGGCCGCTGCGCCGGGGCCGGAGTGGAGGGGCATCTCCACCTCCACGTGCTCCCGAGATGGGCCGGCGACGTCAATTTCATGACTGTGACCGCAGGGACCAGGGTCATATCCGAATCGCTGGAGCAGACCCGGGACAGGCTGCTTCCGTACTTCAGGGACGGCAGGGAATGAGCGACTGCTCTCTTCCGGGATGGCCCTGGAGGCTCTTCGCGACTGCACTGGCAGTCGGGGCAGCGGCAGCCGGGCTTCTGGTGAGCCCGCCGGCCGACCGGGATGAGCCTCCGGCGGACACCGCGGCTGCGGGAGTCCTGCCCGACACGGTGACCCTGCTCGTCCTGAACGGCTCCGGCGAACAGGGCCTGGCGAGGCGGATACAGAGATACTTCCTGGGATCGGGCGAGGGGACGGTATGGCTTGCTCCAACACCGCCCTCCGACGCCGACAGGGACGACTACGCCGAGACGATAGTCGTCTCCTCCGTGGAGAACCCGTCGGGAGCGCTGCTCGCGGCGGAGCGGCTGGGTCTCCCGGACAGCTGCGTCGTGTTCGCTCTCGATCCATCGGCTCCGGCCGAAGTGACGATCATACTGGGCGACGATGTGGCCGCGATGGCCGACACGCTCATCCCATACAGCAACGAATGAAGGCTGGAGGCTGACTTGCCAGACGACATACTCGGCGAACTCGTGGAGGCCATCCGGGCCCGGCAGGGATTTCGCATCAGGGCCATGGACATGTCGGAGTTCCCGCTCACCATGGACATCTTCCTGCTGGCGTCGGCGGAGACCCGTGTCCAGGCGCGGGCGATCGCCGACTCCGTGACCGACAGGGCCAGGTCGCTCGACATGAGGCTCCACCACAAGGAGGGCTACGAGGAGGGGAGCTGGATACTGCTCGACTTCTCCGAGCTCGTGGTTCACATCTTCCTCCCCGATACCCGCGAGTACTACAACCTCGAGATGCTCTGGAACGACGCCCCGTTCGAAGACTTCCCCGACGACGCAGGCCGGACCGGTGATCTTCCGCCCGGATGAGGCCCGCCGCCTCATAAGGGACAGCCTGGTCGCGGCCGCCTCGGAAATGGCGGGCAGGCCGGTCCAGGTGTCGCTGGCCGAGCCCAGGCACGAGGGCTTCGGGGATCTGGGCACCCAGGTGGCCATGGAGCTGGCCCCGGGGCTGGGACGCCCTCCCAGGCAGATCGCAGATGCCCTCGTGAGTCTCCTGCACCTACCGGACGGCCTCGTCTCATGCGTCTCGGTCGACGGGCCGGGGTTCATCAACCTGACCTTCAGCAGGAGCTACTACGATGCGTTCCTCCGGGTCCTGGGCACGGAGGGGCTCCGGCCCCTCGTCGACAGGCCGGGGGAGGGCAGGAAGGCCCTCGTCGAGTTCGTGAGCTCGAATCCCACTGGCCCCCTCAACGTAGGCCATTGCCGGCAGGCTGTTCTCGGGGAGGCCGTGTCCGGGCTGCTCGAGGTGACGGGATGGACCGTCGAGCGCGAGTACTACTTCAACGACTCGGGGCTCCAGACGCTTCTCCTGGGAGAATCCCTGGCATCGCGGTACCTGGAAGGCTCTCCAGGGGAGATCCCCATTCCAGAGAACGGCTATCACGGAGACTACATCGAGGGATGGGCGCGCGATCTGGCCTCTTCGCGGGGCCGCGGGCTCTCGTGGCCGGGAGATTCGCAGGTTTTCGTCGACCATGCGCGCACGAGGGCGATGGATCTGATCCACTCCGACCTCGAGATGCTGGGCATCGAGTTCGACCGCTATTTCAGCGAGAGCAGCCTGATACCCGAAGCCGTGGAAGAGGCCATCGCAAGGCTCTCGGACGTGTTCCGGGACGGGAGTAGCCTGATCTTCGAGGAGCCCGCGGGCTCGGGGAAGAAGTGGCTCCGGCTCACCGCGCTCGGGCGCCCCGAGGACCGGGTGCTGGTGAGGGATAACGGCATGTACACCTATCGAGCGCCGGACATCGCCTATCACCTCGACAAGTTCCGGAGGGGCTACGACCTGCTCGTGGACATATTCGGCTCGGACCATCTCGACACGAGCCAGGACGTGACGGCCGCCCTCTCGGCCCTCCTCGGGGAGGAGAGGGTGAGGAGCACGCTCCGGGTCATCCTCCACCAGTTCGTGACGCTCGTGCGGGAGGGCAGGAAGGTCAAGATGTCCACCCGCGCGGCGAACTTCGTGACGCTCAGGGAGCTGATAGAGGAGGTGGGCTCCGCGGACGTCACCAGGTACCTGTTCCTCACGAGGAAGGCCGAGGCGCACATGGATTTCGACCTCGACCTCGCCAGGCGCCAGTCCGACGAGAACCCTGTGTACTACGTCCAGTACGCCTATGCCCGCATCGCGGGCATCATCCGCACGGCCGAGGCGCAGGGAGCATCGCCGTCGACGGCGCCCGGAGCCCTGGAGGGCGAGCTGGAGGAGCCGGCCGAGCGGAGGCTGGTGAAGATGCTCGAGTCTGTCCCCGGGCGCACTGCAGCCTGCGCCGAGGCGCTGGAACCCCACAGGCTGACCGAGATCCTGGCCGAGATCGCGACGGCTTTCCATTCCTTCTATCAGAAGCACAGGGTCGTGGACCCGGACGCTCCGCGGAGGACGTCTGCGAGGCTCCTGCTCTGTGCCGCATGCAGGAACACGATCAGGGACCTGCTCGGAACGCTCGGCGTCGAAGCGCCTGAGCGCATGTAGCGGGCCTCTTCACGGGGGGATGACATGGCGGTGCTGGTAGTCGGCTCCATAGCTCTGGACACGCTGACGACGCCCTCGGGCAAGGCCGAGGAGACCCTGGGCGGATCGGCGACCTACTTTGCCCTCGGTGCGAGGATCTTCGACGCAGTAAGGGTCGTCGGCGTGGTCGGCCCGGACTTCCCGGTGACCGAGAAGCGCTTTCTCGAGGAGAAGGGGATCGACCTCGCGGGCCTCACCACGGGGCAGGGTCCGACCTTCCGGTGGGAGGGCGTCTACGGACCCGACCTGGGCGATGCCCGCACCATAAGGACGGAGCTCGGCGTCTTCGCAGGCTTCTCACCGAGACTCCCGGATTCCTTCCGCAGCACGCCCTGCGTGTTCCTGGCCAACATCGACCCGGAGCTGCAGCTTGAGGTGCTCGAGCAGGTCGTGGAGCCCAGGTGGGTTGCGGTGGACACCATGAACCTCTGGATAGACCGCAGGCGCGAGAAGGTGCTCGAGGTCCTGGGCAGGGTGGACATTGTGTTCGTGAACGCGTCCGAGGCCCGGCAGCTCTCCGGCGAGGACAACCTCTTCAAGGCAGGGAGCTTCATCAGGTCTCACGGCCCCAGGTTCGTGGTGATCAAGAGGGGCGCCAGCGGAGTCATGGTGCTAGGGGGACCCCAGCCCTTCCTCCTGCCCGCGGTCCCGCTCGAAGAAGTGGTCGACCCCACGGGAGCAGGCGACAGCTTTGCCGCCGGCATGCTCGGATACCTCTCGTCCACCGGCAGGCCCCTCGACTTCGAGATGGTGAAGAAAGGCCTCGCATGCGGCTCCGTTACAGCCAGCTTCGCCGTCAGCGGTTTCGGCGTGTCGATGCTGAGGGATCTGACCAGCGAGAGCGTCGAGAGCAGGATGCGCTTCTACCTGTCGACCAACCAGCTGGGGGCGGAGAGGGCATGAGCCTCGAATACCGGGATGCGGGCGTCGATATAGAGGAGGGGGAGAAGGCCGTCGCCATGATGAAGGCGGCCGTCAGGAAGACGTTCGGGCCCGCCGTCCTGTCGGATCTGGGCAGCTTCGGCGGCCTGTACAGGGCTTCGTTCCCGGGTCTCGCGAGCCCGGTCCTGGTCGCCAGCACGGATGGAGTGGGCACGAAGCTGAAGGTCGCGTCCCTGGTCGGCGACTACACCACGGTGGGGCGCGATCTCGTGAACCACTGCGTGAACGACATCCTCGCCCAGGGGGCGGCACCCCTGTTCTTCCTCGACTACATAGCCTGCGGGAGGCTGGACGCGGTCACAGCGGCGGCCATCGTGGGCGGGATGGCCTCGGCCTGCCTGGAGAACGGCTGCGCCCTCCTCGGAGGGGAGACGGCCGAGATGCCCGGCTTCTACTCCCCGGGAGACTACGACGTTGCCGGAACCATCATCGGCGTCGTTGACGAGGACAGGATAATCGACGGATCCGGGACGGCGCCCGGGGACCTGCTCCTGGCGCTTCCATCCAGCGGGCTGCACACCAACGGCTATTCGCTCGCCAGGAAAGTCCTCTTCGAGATGGCCGGCATGAGCCCGGGAGACCGTCCTGAAGAGCTGGGCGGGGAAAGCCTCGGCGGCGCTCTCCTGGCGGTCCACAGGAGCTACCTGAAGCCGGTCCGCAGCCTCCTTGCGGAAGGCCTCCTTCTGGGCATCTGCCACGTCACCGGCGGCGGCATTCCCGGGAATCTCGTCAGGATCCTGCCGGAGGGGTGCGGCGCCGTCATCTCGGAGACCTGGCCGGTGCCGCCGCTCATGAAGCTGATCGAGGAGCTCGGGGGCGTGCCCAGGGAGGAGATGAGAAGAGCCTTCAACATGGGCGCCGGCATGCTGCTGGCGGTTTCGCCGCGCAACCGGGAGCGGGCGGAAAACCTGCTGAGGGACGCGGGCGAGACCTGCTTCGTCGCCGGGGAGACATTCGCCGGCGCCGGCGTCGTATACGACCGGGAGGGATGAGATGCGCGGAGGACTGATAGAGAGCCTCTCCACGGGTGGCGGAGGGTCGATTCTCATGGCCGTCATGGACGGCCTGGGCGATCTCCCCGGCGAGCCGCTCGGAGGCCGCACCCCCCTGGAGGCAGCCGTCACCCCGAATCTCGACGAGCTCGCACGGCGGTCCGCTCTCGGCCAGCACATTCCGGTCAGCCAGGGCGTCACGCCTGGCAGCGGTCCCGCCCACCTGTCGATCTTCGGCTACGACCCTGTCGAGCACTTCGTCGGGAGGGGCATACTCTCGGCCCTCGGCATAGGCTTCCCGATCCTCCCCGGCGATCTGGCCGCGAGGGCCAACTTCTGCACGATGGATTCGTCCCGCATGGTTACGGACAGGCGCGCCGGCCGCATAACGACCGCGAAGAACGCCGAGCTCTGCGCGAGGCTCAGGAGCATCTCCATCCCCGGGATCGAGATCTTCGTGGAACCCGAGAAGGAGCACCGCGCATGCGTGGTCTTCAGGGGGGAGGGGCTCTCCGACGCGGTCTCGGATACCGATCCCGGGCATGCTGGCGCCGGGAGGCTGGAGCCGAGAGCGCTGGTGCCGGAGGCCGTCCGGGCTGCTGCGGCGGTGTCGGAGTTCCTCGCGAAGAGCGACGAGCTCCTCTCCGATGAGCATCCGGCGAACGGCATGCTGCTGAGGGGCTTCGCCACCATGCGCCCCTTCCCGTCCGTGGGGAGCAGGTTCAGGATACGGGCGGCGGCCGCAGCGATATATCCCATGTACCGCGGCGTGGCCTCCCTCGTGGGGATGGAGGTCCTCGTGTGCTCGGACCTGCGCGGGCAGCTCGAGGCAGTGCGTGCGGCGAAGAACGGACACGACTTCGTGTTCTTCCATTTCAAGCCCACTGACAGCTCCGGGGAGGACGGCGACTACGAGGCCAAGGTCGCCGCGCTGGAGAGCTTCGACTCCGCCCTCCCGGCGCTGGCTTCCTGCGGGTACGACGTCATCTGCATTACAGGTGACCACAGCACCCCCTGCTCGATGAAGCTGCACAGCTGGCATCCCGTCCCGGTCCTCCTCTCGGGCGGACCCCAGAGGACTGGATGGAGCAGGAGGTTCACCGAGCGCGAATGCGCTTCGGGCGCGCTGGGCACCTTCCCGGGGACGGACCTCATGCCCCTGATGCTGGCCTCCGCGGGGAGGCTCGAGAAGTATGGCGCCTGAGAAGCAGGTCCCCTCCGGGCCTGCAGAAGCCTGCACGCTCGCCAGGATAGCGGAGGCGAAGGCCTCGGCCCGCGCGCTGATCCTCGCCCACAGCTACCAGACCCCGGAAATCCAGCGGATCGCGGATTTCGTCGGCGACTCGCTGGAGATGTGCAGGGCCGCCGCCGCCTCCAGGGCCGAGGTGCTCGTGATCTGCGGGGTCAGGTTCATGGCGGAGACGGCCGCCCTGCTCGCTCCCGGCAGGCTCGTGATCCTCCCCGAGCCGGACGCCGGATGCCCTCTCGCCGACAGCATGACCGCCGAAGACCTCGAGCTCATGAAGGCCGCGGATCCCTCCGCCCTTCCCGTGGTCTACGTCAACTCCAGCCTGGAACTCAAGGCCGGCAGCTATTCGGTCTGCACGTCCGCCAATGCCGTCCGGGTGGTGGAGTCCGTCCCGTCCCGCACGGTGATCTTCGGCCCCGACAGGAACCTCGGCCTGTTCGTGGCGAGGAGGACGGGCAAGGCCGTCAGTATCTTCCAGGGTTCCTGCCCTCCGCATGCGAGGGCTGACCTGGACGGCATCCGCGCGGCGAAGGACGAATGGCCCGACGCCGAGGTGCTCGTGCATCCCGAAACCCCTCCCGAGGCATGGGACCTCAGTGACCACGTCCTCGGGACGGGCGGGATGATCGCGAGGGTGTCCGTTTCGAAGGCGCGCAGGTTCATCATCGGCACCGAGGAGGGCATGGTTTTCCGACTCGGCACCCTCTTCCCCGGCCGGGAATTCAGGGCGGCTGGCTCGATCTCCTGTCCGAACATGAAGAAGATCACCCCGGGAAAGGTCGCCACCGCCCTCGAGACCCTCGAGCCGGCCGTGAGGATCGATCCTGCACTCGGAGCGCGGGCGCTCGCCGCCGTCGAGAGGATGACCGCCGTTGGCTGACAGGCTGCCGCTGGTGGGCCTGACCCCGAACTGGGCTGCGAACGCCGTCCCGTCCGACCTGCCATACGGCAGATGGCGGTATTTCATGAACTCCTCCTACGCCGAGCTCGTCCGCAGGGCGGGAGCTTCACCGGTTGCGCTGCTGCCGTCCGGAGAAGGCCCCGAGGAGGGCGCCGTCGATCTGCTCGACATGCTGATCCTCACGGGGGGCGGCGACCCCGATCCCTCCCTGTACCACAGAGAGCCGGCCGGGGCCAGGTGTCCCGATGTGGCCCGGCCCCTCTGGGACATGGAAATCCTGCGCCTCGCGAGATCCTCCGGCAAGCCAATTCTGGGCATATGCCTGGGAATGCAGCTGATGGCCGTGGAATCGGGGACGGCCCTGATCCAGGACATACCGGCGGGGCCCGTCGAGCACGAGGGCACCCCGGAGAGGCCGGTCTCTCACAGGGTCGACCTGGTGCCGGGGTCCTTCCTCGCGGAGGTCCTGGGCAGATCGGCCGTGGTGGCCAGCTTCCACCATCAGGCCGTGGAGGCCGCCCCCCCTGGTTTCGCGGTTTCGGCGAGGGCCGGAGACGGGATCATCGAGGCGATGGAGGCGGCCGGCCGGACCGAGATAGGCGTACAGTGGCACCCTGAGCGGGACGGCAGCGGAGTGCCCATCCTCCGGGCGATGCTGGGCGGCCGGAGACGATGATCCTCGTGTGCTCGCCGAGGCAGGTCGGACGCCCCTGGGGCTCTCTGCGCGATCAGTCGGGCGGGAGGATCGGAGAGATCTGGTGGCTCTACGAGTCCGGCGGGGAATCCGTGGAACTGGCGGAGGCCGGGGGCTCGGCGGGCAGGTTCGAGGGGACTCTCCAGGCGGCGAGGGAGAAGGGTCTGATCGGCCGGAGGATCCCCTTCCCGCTGCTCGTCAAGACGCTCCATACGGAGGACATCCTCTCGGTCCAGGTGCATCCTGGCGCCGGGGGAGGACCTCTCAGCAAGGCGGAGACATGGCTCTTCCTGCAGGCCGTGCCGGGAGCCAGGGTGTATGCGGGTCTGACCGGGGGCGCGGGGCGCATCGACCTCGAGAGGGCGCTGCGCACAGGCGATCCCGCTGCTGTTCTCGAGGCATGGGATGTCAGGGCGGGCGATGCCATGCATCTTCCTCCGGGGACGGTGCACGCGCTCGGAGGAGGTATCAGGGTCCTCGAGGTCCAGCAGAACTGCGACGTCACCTACAGGCTCTACGACTGGGACAGGGTGGGCCCCGACGGTTCCCGCAGGCCGCTGCAGGTCGAAGAGGCCCTCGCATGCATCGATCCTGAAGGCGGGCGCCCGGTCTTGTCCAGGAGAGGGATACCGGACCTGCGGGGAACCGGGGCCGGCTACACGCTGAACGTCGCCGCCCCCGGGTCCATGGTCCTCGGTGAGGACTGCGCCCTCTATATGGAGACTGGAGCCGTCAGTGCCGGCGGCCTCGAACTGGAGGCGCCGTGCTGCCTGCTCGGAGCCGCCGGTGGCGGGGTATGCCGTGTCGGGGGGGAGGGTTATGTGGCCTGCGTCCGCCGGAATTGAAACGATGCCCGACAACATTTGGGGGATAGTCCTGGCAGGAGGGCGGGGGACCAGGTTCTGGCCCGTGTCCACACGTGCCAGGCCAAAGCAGTTCATCGACCTGCTGGGCGGAGGGACCCTCCTGCAGCAGACGGTCCGCAGACTGGGCGCCCTGTGCTCCCCCGCGAGGGTCCTGATAGTCACAGGGGCCGAGTATTCGGCCCTGGCCAGGGAGCAGCTCCCCGGGATTCCGGAGGAGAACATCCTCCTGGAGCCATGCCCGAGGAACACATCGGCCAGCATCGGGTGGGCGGCCGGGGTGATGGCCTCCCGCGGCGCCGCCGGGGACCTCATGGCTGTCGTGCCCTCGGACCACTCCATCAGGCCCGACGAAGGCTTCACCTCGACCCTGCTCCGCGCCGCCGTCCCCGCTTCGGAGGGCTGGCTGATGACGCTCGGCATAAGGCCGGACCGGCCGGCGACCGGCTACGGCTACCTCGAGGCGGGCGAATCCATGGGGGGATTCCTCAGGGTGGTGAGCTTCCGCGAGAAACCGGATGCGGCGACCGCGGCATCGTACCTCGCGGGAGGCAGGCATTTCTGGAACGCAGGCATATTCATGTGGAAGGCCGAGGCCATTCTCGAGGAGATCGGACGCCTCCTCCCGGATCTCGCATCCGGGCTGACGGCCGTCGGCACAGGCCCCGGCTGCGATCCGGAGGTCTTCGGAGCTCTGCCTGTGATCTCCATCGACTACGGTGTGATGGAGAAGGCCGGCCGGGTGGGCATGGTCGAAGCCGCTTTCGAATGGGACGACGTGGGCGACTGGCCCGCGGCGCGGAGAGCGGGCATCGCCCGCGGCGGGATCCTCCAGGTGGACAGCGGGGATTGCACGGTCTGGAACCCCGGAAGGCTGACCGTCATCCTGGGGGTTCGTGGCCTCTCCATCGTCGAGGCGGGAGATGTCACGCTGGTGATGAGCGACGAATACTCCCAGAAGCTCAGGGATGTGGTGGCGGAGCTGGAGCGCGAGAGGCCGGACCTGGTCTAATGGCCTCTTATGACGACCTCGGAGCCTGAGGGCAGCCAGGAATAGACCCAGGGCGCGACATGGCGCCCGAGCCTGATGCAGCCATGGGACAGGGGTTCTCCCAGCCTCGACAGGGCGCTGATCCCGGGTGCCTGGTGGAAGCCCACCTCGCCTGAAGGAAGGATGCTCACCCAGTAGGGCATTCGCACGAGATACTTGCTGGACAGAGGATTCCTCAGCCTGTATCTCACGGTGAACGTGCCCTGCGGAGTGGCATGCCCGGGCCTTCCCGTGGAAACCAGGGCGAGATTGGCCTCTCTGCCGTCCTGCTCGAACAGGACGAGCTGCCTGTCGAGCAGTATTGTCGCAGTGCGCGCGGGCACAAGCGTTTCCTGCACGACGGGCATCTGCGAGCCGAGGGACCATGAAAGCAGGCCGAGGATCAGCCTGGCGAGAGCGATCGAACCGGTCAAGAGCCCTCCAATGCTGCTCAGGGCTGCATTTCTAGCAATTGTGGAGTTTATTGTCAAGTTACGGGTAAGGTTTTTCAGGCGTTGACTTCAGATGACGCATAGTTGATCTTGTTCCACCAAACCCTGCACGAAACGGAGGAATTGCCTTGATCAACCGCAGGAGAATCCTCTGCCTGGCCCTGATTGCAGCGGGCCTCGCAGTAGCGGCATGCGCCTCGCCCGCCGTCACGGGCATCAAGGTGCACATGCAGAACGGCGAGTACCAGGAAGCGGTGACCCTGGCCGACAGCGTCATCGCGGGAGGAGATTCTCTCAATGCCGAGCTCTGGATCTGGCGGGGCAAGGCTCAGGGCAACCTCCGCGACTGGCAGGGAGCCGCGCAGTCATTCGACCGCGCATGCAGGATCGATCCTGCACTCGGCGCTGAAATCCAGGACTACTGGTTCGTCTTCTACAACTCGGCTGCCGAGTTCGTAGCGGTCGAGGACTTCAACAGTGCGAGGGCCGACCTCGAGAACGGGAAGGCCCTCTTCCCGGACCGCCCCGAGTTCGACCAGATGCTGGGTGACATCGCCCTCGGGAACGACGACTACGCTCTGGCCATCCGCCATTTCGAGCAGGCCTGGGCGATAAGCAGCCCTCTCATCGCATCCTATCGCGAGATGCTCGACACCGCGACCGAGGATTCGGCCGAGCCCATCCAGGAGGCTCTCGACGCAGCCACAAGCAACGGCCTGCTCTCCCTCTTCAACGCGGCCACCCTGCACAAGTCGCTGTTCTACACCTCCGGGACCCCGGAGGAGGGCCAGGCCCACCTGGCATCCGCAGAAGGCCTCCTCACGCAGGCGATCGAACTCGATCCCACCAACGCAGACGTCCTCAACCTGCTCGCGCAGGTCTACCTGCTCGAGGACAGGTTCGACGACGCCATGTCTGTGTTCGACGACGCGCTGGCCGGAATCGAGCAGGGCCTCGCCGAAGGCTGGCTGACCGAGGACGACGCCAGGGATCTCCGCGGACAGATCACGGTCACCCGCGGCGTCGCCCTGCTCGAGCAGGAGATGTACCCGGAGGCCATCGCCCAGCTCGAGTCCGCGCGCGGGCTCCTGGGTGACGACTACATTGTCCTGGGCAACCTCTCGCAGGCCTACATCATGAGCGAGAACTACGCAGCCGCGCTCTCCACGCTGGACGAAACCCTCCTCATCGAGGACCTCAACGAGGAGCAGCTCGCCAACACCTGGTACATGAAGTTCGCCGCGCTCACCAAGCTCGAGCGCGACACCGAAGCCGCCACGGCCCTCGAGACGGCCCTGGAGATCACGCCCGACAACCCCGACTGGTGGGAGTTCCTGGCGAGCACCTACAGCAGGCTCGGCAGGCGCAACGACGCCATCGACGCCATGGAGAACGCGGAGCGGCTCAGGAGCAGGCCCTAGAGACCTCTCCCGAACTCTGGGGGGCGGGCGCTGCCCGCCCCCCTGCATTTACCGGGGAGAAGCCCCCCCGCATCCGGGGAACTGTGCCGGAACGCTCGCAGGACTGCGCTGCAGGCTCAGCGGCAACTGTTGACTCGCAATGGGGCATGCGCTATTGTGCGTTCCCTGGTTCGGGTAGTCCCGTGTCCTGGGTTCGAGATGTCTCTCCTCGTCGAGGTGAACGCCTTCCCAGCCCGCAGGAGCAACCGGTGCCAGAAGCGCCGACCCCTGATGGGTCGGGGTCCTCCGGCGACCTTTTCTGCCGGCTGGTCGGGCGAGTTGCCGCCCGCGGATTTCGAGGCGCATGCCCCGAGAAGGAGAGTGCTGTGAGCAATAAGCTGTTTGTTGGGGGTCTTGCCTGGTCCACCACCGACGAGTCGCTCCGCAAGGCCTTCGCCGTGCACGGCGAGGTCTCGGAGGCTCGTGTCGTCCAGGACCGCGACACCGGCAGGGCCC
>JGI20215J15232_1000139_pt1 | contig 18098 bp, 13 predicted proteins | sample WetSurMetagenome_2_FD_15232 | JGI IMG/M metagenome (IMG submission 15232) | reverse complement strand
CAGGAATTCTTCGCTCATGCGAGCATGGCTCGAACATCCTGAAAATAAAAACCCTCAACTAGCAAAGCTTACTGCTGAACCAGCCCCCTTCAGGGGGGTGGGGGCGTGGTTTCCTGGGATTGTTCGCTCCGCTCACGATCCCCGGGGGGAGATCCCGGCAAAGCCAAAATATTCCCTTGCTCGTTACCTCGCAGGGGCTTTTTATTTTCAGGAATTCTTCGCTCATGCGAGCATGGCTCGAACATCCTGAAAATAAAAACCCTCAACAAAGTTGAGGGATATTTTGGCTTTGCGGAGAGAGGGGGATTCGAACCCCCGGTCCCACGATTGCAGGACAACGGTTTTCGAGACCGCCGCATTCGACCACTCTGCCATCTCTCCAAAAGTTACATCCAAATTGACCACAGAGTCTATCACGCCTCTGGGTGACTATCTCTCTAAAAATACGATCCGCCTTCCTAATACTAATCTCGCAATCTCCCAGTCACCTATTCTCCTATTCTCCCTTTCCCAGACTCCCTTACACGCGGCTGACAAAAATAGTAATTATTTCATATGTTGAACAATCATACCCAAATTGCAGAACCTGGATCAATCTTTTTCAGCCGGGGAAAGTATAAGCCTGAGCGATTAATCATGCGTGAGATAGGTCCATGGCTCTCAGGTTGGCGGCAAGATTCGTACCCTGGTTGATCGCAACATTAGCTACCTGCGGATGATCGTTCAAGTACCGCGGGGTTTTCATTAAAGCCACCTCACCGATCGCGAAGATCTTAGTCTGAAAAAGCAGTATCCCTGTGGTCTCCCGGGAGCATATTAAAAACCGTGCAATATTACTCCTTAGTTTGATCGGTCCAGTTCCCTGATCAGCAAGATCTTTTCGGGCCAAGGCCTTTTTCAGCTGTATCTGATGATGACTTCAGATGCCATTCTGTTGATCCGGCTGGCACTCTTTACGAAGCATCCATTCATCCACTGGATATGAATTCACCAACAAATCCGGTGGTTCCATTGTTATAGCAATGATAAACATGCCCCAGCTATGAAAAGACTTCTGTCTGTTCTACCTATGTTTTTACTTTTTATCCAGATGCAGGCGCAGCAAAATATAACCGGAAAAGTGCTTGATGAAAAAAATGCTCCCTTACCCGGCGTGTATGTCACGGTAAAAGGAACCTTGCGCGGGACAATTACCGGCATGGAGGGAGAGTATTCCATATCGGCTTCGCCAGCAGACACCCTCGTGTTTTCGATGGTCAGCATGAAGACACAGGATATCCCGGTCGGAAGCAAAACCGTAATAGACGTTAAGCTTGAGGTTGAAGCTTCAGTTCTGAATGAAGTTGTGGTCGTCGGTTACGGATCGCAGCGTGTCAAGGATCTGACCGCGCCGGTGGTTTCGATAAAAAGTGAGGATCTTACCAAACAGCTGACCGCAAATCCTGTCCAGGCCCTTCAGGGGAAGGTTTCAGGGATCCAGGTTATCAACAGCGGGATCCCGGGAAGCACCTCCCTGGTGAAGATCAGGGGTGTCGGATCGATAGGCGATTATGCAAATCCTCTTTATGTTGTTGACGGAGTTTTTGTCGACAACATAGATTTCCTGAGTGCGGATGATATCCAGGACCTGACCGTTCTCAAGGATGCTTCTGCGGCTGCAATTTATGGTGTGAGGGCAGCCAACGGCGTGATACTGATAACTACCAGGCGCGGGGCAGCGGGGAAAGCGGTGATAACTTACGACGGTTACTTCGGCTACCAGCTCCCGGTCAATATACTTCCTCTGGCGACAAAGGATCAATATGTCCAGCTGGTCAACGAAGCGAATGTGAATACCCCCGGATATATCCCGGTCCCACCCTCCAGGTATCCTTCCTCCACAGACTGGTACAAGGAACTGGTGAGGCCGGCAAGCACCACCAGCCACGGGCTCGATATGTCGGGCGGAAGCGATAAATCGTCCTACTCGGTCGGGGGAAGCTACTTCCTGCAGGAAGGCATTATGAATATCAGGAACAGTTACCAGCGCTTTAACCTGAGAGGCCGGTTTGACCAGACCGTAAACAAAGTGCTTAAAGTGGGACTGAACTTAGTCTTCTCACAATACTCAAAGATAATACCGAACGACGGGGATTTCTTCCAGGCGTTCGTGAATCCCCCGGTCTATCCTGTTTACGACAATTCGAATGCCGATGCTTATCCGGTCAAATTTGCCGCCCCTCAGAAATACGGATTCGGAAATTCCTATGGCAATCCTGTTGCGGGTGCCTATTACTGGGATGATCTTGAAAAGGGCTTCGAGCTGGTCCTGAGCTCCTATGCCGAACTAAGCCTGGTCCCGAGCAAGCTGGTATACAAGCTGTCGTACAATGCCGACCTGGCCTACTACAACTCGCGCAATTACACACCACAGTATTATGTAGGTGGCTCCCAGGGGGTCACTGAATCGCAGCTTTCAAAGACCTCGGGCAATTCTTCCAAAAAGATCATCGATAACTTACTCACTTACAATGATAAATCAGGGAAAAGCAGCTGGACGGTATTGTTGGGCCAGGAGACGCGCATTGAGAAAAGTGCGTTCCTTACCGGTTCAGCCATCGAGGTACCCGGGATAGACGAACAGTCGAAATATATATCGCTTGGATCTTCAGCCGAGAGAAATGCCAACGACGGGGCTTCGACATTTAACGGCCTGTCATTCTTCACCAGGGGAACTTACAACTACGCGGACAAATATCTTTTGACATTGACCTTCAGGGCCGATGCCAGCTCTAAATACCAGCAGAAGTGGGGTTACTTCCCGTCGGTGGGTCTGGGATGGATCATGACTGACGAACCATTCCTTAAAGGGGTTAATAACCTCGATTACCTGAAGCTAAGGGCGAGCTGGGGTCTGCTTGGGAATGACAACGTGCCTGCGAATTCGGCCGTTGTGCTGGGACAGACAGGCACAGCATCTTCGGCAGTGTTCGATTCAAGGCTCGTAACCGGCGTTGGAGCACAGACGGTGGTCCAGAACTATCTTAAATGGGAAGTGGTCAACGAATTTGATGTCGGGGTCGACTTTGGATTCTTCAAAAGCCAGTTGACCGGGACTCTTGATCTTTACAGGAGGCTGACCTCCAGGGTAGTGTTCTTCGCTCCCATTGCAACGGGAGGCGGGGTTGCCCAGCTCCTGGGGAACAACGGGAATGTGGTAAACCAGGGCGTGGAGTTGAAACTCACCTGGGACAAGAAGATCTCCGAACATCTCTCCTATAATATAGGTGCCAATATTACCACCTCGATGAACAGGGTAACGAAACTCCAGGGGCGCGATTATATCCCCGATGCCCTGATAAGGGGGAATTATGCCACGAGGACCCAGGTCGGACATCCCATAGGCTCGTTTTACGGATACAAGATCGACCATGTATACCAATCCGATTCGGAAGCTTTCCTGGATCCTGTGGTCCAGGACATAAAAGCTGCCGGGTATTTCAGGTACAAGGACCAGAACGGGGACAAGGTCATCAACGACAAGGACAAGGTCTTCCTCGGCTCTCCCATTCCCTGGCTTATCGGAGGACTTGATTTTACACTGGCATACAAAAAATTCGATTTCAGCCTGTCACTGCAGGGTCAGTACGGAAACAAGATCCTAAATGCCAAAAGAATGAACAGGGACATATTTGCCGACGGCAATTACGACAAGGATTTCTATACGCACCGGTGGACCACCACAAATAAATCGAACAAGTATCCTTCAGCAGAAGCATACAATTTCGGATTTATCCAGCAGGCCAATGACTTCTTCGTGGAAAGCGGGGCTTTTATCCGTCTCCAGAACGTCCAGGTCGGATACACTCTGAGCAAACTCAGCTTCGTTTCAAAGTTGCGTATCTATGTGGCTGCCCAGCGTCCTTATACGTTTTTTAACTACCAGGGATTTACGACAGAGATCGGAGGAACGCCGACGGCAAGCGGTATTGACAATTCGGTTTACCCGCTTCAGTCTATTTATACCCTGGGTGTCAAGATGAGCTTCTAGGACTTCAATGATATCAGAAATGAAAAGGACAAAACTACTTATCTACACAGCTGCCGTGATCTCAATGCTGACCGGCTGCCAGAAATTCCTGGACATAAGGCCTGAAGCGACAGTACCGTCTGCAGGGGTCGATTATTCCAAACCTGAGAACATATTCCTTTCGGTGAGTGCATCGTATGCTAAAATGCGTGATTTCGGGGCCCATGCATTCCCTTACATAGGAGCTTTCGAAATTACTTCCGACAATGCGGACAAGGGCAGCACTCCTGAGGATAATCCTCCCATGGCCGAGCTTGACCACTTCACCTACGGCGCTTCCAATGATCTGATAAATAACCTCTGGACCGCCTACTTCGATATCGTAAGCGGTGCAAATTATGCCATCGGCCAGATGCCGTTATTCGAGGCAGCCCTGCCGGCTGCATCCGATAAGCTCACAACGCGGCAGTGCCAGGCAGAGGCAAAGACCATCAGGGCCTATGCCTATTTTAACCTGACCCGCCTGTTCGGAAGGGTCCCTCTCATTGACACGTTACTGACTGCAGAACAGCTCGCTTCCCTTCACCAGGCAACGACTGACGACCTGTACAAATTCATCGAGCAGGACCTGCTCGAGGCCATACCGCTTCTTCCGGCATCATACTCGCCCGATTTTGCAGGAAGGATAACAAGGTATACCGCTATGGGATTGAAGGCCAAGGTCCATCTTTACAGGCAGGAGTATGATTCCGTGGCTAGCCTTTGCGACAGGATCATACTGTCGGGGCAGTTCAGCCTTTATCCGAAATTCCGGGACTTTTTCAGCATCAACGGCAAGAACGGTATGGAATCACTGTTCGAGATCCAGAGCTCGACACTCGGACGCACATCCGGGGATCAGACCTATATTGAATATGCATATGAACAGGGGCCGAGGGGGAACAGCCCCGCGGGCCTGCAGGGATGGGGTTTCTGCACTCCGAGCCAGAACCTTATCGATTTCTTCAACTCCAGGGGTGAGGTCATACGGCCCCTTACAACACTGTTGTACAGGGGTACTGTCACCCCTGAGGGAGACAGCATAAAAAAATCGTGCACCAACCCGGTTTACAATGGCAAGGTCTACACTCCCCTGATCTACAACAAATGGTACTTTAACGGTTACGGGTTTGACCAGAACGTCCGCATACTACGGTATGCCGATATTCTCCTTATGTATGCCGAGGCAAAGGCAAGAGGTGCAGCCTTCCCGACAAAGAGCGGACTCACAGGTGACAATGCCGTCAACCTTGTAAGGGCCAGGGCGGGTCTTCCGGATCTCACTAACACTACCGTTGACCAGGTACTTGATGAGAGGCGTGCGGAGTTTGCCCTCGAAGAAGACAGGTTCTTTGACCTCATACGGACAGGCAGTGCGGTCACTGTTCTCGGGCCGCTTGGCTTCACAGCAAATAAAAATGAGCTCTTCCCTGTCCCATCAGCTCAATTGCAGCTAAATCTAAATCTGACCCAGAATCCAGGATACTGATGAAACACATTAAACATGTAAACTTAATTGTCTAATTAAATCAATTCAGCATGAAAAAGGTAATGAGTTTTGGAGCAGCACTATTCGCAGTAGTGCTTATAGCAGGGTTGGCAGTTTCATCCTGTTCAAAGTCATCGTCAAACACAAATAACGGTAAGACTGATCCCAGTTCAATCGCAAAATCGGACCTCGTCGCTTATTTCCCGTTTGACAATAACGGCACAGATTCAGTGACAGGAATGACTCCGTCGCAAGGTACTGTTACATATGTAACCGGCAAGCGCGGACAGGCATACCAGGGTGGCCATGGAGCCTACTACCTTTACAATCTTCCAGGTACAAGCAAGCTTCCGAATCTTAAGGCATTCTCGGTAGCAATGTGGTTTTACGGTCCCAATATTCCGAGCGATACCGTGCCGGTCCCTGGGATTTTACAGCTGAACGGTTCAAATGATCCGGTATGGGGAAACATTTGCCTCACCCAGGATAGATTACCGGCTACCTCTGACTCGCTCAACTTAAAAATCGTATTCGGCAAAGCCGGTGTTCCGTTTGCGCTGCAGTTCGTCGGATTCCCAAACAGGGCATTTACACAGAATGTCTGGTTTCATCTGATCTACACCTATGACAATGTTACATCAATGTTCCAGACATACGTTAACGGTGTAAAACTTAACCTGCCCGTTGGTACAACCATGAGATACCAGGACGGCTCTGCCACTCCGCCTCCGCTCGGCGATCTGAACTTTGTCGGTGCTACGCAGTTTGCCCTTGGCGGGTGGATTTCCCAGATCACTCACAGTGCTGCTGCAGCTGATTACCAGGGGTGGTTTAAAGGATCGATGGATGAACTCAGATTCTATGACAGGGCCCTGACTGACACTGAGGCAATGAACTTGTTCGATGCCGAGGTCTCGCAGATACCCTGATGCAGGTTAAAATCTTCCGCAGGCAAACAGGAAGGAGTCACGGAGTCCCTATGTTTATCGGGACTCTGTGTCACTCTGTGTAATAAACCGGCGTGCAGCCCTGCGTTCAATGGCTTTATCTTTTGATACAGCCCTGATCTTGATTTTTTTAGTAGCTTAAGGACATGAAAAAAATCCTGATCCTCATTTTTATTGCCGTGATTTCTGCCCATTGCAGAAAGACCACAGTAAACCAGTTGCCGGGGATCACGATTGATTCTGTGTTCATTAACAGGATTGCGGCACCGAACTATTCCTCGCTCAGCAATATTGACTACAAAACTGTTACTGCTGAGTTCAGGTTCGGAAGCGCTGTCGATACTCTTATGCTCGACAGGTCAAAGATCGACTTTGCAGGTTCATCATCCGTCCCCTGGTCCTACAATTTCGGCACAAACGCAAAGAGCCTGTTCATAAGATCTACAGGTGCACTTTCCCCTTTTACTTCCTACAGGATCACCTTCAGCCCGGGAACCAACCTGGGGGGAATTGTAAACAGCTCCTATACTTCCGGGTTCCGGACAAGGCTCGATACAACACCAAAATTCCCGAGGGTCAGTGATGATTCGCTTCTGACTCTTGTTCAAAAAAAGACTTTTGCATATTTCTGGGATTATGCCCATCCGGTATCGGGGCTGGCAAGGGAGAGGTTCGGCTCGGGTGACGTCGTCACCACCGGGGGCAGCGGATTCGGGATCATGGCAATACTTACAGGGATCAAAAGGGGATTCGTCACAAGAATCCAGGGCTTTGATAGACTGAAAACTATCGTTGATTTCCTTTCATCCCCCTCAACCGACAGGTTCCATGGTGCCTTCCCGCACTGGATGAACGGATCGACGGGAAAAGTAATACCGTTCAGTACAAATGACAACGGGGGAGATCTTGTCGAAACGGGGTTCCTGATGGAAGGATTGCTTACCGCAAGGGCTTACTTTAAAAACGGAAACCCTGATGAGCTGATAATGTGCGATTCGATCACAAGCCTTTTCAACAATGTGGAATGGGACTGGTACAGGCAAAATGGCCAGAATATCCTATACTGGCACTGGTCACCAAACCTGGGGTTCATAATCAACATGGGTATCTCGGGCTGGAATGAAGCCCTTATTGTCTATGTTCTGGCCGCTTCCTCGCCCACCCACCCGATACCGCAAGAGGTATATACCAGCGGATGGGCGCTGAACGGAGCGTATCCTATGAAAAACAACAAGCAGTTCTACGGTATCACATTGCCGCTCGGTCCGGATTATGGAGGACCGCTCTTCTTTGCACACTACTCTTTCATGGGACTTGATCCGAGGAACCTGTCGGACCAATATGCTGATTACATGGCCCAGAACAGGGCCCATGCCCAGATTAATCATGCGTACTGCACCGCCGATCCCAAAGGCTATGCCGGGTACAGTGACAGCTGCTGGGGGCTGACCGCCAGTGATATCCAGAATGGTTACAGCGCCAGTTCCCCGACAAATGACCTGGGGGTCATCGCCCCCACGGCAGCTCTCTCCAGCTTCCCCTATACTCCTGAAGAGAGCCTGAAAGCGCTGCATTTTTTCTATTATGTCGTGGGCGACAAATTATGGGGCGACTACGGCTTCCATGATGCTTTCAATCTTACAACCGGATGGTTCGCCTCTTCCTACATCTCAATCGATGAAGGGCCGATAATTTGCATGATCGAAAACTACCGGTCTGCATTCCTCTGGGGTCTTTTCATGACGGATTCCGATGTCCGCAACGGGCTGACCAGGCTCGGATTCACATTTTAATTATATAGTATGTCAAAGCCTCTTATTCTGCTTGCCGTTTTTACCCTCCTGGCGCTCATACCCGGGGTAAGGAGCCCTGAAACAGGGATAACTGAAAAGAGGACATCTGTAAAACAGGAGGTTACAGATGATTCGCTTCTCACCCTTGTCCAGTACAGGACATTCCAGTATTTCTGGGAGGGTGCAGAACCGAACTCTGGAATGGCGAGGGAAAGATATCATATCGACAGTAATTACCCTGAAAATGACATGAATGTCGTAACGACCGGTGGTTCAGGCTTTGGCCTGATGGCAATACTGGCCGGGGTCAAAAGGGGGTTCATTTCAAGGGAAGAGGCCCTGGTAAGGTTCAGGAAAATAACAGGGTTCCTTTCAAAAGCCGACAGGTTCCACGGTGCCTGGCCTCACTGGCTGTATGGTGAGACAGGAAAAGTAAAGCCATTTTCCCCTAAAGACGACGGGGCCGACATTGTCGAGACTGCCTACCTGGTCCAGGGACTGCTTGCAGTCAGGCAGTACTTTAAGGATGGGAACGATCCTGAAAGAAACCTGTCGGCAGACATAGACAAGCTCTGGAAAGAGGTCGAGTGGGACTGGTTCACAAGGGGAGGACGCGATGTGATCTACTGGCACTGGTCGCCCGATTATGGCTGGGCGATGAACTTCCCGATAGAAGGCTATAATGAATGCCTCATAGTCTATATTCTGGCCGCCTCCTCCCCTGCGCACCCGGTGGGGAGTGCCGCTTATCACAAAGGCTGGGCGCGGGGCGGCGCTATTTCGACGACTGCCGGAGGAAAATACGGTTACCCGCTGAGATTAAAGCATAACGGGGCGGAGGAATATGGCGGTCCTCTTTTCTGGGCGCATTATTCATTCCTTGGCCTCGATCCGAGGCACCTGCGCGACCAGTACGCGGATTACTGGCTTGAAAACAGGGACCAGACCCTGATAAACTGGAAATGGTGTTCAATGAATCCCGGGCATTTCAAGGGGTACGGGCCTGATTGCTGGGGGCTCACTGCAAGCTATTCAGTCGATGGGTATAATGCCCATGCCCCCGGAGCCGGGACCGACCTTGGAGTGATCTCCCCCACTGCTGCAATATCATCGATCGTTTATACCCCCGAACAATCGTTGAATGCTATAAGGCATTTCTATTTTGCCCTGGGAAGCAGAATATGGGGAAAATTCGGATTCTATGATGCGTTCAGCGAGCAAAAGGAGTGGTACCCCCAAAGATACCTGGCAATCGATCAGGGACCGGAGGTGGTGATGATAGAGAACTACAGAAGCGGGATGCTTTGGGATCTGTTCATGAGCTCACCTGAGATCAGCGCAGGATTGAAAAAACTTGGATTTAAAGCTTCACCCTGAATAATAACCAACACATTCTAAGACCCTATGAAGAAATTCGTTGCCGGCTTGACTTTCTCAATAGCCGGATCTGTTCTGATGGCCCTCAATGCTTCTGCCCAGGGTCAGAAGACCTATTGCAATCCCATCAACATCGATTACGGGTATACGCCCATTCCCAATTTTTCGGAAGCAGGACGCCACAGAGCCACGGCCGATCCTGTGATAGTCAATTACAAGAGCAAGTACTTCCTGTTTTCAACGAACCAGTGGGGCTATTGGTGGAGTAATGACCTTGTTGACTGGAAATATGTTCCGCGGAGGTTCCTCCGTCCCTGGAACAAGGTATATGATGAGCTTTGCGCCCCTGCCGTCGGGATCATAAGCGACACCATGCTTGTTTTCGGTTCAACCTACTCAACGAATTTCACTATCTGGATGAGTACCGATCCCGAACATGACAATTGGAAACCGCTGGTCGATTCATTTGCGATCGGGGGATGGGATCCTGCCTTTTTCACCGATAATGACGGCAGGTTCTACATGTATAACGGCAGCAGCAACCGGTACCCTATTTACGGTATCGAGCTTGACAGGAAAAGAATGCAGCCCTTCGGGACCAGGAAGGAACTGTTCCTCCTTGACGACTGGCGTTACGGATGGGAAAGGTTCGGGGAATACATGGACAACACATTCCTGGATCCATTCCTGGAAGGTGCCTGGATGACGAGGTACAGGGACAAGTATTATCTTCAGTACGGAGCGCCGGGAACGGAATTCAGCGGGTATGCTGACGGAGTGGCGGTCGGTCCGTCACCACTGGGCCCTTTTACACCGCAGCCCATGCCATTCAGCTTCAAGCCTGGCGGTTTTGCCAGGGGCGCCGGCCATGGCGCCACATTTACTGACAACTGGAACAATTATTGGCATGTTTCAACGATTGTGATCGGGGTCAAGAACAATTTCGAGCGGAGGATCGGAATGTGGCCCGCGGGGTTTGACGGAGACGGTGTCATGTACTGCAACCAGGCTTTCGGGGATTATCCCACATATCTTCCATCCGGTGCAGAGGATCATCTTCAAAGTCGTTTCACGGGCTGGATGCTTCTGAATTATAATAAGCCTGTCTCGGTCTCTTCAACATTTGGAGGTTATCATGCCGGTAATGCAGTTGATGAGAGCATCAGGACATACTGGAGCGCTGCCACTTCCGACAGCGGGGAATGGATTGAGAGCGACCTCGGGGGGATATGTACTGTCAGGGCTATCCAGATCAATTATGCCGACCAGGATGCGGAATTCCTCGGAAAATCAACCTTGGTTTGCCACCAATATAAAATATATGAGTCAGGGGATGGAAAGAAGTGGAACCTGCTGATCGATAAAAGCGGGAACAAGACCGATGTCCCACACGACTACGTTGAGCTTCCGCGGCCGGTAACTACACGTTACATAAAGCTTGTCAATATCCATATGCCCACCGGGAAATTTGCCGTCAGCGGATTGAGGATCTTCGGATCGGGGAACGGGGAAAAGCCCTCAGCAGTAAGGAATTTTACTGTGCTCAGGACAGAGAAGGACAAGCGAAGCGCCTGGATAAAATGGTATACTTCAGATGATGCATATGCATATAATATCTATTACGGTCCGGCACCAGGCAAGCTATATAATTCAATAATGGTGTACAATTCCAATGAATACTGGCTCAAGACAATGGATAAGAACATCCCATACTATTTTGCAATCGAGGCAATTAATGAAAACGGGACCGGGCCGAGGAGCGAAATCCTGAAGTCGGAATGAGGTCAGGCAGAAGGAAACTTGAGAAAAAATACAACCTTATATATCAGACTATTATGTATTCATTTGGAATTCAATACAAAACAAGGAAAACCATACGGAATTAACCAGTTTTGTATTTTAAAAATGTTCTAAAAATATCAAGGAAAGAACCGTTTATGTAGAATTTTTATGGCCAATAAGGATTTGATTTTAATAAATTTGTGTACTTTTATCTTCCGATTCAACGGAAGGCGCAGTGATTTTCAAATGGTTGAAATCAGATTTGTTTAAATTTTGTTAGATTTTTTTGTTGGTAAATTCGAAAATGCATGTATCTTTGCACCGGTTTTTCAAAAAAGAAACGGTTAATCAAAACTAATCGGATAATAAACAAAACAAAGTATTTAAAAAGTAGAAAAATGAAGAACAAAGTTTTAATGGGATTAGCAGCTATAGCAATGGTTGCAGTCCTTTCTAGTTGTGGAAAAGTTCCACAAGCTGAAATTGATGCTGCTAATGCTGCTATCGCAGCTGCTCAGACTGCTGAAGCCAATGTTTATGTACCAACTGAATTTGCCGCTGTTCAGGATTCGATGAATGCTATCAACGCAGCTGTTGAAGCTCAGAAGGGGAAATTATTCAAGAAATTTGGTCCGATTAAGGAAAAACTGACCGCTACCGTTACACTTGCCAACAAGGTCGCCGCTGATGCTGCAACAAAGAAGGAAGAGGTAAAAGCTGAAGTCACCAGCCTGATGGCCAGCATTAAAACCGTTCTTGATGAAAACAAAACTCTGATCACCAAAGCTCCAAGGGGAAAGGAAGGCGCTGCAGTTCTGGAACAGATCAAATCTGACATGACCGCTATCGACGCTTCAGTTGCCGAAGCTCAGGGTTTGTTCGACAAGGGAACCTACATGGATGCCCTGAACAAGATCAAAGCTGCTAATGACAAGGCTACCTCAATCAACACCGAACTTAAGGATGCCATTGCAAAAGTAAAAGGCGCAAAGAAGAAATAATTTTTAAGAAAATTTCGCGTTAAGATAAAATCCCCGGGTAAATCACTCCCGGGGTTTTTTTTAGAACGATGAAGAGGAAGCTGAAGAAAAGTTGGAAGATTATATTCGGGATCGCTATAACGCTGGTTGTTATTCCGTTAGTCTTATTTACGCTTATCCATTTCGTTCCCAAACCCCCTGTTGGTGATGTTGAATACGCAAGGCTGGCCATATCCCAGGCATCATCGAACAGTGCAGACATTTATTCGAAAACCCTTTTCCGCGAGGCAAAGAGCTTCTATGATTCAGCAATGATCTACTGGAAAAGGGAAAATAAAAAGTTTGTCTATTTCCGGAATTATGATTCTGTTTCCCGGTTTGCCGCTATCTCTGCAAAAAAAGCGGAACAGGCAATGGAGAACAGCAGGATAAGCACAACTAATCTGAAAATAAAGCTTAAGCAAAAGATCGAGTCCCTCAATGATATCTCATCCCAGATAGCACAGATGTTCACTTCCTATCCGCTCTCTTCAAACATACGCAACCGGATCTCGGGCGGAAATATGTTCCTGAAGGAAGCTGAGGTTGCATATTCAAGGGGACAATACCTGCAATCGAACAAGAAAATGACCGAGGCTGAATACCTGCTCACCGATTCATACCAGACAGCCACCAACAATCTGAAAGAGTACTTCACCTCCTACCCCGTCTGGAGAAAGTGGGTTGAAAACGCAATAAATGAGTCGAGGCAGAACCGTTCCTACTCGATAATTGTTGATAAGTACTCACGTAAATGTGTTGTCTATTTCAGCGGTGAAAAAAAATATGTGTATGATGTTGAACTGGGCAAGAACTGGGTGGGTGACAAAAAAGTAAAAGGCGATCATGCGACACCTGAGGGTACGTACAGGATTGTTAAGAAATTCGACAGTAACAAGACAAAATATTTCAAGGCCTTGCTCCTCGATTATCCGAACGACAACGACAAGGCTGAATTCAGGAGAAGGATTGCAAACGGTCAGCTGCCTCCTTCAGCAAAAATCGGCGGACTTATCGAGATCCACGGCAATGGCGGCAAAGGCATCGACTGGACCGAAGGCTGCATTGCTCTCTCCGATTCTGAAATGGCGGTTATTTACAAAATAGCCAGGGAAGGTACTCCTGTTACAATTGTCGGTTCCATGGTCGACCTTAAACAGGTTTTGGACTGATACAATTACTTTATGGAAAATACCATTGCTGATACTGGCACTGATCCCAAAAACCTGCCAGTAAATCCGGAACTGAATACCGCAGAGCCTGTTTCTTTATCCGGGCCAAAAGAAAAAAGCCGTGCAACAGTGATGTTAATCAGGGCCGGCATTGTCACTGCATCAGTACTGACGGTATTCCTTCTTGCTGCGTTCGTCCTTTATGCAGTACCTGCAATTCAGGAGATGACCTCAGGAGGAAGCACGAGGCTTACCCCGGGTTCAAAGTTCAAAAAGGACCAACTTTACAAGAAACAGACTGCCCTGCTCACCAGGGATATTCAACGCCTGTCAAAAAAATACAGTTCCTACACTTCAGGACAGACCTATATCGTAATCAATACTACATATAACAGATTCTACCTTTACAGAAATAAGAAACTCATAAGGGAAGGCCGTTGCAGTTCAGGAAGTTATACTATGCTGCAGACCCAGGGCAAGCGTAAATGGATATTCAAGACCCCAAAAGGAAAATACTGGATCCAGGGAAAGATCACAAATCCTGTCTGGAAAAGGCCCGACTGGTCATTTGTTGAGGAAGGGCTTCCTATACCTTCGCCAAACGATCCGTCGAGATGGGAATACGGTGTGCTTGGGGATTATGCCATGAGCATCGGGGACGGGTATCTCATTCACGGGACAATCTACAAAAGGTTTCTCGGCATGCCGGTAACCCACGGCTGCGTCAGACTGAACGACGATGACCTTGAGGCAATATACAATGCACTCAGCATTGGTTCAAAAGTTTATATTTTTTAATCCGGAAAAGAGAACTGACATGGCAGAGATCAATAAAAAAACAGGTTCCGGAGCCAGGGTATTTTTATTCGTTATCGGGGGGATCGCGGCCGTATTCCTGATCTATTACACAGTAATGTCGGTCCTGAGCCCATACAGGAAGCTGAAAGAGCTGAGAGAAAAATACGGGAGTACCCAGAAGGACCAGGCGGCTGCTGATTCTGCCTTCCGGAAAGATTCCCTCTATATCAGCTCCCTCAGGGAAAGAGCATTTCTGCAATCGAAGATATCGCTGGCTGAAACAGACTCGATCTATATAACGCTTGACCTTCCCGACAGCACTGCGAACCTCGAGATAAGCGGAGTCAATGTGCATACGGCAAAGATCCGGAAAATGCGCGTCAGCAGGATCCTGCGGTCGGGTGACGAGACCCTCATCTACTCAATGCTTTCATCTCCCCTCACCATAGTAAAAGACTATGCCACAATAAAGAAGGAGCCTCTTATGATCAAGATGGCTCCAAAGGACACATCGGAATATAAGCCGGATATTATGCCCGACACTTCCGATGTTGAGCCGGTCAACCTCCTGCTTGAAATGAACAACGGAATGCGGATCTATTTCTACCAGGCAGATGACACAACCACCGCTTCAAGGAATAACAGGTTCATGTTCGATATGAATGAAAGGGTAAAGGATGCCCTGTCGTCCCTTAAAAGCGTGATCTCCTTCAAGGTACCCGAATACCATCCGTTTATTAAGATCACTCTTCGCAAGGCTGATGCGAAGATCATGTACAGGGCTGTTCCCAGGAACGGGCAGATAGCTGTATACCTGTAAATTCTTTTGCCGGATACCATCTTTTTAGCAAAAAAGATGTAGGTTTGGGTTAAACTCTAAACTGATCCTCTCCTATGGGACGATTTACCGGCATCATCGGGATTGTGGTAATTCTCGGGCTTGCATTTCTTTGGTCAAATAACAGGAAAGCAATAAATTACAGGCTGGTTATAACGGGACTTCTTCTGCAGCTGATCCTTGCATTCTTTATTCTGAAAGTACCCGCCGGCCAGCATTTATTTGAATGGCTCGGGAAAGCCATAAATAAGCTTCTTGACTTTTCCCAGCAAGGAGGCGCATTCGTTTTCGGTGATCTCATGCACATCTCTAAGATCCTTCCGCCGGGGATCGTGAGTGCCGGCGTTTTCCTCTTCATTCTTATACCTACGATCATTTTCGTGTGTGTCCTCGTGTCAATGGCTTACCATGTTGGCTTGATGCAGAGGGTAGTTGCAGTGCTGGCAAGGTTTGTGCACTGGGCGATGAGGGTAAGCGGAAGCGAGGCCCTTTCGAATGTTGCAAGCGCTTTCGTCGGCCAGGTAGAGGCGCAAATCATGATAAGACCCTACCTGTCGGGGATGACCCGGTCGGAACTGCTTGCATCGATGACCGGAAGCATGGCTTGCATTGCCGGAGGGGTTATGGCAGTCTACATTTCCATGGGGGTGCCTGCAGCATATCTTCTGGCCGCAAGCCTTATGGCAGCGCCCGGCGCCCTGGTGATTTCCAAAATAGTCTACCCTGAGACCGAGGAGTCCGAGACCAAAGGTGTCGTCAGACTTGAGGTCAAAAAAGCCCACACCAACATCATGGATGCCATTTCGCATGGTGCATCCGACGGAATGACCATTTCCATCAATGTGATAGCCATGCTGATCGGAGTGATCGCTCTTGTCGCCCTGGTAGATGCCCTGCTGGGCTATTTCGGCCATTTCCTTTCATGGACCGGGATCTCCCTCAGCGCTATCGGACTGAATGTCGATAACCTGAGGCTCAAGGATGTCTTTGGTGCATTCTTTTCCCTGTTCGCGATCGTGATGGGAGTTCCGGCGTCAGAATCCTTTTCTGTCGGCTCGCTTATGGGCACGAAGATGGTAATTAACGAATTTGTCGCATATTCCGATCTTTCCCCCATGATACACCAGGGCATCCTGAGCACCAAATCGATTGTCATAGCAAGCTTTGCGCTTTGCGGATTTGCCAACTTCAGCTCGATTGCGATCCAGCTCGGGGGCATCGGGGCAATGGTCCCCAACCGGAAAGGCGACCTTGCTAGGCTGGGATTCAAGGCAATGATCTGCGGTACGATGGCAAGCTATATCTCTGCGTCGCTTGCAGGTATACTCATGTAATTACCAACCGATTTCCGATTTATCCGACAGGAACCTGCCGGTAAGGCTTTCCGGGGCTTCAGTTGCCAGCCAGACAGGAGTTTCAGCTCCCTTCTCAACACTTCTTGAGGCCAAGGCGCCACCCATTTCTGTACGCACCCACCCGGGGCTCACCGAATTCACTGATATCTTCCTCGACCGGAGCTCATAGGCAAGCTGCCTGCTTATCGCGTTCAGCAGGGTTTTCGATACACAGTATGCCGGGGACCAGCCTCCCACTTCCCTGCTTAAAGACCCACCGGTGCTTGAGATCATTATTATCCTCCCCTGAGGCTTCATGAAACGGAGGAAATGCCGCGTCACAAGCAGCGGACCATAGCTGTTGGTACTTATAGTCTGTTTTAGCAGGCCCGGATCACTTTCCAGGAGGCTGCGATCGTCCGGTAACAGGATCCCTGCATTGTTGACAAGCACGTCGAGACCACCGCTTAATTGTGAAAACTTCTGAGCGGCCCTTTCAATGCTTGTCTCATCACTTACATCCATGACCAATAGATCTGATCCGATATTCATTTTACGAAGCTTCCCCAGGGCCTCTTCCAGCTTAGCCTCAGACCTTCCCGATATTATGACATGAAATCCTGCTTCACCACATTGCTTTGCGATCTCAAATCCGATGCCCTTGTTGGCGCCGGTCACAAGAACCAATTTTTTCCCTTTTTCAGGCATGGTAATAAAATTAGATCTAAATAACGCACCGGTAAGCTTATTGTTGAATTGTGGTATCAATGTGCAGGGTGCAAGGCGCCGGCAGCAAGGTGCAGGGTGTAGGGTGAAATCATGTCCTCTGCAAACGATAAGGAAATCCAACTTATCAGGCAGGAACTTATACTGGTATTCCTGGTGATGTTTAGGAGATCCTTCGCTATCAAACAGCAAATCAACTAGGAATTCAGGTGGTGTTAAAGAGATCCCTCTCTATAAAACAGCAAACCAACAAGGAATTCCGGTGGTGTTAAGGAGATCCCTCGCTAAGGCTCGGGATGACACGCTGATATGGCAGACACTTGAGAGGAATGGAGTGGAATAAGCCCACAGCTGATTCCATTCCATTCCTCCCCAGTCCTCCTATGAAACAGTGTCATTCCGAATGAGGCGAAGCGAAATGAGGAATCTCCTTAATTGACCACCGGGTTGCAGAGCGGGCAAATGGTACGCCGCAAGGTGTAGGGTACAAGGCCGCAATCCATTTTAACCGCAAAGAACGCAAAGTTCACTCAAATTTCGCAATACCAAATCACTCAAATCCATTTCTTTACAGATTAAGCAAAAGCTTTTTGCCTGATAATTGTTCCTCCGCTCTTTACGCCCGCTGGCGGAGAGAGGGGGATTAATTTCATTGATCGCCCCGGGGGGAGCTTCAATGCCTTATTATCCCCTTGCTCGTCTGCTCGCAGGGGCTTTTTATTTTCAGGTGTTCTTCGCTCATTCGAACATGGCTCAAACATCCTGAAAATAAAAA